>ERZ825896.3171-NODE-3171-length-14308-cov-2.284502_pt1 | contig 14308 bp, 12 predicted proteins | sample MGYA00519858_ERZ825896 | MGnify/ENA primary metagenome ERZ825896 (study PRJEB31778, sample SAMEA3449214) | human gut metagenome | biome: human gut; feature: human-associated habitat; material: faeces | place: United Kingdom | collected 2010/2012 ... | reverse complement strand
AATATCGTCATAAGTATAAAAAACCATCTGGTTTACTCCATGAACCTTGTCCCTTATAACCTTTCCCACCAGACCGATATTGTCTTCAACCAATTTTTGCTGCTGTACTGTCAGTTTCATGATGCAGCAGCACCTCCTTTAAATAATTCCCTTCTGTTTGAATTTTTCTTGTATCCCTCTAAATATTCCTTACAACGTGCAATGACCTGTTTACAGTAATACTCACCCAGATAACCTATGTGCGCATGGGAAAGCGGCGCATCCATCATGGTTGCGAGCCAACTGTAAGCATCCTGCTTTGTCATTAGACCGGTCTTGTAAAGTCGGTCAAAATAATAATGAGCCGCCTTCCTGAGCGTTCTGAGTTCATGGTTTGCCATAGTACCGACAGGGATTCTTGTACCTGTATGAACCCGGACATATGCGTCGCAGTTTGGATAGTGTGAGCATACATACAGCATCGTATTTCTGCTGTTATCCTTATAAATTCCGTCTGCGCTGCGGTAAATTACAGTACCGCCGCAATATGGGCATCGGGTAGGTGCATTGTTGATTCCCTTTCTTTTTTTAGCATTCTTTTTCATTCAAAATAACCTCCTTTATAAGCAAAAAAGCCGAAAAAGCCGCAAAAATAGCAAAACAGAGCCAAGGCGCTGAAAATATTGGTGTCTCATTTCAGCAATTGACTCTGTAAAGTATTAAGCAGCCTTTTCGGCTTTATATTCAGTTAGGCTTGCATCATTGTGGATCGCTCTGTGCGCTAAATCCGTAACGGTTCCTTACTCCGCATGAGTAAGTCTAACACCGGGAATTCTTCCGATGTACCGAGAGCCTGGATGCAAGCTCCTGTTACGATTATATTATAGCAGAGCGCGATCCGTTTGTCAAGCCTATAAGTAAAGTTTTGTAAAAAATATATAAAAGTTTTCTTATATTTTTTCTTTTTACTTTTTGGAATCAGTCTGGGGAACGATTTGAGTTAAAAATCGTCCTCATCTTCGGCATCTTGCACAATCGGCTTATTTTTTCCTGTGATATAAAGCGCTACAAGAATGCCTATGGCAAGTATAATTCCCACACCAAACATAATGATATGGGAAACAGGGATTCCGGATATGGTATTTTTATTTTCTATGTCGGAATCTTCTTTTTTAGCTGTTTTCTCATATTCGGCATTGCTTGTAACAGGAGCTTGCATCAAAAGTTCCGGAATAGTTACAGAAGATTCCATACATGAGAGCGTATACTTTTTGCTGCCTCCGATTTCAAGGCTTAAAATACCGTTTTCATCTACCGGTATAGCATTTGGATAAATCCCTGCATCCGTTTTCAATATAAATTCAACACCGGTCCATTCGGGGCCGAGCTGAATCTCCAGCTGCTGCGCCTCTGCAACCTGCAGTTCATCGCCTTCTGTACCCTGAGCACCGGGTTCGGCAAACGCAGTAATCGTTAAACTCAATGCTAACAATATACCCAGCGTCATCTGAAATAAATTTTTGAAAAATTTTGTTCTCATTATTGTTTCTCCTTCTATTTATGATAAAACAGGCAGAAAAGCAATCCCTTCGGACTGCTTTCTGCCTTTTGTATAAAGGGTTATTTTACCCAAGTCTCGCTATTTGTATGAGATACTGACATATGTCTGTTCGCCGCTTCGCAAATGTCAAAGAAATACCACATATTACTGTCGGTTACATCGGTAAAACGGTTAAGCTTTGTGAAGTTGTCCTTTACATATTCCTTATCTGCAATTCTGCCTGTTGCACGGTTTACAACTGTTACAACCTCTGCACGGGTAATATCGTTATCACCGCGGAATGAGCCGTCGCTGTAGCCGTTAAGCCAGCCGATATTCTTTGCAAAGGCAATATCCGAGTATGCCCAATATGAGTTTTCAACATCGGTATATTTTACGGTATTGCCTGTTTTGTTTACATCATTGAAAAGGTCGTAATATCTTATTGTCATAGCAACAAACTCTGCCCTTGTAACAGATGCGTCAGGTTTGAATGTTCCGTCATTGTAGCCGTTGATTACATCATATTTTTCAAGATAGCCTACATATCCGGCATACCACTCATTTTTGTCAACATCTTTAAATGATGCTTTTCCGCTAATGCTTTCGTCCTTAGCTTCAGCAATAAGTCTCGCAAAGATAGCAGCAGCTTCAGCTCTTGACATACTGCTGTCCGGCTTGAAAGTACCGTCATCATAGCCTACGATATACGCCTTATGCTCAGTTGCAGGGAGTGTCAGCATACCGTTCTTATCGGTTGTGCCTGTTGCTGTGCCGTTTTTACGGTCTTTGAGCGTAACGGTTGTCTCAGCCTTTGCAGCACCTTTACTGTCGGTCACGGTTACAGTGTAGTAATTCTCGCTGTCAATTACTTTGCCTGTGGGAAGTGTAACGGTTACATTACCCTTACTGTCAACGGATTTTGTTACAGATACGGTCTTTCCGTCCTTGTCTGTTACCTTGACATTAACAGTTGAATAACCGCTGTATCCACCGCCGCCACCGCCTGAACTGCCGCCGGAGGAAGAACCGCCACCGCCGGAGGATTTAACAGGCAATGTCACCTGTCCGCTTGCGTTTGTTGCCGCCGTCTTTTCGGTGGTCTTATCTTTAATTGTTACAGAAACACCCTGCACAGCTTTTCCGTCTTTATCGGTTACTGTTACCGTGGTCTGGTTGCTTGTGGTGAGTGTATGTGTTTCGGGAAGTGTCACATAAATTTTCCCATCTTTAATTTCAACAAAAGCATTTGATATAATGCCTTGTGTGTCTTTAACAGATACGGTATATTTTGTTTCGACATCCTCTCCCGGTACATCTTCGTTACCGTCGCCGTCTATATCCTCACCCTTTCCGGGAGTGGTTTCCGACACGTCTGAATTTCCGTTATCATCGGTAATATCCTCCGTCAGTGCCGGGAATACGACAATTCCGCCAGCATTTGTGATATTGCTTAAGGATTTGGTTTCTGTATCGGGAACATCTGCTTCCGAAGCTGTTACCCGGATATTTTGCACCGGCGAGTTCTCAGCTTTTTTCAATACAGTTACCGTAATACGGTTTTTGTAATCGAACTTGGTATTCACAGGGAGCAGTACAGAAATATATTCTGCTGTTTTAATGCTTCCATCCTCATTTTTAATTTCTGCATGATGCGTGATAAACGCATTTTCAACGGCAGCCGTTTCATTTACTACGATTACGATAAGACCGTCAACCTCTGCGTAGCCGTTTACATCGGTATAGTCGGTGTTAACCGGAGGTACTGTTGCAACGCCATCCGAATTGGTAACATCGGACGCTGACGTTCCGTCTTTTGTCGCAACCTCAACTTCCACGCCTTTTACAGGCTTTCCGCTTGAGTCTTTTACTGTTACAACAATTCTGTTGGCAGGCAGTATTTCCTTACCCTCGGGCAGGACAGCTTTTACCTTTCCTGTTTCCTTGTCAACCGTTACAATTGTTCCGATAATCGCACCATCATTATCCTCGACCGTAATTTTATAAGAATAAACCGGCTTTTCCGGAGGATTATCGGGATTATCAGGATCGTCCGGCTTATCCGGGTCTGTCGGGTTTTGCGGTTCATCCGGTTTATCGGGTTCCTTATCTCCGTCGCCGGTTGTAACATCACCGCCGTTATCATCACCGCCGATTTCATCCTCATTGAGCGGAGGAACTACAATCTGTCCCTTAAAGTTTGTTATCTCGGTTCTTGATGCGTCTGCCTTGTCCGTAACGGTAACACTCATATCCTTTACGACCGTGCCGTCCTTTTGGAGTACGGTTACGGTTATACGGTTGTCATAGTCGATAATGCTCTCCTCAGGGAGTTCCACCGTAAGAGTGCTGTCCTCGTTATATGTGACAAGTGCTCCCGAAACGTTTTTGGTTTCATCGCTGACCAAAACAATATACTCATTTACATTGACGCGACCGTTTTTATCGGTATAACCGGAATTTCCGTCAGGGAGAGTAATCTTTCCATCCACGTCGGTAGAGCCTTTTTCGATAAAATCACTCATACCGATTACAATAACATTGATATCCTGCTTCGGCTTGCCATTCTGATCGGTTACTGTTACGGTAACTCTGTTGTCATTGTCCATAGCCGTACCGTCCGGCAATTTTACAACAATATCGTTGCTTTCACCGATACCCACGGTACATTTGGGAATAATAAGTCCGTTTTTATCTGTAACCGTAACAACATAAGTGAATTTCTTATCTTCGTTTCCGCCGCCAATAGTTCCGTTATCATCCTCGGTTGACGAGCTGTTGTTCGGTACCCTAAGCTGTCCGTTGGCATCTGTTTTTCCTGTTGCCGCATTGTTATTTGCGTCATAGATAAAAATCTGTAAATCCGATACTGCCTGCTGTGTTTTTGCCTTAAACACGGTAATTGTTGTTCGGTCTGCAAAGTCAAGAAGTCTGTTCGCGGGGAGTTTGATGGAAACATTGTCATTTACATCAATGGTAATTTCAGAATTGAAAATCGGTTTCCCATTTTTATCGGTCAGGATAATTGAGTAATCTCCAACCTCAGCATTGCCGTCCTCATCGGAATTGTCTTTGTCAATTAGCTTCGGGATTTCCAGCGTCTGAAGGGTTTCTCCGCACACAGTACATTCTATATGCTTGTGTCCGGCATTCTCAATCGTTGCCGGAGTATCTACAATCCAGTCTGACAGGGAATGCCCCTTAGGCTCTTTATAGTCTGACTTGTATGTATCACCACATACTGAGCATGTATAAACGGTATAACCTAAGGCAATACATGTCGGTTCGGTTATTGCTGCTTCATAGCTGTGCGGGAGCTTGTCTGTATAGTTTCCCTTATACTCATCATCACAATCGGTACACTTAAAAATGGTATATCCCATTTCGGTACAGGTAGGTGCAACTACCTTTTCAGTGTAATGATGCTCTTTGCAATCTGTATAGTCACCGATATATGATTTGCCGCAATCAGGACATGTGTATACTGCATAGCCATGTTCTGTACAAGTAGGCTCAACAATTTCCTTGTTGTAATTATGCTCGGTCATATCTGTATAATTCCCGATATAAACATCTGAGCAATCAGCGCAGGTAAAGGTTGTAAATCCCATAGATGTGCATGTCGGTGCAGTTACGGCTGCAACGTAGTTATGTTCGTTTTTCTCGGTGTAATCCGAAATATAGGTATCGTCACAGTTTTTACATTTATAAGTTGAAAAGCCATGGCTTGTGCAAGTCGGTTCGGTTACGGTTTTTATATATTCATGTTCTGCTTTGTCCGTAAACTCGGCGTTGTAGGTATCACCGCAATCTTCACACTGATATATCGTATAACCCATAGATGTGCAGGTGGGTTCAACTATGGTACTGTCATAATGATGTCCCGTTGGCAACTGCAGAACCGTTCCGCATTTTTCGCACAGCTGCGGCTCGGTGCAGGTTGCAGCCTTACCCGGTGTATGACCGGTGGCAGATTCTGCTTTAATCATTTTTTCTTTGCAGTTTTCATTCTGACAATAGTACTCAATAACTCCTTCGCTTTCGCAGGTTGAGGAGGTTACGGAGTGACCTTCGTCCCAAGAATGCCCTGTCGGTTCAGTGTAATCAGAAACATAGGAGCTTTGACACATTGTACAGGTATAGGTTGTATAACCCTTATCCTCGCAAGTAGGCTTTTTGGTTATGCTTTCATATGCGTGAGAAATAAGGGGTTTAATATCCGTAATGTAGCTATCGCCGCATACTTCGCAGATGTGTTCGGTATAGCCCACACTTCGGCAGGTTGGATTTATTACTTCATCTCTGTAAGCATGCGCTCCAACCGGCGTTGTAGTCTGATAAAAATCTCCGCAGTTTTTGCACAGCGAAAGCTTTAAGCCGCCCTGCTTACAGTTTGATTCTCTTATTGTTATATCTTCATAATCATGACCGGTTGCAGGAATATAATTTTTCTTTTCCAGCTGTCCGCAGCCGTCGCACTGCCAGCGTTCGTAGCCAAGGTTTTCACAGGATGCGGAAACGGTTTCCAGATACCTGAAATCATGCTCATGTGCCGGAGGGATAACAATAATCGTGCCGCTGTCTGATTCCTCATCAGAAGAATTATCATCAAGAAGCCACACATAAGAAACACCGTTTTCAGTCATATCCTCACCGTCATAAGAATATGTGATTTTGTAATACACCGTGTAATATCCGGCTTTTGTATAGTTCGGTGCACTTGTCTTTGTGCAGCTTTCTGCACTGTCACCATAACGAATGACTGTTTTAACACTGCTGTCAGAAAGGTCTGAGACAGTTACTGTGTGTGCATCTCCGTCTGCTGTGCCGTAATATGAGCTTACAACAGATTTTGCGGTTATATACTCACTCGTTTCATAACCGCATTCTTCACAGTGTTCCGAAACATAAAAACGGTTGTTTCCAATCTGACCGTCTATAAGCTCGGTAAAGTCGTGTGCCTCTCTTTTTTCGGTTGCTCTTGCTTCAGTACCTTTGCAGAACTGACAATACTTACCTGCTTTATATATTGTTGTGTGATAGCTTTTATTGTACGGTTCATAGGTTGTATTGTCAAAATCAAGGAAAAAGTTATGGTCGCAGGAGTTCAGACTGTAAATATTTTTATTGAAATTATATGCGGCTGTTCCGTCAATTGCATTGATTGTTCCGCAGTTCTGGCATACACTCTTGGTCCAATGATTTCCGGTGTAGTAAGCGTCTACACCCGGAGTACCACTGTCGAGATTTCCGATTTGTGTACCATCAATATTTCTTCCGTCGGAAAACCATACACCGCGGTTCTTCGCTGTTTCTCCGCTTCTGGTGTATTCAGGAACACGATAGGTTAATACCGTCGTTTCTTTATTACACAAAGGACACCATGCGGTTTCAAATGTTGTGGTCGCATTTACATCCAATTCGTTTGTTCTGTTGTTTGATGACAGCCATCTGTCCGCCGGATCAACATATTCGTTTGACTGTGCGGCAAAAACTCCGACAGGGGTTAAAAGGCTCATAAGCATTGCCAATGTAAGCAGTGCAGAAATTCCGCCTTTAAATCTTTGTTTGTGATTGGTTTTTCTTATCATTTTTAAAGTCCTCCTCGTAAAATTTTTGGATTATCATTCTTCTGTTTTTACTAATGGGCTGTATTTTACACAGCTATCGCCTTTATGCAGCTGAATATACGGACAAAACGGTTCTTTCTTGTCAAGCAGATAAGTTTCCTTGCCTGTGCGGCAATTAGGACATAATTGTCCGCAGCGTTCATCTTGCATCGGTATCACGCTCCTTATATTTAATGTAATAAAATCAGCCTGCCAGGCAAGCGTAGCCTTTATCGGCTTCATCCACACAGCGGTCAAGAATTTCAAAAAATCTTGATACCTCAAGCTCGTTATCCAGCCAATGCGTTGCCCTGTAAGAATAGCAGCCCACTTCTTTATTAATGGAATGACTGCCGAGAATGCTTTTAAGGTTCAGATTGTTAATGGCATTAAGCTGTCGCGTGCTGCCGGTGTAATTCAGAGTTTTGGCAAGACAAAATACCATCAGCGGGTGCAGCTCTGAGAACGAAATCTGCAGATAGTAGCTTCGGTACCCGGTCATAACAGAGGTTTCGTCCTGTTCCTCAATATTGAGTCTTGACAAAATCATTTTTCTCGTATGTTCCGAAACCTCCTTGCGGCGCTTTTTTTCATGAATGCTCAGCTCGTAGTTTGACATAAAATATCCCCCCTTTCTGTCATACTGATTTTATGCATCTATCTTGCCGCCGCAATATGCGTGATGGCACCCCAGATGCGATTGGTATCATAGTTGATGCCCAGTATCCTGACGGTAACTCTTGCACCTCTCGGCGGACGCCCGCGTTTGGGATAGTTGCAAAGACAGTCTATTCCGCCGTCAAGGGATACAAAAACACCGTTAGTGTCTACAAGGCTGACCGTGCCCACATACCGATTCCCAACGGAATACTTTTTTAAGGCTTTGTCATAGGGATTTTCGCCGGCCTGCTTTACAGACGCCCTGACTTTAATATTTCTGCGGTCGGTTCTGTCAATATCAAGAATCTTGACCAGCGTTCTCTGTCCAGGAGTGAAATACTTTTCAGCGTCCATAAGTCTCTGGTAACTGAGTTCACGCAGAGGAATGAAAACCTCCAGACCGAACAGGTCCACAAATATTCCTGAGCGCACTACGGAAACAACCCGCACTTCAGCACACAAATCCGAGTAGAGCAGGTTATTACCGTCACGGTCACTGCCAAAGTAATAGTTCTTGCGTTTGTTGCGCATTGCCTCGACACGGCTTCCGACAGCAATTTTCTCTTTTGCATCAATACCTTTGATTATATAATCAACTTCCGCACCGAGTCGTTTGTTGAGCATATAGTTAAGCACATAGTCAAGAGGCTGACCTTTTAAATCCTCCGGCGGCTCAACGGCTTCAGCCAGAGGAATGATGATTTTGTACTCACCGTGATATAGGACTGCAAGAGTTTTTGATGGATCTCCCGTGGGATTTTCAATTCCTTGGATAGTTCCCGACAAATGTTTTTTGCCGCGGTAGGACTCCAGTAAGTCCAAAAGCTCGCTGCGTGCTTTATCAGCGTCGGTTACAACCCCGAGTTCGTCATCAATGGATAAAATCGCACTTGGTCTGGCATGTGTTGCCCTTATTGTGGATTTGCTTGCTTTTCTGACGTCGTCAGATGCATGCTCCTGTTTAGAATTCGGTTCCGCGTCAGATTGAGATTGGGTTTCTTCAGGATCCTTTCTTCGCCTTCGGGTTCTTTTGGTTTTTTCCGACTCAGTCTGTGAATTGTTTAAATTCTCAGAATTCTCTTCGGTCGCCGGGGGCACATCAAGATTGTCTGATGCAATTTCATTTTCAGTCTGGGAAACATCCGAATTTTCCGATATATTTAATGCGTCTTCAAATCCGGCGGCAGATGCAGCTTCGCTGTCCGGCTCAGTCTGAGGAAATTGCATAGGCATATTTGCTGTCTCCATGTCACTTTCAAAAGGATTAAAATTCTCATCATTTCCTAAATCGGTTTGGGACAGCGCGTCTTCCTGCTGTAATGCGTTGGACACAGCATCCTCTCCCTGAGGAACTGTTACTTCTTCCGAAGTAACCTCGGTTTTCTTTGTTGGCATAATTATTACCTCCTTTAAGATAAAATTGGGTATAAAAAAGCTTAAAAAAAATACGCCTTCGGCGCACGGTAAGCTTTTTTGCTAACAGGAAATTTAAAATTTCCTATTAGATAAAAAAAGCACCTCATTTCTGAGATGCTGATTTTAGCATATAGCATATTATTCTTTTGGTTTTACCAAGCCTTGAATCCTGCGTTCGGCTTCTTTATAAACAAGTTCGTCATCTCTGATGGAAATGACAATGACTTTCATGATGTTATCCTGTCTTACCAAGCCGTAAACAACTCTGTATCCGAGATCACGCAGCTTGATTTTGTAGTATCCGCTCAGTTTGGACGCCGAATGATTTCCAAGAGGTTTCCCGATACCATCCGGCGGAGGCAGCGGACGCTCAGCAGTTTTCTCAATCGCTTTTAAAATCAGTCTGCGATTATATGGATCAAGATTTTTCAAATCGCGCTGAGCTTCTTTAATGTATTCGATACTCCATTTCATATAAGAAAACTCCTTCGTTATTCAATATCTACATCCACTGCATCAAGCTCCTCACGGGTGATACCGAGTTCTTTCATCATATCATCATGTGTCATGTTTTCTTCCGGATTATTATTTTCCATACGCAGTTCCGCTTCCGTGTGCAGCATATAATCGGAAAGCATTTCCATAAGATTTTCATACTGTGACGGAGAGATAAGAACACACGCCGGTTTATTGTTTTTTACAACAATTTTTGTTCCGGAATGCTCCACTTCATCAAAAATTTTAGTTGCTTCGCCCTTATTAAAACGAGTAATGGGAACAATGGCATTCATCATTCCTACAACAGACATGTTATTCATAAAAATGCTCCTTTCGAGATTAGTATTTTCACTTCTCAATTATATTATACTCAAATATCAGAAAAATGTCAATATATTTCTCGATTATTTTCACGATGTTTTTATAAATAAATTTAAAACTCGCTTGGAGGAGCTGCTGAGCTGTACAGCTTTCTTTTTGATGCCGGTTTAGTATCGGTTGTATCCCGTTCATGATGGTTTATTTGATTTATACGGTCTGGTGATGCAATTGAAGCTTCCGGCGGATTATGAAAGTCGGTATGGGAATAAGAACTCGGATTGTAATCCATGATGGATACTCTTTTGATTTTCTTACTCATAGGGTGCTTGGTATAATCCAATTTGTTAAGCTTTAATACATTGTGACCTCTTACGATGCAGAGAAGCTCCTCGTTGGGAAGCCGCAGGACCTCATCGGGAGTAAGCAGTTTTCTGCGACCTTGCCCCTCGGTATGACGGTACTGCGGAATGACCTGTGCAACCGCCATGGTTTGCCTGACTGTCATAGTTGTGTTTATCTGTATACTCATATCTCCCGATCTGGCAGAGTAATACTCCGCCGTATCGCTGTCAGAGCAGCCGAGCATAAGCTGTATATCCGCATTACCGAGAATTTCCGACCATAAATTGTTCGGATACCTGTTTTGCAGCTGTCCCAAGCTCTGTACTGCCATCATAACCCGAATTTGGCGTGAACGAATCACGCTCAAGGTGCGTGCAAAATCCGAACCGTCAGCTGCGCCGCCGATTTTTCCGACATTGTTAAACTCATCTAAGATCAGATTAACGGGCACCTTGCAGCGCTGCTCGGGCGTGGAGTCGGCATACCGTGTCAGTTTGGTAAACAGAAATGAGAAAAAGAGCGATGATAAGAACGCCATTGTAGCATTCTGGTCACTCAAAATCATAAAATATGCGCATTTACGCTTACCGGGTGCTGTGAGGTCTATATCAGACCGACTTGTGATTGCCGCAACAGATTTGTTTTGTAAGACCTGAAGTCTTGTTCCCAGTCCTATTATTATGCCCGAACGAACTGTATCGCTGGCTTGGGCAAACAGATTATACGGCGCTCTTGCCGGATGATCCAGCGGCAGTTTTTCAAACATTGCCGTGAGCTGCCTCTCACTGTACTGAGTCAGTAATTGGTATACCGCAGGGAGGTGTTTCATATCCGGAGTCCTTGTCGGATCGAAGTCTACATATAAAACCAATGCTTTCAGTAAGTTACTCTCACCGTTGTCCCAGAAGTGGTCGCCTTTGCCGCTGCTGGTATTACCGATTATGACATTGGTCAAATCCTGAGCAAGGAGGGTATCTCCGTGTAAGTCTGACATACAGTTCCACGAGTCACCGTGTTCCGGATGAACCAGATTAAATACCTTTACTTCATATCCGTTATTTCTGAACAGCTCAGCTGTATCCGAATATAGTTCAGCTTTCGGATCCGTTATAACAACAGACTCATTCTGTTTTATTGCCTGAAAAAGGGCATTCCGAATGATAGCCCGGGACTTCATGGTACCCGACGCACCGAATATAGCTATATGTCGGTTCAGTCTGGTATCCTTTGGCATACAAACTGCGTTCCCTTTATACTCGCCCAAGATTACACCCTCAGCCTTGCCGGGAGGAGCAATCTCCAGCACGTCTTTCATTTCTTTTTCTGTCATCCACGATGCGGTGCCGTATGCGCCTGATTTGCTTTTTGCAAATCCACGCGGATCATATTCCTTGCTGTCAAACTTATCATGGAGCTTTATATATGCAAACACAGCGCCGCCAACGGCAAGAATAACAAGCAGTGCTTTCAAGCCGTATGGTGTAAATGACTGCCGAAGACATTTTATTACACCCCAGCCAATCTGAGGCATTGAGCTTTCACCAGACATTCCCCCTGACTCAAGCCAGATTGAATAGTTCTCCATCAATTGTCCCAATAGGCCGGACAGATACAACAGCGCAAACAAACCCGGTATGACGATAAGAACAATTCCTGTAACTCTTCGTTTATCATCCACGGAATTCACCTCCCAGTTATAGTCCAAGCTCGGTTTCTGCCAGACTCATTTCAAGAACCTTGACTTTTGCGAGCCCCGCAAGAAACGCGTTAACATAATCCGCCTGGAATTCAAAACATATAACCTCGCTGTCATACTGATTTACGGAAATCGCTTCTTTAAATCGAATGAGCCTGGCAACGTCGCCATCCAGATGGCATAAAATATATTTATTATTTATATAAGCGTCGTACTCGAATGAACCAAAACCGTTTGCCAAGCTGTCAGACTCAAACAGTATATCAACGAGCCTTTTGCTTGCATCTTTAATGCATATAAGCTTTAATAATCTTATCCCGGGTTCGGTTAGCGGTACAAAGTGTATGTGCCTGTATATTCCGTCAAACCGAAACTCGAATCTATGGTTTTCTTCGTTGGTCATCAGGGTATCCAGCAAGACTCTGTCAGACTGACCGAACAGCATCGCAGAATCTATGTTGTTAATTCCGGCATTCATTCTGGCTATTTCGATTAAGTTGTGCAGCGCCTTAAACTCACCCATACCGTTCCACTTCATAACAGAATTTCTGGTATTATATACAGCAAAACATTTGATGCGCAAATACCGCACCGACCATTCGGGTGAACATAGTTTTGTTCATCTCTGTCTGTCCAACGGATTTTAAATATCTTGACGGATAGAACATTGTCCCGCTCGGTATGACAGGAAGTATCTTTTCATTCTGAAGTCTTGGAAGCATATATGGTCTGAACTCTATTTCCGCTCTCATACACATTGCAGCCGCTTCGGCAACTCTGTGGTTTCTTTCGGTCTGAGAAATATCGCCGGAGAACTTATGATTCCTTGTTGAATTCAGATACGAAGGAAGAGCTTTGGGCGAAATCCATTCCAGTATGGGGAGAGCGCTCCTTGTCAGTCGGATGGTTTTGCCGGATCCTTTCCCGGATATATTAACAAGCTTACAATTTGCTTTCTCACCGGACTCGGAATTGTATATGATTTGTTTTTCCGAAAGCTTATGAACTGTGTTTCTGAAACATCGCTCATTTCCCAGCAGCCGCAATGCAGAATACGGATACTCACCAACCACTGAGAGAACTGCAAGCAGACTGCCCGCATGACTGCCCGGTCGGATATGTATCATTTATCCTCACCATCGCTTTGAAGAAATTTTGCGCCATCGTGACTGCTCTCTTTGGCGCAATTCCGTGTCGCGAACCGCCCCCAAAAGGCAGCATTTACGCGCTTTTGACGCTTATCGGAGTAAGTGTAATTTTTCTTGCCCGAAAAACGGTGATTTTTACACCTGTTTTTCTCGCGAAAAGAATGGTTGTTCATAGAGTTTCACCCCCTTGTCAGGCATCGTTTTTTCAGTATCAAGCCAAGCTGTAAAATCCGATTTCGGAACAACATATACCTCGGTTCGCTCATCTGTTCCTTTTGCACTGCAGTAGAAATGAGAGCATACATCCGGTCCGTCATCGGGCATTACATACAATGCAACAATATCCGATACCATATTTATTTCTATATTATCGTGATCTCTTTTTTTGCGCTCGCTTCTGTTCTTATCATATACATGACGGTAAATCAATACACAGTCTGTATAACGAACCGGCGGAGCGTTTTCAAAAAAATCACGCATTGCAGGGTATAAGAATGAACGGACATAATCTGCGGAGCCGCTGCTCTTTTTCGGAAGAAGCGCCGGTATCCGTACCGAAAACCAGCCTTCAGCCGTAAATCCGATTTCCACAGGGATGCACAGCCTGACAATATTGTTGATTTCAAGACACGCCTGTGGGCAGCCTGTGTACGCCGGCAGTACCCGCGTCAGTAAAACCGCCTTTTCGGAGGTTTCTTCAAGCTGCATTGCCTTATCGTATGCTTCGCTGATATGTCCGCATTTATATAAAAAGCGAACATTTTTAATCTGCTCGCTCATTAACTGTATCTTTTTTTCCGATTTATCCAGTACCTTTAGAAACGAATTGTTTTGCTTCATCTGCAATCTCTCCCTCCGAATAAAATATCACGTCCGGTTCATCTCTGCCGTTAAACGCTACTGTTGCGAACAGGCAGGGCGCCTTCGGTAATTTTAGCTTTGTCGCCATTCCGATATGCGGAATTATAATTATATATTTCAAATCCTCATCAGGCTGAAGCAGCTTAAGCAAATGTTCTTCGCCTTCATAAAGCGTTACAATCTCATACCCCGTATTTTCCTTCAGGAAAAAAATCTGTGAGGGATATACCGCAGGATA
>ERZ825896.3158-NODE-3158-length-14364-cov-4.879586_pt1 | contig 14364 bp, 10 predicted proteins | sample MGYA00519858_ERZ825896 | MGnify/ENA primary metagenome ERZ825896 (study PRJEB31778, sample SAMEA3449214) | human gut metagenome | biome: human gut; feature: human-associated habitat; material: faeces | place: United Kingdom | collected 2010/2012 ... | reverse complement strand
GGGTATCCAAGTCGTGCCGAGCTTTACGGAAATTTCACCCGGCGTTAAGTCTTTCGGCTGTACCTTTTGCAGATATTCCGCATTGACACGGTATTCGGAGCTGTCTTTTGAAAACTGCTCCGCTTGACTTAATTTTTCACGAACATTGCCCGAAAGGTATTCATCTGCGGTCAGATATTTCGGCTCATATTCCGGCGATATTTCGTGTTCGGGGTTTAAGAATATAACGCCGTGCAAGTCCTCATACAGCTGCTGTTCGGTCTTACCCGATAATTTCTCCATAAAGGCAATATCTATCTTTGCCTTTTCCGCAAGCGACACCGCCAATGCTTCATCAGCCGTATCAACCTTTGTAACCTCGTGTTTGGCTCTTATGGTGCGTTTGGTGAACATATCAGCCTTGCGTTCAAGCTCTCCATATTCATCGAGAATTTCAAGAGAGCAGAGCAGAAAATAACTGCTGTCCTCCGAAAAAGCAAGAGAATTGCCACGGGAATTGATAAGTCCGTATTTCTTTGTGTAGTTATCATAAAGCGTGTTGAGCTTTGCCTGCTGTGCCTTAATTTCATCATCGGAATAGTTTTCCGTCTGATATTCGATTAAAGTCCTCACGCAGTCCCGAAGCTCTATCATACCTTTGACACGGTTTTCAGCCGTTGCGTTCATTTCAACTTTACGCATTATACTGTTTTCACGGAAATATATACTTCCGTCAACAACCGTAAAACTGAAATTACGCACGGCGGGATCTGCCGGGATAGTGATTTCCTCATCATTTGAAATATCGTCAAATTCGTATTCGGTAATCTGAGCGTGTATGTTCTGAATTGCTCCGTCAAGCTGCTCGGCAAGTGAAATATCCTCATTCGGCTCACAGGTAAGGGTCGGACCGAAAGGACCGCTGACCTCTTTGAGTTCGCCCATAACCATATCGGGATTATCAAGGAAATACTTATTTACAAACTGCCCCTCACTAAACTCACCGACTTCAACCCATTCGGGCATTATATCTGTCATACGCTCTCTTTTTTGCAAAAACAGAATATCTGCCGTAACCTCTGTTCCGGCGTTTTTCTTAAAAGTGTTATTCGGCAAGCGAACAGCGCCGATTAAATCGGCTCTTTGGGCAATATACCGACGCACCTTTGAAGTACGCTTATCCATAGTGCCGGAGGAGGTAATAAAGGCGATAACGCCGCCCGGTCGCACCTTATCCAAAGTTTTCGCAAAAAAGTAATCGTGAATAAGGAAATTATGTTTGTTGTATTTCTTGTCAAGCAGCTTAAAATCTCCGAAAGGCACATTGCCGATTGCCACATCAAAAAAGCTGTCGGGAAGCTCGGAGTTTTCATAGCCTTGTATGGCAACGGAATTTTTCTGATAAAGCTGTCCGGCAATTCTGCCCGTGATACTGTCGATTTCCACGCCATACATTTTACTGCCGCTCATACTCTCCGGCATAAGTCCCATAAAATTACCTATCCCGCACGACGGCTCCAAAATGTTGCCTTGTGTAAATCCCATATTGGAAAGCGCCTTATACATTGCCTTGATTACAACAGGCGGAGTGAAGTGTGCGGTAAGCGTTGACGCTCTCGCTTGCTCATACTCATTGGGTGAAAGAGTGGCGTATAGCTTCTTAAATTCCTCCGACCAATTTTCTTTGGTTTCATCGAAAGCGTCTGCAAGACCGCCCCAGCCGACATATTGTGATAGAATCTCCTGTTCTTCGGGGGTAGCTAATCTGTGTTCAAGTTCGAGTTGATGCAAAAGATTTACAGCTTCAACATTCCGTCTGAATTTTTCTTTCGGTGTTCCGTATCCGAGTTCGTCATTTGATATTTGAAAATTGTGACGCTCAGAAACAGGCATTTCGGGATATACAACGGTATTTTGTACCTTCAGCGGCTTTGCCTTTTGAAACTCTGCCGTTATCTGCGGCTTTTCCTGTTCGGCAACGATACCTTTAACAAAGTCAATGCTTTCACTGCGGAATATGGGAAAACCCGTACTGTTTTGAAAGGTTATATCCTTTAATGACACTTTGTTAAAATCAGTATTTACGCTGTCTACAACAAATTTGCGGTCATCAATGGTGAGTTCCGTTCCGACAAGACTTTCGGTGTTTTCCTCCGGCTCTGATGTTTGCGGTGTTTCTGCTTGCTTCGGCTCATTTTTCGTTTGCTGTGCCTGTTCGGGTATAATTTTATCTGCCGACAAAAGCCTGTGCGAATTTCTGTTTTCATCGGCAATTACAACATCATACCCGGCATAGAGCAGCTTGTTTGCGTATTCGTCAAGAATATGCTTTGGAAATCCGCACATTTTGTATGTGTTATCCTCAATTTGTTTTGAGGTTACGGCTATATCAAGCACCTGTGCTACATTTTCCGCATCTTCGCCGTAGCTTTCGTAAAAATCACCGAGAGGAATAAGGGCAACGGTTTTTGAGCCGTTATCGTCTTTGTGAAGCTCTGCAAGATATTCGGAGAACGGCTGCTGCGGCTGATTTTCTTTTTCAAACCGTTCCTCAATTAAAGCTCTGTATAAAGCCATATCATCATCTGTCAACAGGTCGTTTCGACTGTAATCAAGGTTAATTTCAACATAACCGATATGTGACTCCTTTTCATCATCGGACATCTTTGAAATCCGGGTTTGCATATCTTCATTGACTGAGGTTGTTTCCACACCGTAACGAGCCGCATATTTTTTCAGATTTTCAACCGTTTCCGTATCATATGCAAGTCCTGTTGAAAGACCGCCGTTTTCGTCAAAGGAAAGCATATCGTTCAGTATATGGCGGTATATTTCATCACCGCTGTATATCTCTCTGCCGATTTCCGCTTTCAGAGTGTTTCCTTCAAAAAACGCTTTATAATCATCGGACACAGACTTCAAGAATTTATCAACTGTATTTTCTTCGTCGGCATCGTGTATAGCGTAAATATATCCGTTATCCGAAAGTATCCCTGCATATTCCTCCAAAGCGTATGCCGGAAAGCTGATTGCTCCATCCGACACGGAAAGTCCGAGAATTTCAGACACGGCGGTTGCTTCATCTTCGTGCAATTCATAGGTATCTCCGTGCTTTTCAAAGGATACGCATTTTATAGCGGATATTTCCTCCTCAAAATGATAACTGCCGTTTCTGTCATAAACGCTCACTGCCGCACCGCTGACTTTTTTCATTGCATTTGCAATAACATATCTGTCGTATTCATCACGGAGCATATCATAAACTTCAAATTCATTGGCATCAAGCAGCATTGCAGCACCGTTATTCGCAAATATATCTTTCTCATATTTGTCAATGGTGTTTACAAAATATACAATGCGTTTCGGCAAAGCAGCCGCCTTTTCTTTGTCAGACATATCCTTAACACTTTCAACAAACGCTATTTGTTCACTGCGTATACGCTGTTGTTCCCGTTCTTTCAAAAGGTCGGGAATATTTTTCTCTTTATCCTCTGCGGTGAAATATTTATCCTCGTCAATAAGACGGGTGATACGCTTTTCAAGGTCATTCCATTTGACAAGTGTTTTCCCGTAAGGCTTTGAATAATCGCCAAGACTGAATTCAATACCTTTTCTGCTGTTTTGAAAGTGAATATAATTATCAGAGCCGCCATAGGTAGTACCGTGCAGCTTTTTCAAGTAGTCAACCCGTTCCTTGCGGTCGGTATGCTCACTGAAAAACTCCGCCGTATCATACTTTCTGTAAATACCCTCGTCAATAAAGTATTTGTCGATAAAGTCCTCTGTGATAAATCTGTCAGCAGCCGTATCGGTAAGCCTTTGCGAAGTATATGTTTTACGCTCAAGCTGTAAATCGGAAAGCTGTTTATACACACGCTCCGGTCGATACATACGAAAACGCATTATATCCTCATTTTTGTTTCGCTCGACAAGAGCCGCCGTTATTTCCGTAAGCTCCGATAATTGCTCCGGATTATTAAGCATTTCCGTGATACGCTTTGTGCTGTCGGGAAAACCGCCCTTAAACCATTCCTCATTGAACATATCTTTTAGGTCGGGAAATTCGTCATAATCAAGGTCTTTCTCCATATACCAAAATGCGTCTGCTGCCTTTTTCAGTTCATAACTCCGCATTTGTAAAAGCACACTTGACGGTGCATATCTACCCAAATCCAAAAGCTCGTCAATGCGTTTTGCCGCATCCTCCCAAGAAATGAGCTGAGCAGTGTTTATATTTGCCGTATTACCGTATGAAATACGAATACCTTGCTCACTCCACCAAGCAGACACATTCCGTCCGTCAACAACAAAGCCTTTACCGGAAGTGCCGTAAAGACTTTTGAGAAATTCTGATTTATCCGCAAGAGATTTATTCTTTGAAAATTCTATGCAAATATCTAAACGGCTTTGAGGGTTTAATGAGCCATCGCATAAAACTTCGTCAATAATCTGCCCCGGCATAGAAAAAGCAGCACCGAAAATTTCGTGTGCTGCTCGCTGTACGGTTTCTCTCTGTTGTTCCTCTGTCGGAATGAGGTCAAACAGACTTAACTGTAAACTACCTCCGGCAGTACGATTTCTTCCGCTGAATGGAGTAGGTTGTTCATCAGTCCTGCCCACATCATCGGGTCTTTCGCTTTCAGTTCCTCGTTCACGCCCTCTGTCTGTGCCAATTTCCGGACTATCTTCTGTATCTGCTCGGTCGCTGATGTCTGTACTTCCAGCAGATGCTCCGTTATCTTGCCTGTTATCATCAAGCTCGTGTATAGGCTCGGTCTGTGATTTTTGAGGAATTTCCTCCGCATCTGTCCGTATTTGCCTATCTGTACTTCCGCTTGTTCCGTTGTCAAGTTCGGAATCAGGTATCCGTTCACTTCCGTGTATGTTATCTCTGTCATAATTATCCGTCCTTTCATTATTTATTGTTGGTGCGTCTTTTTCTTTGACTTCATTATACACCGCATTTTCCTTTTCCGCAAAATTTTTTCGGGCATTTATTTCTTCACGCACTTCGGCTCTGATAGTTTCGGATATGTTTCGGAGAGTTTCCTCCGAAATGCTTGACACCGCATTACCCAAAACCGACAGTGCCGGAATGGTATTGAAGTTCATAATATGCGGAAAGTCCTCACGCTCAAATACTTCATCAGCATTGATTCCGAGCCTTTGCAGTACCATATATGCGATACTTGTTTCCGCTGTCCGCTGAAATTCAACATCAATATTTAATTCGTCCAAGCCGTCCAAAAAACTGTTTTCTTTTGCGTATTTAAGCTCTGAAAGATAGTCGGATTTGCTGTCCTCGACTGCATTTTGTGCTGCACTGATAACAGCGTCCGTAATACTGCTTTTGGATTTCAGTTCACCGAAAGAATTTTCAAGCGTTTCAATGATAGCTTCGTCAAAACGGCTGTTATACCTCCATAGCCGCACTCTTGTATTGTCAAGGCTGTGCGTGTCGGAAATATCGAAAACATAGTCAAGATATTGCCCTCTGTCGCCCTCACGGAGCAGGGCAATACCTTTTGCACCACGGTTTATCCAAGACTTTAACCTTTTATTCCAAATATCAATGCTTGCACACGCTGTTGCGTCCGGGCGTTGGGCATAGATGAATAGCTGGTCTTGAAAGGAATATTTATATTGCCACGCCGCACTTTTCAAAAATGCCGTCCAATTTTCATAATCGGCAAGGCTTTTGCCGACTTCATCTGATAAAGTACAGATGTTTTGCAGCTTGCTCGCCATTTGATTTCACCTCCAATTTGTCAGTATGCAAGACCGATATAGTCGCATACCTCTTTATAATTCAGTTTGTCAAACAAGTAGTTGTATATTTTCGGGTGTGTTATTTTAAGCTGTTGCAGTCTGTTTGGCTCTCCGTCGTTTTGGCAACCAAACAAACAGCCTGTGCAGCCTGTTCTCTGACACCCCGTAAACCGCAATACTCCGTTTTTCTCTGCAATATCACCGTATATTGAGCAGTACGGGATTTTTGTTATTTGTAAATATCGCATAATATCCTGTGAAGTCCAAAAGGAAAGCGGTGTCGATTTCGGTGTTGCGGAATTAAAAGCATTACAACCGTTTTTACGCCATACATATTCACGCAGTTTGCTTTCCTCCGCAAGTGTTCCGACTATATTCACACAGCCCGTATCTTTCAGATATTTTTTTACGGGTGCTTTCTTCAAGTGATAACAACAAGTATCGCTTATCTTAAACGGTGCGTCGATTAAATGCTGCCATTGTTTAGGAATATAGTATCTTGCCTTTTGCGGCAACACACCCGTTTGCAGAAAAGTATCCGCCGTTTTATGTGATAAGCCGAGCATACATTTCCAAAACGCAAACGGGACGGTTGAAAAGTTTTCTCCTATCCATTCCGCAGGTTTTAAGTGCAAGCCTTGTTTATATGCTTCATAGCAGCCGTCGTATGACTTCACACGATGTATATAATTTGATACCTCTTTTGAAATAACGGGATAGCCGTACTTTTCTATAACATTAGTGTAATTCATTTTTGGTGTGATTATATCCACATTATCAAAGCCTTTGACAAACCTAACAATTTCGGGATATTCCACTGTTGTGTTTACAAATACTGCTCCGATTTCGGGATATATTCGTCTTGCAAGGTCTAAAAGTACAAGGCTATCTACGCCGCCGGAAAACGACACCTTAACTTTTCCGTTAAAATGCTTGTACCATTCCATTATGCGAAGCTGTGTAACCCGTACTTTTCTTTCAAGCGACCAGCTCTGCATAATCTGTAAATCTTTATATGTATATATGATAAACACCTCCGTCCGTAGATTGTTTGCTATTAGCCGTTATCTTTTTCGACAGGCACATATTTTGTGCAAGTCTGCCCGTTATGAAATTCCATATATGGACACATAGGCTCGTGCGGATCGAGTTTCAATGCGTCCGCACCTGTTTTGCAGTTCGGGCATAATTGTTTTTTATTTTCATTCATTTTATATCGCTCCTTTTGATTTTTTGCATAGAAAAAGAGCATTGAAATTGTGGTTTCAATGCTCTTATCGTGTTTGTTATTAGATTTTATCTGCACATCTGCACAGGCTCACGAAGCCGCTTTGCCATTTCAATGCCCTCGGCTGCTGTTGTGATTTCGCCGTTTTCTATCATTTCAAGCAGCTCCGCACGGTGTTTTGCATTTAAGCAATACACGCTCCGGCACAGCCTTTGAACAGTTCCGAGAGTATCACGCTCGGTATTGATAAGCGTTTTCACGATTTCGCCGACCTCATCATTTGCGTTAAGCTGAATTTGAAGTGTGCGGCGGTTATCGAGGTATATCATATTCGGCACAATAAGTATTCCGATGTTCTGCAAGCTGCTGCGGAGTTCGTTTTCTCTGCAAGTCATATCCACAAGCAAGTTATTTGTGATAAAATTTATTTTCGCTGTCATCATAAAAATCACGCTCCTTTTTCTGTACTTTTATTATAGCAAAAATATATATTTTTAGCAAATAAAAGGAGCGATAAACAATGAATTTAAAGATTTATGAAAAAACAAAATATAATAATATATATAAACACCGTTTAAATGGCACGTATGCCGTTGATTTGTCTTTAGGTTATAATTCATTAGGGAAAAGAATTAGGACCACTAAAACAGGCATTTTAAGTGAAAAACAAGCAAGAAAAATATTGCAAGATGAAGAACTAAAGAAAAAATGCAAAAATATAATAGTAAATATCACTAAATTTGAAGATGGATTAGAAGAATACTATGATTGGTGCCTATTATCCAAAAATGTTGCACCAGAAACTTTAAAAAAGAAAAAAGGTAGATTTAATAATCATATTGTTCCATTCTTCAACAGTATGAAATTAGAGTTAATTGGTGAAAACGAGATTTTAAATTGGCATAAGTATTTAGATCAAAGAAATTTGTCCATTATTTCAAAAAATACTCTTCATAAGCAACTAGCAGCATATTTTAATTGGCTATTAATACATAAAAGAAGTATAAATTTTAATCCTTCTCTTACTGTTAATAATTATAAATTACCTAAAAGAGAAATAGAATACAGAACATTGGAGGAAATAAATACACTACTTGATACAATAAAAAAAGATACTGATACCTCGGAGGAAGTTAAATTAAGGATCTACGCAATTACAAAAATATTATTTTTTTCAGGGTTTAGGATTGGTGAATTGTTAGGATTAAAAATAAAAGATTTTGGATTTGATATAATTAGTAAACAGTCTATTGATGTTGAAGAAATAAAATTGCAAATTTCAAGAACAATTTATTATTCAGCAAATGGGTATGTTTTAAAAAATGGAAAGACCGATAATTCATTAGGAACAATTTTTATTGGTAAAAATGTTTTTCAGCCTATTTTTGACTATATAAAATATATGGGCAAAATTGGATATGTTTTTGAAGAAAATGACTATGTATTTGCTAACCCAAATTCTAAAAGAGAAATCAATGTGTTTTCATTAGAAGGTCTAAGAAAACAATTTAATTATTTTGTTAATAAAGCAAAATTACCCCACACAAAATTTAAAGATTTACGCAGTTCTCATGGTACGTTCTTACTAAGTAATGGTTATTCCCTTGAAGAAGTACAGCAAAGATTGAGACACACTAGAAAAGATACTACTGAAAAATACTATGCTACTTTTTATGAAGAAAACAGAAAAAAAATAGCAGATGAAATAGATAAATATGCTGCTTAGGAGTTTTTTGGGAGTTTTTGATATTTTTATATAAAGAAAAAGCCTTATATTATAAGACTTTTTAATTTCCATATGGTAGTCTGTACGGGTTTCGAACCCGTGAATACGAGCTTGAGAGGCGCGCGTGTTAAACCACTTCACCAACAGACCATTTAACAAATAGAACATGTTAATTTTAACATAAAAACATACTATTTACAAGTATATTTTTAAATTATTAATTGATATAAAGAAAAAAAGAAAGTGAAAACTAATTCAACTTTCCTATATATTCTTTAAACATACCTATTCTTTTAATTATTCTATCTTTACCTAAGATATTTAAAATGTCATATAAATTTGGTGTTTCTTTTTTAGAAGTAACTACTACCCTAATTAATTCACATACATCTCCAACATGTCCCTTATACATTTCAGGATTTTGTTTATATGTTTTTACATCAGTATAACCATTATTAAAAGATAATTCTTTTATTTTATTAAACCATTCTTCATTTGTATCTGATGAATTATAGTATTCATTAACATATGTTTCCAATAAATTAACATCTTTTATTTTAAACTCTATACCATCATATAATTCATTTAATGATTTAGTATCATAATATTCATCATACATATACCAAATATTATTCTTTATTTCACTGTAGCAAGCGAAATCTTTTCTGGGTTTTTTTTGTTCTCTTTCGATATTAAGAACTGCAATTGTATAATCTTTATATTTATTAATCAATTCATTAAACCCTTTATCAAATTCTTTAGACCAATTATCTAAGTTATCAAACATTTCTCTAGCACTTAATCTACTTAAATAATTTTTAGAGATATTAATTAATTTTTCGATATCAAATAATGATCCACCACTTGTACACATCTTATTAAATGTAAAAGTGAAATCATTATAATTCTTATCTTGATTTTGCAAGAACCATTCATCAAAATTAGAATTTAATAGAGTTGCAAAATATAATTTAACTGCTTCTACTGGAATACCTCTTTCATGATAAAAGGCAACAGCTGCTTCAGGATCTTTTCTCTTACTAAGTTTTCTAACTACTTCTCCGTCTTTTTTATTTAAAGGAAGTAAATGAGCAAACTTAGGAGCTTCAAATCCACAGGCATTCCATAGTTCTAAATGAAAAGGAACAGATGATATATAAGAATCATCTCTAGTAACAGTAGTAACTCTCATAAAATGGTCATCACATACATGAGCAAAGGCATAAGGAGGTACTCCATCTGATTTAAGTAATACTTGATCTAAGTCATTTTGAGGTAATTCAATCGTACCCTTAATTAAATCTTTAAAAGTGAATTTTTTATTAAAATCACCCATAGATTTTAATCTTAATACCCACTTATCACCATTGTCAATATGTTTTTTTACTTCTTCATAACTTAAATTACGACATTTAGCATATTTACCATAATAACCAATTCTATCTTTACAAGCCTCTTGTTCTTCTCTCATATGACATAAATCATCTTCAGAACAAAAACATGGATAAGCTCTACCAATAGAAACCAAATATTTAGCGACTGCATGATAAATATCTTTACGCTGACTTTGAATATATGGTCCATACTCACCACCATTAACAGGGCCTTCATCAACTTTATAATTATATTCTTTTAAATCACTAATAATTAAATTAACACCATCATCAATGGCTCTTTTATCATCAGTATCTTCAATTCTTAAAATAAATACACCGTTAGTTTGATGAGCAAATCTTTCTGGTACAAATGAAGCAAATAAATTTCCCATATGCATCCTTCCTGTTGGGCTTGGTGCAAATCTCGTAACACAAGCATTCGCGTCTAAATTACGTTTAGGATATTTTTCCTCATAATATGTTAAGTCCTTATCAACATTTGGAAAAAGTAAATTTGCTAAATCTTTATTATTCATAAAAAATATCTCCTTCTATAAAAAACTCTTGCATGGCAAGAGAATATATCATTTGGCTGCCTCAATTAGATTCGAACTAATGATCACGGAGTCAGAGTCCGTTGCCTTACCGCTTGGCCATGAGGCAATACATATTTATTATAAAACAAGAAATATAATAACGCAAGTAGTTATATTTAAAGATACTAAATTTATGTATATAAAAAAGTTGCAACTATTAATTACAACTTTTTTAATGCAACTTATCTGTTGCCTTAGCATTTAAATCAAGACCAGCCACTCTTCCTTTTTTATATGCATAATAACCAGCAGATCCTATCATAGCTGCATTATCTGTACAGTATTTTATTTCTGGAACAATTAGTTCAAAATGCTCATTTTTACTTAATTGTTCAAATTTTTCTCTTAAACCTTTATTAGCAGCTACTCCACCAGCAATTATTAAGCGATGCACATTATATTTTTTTAGTGCCCTCATCGTTTTTTTACTTAATATTTCAACAACTCTATTTTGAAAAGAAGTGGCTAAGTCTTCAGGAACAATATCAATTTTCTTTTGATCTAAATTATGTTTCACATTAATAACAGCACTCTTTAATCCACTAAAGCTAAAGTCAAAGGAATCATCATCAAGAGGTAAAGGAAGATTATAACTATCATTACCTATATGAGCAAGTTTATCGACATTAGGTCCACCTGGATATGGTATACCAATAACGCGTGCCACTTTATCATATGCCTCACCAACTGCATCATCTAATGTTCCACCAATCTTTTCAAATGAATAATCTTCTTTCATATATATAAGTTCTGTATGTCCACCACTTACAACAAGAGCAATAAGTGGAAATTCCAATCTTTTAACCAAGTTATTGGCATATATATGTCCAGCAATGTGATGAACAGGTATTAATGGTTTACCTGTTACAAGGGCAAGTGTTTTAGCAGCCTGCAAACCAATTAATAATGATCCAATTAAACCTGGACCATATGTTACCGCGATGGCATCAATTTGTTCAAGTTTCATTTGTGCTTTATTAAAAAGTTCTTCAAAAACCATTGTTATACTCTCTACATGCATACGACTAGCAATTTCAGGCACAACACCACCAAAAGATGCATGAGTATCCATTTGTGACAAAACAACAGTAGCAATCTCTTCAGTACCATTTTTTATAATTGCTGCACTTGTTTCATCACAACTTGATTCTATCGCAAGGATATACATATCTTTCATACATCAAAACCTCCTAATCATCATAATCGCATCTACACCATCTGGATAATAATTCTTTCTAACACTTACATCACAAAATTTATTTTTATGATAAAAATCAATTGCAACATTATTTTTACTAGAAACCTCTAAAGTAATATTTTCAATATTCCTATTATTTTCTATTAAAAAATCAAGCATTTTAGTTGCAAGACCCATTCGCCTATATTTATCATCTACAATGATATAATTAATTTCAATCCGATCACCAAAAAAACTATAATCTATAACGCCAACTATTTTTTTATCTAATTCATATATAAGAAACTTAACAAAAGGGTGATTAAATTCATTATAAACATTGATATTAAAAGAACTCATTAAAAAATTAACATATTCTAAATCATTAAGTGTTGCTTCTCGTATCATAATCTAGATTCTTCAGCTTCAGTTCTCTTTAAATAATTTGGCTTTATTGCATGACAACTTATTTCATTATCATTTTGATGTTTATTTATTATTCTCATTACATCATATTCTGGTTTAATAAGATTAAATAAATCAAAGTTATCATATGAAACAAATGTATATGAATCATCCAATTTATCTTTTAAGTCATTAATACTTGTATAAGCATCAGCAATAACTATATTTAGATTTGTATCATACACTCCACCAAATACTTTATCATGTCTTGCATCAATAAATGGTATTACATATTTTGTTTTCACATTTGTTGTTGCCATAAATTCTAAACTTGAAATAGGTATAATTCCTTTACCAAGAGACCAAGCAAGCATTTTACAAACTGTAAGACCAATTCTAATACCTGTAAAAGATCCAGGTCCAACTGTTGCATATATTTTATCAATATCATTAACATCAACATTATTTTTTTTCAATAATGAATTAATTGAAGGTAAAAGTAATTCAGAAAAATTAGCCTCTGCCATCAAATTTGTATAATCCATAAGTTGTTTGTCTTTTATTAATGCAACATACATAGATTTATATGATGTATCAACAAATAAACTAATCATAATACAGCCTCACACAAATCTTCATACTTTTTACCATATGGTTTTAGTATAAGTAATCTTTTATTTTCGTCAAGTATTTTAAACTTAATATCTAATCTTTCTTTAGGTAAGATATCTTTAATAGTTTCAGACCACTCAATAACAACTACTCCACCTTTTGTGAAATATTCTTCAATTCCGATTCCATCAGTTTTACCATCAAGTCTATAAACATCCATATGATAAAGTGGTAATTCACCATCATACTCTTTTATAATAGTAAAAGTTGGAGATGTTATTGTTTCATTAATACCAAGTGCATTGGCTATTCCTTTAGTAAAAATAGTTTTGCCACTGCCAAGTTCACCATCTAAACAAATAATCATATTTGGAAATTTTTCTGATTCGAAATTTTGTGCTAATTCAATTGTATCTCTTTCACTATGAGTCGTAAATTTATATTCCATATTTTATCACCAAATTTATTATATCAAAATAATAGTTAATAATACAAGATTATTTATTACAATTTGTATACTAACTTTTTTTCTTTATTTACTCTATTAGAAAGTGTGTCAATCGTATTTTGAATATCATCTTTAATAATTGAAAATAAATCATCACATTTTTTTAATGTTTGATATTTATATAAATAATTTAATATTTTGAGTAAATCAGTATCTTCTAATTTACATTTTTCTTCATAGTAATATCCATCACGACAATAAATATTGCTTACCTTTATAATAGATTTTTTTTTGCAATATTTATTATCTATTTCAATCTCAGTATCATACTTTCCATTATATACTTTTGAAGATAATGGTATAAAATAAACTTTATCCTCAAAAAGAGAAACTACTAAACAAGGTCTACCAAATTTATGAGAATGATCAACAGCCTCATCACCATTTTTAAAAATAATATCTTTAACAATAATAATACTGCCCACTGTATACATAATTCACCTTCTAAAAAAAAATATATACAAAAAAAATTGGCAACTACCTATTTTCGCGATTAACTATCTTCGGCGTGAAAGTGCTTAACTTCTGTGTTCGGGATGGGAACAGGTGTATCCACTTTGCTATCGTTACCAATTTACTTTTTTGAGAAATAATTCTCTGAAAACATGATAATGTGTCTCTCATAAATTATTTATGAAAAATTTTATGATTAAATCCTCGATCTATTAGTACTAGTCAGCTCAACATGTTGCCATGCTTCCACCTCTAGCCTATCAACCAGTTAGTCTTTCTGGGATCTTACTTTATTAAAAATGGGAAAACTCATCTTGAAGTTGGCTTCCCGCTTAGATGCTTTCAGCGGTTATCCATTCCATACATAGCTACTCTGCACTGCAACTGGCGTTACAACAGATACACCAGAGGTATGTCCGTTCCGGTCCTCTCGTACTAGGAACAGCTCTCCTCAATTTTCCTACGCCCACGACGGATAGGGACCGAACTGTCTCACGACGTTCTGAACCCAGCTCGCGTGCCACTTTAATCGGCG
>ERZ825896.3156-NODE-3156-length-14370-cov-3.106881_pt1 | contig 14370 bp, 8 predicted proteins | sample MGYA00519858_ERZ825896 | MGnify/ENA primary metagenome ERZ825896 (study PRJEB31778, sample SAMEA3449214) | human gut metagenome | biome: human gut; feature: human-associated habitat; material: faeces | place: United Kingdom | collected 2010/2012 ... | reverse complement strand
AGGCAGCGGAATGCAATCCTCAGGATTGTATTATTTTATGAAATATTGTTGAAAGATCTGCAGGCGATTCAGAAAAATCTCTCTTGACCCATTCATCCAGTAATCCGAAAAGGGCGTAAGAATAAAAGCGTCCACGATAACATTCATAGGCAGACCCGTCATATTGTGACATCATAATCTGATAGAAACCATCATAGATAGAGGATTGAACCTGGGCGGTATACGCAAGCTGCAACAGGAAACGGTTCTCATAAGTAAATGCGAAAAAATCCCGGGCATTATCCAAAGTATATTTTTCAGATGAGAGACCATGGTCATTTCGGTATCTGTTCCAGAGAATGACAATCTTAAAAGAGAGGGCATCGTTTTTCGTTTTAAAATTCCGAAACCAGGTTGAACGGTTCACACCGGCAAGATCCGCAATTTCATTTACAGTGACTTTTTCAAATGGCTTTTCCTGCATTTTCTGGATCAATGCATCTGCCATGCATTCTTTTAAAAAGTCAGTAGCTTTTGCGTTTTGTCCCATAAAACTCCTTTCTGCAACTTTTGAGCGGAAAAGTTGCAAATACCGGACAGGCTATTGCCTTTTGCGGTAAATGAATTTATAATTTCTTTCTGCGACTTTTGTTGCATTGAGCATAGAATGATGATTTAATTTATTATAGTTGCATTTCAGATAAAAGTCAAACTATATAAACAGAGTGAAAGAGAGCCGGGGTGAAGCCCGGTCAGAGAGGTTGAAAAATGAGTGTCAGAATTTTTACAGATTCCGCATCAGATATCACATTGCAGGAAATGGAAGAGAAACAGATTGAACTGATCGCAATGCCGCTTTTATGTGGCGAGAAGACGTATATTGATGATAAGACGATATCAATGACAATATTTTGGGAGATGCTTCTGGATGGGGTGAATATAAAGACATCCCTTCCGTCACCGGAATGTTTTGTGAAGATTTTTGAAGAAGCAAAGAATAAGAAAGAAGAAGTAGTGTGTATTCTGATTTCATCAGGATTTTCAGGAACTTATCAGGGGGCGATGCTGGCAAAGTCCATGGTAGATTATGAAGGAATTTATATTATTGATTCCAAATGTGCGGCTGCTGCGGAAAAGCAGATTGCATTTTATGCCTGTAAGTTACGTGAAAAAGGAATGAGTGGAAAAGAGATTGCAGAAGAACTGGAAAAATTCCGATCAAGAGTCAGACTGATCGCATGCCTGGATACACTGGAATACCTTGCAAGAGGAGGAAGACTGCCGAAGACTGTAGCAGCCATTGGAAATAAACTTCAGTTCAAGCCAATCATTACTTTTACAAAAGAAGGAGAAATTGAGGTTGTAAAAAAGACAAGGGGAGCAAAAAAAGCGATGCGGGACATGGCAGCATTGGCAGAAGAATGTAAAATAGATTCTGAATTTCAGGCAATCCCACTTTTTTCTCAGGATGATACGAACTGCCGGGAATATATGGCCACCCTTCAGGAGGCAGATCTGAAAGCAGAAATGAAGCAGCCGGAAGAGATTGGTGCAACAATCGCAACTTATATCGGTCCGGAGGCTTATGGAATTGTATTTGTGGAATCATGATGATATGATAAAAGGCTAACAGAGCAGATCGATTTCATGGTGAAAGGAAGGATCTTATTTTCTGAAGATCACACTGACTTTCGGATTGACAGCCAGTGATTTCGTATGGCAGGGAAATGATCAAAGTTGAGAATATAAAAGGACGGTTGTTCCTCGTAGGTGCAGAGGATGATTCCTTCTGGGAGGCAGGAAAATATATCCGTCGTATGGACAGGCGGCTGAAAGAACGCCCACATACCTGTGAATACGTACCGCTTGTATACGAGCATGGGACGCATTTTGTATTACCGGAATCCATGCTCCGCATGGCATTGCCTGTGGGACTTAAGTTTGTGCTGCGGTTTATTTTCAAGGCGGCAAAGGAATACCCGGATGAATGTGAGGCAGCAAGGAAAGATATTGACCGGAGACTTTCGGCTGCATTAAAAGAATGGCGGGAAGAAAATTAGAAAAAAAAGAAAAGTGAAAAGTGTCAGGCAGCTGGAAGAGAAAATTTGAAATTTTCAGGGAAGTTCCAGTGCCTGGCATTTTTTATACATGAGATTAAATATTGGTTGAAAAGATGTGAATTATAAAATACAATATATTTAACCTGATTATATGAAATGTGGAGAGAAAGTTGCTTGAAGAATTAAGGTTGTACTATAGAGGAAGGAGACTGGTGGGAAAAGTATGAAAAAGGTCATGAAAGTAATAGCTGCAGGAATTGTGTGTACGTGCATTTTCTGTTTTGGGAAAGCTATCCGGGATAAGACTGCAAAAGTATACCAACAATTCTGTGAAGAAACAGAGCCGGAGGAATGGATAGATTTTAACTATTGGCAAAACAGAAATGCGGATGTATATGCGTGGATTCGGATTCCGGGAACAAAAATTGACTATCCGGTCGTGCAGGGGGACGAGGATGGATATTATCTGAGCCACGATATTGATAAAGAGTCGAACATTTATGGGGCAATTTATACAGAGAAAGTTAACGGAAAAGATTTTTCCAGTCCGAATACAGTTCTATATGGACATCATATGAAAGATGGCAGTATGTTTGGTTGCCTGGATAAATATTTGGACAGAGATTACTTTGAAAAGTATAATGAGGTGTTTCTATTTACTCCGGAAGAAAAGCGAACATACCATATTATTGCTGCTTATGAACATCCAGCAGAACATATTCTGACATCCTATGATTTTAGTACAACAGAAGGAATAAATGATTATTTACGGCAAATACCTGATTTTGTGGCAGATTCTGGTGGAGTAATACAAGATGAAACCGAGATTACTCCTCCATTGTTGACTTTATCTACATGTACGAGAAATGATAAACAGAAGAGGTGTCTGGTTCAGGGAATATTAGTAGAATGTGAGAAAAAGAATCAAGAGGAATGAGAAATGATATGAAAGAATGTATGGTATATGCGAAAGACAGAAAAACGATTCTATGCAGTGCGTTTGGCTGCATGTTTTCGATTGGAATAGCAGGAATTATAGTACTTCCGTATTTTATGGGACAGTGGAGTTATGACCGGCGTATTGGACCACTGCACATGATACTGGGAGGAGTGTGTTTCTGTGTTGGGATCATCCTGTTATACCTGCTTTTCAAAAAATATATTTCCAGGGAAACAGAATTCTGTAAATCGGTAATGGTACGTTGTGGAATGCTGTATTTAATTGGTCAGTTAGTGGTTAGCTGTATAATGGGAGGCATTGGATGGGGGATTGCAAAGACAGGCAGATTGGACCAGGAACAGATAAAATGGCTGATCTATCTGTTATCCGGATTCTGTCAGAACATGATACGTGTCGGGTTTATTTACTTATTGATGGAACAATTTTATGAAAGAAATTGGAAAGAAGATATTTTCATGGGAAAAAGAGCGATCGCAGTACTTCTTGGGTTGTGCGTGATAATGACTTTGCCTGCATTTTTGCCTGAGAGAAATCTTCAAAGTGGAGTTACACTTTTATGTCAGTGTATCTTTTTGATGGGGCTGATTGTCTATTTTGGTAATCGTGCATGGAGAAAAAATATAAATGAAAAAGTGGGATAAATGGAAAAAACGAATTTTGGCATTCGTTGTTACTGGATGTATGTTATTAGATTCTGATATGGCGGTTTTAGCGGAAGAAACTCAAAAAGTAGTTTCAAATCTATATGATGAATATCAGACAGAACAATTATATAAGAAGCAGTATGAGGAAACGGTTGGACAGGTGCAGCCTGAGCAGTCAGCAGAGAATAACGATGATTTGAAAAAGAACTTAAAAGATGCAGAAGTTTTGGTAGAAAGTGCATTCAATGAAAAAGAACAGGTTTCACTGCGTCTGCCTGAAATTACGAAATATACTGATGAAAAGGAAGTTGAACTGACAGGGTTATACGGAGAACCAGTGGAAGTAAAAGAACATGAAAAAGTATTCCAGGTGGATGCGACTCATTATGTTACATTGCTTACATCGGAAGCGAATACCTATGAATCAACTTCCGGGGAAATGCGTCCGGTTGACCTTACTTTAATACCCAAGGATATAGAAGGCAAAGAGGAAGTAAAAACTCCGACAGAAGAAGAGATTCGTGATCCAAATCTGGACCTTATCTATGAACCAAAGGACAGCAGCATAGATATCAGTTTTCCAGCGAATGTTACAGAGGAACGTGGGATTGAAATTACGAATAAAGAACATACACTGGAACTTTTCCCGCAAGAGGGAACTTATGGGAATGCGACAATAAGAGATCATGCACTGCTTTATAATAATGTTCAGGAAAATATTGATGTACAGTATAGTGTGGATACGACCGGAGTAAAGGAAGATATCATCTTACGGGAGAAAACGGAGCAGAATGAATTCCATTATGTCTTTGATGCAGAGAGATATGATGTAGAATGCAAAGATAACCAGATCTTCATTCGTGAAAAGGGTAAGAACACCATCCTGTTTGTCCTGTCTGCACCTTTGATGTCTGATTCTGATGGCAGTCAGTCCCAGAAAATTGAAATGACAGCGGAGAAACAATCCGATAATCATACTTATGTGATTACAGTTCATGCAGACAAAGACTGGCTTCAGGCAGAAGAAAGGGTTTATCCTGTAAAAATCGATCCAACGGTTACGGTTCCGACAGAAAGCCTGATCGAGGTCACAACAAGTACGGTTCATGGAACCTATCATGGAGCCGGCTATGGCTATGCCGGATACATCACCAGTGCCATGACTGGTGTGCCGGGGGCAAAGGACATTGGGCGGAGCAGAATGTATTTTGCAGTTAATTACGATTTCAGGAAGAGTATTCCTTCAGAAGCAAAAATTGACAGTGCCAGCCTGAATGTCTACCAGTATGTGGATTATCCGCAGACAAATGCAACCTTTGCATGTTACCGGATCAATTCCCCATGGAATGCAGGAAGTCTTACATGGGATAATTCTGTGGGACTTTCATTGGAACCTTCAGGAGAGAATGCAGTGTCTGTCCATAAACATGGGATGCACCAGTTTGATATCAGGGAAACGGTGAATAACTGGGTACAGGGGATTACAGATAACAATGGACTGGTTGTTATGGCAACGAATGAGACGGATTTTGGAGGTGCATTCTACACGCCATATTCTACAGGAACGGGCGGACAGGTGGATTTTTCCTGGGACAAACGCCCAAGTATCACTATTAACTGGAGTGTGCCGGATCCGGTGAACCTAAATTACGGACTTAACGATACGACAGTTGCACTCAGAAGCATGGTGCTGACGGATAAGAGCGGAAAACTGCAGTTCCAGGGAGTGTTTGCAGATGGCATCGCAACACCGGGAGCTATGGTAGGTTATGCCTTAAATGATGAGAAAAAAGATTATCAGGGCGTTTCTCTGGCAAGCTATTCCTATAAATATCCGGACAGCAGCAGTTTTGACAGTGCATTTTCTAAGGGGACGACGAAATATAAAGATAAACTTGGGAACTGGCAGACGGTATATCCTTTTACAGAGCCGGAATTTAATGTGCTTTATTACATCAATGGGACGGCGGCGAAGGATGGAATCACAGGCCAGACAAAAAAGAGTGATGACTTTACCATTTATAAAGTGACACAGTATGACACGCTTCCGAAGATTGCGAATTATTATGGAATACCGCTTGCCCAGATTATGCACGACAACCGGGTACAGGATATGCTTCTGGTGGAGAATAATACTCTGTTTATTCGTAATCCAAAGAAGAATGCGACCGTTCCATATAATCCACCGGCACTGGATGATACAGAAAAAGCAAAGATTGATGCGGCATTGATGGGAAGAGGACTGCACTGCGAATTTGGATTTGAACCGGTGAATTTAAATACCGGAAATTTCTATCTGAACCGTACCGATGTGTCCATTCCAGATTACACGGATGATTTTGTGATTGAACGGAACTACAACTCCAAAAGAGCAGAACTCGCCAGTGTATTCGGTCGTGGGTGGTCGTTTGATTACACCGAACAGATCACAAAAGATAAAGACGGTAATCTGTGTTATCACCGGGGAGATGGAAGCATTTTGCTCTTTACTGAAAAAGACGGGGAATATACAGCACCGGATGGTTATGAACTGAAACTGAACCGAAAGAAGATCAAAGAAAACACGTTTGACTTTGGGGAGGGAGAAGAAAGCTATCCGGTCTATCAGTACACCATCACAGATGAAACGAATGTAACAAAAACATTTAATTACTTTGGAATGCTGACTTCCATCGAAGATGAAAAAGGAAACCAGACCGTCCTTACCTATGATGACAATTATAATCTCAGGGAGATTACATCTCCGGCAGGACCAAAATACGAGTTTACAACAAATGAAGAAGGATATATTACCGCAATTCAGCTTCCGAACGGCAGTACCCTGTCCTATGCCTATGACGGGAACGGAAATCTGATCTCTTACACAGATGCCAACGGAGCGGTGACAAAGTATGAATACGATGACGCTCATCGCATGACCGCATGGTATGATGCGAACGGTACGCGAATTGTCCAAAATGTGTATGATGATCAGGGAAGAGTGACCACTCAGACCGATGCCAATGGTGGAGTCTCAAGTCTCACTTATAAAGATGGACAGACCGTGGCGACCGATGCCAATGGGAATCAGACGGTTTATTATTACGATGATCAGATGCGGACCGTCAAAGTAAAAAATCCGGACGGCACGACCCGTACTATGGAATACAATGCGGAAAACCAGCTGGAAAGTGAAACAGACGAACTGGGCCATACAACCAGGCATCAGTATGACGAGGCAGGAAATGAAACCATTCAGACCCGGTTTGACGGGAAGAAAAAGACCTGGGACTATGACGAGAACCATCATGTCATTCGTGAGAGCGGATATGACGGAATTGCTACAGAATATACCTATGATAAATCAGGTAATCTTCTGACAATAACAATTGCCGGAAAATTACAACATACTTATACCGTAGATGCACAGGGAAGAATTCTGACAGACACCGATGCCAATGGAAATACCATTACCTACACCTATTCCGGTGCAAGGCTGATTACGATGACAGATGCAAAGGGAAACAGGACATCCTACAGCTATAATGCACATGGACTGCTGACAGAGATGACTGACACACTGGGCGGTGTGACAGTCTATACTTATGATGCAGAAGGACGAAAGACCGGCGAGACCTCTGCAGATGGAGAACATACGGGATATACGTTCGATGCATCAGGAAATGTCATGGCTGTTACAGACGGAAATGGAAATACCGTATCCTTCGCCTTTGACGGGATGGGAAATAAAATCAAAGCGGACAACGGCACAGGAGGAACATACAGCTATACCTACGATGCAGTCGGCAATCAGACATCCCTGACCGATGCGGAAGGGAATACAACGACGTATACCTATGATGCAAGAGGCAACAAACTGACAGAAACAGATGCGGCAGGAGATACCATTACCTACACCTATGATGCACTTGGGAATATCCTGACGCAGACGGATGAAAATGGAAATACAACAAGTTATACTTATGATTATGCACAGAATCAGGTAAATTCTGTCACAGATGCCGCAGGAGAACAGGTGTCCTATACATTTCAGGAGGATGGACTTCCGACACAGATCACATATCCGCAAGGAACCAGTGACAACTATACCTATGATGAACTGGCAAGAACAACTTCTTACACAGATGAGGGAGGACTTACCATTCGTTACACCTATGATGACAATGGAAATGTCCTGACAGAGGATGCTGACGGGCTTGTTACATCGTACAAATATGACAAGCTGAATAACCGGACAAAGACTACTTACCCGGATGGAACAGCCGTGTCTTATAAATATGATGTGCTGGGACACTTAAAAGAGATGACCGACGCCAACGGTAATACGACGACTTACCACTACAGCAGTGATGGAAAACTCTTGGAACTGACGGACGCACTGGGCAATACAACGAAAGTCGCTTACGATGGAAACGGAAACCAGACTTCACTGACAGACGCCGCCGGAAATACAAGCAGTACAGTGTTCGGCAAGCAGAACCAGCCGAAGACAGTGACGGACGCACTGGGAAATGTAACAACTTATCGTTACAATCAGATGGAACAACTCATAGAACTGACAGACGCACTGGGCGGAAAGATCACCTATACTTATAACAAGAAGGGTCTGCCATCCGGTGTGACCGATGGTGGCGGCAACACTTATGAGATGACATACACTGCCACAGGTCTGTACGATACAATCACAGCACCGGACGGAACAACGGTAAAATATGAATATAATCGTTTAAATCAGCCGGTGAAAGAGACGAGAAGCAGCGGACTGGTGACAGAGTATGAATATGATGCCAAGGGAAGAGTGACTCATACATGGGACAATGAAGGCTTTGAAGAGACTTATGAGTATGATGTATATGGAAATAAAAGTTCTGTAACAAATGCACTGGGAGAACAGACGCAGTATTCCTATGACAAATATCAGCGGCTTGTAGAAATTGTGGAAGCAGATGGCACGAAGACCACTTATGCTTATGACAAAGTTGGAAATCTGACGGAAGCTACAGATGCAGAAGGAAAAATTACAACCTATACTTATGATGCTAATGGAAATGTCACTCAGAAAGAAGACAGCAGCGGACGAATCTGGAAGTATAGCTATAATGTGCTAAACCAGCTGACAGAAGAAATCAATCCGGCAGGGGAGAAAACAAGTTACACCTATGATGTACTTGGCAATCTGACTGGTGTGACCGATGCCAATGGAAATACAGAAACATATGGCTATAATGCACTGTCTCTTCCGGTGATACATACCGATAAAAATGGTAATGACACGCTGTTTACTTACGATGCCCTTCAGAGACTTACAAAAATAACAACCGCAGAGGGCGGAGAAGAAAATTATGCTTACGATGCAGCGGGCAATCAGATCCGTTATACTGATGCAGAAGGAAATGTAACGGAAACTGCCTATGACAATATGAACCGGAAAGTGGGAGAGACCCTTCCGAATGGCGGAACATATGCCTATGAATATGACGGGAACGGATCACTGAGTAAAGAAACCGATCCGCTGGGAAATGTAACCTCTTATAAAAATAACCTGCATGGACAGGTGACATCGAAAATCCTTCCAAATGGAGCAGAATACACGTATGCCTATGATAAGCTGGAAAGAATCACAGGACAGACTGCACCACAGGGGCTGAAGAAATCTTATATTTACGACACCGCCGGCAATCTGATTCGTGAGACAGATCAGTCAGACCGGAGCATCTCTTATGAATATGACATCATGGGCAGACTGAAAAGTGTAGAAAATCCACTGGGGCAGAAAACCGCTTATACCTATGATGAGAACGGAAATCTGTCTTCACAGGTGTCGCCGGTGGGAAATACTGTGCGATACAGTTATGACAAGCTGGACAGACTGGAAGAAACACTGGATCCGGCAGGAAGAAAAGAAAGCTATACTTACGACAGCGTTGGCAACCTGACGAAAAAGACGGTGAATGATACCCGTGTGACCAGCTATGTGTATGATGCCAATGGCAATCTGACTTCTCTGACCAATGTGTTAGGGCAAACAGAGACGAAAAAGTATGATAACATGAACCGTCTGGTGCAGGAAACAGATGCGGTCGGAGCAAAGACTACCTATCAGTATGATAGGAAAGGACAGTTGCTATCCTCCACAGACGGAAATGGGAATACCACAGCGGTCGCTTACGATGGAAACGGCAATGTGATATCTGTTACCGATGGAGAAGGCAGACAGGTACGATATGCTTACGATCTGGCTGATCGGCTGACGGAAGCGATGGCAGGAGATGCAAGCTATGAAAATCGGAATACTTATACCTATGATGAAGTAGGCAATCTGATTTCTACCACAGACGGAAATGGCAACAAGATGACTTACACCTATGATCTGTTGTCCAACCAGACATCAAGAACCAATGCGCTGGGAGAAACAGAAAGCTACAGTTATAATCTGAATAACCGTCTGGAAAAGATCACCCGTCCAAACGGAAATACGATTCAGTATGACTATAACAAGCTGGATGCACTTCTTCAGACGGATTACTCGGAAGAAGCAGACGGACAGGTATTGTATACTTATGATGAAGAAGGCAAACGCCTTTCCATGTCTGATCTGACCGGAACTTCCACCTATCAGTATGATGCGGATGGACGGATCACGGGCGTACAGCAGGGAGACGGAAGTGTTATCTTATATAACTATGACAGCTACGGAAATCTTGCGAAGCTGATCTATCCGGACGGAAGCGAAGTACAGTATGAATATGATGCACTGGACCGGCTGATAAAAGTCACAGATCGGGAAGGAAAAGAGACCGGTTATACTTATGACGTGGCTGGAAATATGACAGAAGTTTTGCGTGCAAACCAAACGAGTGCAAAGCTTACTTATGATGCCGCACATCAGGTGACGGAGATCCAGAATAGGGATGCAAAAGGAAAGACAATCTCAACCTACCGCTATACCTATGACCTGTCGGGCTATATCCTGACAGAGTCTATTAAAACGAAGGAAGAGACTAAGGTATCTAATTACGGTTACGATGCGGCGGGACAGCTCAGCGAGATTGTGATGAAGGATTCAGAAGATAAAGTGATCCAGAGAGTGACGTACGCTTATGACGGAGCAGGAAACAAGATCGAAGTCCGCCAAAGTACGGAAAACGCATTGGAGCAGGCGACAGAAACTATCACAAAGAATACCTACAACGCGGCAAACCGACTGGTGTCAAGCGAGCAGGATGGAAAAGAGACAACCTATCTCTACGATGCGAACGGAAACCGGGTAAGAGAGTTAGATGCGGATGAAAAGACGCATACTTATACCTATGATACGGAGAATCGTCTGATAGCCGTACGTGATGACAAAGGACTTCTGATGGCGGCACTCTATGACGGAGACAGTAACCGGATGTTCACAGCGAACCGCACGGAAGATACGAAGGAGTATCAGCTCTTCAAGGAGAAAAAGAAATCTCCGAAGACCTCTGACCAGGGAAGAGAAGGATCCATGTTCTGGTACGGATTCGGACAGAACTTCCTGCAGGGATTCCAGGTAGCCAAAGAGTCCATCGGTCAGACATGGAGAGAACTCTGGGAAGATTTGGTATCAGCTTATCACAGAAAGATTGCCAAAGACCGGGCGGATGAAGAGGGAATCGTGGTAAACCCGGACGGCATTACGAACATGCCGGGTGATGGCAAGGTTACGTATCCGAGTGAGACAAGCCAGGCACTGATCCCATACAAGGTTGTGACAGACACCTATGATTACTTTGAAAGCCGGAACTACGTCAATGATATCAATCAGCAGTATACGCAGGTGCTGACAGCCTATGATGAGAATGGGAAGGTAAGAGAGACCTATACCTACGGAAATGAGAGACTGGATTACAGTGACGGTACAGATACGTATTACTATGGCTATACCGGAACCGGTTCGGTAGATCATCTGACAAACACAGAAGGAATACTTGAGACAGCTTACAGCTATGATGCATTTGGCAATGTCTCCGTAAGTGGAAATACAGAGATACAGAATCCGTATACCTACAATGCGGAATATATCGATGCATCGACCGGAAACCAGTACCTGAGAGCGAGATATTATGATCTAGAGGAAGGAATCTTCCTGACACAGGACAGCTATTTGGGAAGTCTGTTAGAACCACTCAGCCAGAACCTGTATACCTATGCGGAAAACAATCCGGTGAATTATACTGATTCGAGTGGACATGGAATCTTAAGTAAGATAAAATCAGCGGCAAAAAAAGTTACAACTACGGTAAAAAATACCTATAATAAAGCCAAAACATGGGTGAAAAACACTTATAATAAGGCAAAAAACAGGGTATCCAATACCTATCAAAATGCAAAAAAGGCACTTACAAATGTAGTCTCCAGTAGTGGCTCATCAGAAAAAAACAAATCCGGAAAATCTTCATCAGGGGGAAGGTATTCAAGTGGAGGAAGTAACGCTGGAAACAGAAAATATTCATCATCCAGCAGAGGAAGCAGTAAAAGTAATTTTTATCGGCCATCGACCTATGAACGGGCGAAACGCTTTGGACAGTCCAGGTATAACTGGTTTAGTTCAAAAATGAAAGAATCTGGAAATATCAGAAATTCCTGGACAAAGGCAATAGAGAAAACCGTAAGAAAATTTTGTACTACGGCAAATCGTATAAAGAAAGATGCAGTTAAGTCTGTCAAGGCTGCTAATATTGCGATCGGGATAAGTGCAATAACCATAGGCAAGATGAAATTAGAGCAGTTAAAAAAGAAACTTCCTAATATCAATATCAGTATTGATTATACGGGAACGTGGAAAGACAGTTTGCAGTTGGGACTTGGTATAGTTACGACGGGCGGAGGACTGCTCTTAACATTAGCGGGTGGTGGAAGTGAAATAGCAAGCGTTGGTTCATCCAGTGCAATCAGTATTCCGGCTGCGGCAGAAGGAATTGGTATTGCAGGTTCAGGTTTAGCTATATCACTTGATGCTTTAAGGAATATGTTTGATGTACGGATTCAGAAATCAGAAAGCAGTAAAGGCAGTGAATCCGGGAAGAATGGTAGTGACACATCAGAGGCATTGAATAAGGAGGGTACAAATTCTGAATGGCATAGAATGACTTCGAAGCAATCACAACAAGCTGCTAAGAAGTTGGGGTATGAAAAAACAAACTACAGAGCAAAAAATGGAGAACCAATTTATTACAATAAAAAGACAAAAACATATATAAGTCAAGATATCGGAAGTGCCGATGGAAGTGGACCGCATAACGGCGGGGGATGGAAAATGGGAAAATCTCCACAAGAATTAAATAGTAAAAGTACAAGACTTGGAACTTATGATGGAAATTTGAATAGAATAGGGGATTAAATGAAAAATACTATGACAAAAAATATTACAATTAGAGATATTATTTATTCTAGAATCGATTTTATAGAAAATAATAATATTTTTGATAAAAAGGAATATATGTATGTTAATAAGGGTGAAATAGAAGCATATAGCGAAATATTAACTGATATTGAGTTGTTAACAATTGATGCGTTTGTTGAAAAATATTTATGTATTTTAAAAAAAGTTTCGGAGAAATTAGACAATGAACATAATCTAGGAGACAATGAGCAAGAAAGAATGTCAGGATATAATAATGCTATAGTATTTGTTTTATCTTTAATTAATCCAATATATGAATATGAGTTGGAATAGCATGGGATAGTTAGATGAACCTTTTCATTAGCAAGAATGAAAAGGTTGTTGAAAATTATTAATGAAAAATCCACTAATAGAAGATTTAGAAAACAAGCAACGATGATAGCAGGAATGAGTGCGATGGTTGTAACTAAGATGGAATTACAACGATTGAAAGAGAAACTGCCGAATATCAGTATCCGTTACACTGGAACATGGAAAGATAGCCTCAAATTTGGAGTTGGGATGGCTGCGACAGCGGCAGGGATAATTTTAGCATTGTTGGGTTGCGGAAGTGAGATATTGACAGGCGGTGTGAGTACAGCGGTCAGTGTTCCGGCTGCTGCATCGGGAATTGCGATTGCAGGCACCGGATTGGCAATCTCAGGTTCCGCACTGGCGAATATGTTCGATGTACGGATTCAGAAATCGGAAAGTAGTAAAGGTGATGAATCAGGAAAGAATATACGTGGATCTTCTCAAAACTACATGGAACAGTTGGATGACTTTTCAGAAAATAAAATTGATCATATGGTTAATGGTAGTAAAGGTTCTAACCACAATTGGGAAAAGCTAGTTCCTGATAAAAATTGGAACGATATAAAAAATATTGTTAATGATGTAATGGAAAATGGAGAGGAAGGACCATATAAAAGCGTTTTCTCGAAAAAGAAGATAATAGATGGATATGAGGTTGAGGTTACTTATAATAAATTGTCAGACGGAACTGTTAGAATATCAGATGCATGGATTAATCCATAGGAGGAAATATAATGGAAACAAAACTAAAAAAATTGGTATTAGAGGGTTTTTATCACGAAGCAGAAAATGTAATGTTAACAATACCATTAAATGCACAAAGAGATATAATCATGAATTTAGCATATGATACAGAAAGTATTGCAATATACGGATTTTTGCGATACATGTTAGAAAAAAATAAAACAAAATATTTATTAGAAATGACTATAGATGTAATGATTAATCCATTATGCTTTGTAGAAGGTGCATATGAAGTGGCACTTTTTCATACCAGAGAAT
>ERZ825896.3155-NODE-3155-length-14371-cov-3.036533_pt1 | contig 14371 bp, 6 predicted proteins | sample MGYA00519858_ERZ825896 | MGnify/ENA primary metagenome ERZ825896 (study PRJEB31778, sample SAMEA3449214) | human gut metagenome | biome: human gut; feature: human-associated habitat; material: faeces | place: United Kingdom | collected 2010/2012 ... | reverse complement strand
ACTTCGATAGCTACATGTTTGCCATGTTCCATTGCATACACGCCCATTTCTGCATGGTGCTTCCAATCAGTTGCTATATATACAAGGTCGATATCTTCCTGTTCGCATAGTTTCTTCCATGCGTCTTCCGAACCACTGTAAGAAGTAGCTTCCGGCATTCCGGCATTCTTCAGGATTTCCTGTGATTTCTCTACACGTTCGGGAGAAAGGTCGCACAAGGCTACAATCTTGGTTCCCGGAATATGTGTCCACCGCGATACGGCACCAGGACCACGCATTCCCAATCCGATAAAACCGACACGTACGGTATCAATTTTGGGAGCAACAAGTTGGATTACGTCTTCTTGTCCGGCAGGGCGGGCAGGAGTTTCTACTTTGATAGGAGCGAAGGCTTCCTGAGCCTTCTGTTGTTGTGTGCAGCTTGTATGGCAGGTTAACAAGGTTAGTCCAATAGCTGCGACTGTGAATAGCTTTTTCATCATATTTTTTATGTTTTTAATAGGGGGTTATTTGTCGTTTTTCATTTTGCGGTCAAAAATAGTAATTTATTAGTCAATTCCATATAATTATAACAGATAATTTTGTTTTTTTACCCTTATTTGGGTAGAAAACAGGTCTTACTTTTTCTTTCAGATTTGTCATGGTCTTAATGCGTTTATGTTGTGACGGTCATATTTCCGTGTGTACGAAGTAAATACACCTCGTAAGGGGTGTTCCCCTATGAACTAATGTTTTTTTTAGCATTTCTTAATGTTTAAGTTTACTATTACTATTTCAAACCAACTCAAATATAAGACACACTATGGGAACATTCTCCTAGAATAGGAACCACTTTTTAGTATTGCTTAACTTTTTGTCTTCTTATCGGATGTCTATGTGAAGCAAAGTCATTCTTCCAGTAGAATACGTTTTCCATCAGCCTGTACAGCGTATAACTTGGCATACGTCAGCGATACCGCCAGTGGAATCTCGAACTTGGTGAAAGTAGAAAAATAGAGTAGTTTTCCATTAGCGTCTTTTTCCCTGAGTTCGAAAGCTACAGCTTCATCTCCGTTTGTAATGCTCACTTCCCGTCCGTTGATATTTCCTTTTATATCCTTTGTTATAGGTCTTATCCTTTGAAACTGGGTATAATGACCAACATCCGGTGGAGTAGTATCCAATCCTATATCTCCTTTCTTCCGGTCTTCCAGATAATAGAAAGGTTTGGCTTTTTTCGGATATTTAGCCATAGCTTTCTTTGCATTTTCAATCATTTCCTTCGTTACAGTATACTGATAGCTGCCATATTGATCGATCTGTGTATCTACGGTTACAAAGAATCCCCACATTTCAAAAAACTCGGTCAGATCTTCTTGTGCGGCTTCACTTGCCATTCGAGCAAACAGAAGTTGTTTAACTCCCGGATTATTGGAGGATGTCCGGTTCTCCCGCATGAGTTTGAACAGTCTTTGCCAGAAATCCGTTTTGTGTCCGCAACGATGATAGTAATTCCATAGTTGCCAGTTCATACGCATATGCAGTTCTGTATTTTCTCCCTGATAATTGCTGCCAAAGTTACACCAAGGTCGGTTGAGTACGCAATGGGCTTCCGAAAGTGTCATTCCTGTAATATTTCCTTCGGAGTTAGTCGTTCGGTTATCGGCCGCTTTAGGAAGATTAAGCTCTGTGCCGCGTGAACAATATTTTCCAAGTTTATACAGTATGAAATTCGAGAACAGATTATTGGACGACTCAGTAGAACTAGGCCAGTCGATTGCCAGTTGGTGAATGTGTCCGATTTCATGTGCGGGTCCCCAGGCGTTATCTTTGGCACTCATCACCTTGTCGTATAGTAATATATTTTCCAGATAGGTATATACGAATGCAATACGGTAGTCGGAAGCCCACATATATGCACCTTCAGGTGAAATTGCAAACAAGTGGTTATTAACCTGAGTAGGGCGCACATCTTCAATACCCATTAGTTCCTGCTCCCAACCGATGATGTTGTCCCATAGGTTAATAGCGGACAATATTTCATCTTTCACAAACTCACGCAGTTTATCCCGGTGGAAATAAAAGATAATCTTATCACCACGTACTCCGAAATACTTGTCGGTGGCTTTTGATAACAATTCGGCATATTTGGCATTTGTTTTGTGTTCTTTCAAGTCAAAGAAACCGCTGACCGTTCCGCTTCCTAATGGAATATGGATTTTTATAGGTTTCGGATGGCTGGTCAGGTCACAGTTGTACATGACGAATAACTGGCCCCTATTACGTATTTTGATTTTGTTAATACCTGGTTCCAGATAGTAAACGTCTCCCGAAGCGGCGGTCTGTACATATTCCTGCGGTTCCCAAAAGTTCGTTCTTTCTTCTCCTACACATTGTATTGAAACTTCGCGTCCATAGGTATCGCCAACAAGGACGATAATTTCGTCGTTTTTTTCCACAGCAATACTGGTCAGGTTGTCCAAGCTACTGTAATGTTTGGTCATTAACTTTTCCGCCCACTCGTTGATATCACTATAAGCGTTGTATTTGCGGATACGAAATTCTTTCTCCCATTCATCATAAGCGTTGTTTTTTAACGCTTCGGCTATGTGGACGAAATATTTGCTTGGCAATTTGTTGATTTCTTCATTGGTGACATCAGCTTTCAGTTCGCTACAAGTAATATCTTTGAATACGGTCAATAACTTAGTTGCCAAAGTGTTATCCTCATTCTTTTTAAAGAAGTGCATTTCGTCACAACTGACAAAGTTACCAAGTCCGCTTTTGACAACAAACTTAACGCCTGTGGCTTTCATCCCTTTCTTGAATACGATTCTGCTCGGAGTATCTTTCATTTTGAAGTCATAAGTTCCTTGAAGCGTATATCTTTTTCTATCGGAATCGGTAGAGGTGTAAACTTCAACCTCACCAAAATTACCATTCCCTGATCGGGTATAATAAATAAAGTAATTGATTTCCGTATCTCCTTTGAAGAAATATTCCAAAGTGACAGGGAAGGATGTATTACTCCATGAACTGTGATAATGTGACTCGAAGCTGATTCCTTGAGTAAATTTGCCATCGTATGATTTGTCAATGTCAGATCCGGGCTGGTATTCGCTGGCTTTTCCTCCGTACGGTATAATCTGAATATCTTCGGGAAGTACTACATCTTTTGTCTCTTCCTCTTCTTCCTCGATGTCAGGTATAGGCTGAGGCAGTGTTTTGTCGTTGGAACTGCAAGAAAGTGTTGCATTGAAAATAGAGAGAAATAGAAACAGGAGGGTAAACTTGTGGAATGTTTTCATATAAGTCTGATTGTGTTATTGATATAGATTGTGCGTTATAAAGGTAATAAAAATGGCAGGCATATATTACCTGCCATTTTTATAAATAATTATCGTGAAATGCAACTTATTCTTTATTCACAAGAATACGTTCTCCATCAGCCTGCACGGCATAAATGCCTGTACGGATTAAAGGAATATTTCTCGGTACACTGAATTTTAAGAAGTTAGAGAAATAAACAACTTCGCCCATAGTACCGTCTGTTGATTGCTTTCTTACTTCGAAGGCTACGGCTTGTTCTCCATTCTTAATTGTGATTTCACTTCCTGTCACAGATGCCACCATTGTATAGGTTGGAGTTTTAGTAATCTTTTCATTGTTCTGGAACTGGGTATAATATCCTAAGTCTCCAACCTCTTTATATCGGTAGTCGCCGGATGTAAAATCTGAAATTTTACGATCTTCAATATATTGTATTGGAGCGGCCTTCGGATAATTCTGAGTTTTAATCCATGCTTTAGTATCTGCTATCATCTTGTCAGTCACTGTATAAGTCCATGTACCGTATTGTTCTACTTTTACATTATCTACAGTTTTGAAGAATCCCCATGTTTCGAAGAAATCCGTAAGGTCTTCCTGGGCAGCTTCGCATACAGCTTTGACGAAAGCCAATTGTCTTGCTCCCGGATCGCTTTCTGGCACATTTTTATATGTTGTACGCATGATATCGAATACTTTAGGCCAGAATTTAGCTTCCTGTTCGTTACCTTTACATAAATCATAATAGATCCATAGCTGCCAATTCATACGCATGTGAATCTCAGTATCTTCATTCTGGTGAGTAGAAGTACCCATATTCCACCATACCTGCTTATCTCTATAAATTGCATTGGCTAAAGATGTCAAGCCTCGTCCGCGTGACTTATATTTTCCTAATCTGCGAATTACGTAATTAGAGAACAGATTGTTGGATGATTCGGTGGACGACGGCCAGTTGATAGCTGCTTGATGTACGTGTCCCATTTCGTGGGCAGGTCCCCAAGCATTATCTTCTGCTGCCATTACATTTTCACGTAAAAGAATATTTTTCAGATACGTATATACGAATCCCATACGATAATCAGATGCCCACATATACGAACCTTCAGGAGAAATGGCAAACATGTGGTTATTGATTTTTCCGTCCTGTCTGTATTGAGAGATTCCCATTAACGATTGTTCCCAACCGACAATGTCATCCCAAAGATGAATAGCGGATAAAATTTCAGTCGGAGCAGCATCCAACATTTTCAGACGATGGAAATAGAACATCATTCGTTCTCCACGTACACAGAAATATTTATGGGTGGCTTTACTGATTAATTCTGCATATTTAGCATCTGTCTTGTGTTCTTCCAGATCGAAGAAACCATTAACTACACCGTGTCCTAGAGGAATATGTATTTTGATAGGAGCAGGGTTGTTAAGCAACTGTTCTCCATCCACATTGTACATAACGAACAATTGACCGGGACCTTGCATTTTTAATAAGTTAACCCCTTCTTCCAAAGAGTAGGTCGTTCCGGTTGCCTGTGTTTGCTTGTAGTAGTCAGTGGAGCTACCGCTTGTATAGACATTCTCCTCCCAAATACATTGTAATGATACTTTTTGTCCTTCCGGGATATTACCTACTAATACTATGATTTCTTCATCTTTGTTGACGTAGATTCCGGTCGGATTGTCTAGATTACTGTATTTCTTTGTTTGTAGTCTTGTTGCCCAGTAGTCGATATTGCTATATGCTTTATATTCGCGTATACGGAAATCTTTCTCCCATTCGTCATAAGTGTTATCTTTTAATGCATGGGCCACACGTCTGAAAGTTTCACTTTCCAATGCATCGATTTCTTCGTCGGTAACTCCTTCTTTCAAGGAACTACAAGTAAGATCTGTAAAGACAGTCAGGAGTGGATCATTCAAATCTCTGTAATTTGCTTTTTCAAAAAACTCCATTTCTCCACAACTGGCGAAGCCTCCTAAACCCGTCTTAACGGTGATTTTAACTTTAGTGGCTTTGACCGTTTTAGTTAGTATTCCGGTCTTGCCGTCAAACCCGCCCTGCTGTCCGAAATCATAAGTACCTGCAAGAACATAATTCGGATTATCCGCTGTTTGAACGTAAACATCGACTGCTCCGAAGTTTCCGTTTCCGTTTCTAGGATAATAGATAAAATAATCGACTTGTTTATCTCCTTGAAGTGTATATTCTAGATCTATAGGCAGTGGATGAGTCGTATTATCCCAAGGAGAATGATAATGATATCCATCACCTTGTGTCTGTGAGCCTTTGATTCCGTCGAATGTCTTTTCGATGCTCCAGTTATCTCCTTGTGAGATAGCATTTCCACTTACTATGGCTATTTGAGTATCGTTTCTGAAATCAACATCATTAACTCCATATTGGGTTAAATTAATGGTATAATTGCCCAACTCAGATTTAACAGCTAATTTGGCATAACGTTTTGTTTTTCCTTGATTATCAAGGATAGAAAGCATTATTTTATCATCCTGTTGGAAAGCTGTAGCCCATTTTTCGTCGGAATTGACGCTCCATTGGCTGGTTCGCAGATTTGTTTTTACCGGGATTGACATTGTAGTGCTTCTAAAGTCAATCTCTTTGTTCAGGTCACTACTGCTGATTTCAAATGTATTTGGAATCAGTTCACTCTCATCGTCCTTACATCCGGTATATATTAAGGATGTTATTAGACATAAGAAGTATGTTAAATATAAATGTATATATTTCATAAGTTATTGGATTTGTATAGGAAACCGTTCTATAAACAATAAGAGCGTTTCCTATGTATTAACTTTAGTGATTACATTCCCCATAATTTAAGTTCGGCCATTCCCCAACATGCATACCATGAAGTACTACCTGGCTGGAATTCTCCTATGCAATTTCCTAAATAAGACTCCATTACTGTCAATCTTAGATAGCTGAAAGGATTAGGCGACGTAAATACTTTTGAGGTATATGTTTTTCCTCCTTCACTTGCTGTTGGTAATCCTTCGTTTATTTCGACAAACTCATTCCAATTTGTTCCGTCATTACTAGTAAATAACTTAATTACTTTAGGTCCTGAGTTATTCCAACCTTTTGTAATATACTCAAACATGATAGCTCTCATTTCTTTACCTAAATTGATGTCAATAGGTTGTCCATACTGAGCATTTCCGCTTGCTGATTGATATTTGGTTTCATAAGCTGTACTGGTATCGTCATCGTAAAGAAAACTTAGTGAATTAGCTCCACAACTCAACGGATCAGTAATTTTATCTGTCAAGTCAATCTTATCATCCACCATATCGAACATATACTTCAAGATTACATAATGTTTTTTAGTGTCCGAGGTAATAGTTTCAAGATCTTCACTTTGTTCAAGTTGTAGTGGAATTAAATAAGTCGCCCCTTTAGTCAATTTAGAACGGTCTACTACTAAAACCCCGACGCTTTCACTAATTCCGGAACTGAATATCAAATCTTCCAGTTGATAAAACGCTCCTTCCGGAACTGCTTTGTAATCTGTTCCTTGGGCCGTATTGTATGCATCTATTTCTGTTTGGTCAGTGCTGGCTTTTATACCGGCCGTAAAATTCCACTGGTTGATGACTCCGGATGTCATGGAGACTTTGATTTCAGCAATAATTTCTTCTTCCTTATTAACTCCCAGGTCTATCATTGTGGATGATTTCTCAAATTTGATACCTAGCTGTTTCACTTGAGGTTTAAGAATTAAGTCTCTTTGCTCAAAATTGACAGAATCAGTTTTACTGGTTAAGCGGATAGGTAAAATAAAGATGCTGTTGGCATTAGCTTCCGCTTCCACCTGTTCTGTTATTTTTTCCGGATTTAATGTAAACTCTTCTATTTTATAGGTATCTGAGGATTCGAAACTAATATCCTTATTCCGGAAAGTATAACAATCACTGTTCAATACAACATAGTTGTTGCCTTTGTAACGTGATTCATTATCAATTTCAGTCTGAGATAATGTGCTTAGTCTGACTTGGGCCGTAGCGGAAGGATCGCTTCCGGATTTGACTACAGTAATAGAATATTTTACTTGTTGTCCATCGTTGAAGAGTACCAGATCGTTCTGTCCGCTATTCTTTAAATAAAGAATCTTGTTGTACTCTTGGGGTATCAGTTCTTGGTAGTCAGCTTCTTCACATCCGGTAAATGTGGCGAGTGAACCCAAGAAAAGAAGTGAGTATAATATTTGTTTCATAATTTGTAAACAGTTTAAAGATTAATATTCGGGTGCTTGAACCATTTGTGGATTCTTGTATGTTTCGTTAGCAAATATAGGTGCCAGATACATACGGTTTTCCCATTTGTAATCTTGATTTACAATAACAGGTTGATTTAACTCTTCGAAAGTAGGTTCTTCTACTTGTTCCATATTCAACCCTTTACGTACGCCAGCTGCAAAAACTTCAGGGGCAATCATCCAACGTCGTGCGTCGTAATAGCGTAGGCCTTCTCCCCATAGTTCTACAAAACGTTCGTTGCGTATCCAATCCATGGCCGGCATATCATTCAGCATTTCTTCTGTTACATCCGGTATACCGGCACGTTCACGAACTACGTTAAGATACGTAAGTGCTTCTTTGGGTCTGTCTAAAGCTGCCAAACATTCGGCTACACTCAGGTAAAGTTCTGCTAAGCGGAAGAGAGGACGTGGATAGCTTTTTTCGTTGTTACTCCAGTTTGTACCCCAGTTCAGGTCGGGCTGGATAAATTTCTTTGACATGTATCCTGTGACACAGTGATCACGGGCGAATTCAGTTCTGTTCCAACCTTGTGCTTCGCCTTTCTTAAGATTGAGTACCAGAGGTTTGCCGCCTGAAATTCGTGGGCTGTATTGGTCTCCGTCAAATGAAAGCCATGCATAGAATCGTGGTTCGCGGTTGGTATTTAACTTGATAATATCCGCATTGCTTCTTCCTGCAGATTCATACCATGAATCTTCTTCTGCGAAAGTCCCTTTATTGGCAGCAATTCGAGGTAATTCTCCTTCTTTGGTATAGAATCGCTCTACACTGTTTAATAAAGGAGAGTAGCCGCTATATCCACTTCTCCAAGGGCCTCCGTCTACTTTTACCACGTGTACTGGTAAAGAAGCCATTACTACACCGCCGTCATCTGCAAGTCCCCATATCATTTCACGGTTACCATCCGAGTAACGGCTAGTTACGAGATAACGCATCAAATAAACATGTTTTTTGAATTCTTCGGTAACTCCGTCTACGGGAACATCAAGCTCTCCTAGATTAAGTCCTTGATTACCCATAAGGATTGCACTTTCTTTAGTAGTCATCAGTCCGCATCCGCCTTCTCCTTCTGCCCATTCCAGTGCGTCTTTACAAGCAGTCAGTGCGCGTTCCCATTTATCGGGATCATAAACCTGGCTGACTAATTCTTTCCCATATCCCGGTGTTTCGAAATTCTTGTTTTTCCAATCCGGATAAGGGAATTTCCCATTCCATAAGTCAGAAGCTGCATAGAGCAACAAGCGTGCTTTTACTGCTTTTGCAATAGTGGAAGTTGCACGTCCCCATTCCGAACCGATACGGGAGGCCGGAAGATCTTTAGCTGCTTCGTCCAGTTTCATGGAAATCCAGCTTGTTACGTAATCAAAGTGATAACGTCCGTGATATTCATTGTTCGGTGTATCCATATCAATGTATGAATCAGTGATAGGGCACGGGCCATAGTATTCTAATATCAGGAAATGATAGTAAGCAATTAGGAAATTGGCTTCGGCAGTCCATTCTCTTTTTTGTACTTCCGATACATCGAGGGCATTTGGTAATTGGGACAGAAACAGATAACATTGTCCGATATAGCGGTAGATATTACCCCATTTCCAGTCTCCGGGAGATTCCGGAGTCAGCAGTCCCCAACCGGCACGTTGTCCGCTGTGTCCCCATAATTCCGGGAATACAAATTCATCAGTAGATGCAGCTTCCATTCCGGTATAAGTAATTGGGTTGGATGAACCTTTGATTCCTGCATAGCATGAGTAGAGGAAGCCAAGTGTACTTTCCGGCTTTTTAACGGCATCTCCCAGACCTGCTTGTTCGGGAGGTACTACATCTAGGAAATTGCAAGATGTCAGGCAGCACGTAGAGAGTATTAACAGACTACCCATCTTCTTTATTTTATCTATAAGTCTCATATTTATCTCGTATTTAGGTTCATATATTAGAAATTAAGTTGTACTCCGATGTTGAATGTACGCTGCAAAGGATAAGCATTCCATGATAGTTCCGGGTCCCATAGCTTGAACGGACTGAATACGGCTATATTGTCACCGTTCAGGTATACGCGTCCATATTTGAATTTATATCCCAGTTCCAGTGTCTTGAAACGGATGAAATTACCGTTACGCATCCAGTAAGTACTAGCTACTGTATTATTGGCTGTTTGTGAACTAGTTAATCCTAAGCGCGGATATTTAGCATTCGGATTGGGATTTGACTCAGACCAGTAGTCATCTGCAATGAATTGCATGACATTATAGTCACTTTGGCCGAATGGTGAAATACCGCTAATCATGATAGTGCGTTTAGCCGACCCATTGAAGAATACACCGAAATCGAATTTTTTATAGGTTACATTCATTCCCAAACCATATTGGATGCGGGGGGTAGTTCCATAAGGAGAGATCATTACTTGGTCACTGCCATCTATTTTACCATCTCCGTTTACATCACGGTATTTTATGTCTCCCGGTTTAACAGTACTACCAAGATTCTGTGTCGGGCTATTATCGATTTCTTCCTGACTGCTGAATAATCCTTGGGCGATATATCCGGTTGTGCGGCTTAACGGTTTGCCTGTAGATGTTTTCCATACATAGGGATAAACCGGTTCATCCAGGTTGACATATTTGTTTTCAGTATATGTGAAGTTTCCACGGAAATCTACATATAAATCTTTTGTGAATTCTTTTCTCCAGTTTACACTTAGTTCAATACCCCAGTTATCAACTTTACCTTTATTGCTCCAAGGTTTAGCTGTATAATATCCAAGAGATTCCGGCCATGCTTCGCGGTGGAGCAGGATATTGTAACGTTTCTCATTAAAATAATCGGCAGTAATAGTCAACTGGCGGAATAATTCGAGGTCGATACCTATATCCAGTTTCTTTACGCGTTCCCAACCGCCATTAACAACTGCATAATTGGTTACTAAAGGTCCATATAGGGTATAGTTCATATCTACACCGGTAGTGAAGCCTATGTTATTGAGCGATACTTGGTCGATATACAGGAAGTGTTGTGCACCGGCAGAAAGTCCGGTTTCGTCACTACCTACCAGACCATAAGATCCTCTGATTTTCAGGTTATCTATATACTTGGTCATCGGTTCAAAGAACTTTTCGTTACTGATTACCCAGCCTAGAGATACGGCGGGGAAGAATTCGAAACGTTCTTTCTTGGCCAGACGTTCTGTTCCGTTATAACCGAAATTCAGTTCTACCAGATAGCGCTGACCGTAGTCGTAAGTAAAACGTCCTGAGAATCCTTGATTGCGTTCGGGTAGTACGCTACTACGATATTCACGTTGCATATACATCAACATTCCTGTTACATGATGCAGGTTGAACTGGCGGTCATAATTCACGCGGGCGTCCAGATAGAAAGTCTGGTCGGAAGCTTTGCTTATATCTGATGTTTTCAGATAGTCAGTTCCTGATGTTCCCAGGCGTTCAATTTCATAATCAGTAGGATTTGAAGGGTTATAACTTCCTCCTTTAATACCATAATAATAAGGTTCGATCGTCCGGTTGTAGGAAGATGAAGCCCAATTCTTCCAATTGACCATTGCTTGTACGCTTAACCCCTTAGTTACGAAATCAAGTTTTTGGTTGATTTTTAAAGAAGTATTGAGTGTGTTCTCATTATATTCCTTGAATGAACTCAACATATAAGCATACGGGTTGGTACGTACCGAAGATCCTGTCCATATAGCATTACCAAAACGGATATGTGTGTCTCCGGGTTGTGCCGGGAAAGTAACGGGGAAGTTAATAGGATTACAATACAACATCTGAGCGAATAAATCGGAAGTACTGTAGTTCGGTCCCTTCTTGTTACGAATCTGGGCGTTCATGTGTAAATCGATTTTAGTTGTAGATGTTATTTTGTAAGAGATATTGTTTTGGAAATTATATCCCCAATTGTTTATATTATTATTATACGAATATACTTTCTTTGTATCCAGCAAACCTGTATCGTGATTGGCTTGCAAGCTCATATAATAAGATGCTTTTGAACCACCGCCTGAGATGTTGACATTGGCACGCTGATTCATATTCATGTTTTTGAAGATGACGTCTTTCCATTGTACATCCGGATAAATGTAAGGATTAATTTGGTTGCGTGTGTTGTCGATGTCAAGTTGCGAATATTTTGGGGTCGCTCCCGGATTACGTGTCAATTGGGCTTCGTTGTACATTTCCATCCAAGTGGCACCATTTACAAAGTCGGGGAAGTTCATCGGTTTATTGAAAGAGTTCTCAACCGTGACGTTAATTCTGGTTTTCTCGTTTTCTTTACCGGTCTTGGTAGTGATGAGCATAACGCCGTTGGCACCACGGGCACCGTAGATAGCGGTCGCAGAAGCATCTTTCAAAATAGAGAAACTTTCAATCGTTTCAGCCGGAATATTATTCAGGTCTGCCGTAGAAATTTCTACATCATCCAAAAGTATTAAAGGAGTGGCTCGTCCGCCAAAGGTACTCACACCGCGAATGTAGAATTCGGAAGCGGCACCCGGTTCGCCGGTCGAAGTCATAGAAATAACACCTGCCAGTTTTCCCGCAAAGGAGGTGGTAAGCGAAGAACTTGGAGCTTTCAGTTCCAGACCTTTCACACTGGTGATTGACCCTGTTACACTGACTTTCTTCTGTGTACCGGCACCTACTACTACAACTTCACTCAGCAGTTGGTTGTCTGATTCCATTTTTACGTTGATGACACCAAGATCGCCTACATCGACTGTTTTCTTTCTGTAACCGATGTAACTGAATTCCAGCTGTGCTTTCGAGCCGCTGATAGCAATCGTGAAATTACCATCCAAATCGGTAATTACTCCGTCCTTCTGTCCTTTCACTACAACAGTAGCACCGATAACCGGATCGCCATTTTCAGCGTCTACCACCGTACCCGTAACGGTACGTTTCTTTTTGGGTTGTTGCTGTGCGGCTTCCTCTTTGTTTACCTTTAATATGATCTCGTTACCTTTGATCATGTAGGTGATTCCGCTACCTTTGAAGACTTCTTTTAAAACTTCTTCAATAGTCCCTTCACAATTTAGATTTTTGTTGGTTGTGTTTTTCAAGTCTGCAGCATTGTAGAAAAATGTGTAATTACTGTTTTTTTCAATTAGCTGGATTGCTTGTTTGATAGTCATTGCTTGCCCTTTTACTGAGATTACTCCTTGTGCTCCTAGGATGTTGAGCGGGTAAAAAAGCAACAGCAATACGATATACTTCAGATATCGTTGCTTGTAAGAAATTTGAATTTTTCTCATGCTTTAGCATTTTAGATTAGACATAAGTTTAATTATTATTTTTTTATAATGATTTTATTTGCATGTTCTTCTTTATTCAGGTTTAATGTGAAACAAATTTTGTTGACTACATCTTCCAATGGTTCGTCATAGCGAATGCTTCCGGTAAATGCTGATTCATGATTGATACCTTTTGCTAATGTGACGTCGGAGTTGTACATTTGATTGATGATACTAATAAGCTCTTGCAAGGGAATATCCGTGAAGTTATATTTTCCGTTTTCCCATTTTATATTAGTAATCTGTTCTACTCTCATTTCAGCATTACGCGGATTGTATATCACTCTTTGTAAAGGCTTCATTACTGTTTTTTGTCCGGTGGATTCAACATTAAATTCTATCTTTCCACGAAACAATGTAATTTCGTTCTTTTCGGCATCGGTTTGTTTGATATGGAAGCAAGTTCCTTTTACTTCAATAAAAGCCTTGTCGATATATACTTGGAAAGTACTTCCTTCATGCTTATAAACTTCAAATAATGAATTACCACTCAACCAGACTTTTCTTTCTTTGTTAAAAGATTTTGTATATTGAATAGAACTTCCGGGCTCCATCCATACTTTGCTGCTATCCGGAAGAGTGTACATCTGGTTCTGCTGAGCTGTAATTTTAATAAGCTCATTAGCTATCTTGTCGCCTTTAAACGTTAACCAGAATCCGCCTATTGTCAATAAAAGTGCAATTGAGGCAGCGGCAAAATACCACCTTGGTTCTACAAGAACTCTGTTATTTTTCCTGTATTCACATTTAGTTTTTACCTTTTTCCATATTTGTTCTTTTATTGCCATATCAGCAGCTCTGTTTCCAGATTCATTCCATTGTTTTTTTATTTCTATATCTACCGATTCCAAGTCAGCAAAGGCTTTCCGTTGCTTTTTGGAGAGTCTACCTGACAGCAGACTTTTGATTAATCTTTTCCTTTCGACCTTATCCATTCTATTCTACCTTGTTGGTTTTAAACTCTATTGTTGCTCATATACTATAAATACACACCAGCTCTTTCTAACCCCACATCGACTTTGTAAAAAAGTGAAAGTTTTTTTGAACGTAAACTGTAATTGTCTGATAATTAGCAATGTAGTTAATTGATTAATGCGAAAAAAAAATAAAAAAGATGTGAGATGTATTACTAAGTTCTTGTAGAACTAAGGCCATATTTGGCTGCCGCTTCAGTAGCTATCCTATTGTTGATAGGTGGACTTTGGATGATTTTAGGTGATAATAAAGCGGAAATGAATGAGTTGGTAAGGATTGAAGCCCAACAAAGTATGATGTATATTTTGCCGGATAGCACCAAGGTCTGGATGAAGCCCGGAAGTTCTATTCAATTTGCAAAAGATTTTAATAAAGACAGAAAAGTCTGGTTGAGTGGTAATTCATTATTTGAAGTTTATAAGCACGAGGGAAGTACTTTTCAAGTACACATTAATAAAGCTTTTATAGAAGTGAAGGGAACTTGCTTTCTTGTCAAGCAAGATG
>ERZ825896.3143-NODE-3143-length-14431-cov-4.588689_pt1 | contig 14431 bp, 10 predicted proteins | sample MGYA00519858_ERZ825896 | MGnify/ENA primary metagenome ERZ825896 (study PRJEB31778, sample SAMEA3449214) | human gut metagenome | biome: human gut; feature: human-associated habitat; material: faeces | place: United Kingdom | collected 2010/2012 ... | reverse complement strand
CATCCGGACAGATCCGCTGCCCACGCCGGCCGGCTCTTCATATTTTCCCTGGCATAGAGGTCAAAGGTAAGCGCCTGCTCATACCAGCTGCGGCGTGCCGGATCCTCCCGCACTGCAAACTCCAAAAATATCTCGCAGCGTCTCATCCTGCTGAAATTCTGGTTTCTCAGTCCCTGTGTGAGATAAAATCTGCCGAACTTCCAGTACAGATCAAAAGGACTTTCAAAAGCCTGCTCCAGGATCTTAAGCGCCCGGTCAAACTGACCGCTGTTATAGTGGATCTCCAGCATTTCTTCCACCAGCCGGATATTCAGCACATCCTCATAGGAAAGCCACCTGGTAGCGAGCACCTCATAGGGAGGCTTCTTTCTATATAATATCTCATACTCTTTTGCATGCTCATACATGTAAGAGCCTTTCAGCACTTTCAGGAAACCAAGCTGGAGCTGCTGGGGGCGAAGCGCGTATACATCATCAAATGACCGGGCGAAGCTTTCTATATCCTCGTAAGGCAGCCCCGCAATCAAATCCAGATGCTGATGAATATTCTGTCCTCTGTGAATGGCCGCCACAATTTTCTCCAGCTTGTCCACATCCATGACACGGTGAATAGCTCGTATTGTCTCCGGATTCGTAGACTGCACCCCGATCTCCAGCTGTGCCAGTCCCGGACGGAAGCGGTTCAACAATGCGATCTCTTCTTCGCGCAAAATGTCCGCAGAAATCTCGAAATGGAAGTTAGTGACACCATTGTCATGTTCGTAAATATACCGCCAGATCTCCATGGCATGTTTGTGGTCACAGTTAAAGGTACGGTCAATAAACTTCACCTGTTTCACGTTTTGGTCCAGAAAAAACTGAAGTTCTCTCTTTACGACACTTATGTCACGTAGTCTTACCTTCTTATCTATGGAGGACAGACAATAGCTACACCGGTAGGGACATCCTCTGCTGGTCTCATAATAGATGATCCGGTTCGTAAAGGGCTCCATATCCTCATAGAGAAAAGGAAGTGTATCATTAGAAACAGCAGTGGTATAGGGTGCTTTCGCTAATCGGCTCTTTTCACAAAAAATGATATACTAATATATTAATTGTAACAAAAGGCACTAAATACTATTTACAAATCATGATATAAATGGTATTCTTTGTACAAGATTGAAGCAGGGAGGCACCTGCTGTGAAGAAAAAAATCGGAGAAAAAGCAAGCGAGTCCGGCCTTCAAAGCTGGGCATAACAAAGTACGCAGACACGTACAAGAAGGAGAAAACACTATGAAACGCCGCGATTTTATGAAGCTTTCCGCCGCTACCGCGCTGGGTGCTACCGTAGCCGCTATGGCACCCTCGGCTCTGGCTGCGACAGAGCTGGACCAGACCAACGGAGATCTGCACACTACCGTAGATCGCAAGACCGCAGCTATGGGTCTGGGCGATGGCAAGACCTTTGCTTATGACCCGGAAAACCCGTACCTGAACGTGAATGTGGGTCTGTTTCATGATGCGCAGGTAATGGTGGGCGGTCAGAATGTTGGTGCTGCTACCTATTACCTGCCCGACGGCATGGATCCCTGGGCGCCGGCAGTTATCGTGCTGACCCCGGACAACACCACCGCAAGGGCGTTCTCCGGCTCGGTCACAGGTCGTATGTGGCGCACGGTGGCGTGCAAAAATAAGATCGCCGTTGCATTTTTCGGTCCTGAAAACGGCGGCAGCTGGAACCTTTCCCTGAGCTCTGCCAGTCGTGATGACGCAGCAGCGCTGGATGCATTGTATCAGCTCATGCGCAAAAAGGGCGTTAAGCTGTCCGGCGCATTCTCCATGGACAAGTCCCACACTGCACTGGTGGGCTACAAGGAGGGCGGCGCAGCCGCTCTGCTGTTCGGCGCTCGCTGGGCAAGCGATTTCAGCTCCATCTGCGCCGTGGATGCCGTTGAGGTCCCGGCAGCTTCTCTGGAGGCAGTGGGCGGCGAGTATGTGCTGCCCTTCCCCGGCGACTCCACCCGTGGCGTGCAGGAGGAAGCCATTGCGGCAAAGACAGTGGATACTCCCGTTTGGTTCGTCCGCTCCAAGGCGGATACTGCCAATAAGGCAGCGCTGGATTTCTACCTGAACGCCAATCAGGCCGTGTCAAAGGGGAACGGCGTGTATGTCAGCAGCCGTACAGGCTCTGCCGCCGAGGTGTGGGTCACCGAAAAAGCACAGTGCCCGGCAGCCATCTGGGAAAAGTTCTCCGGTCAGTTCAAGCGCTTTATGGCACTGCAGCTGCCGGGTCGCGTAGCAAAGGCAGAGGACTTTACCCGTCGGGGCTTTGATATCCATGAGGAGTGGGTCAACGGCGAGCTGCGCCGCTGGATGGTCTATGTGCCGTCCACCTATACCGGCAGCAAAAAGGTGCCGCTGGTGCTGGTGATGCACGGCTACACCGCCTCCATGTACGCCATTGCCGAAGAGTCCCGCTGGTACGATGTGGCAGAGCAGAACGGCTTTATCGTGGTGTTTGCGCAGGGCCTGGTACGTCCCGCAGACCTGATGGGCAACATTCCCACCGCCATGTGGCTGGCAGGTCCTTTTGCCGCACTGGCCGGTAAGGATACCGACCCCAGCGTGGATCTGGAGTTCATCAACAGCCTGCTGGACCGCATGGAGCAGGATTACAGCATCGACACCACCCGCGTGTATGCCACCGGTCACTCCAACGGCAGCCTGATGACTTGGGCTACCGCCTGCCGCTATGCAAGTCGGTTTGCCGCCATTGCACCTATCGGCTATATGTTCACCCCGCTGCCGGAGCTTGACCCCGCAGTGCTGCTGCCGGCATGGACCTTCCTTGGCGAGTACGACTCGGCAGGCGTGGCAGAGCTGGTGGAGGATAACGGCACGGTGAAGGCGCTGCAGGGCTGGAACGCCCACAACGCCACCAACGAGGCAGCTGTTGCAGAAAGCACCTCCTACGATGGCGCTTTTGTGACCAAGAGCTTCATGGGCGGCAACGCGCCGCTGGTGCAGTACACCGTGGTCAAGGATACCCCCCACGTTTACCTGCAGGAGGAGAGCGTTGCAGTTTGGAACGAGTTCTTCTCCCGTTACAGCCGCGGTGCAGACGGCACCCTGTACTATCAGGGCAATGCCGTGACCGTTGGTCAGTACCAGCCCAGCGCAGACTGGTACGCTGCAAAATAAGCTGACAATGCCCGCCGCGCGGCGGTACAGGAGCTTTATATCTCGGGACACCGGAACGTCTGCGGACGCTCCGGTGTCCCTTTTTGTATTTTATGGCGTTGTCTGTTAAGTTTTTGAAAATTCGTGCCGGGGGCTTTGCAAATCCCGGTGGATTTATGCTATATTTAAGTTGAAATACTTTGCATTCTGACAGAAAGGAAAAACGCCATGGAGCATTTTGTGGAGTTTGAAGATGTCTGTAAATATTACCAGACCGGCAGTGTGAAGATCGCTGCCGCAGACCACCTGAATTTCTATGTGGACAAGGGCGAGTTCTGCATCATCGTGGGGCCCTCCGGTGCGGGCAAGACCACCCTGCTGAACATTCTGGGCGGCATGGACAACTGCGACGAGGGCAACGTCTGGCTGGACGGCCGCAACGTGAGCCGCTTTTCCGCCCGGGAGCTGACCACCTACCGCCGGTACGATGTGGGCTTTGTGTTCCAGTTCTACAACTTGGTGCAGAACCTGACCGCACTGGAAAACGTGGAACTTGCCAGCGAGATCTGCCGCGACCCGCTGGACCCCGCCGAGACCTTGCGCAGCGTGGGGCTGGGCGAGCGGCTGAACAACTTCCCGGCGCAGCTTTCCGGCGGCGAGCAGCAGCGGGTGTCCATTGCCCGCGCACTGGCCAAAAACCCCAAGCTGCTGCTCTGCGACGAGCCCACCGGTGCGCTGGACTACCGCACCGGCAAGCAGGTGCTGGGCCTTTTGCAGGATACCTGCCGCAAGACCGGACGCACCGTCATTGTTATTACCCACAACACGGCACTGACCGGTATGGCTGACCGCATCATTCAGGTGCGCAGCGGCCGCATCGTGTCCAATCAGGTCAACGAGCACCCGGTGCCGGTGGAACAGATCGAGTGGTGAGTACTGTGCAGAAAAGTTACCGCAAAAATATCCTGCGCGAGATGAAAAGCAGCATCAGCCGGGTGGTGTCCCTGTTTGGCATCGTGGCGCTGGGGGTGATGATGCTCACCGGCCTGATGTGCATTGCCCCCGATATGCGCACCGCTGCCCAGAAGTACTATGTGCAGCAGAATGTGTTCGACCTGCGGGTGCTGTCCACCCTTGGCCTCAGTCAGGGCGATATCAGCGCGATTGCCGCTGTGGACGGGGTAGACGCCGTGCAGGCGGTGAAGTATCAGGACGTGGAAGGCCACTGGACAGAGAACGAGCAGACCACGGTGGCGCGGCTGTATCAGCTGCCTGCCGACCCGCAGGCCGATACGCCGGAGAACATGAACCGCCCGGTGCTGCTGTCCGGCCGGATGCCGGAAGCTGCCGGGGAGTGCGTGGTGCACGTGATGGGGCACGGCAGTCCGGTGGAGCTGGGCACCCAGTTGACCCTGCCGGAAGAGACCGAAGGGGTCAGCGGGCAGGTGTTCACGGTGGTGGGCACGGTGCAGGACCCGCTGCATTTTTCCTCCGATTCCGAGAGCAGCACTGTGGGCGATGGCCAGCTGGACTGCATCCTGTTTGTGCCGGAGGGCACTTTGACCGCAGATTATTATACGGTGTGCTATATCAAGGCAGAAAACGCCGGATTGTATGATAATTATTCCGATGAATATCAGGCCGCAGTGGATGCCGTAGCGGAAAAGCTCAAGGCCATCCAGAGCGTGCAGTGCACCGCCCGGCGGGAAGAGCTGATGGACACCGCCAACGACAAGCTGACCGAAGCGCGCACGGAGTACGACAGCCAGAAGGCCGAAGCGGAGCGTCAATTTGCCGAGGCGGAGGCAAAGCTGGCAGACGCACAGCAGCAGCTGGATGCCGCCAAGGCGCAGCTGGAGGCCGGGGAAAAGGAACTTGCCGCCCAGAAGGCTGTCCTGCCGGACACCATGCAAAGTGGTGCCGACAAGCTGGTGAGCAGCGAAGCGCAGGTGCTGGAATTTGAGGAACAGCTGCAGCAAATCGAGCTGCTGGTCAACCTGAAAAAGGTGGCCGACCCCTTGCTGACCTACGCGGAAACCGCTCTGCGCAACGCCGAAAAGGCGCTGGACGAAGCCGAGCCGGAGGACGAGGATTACATTGAACTGCGGGATGCGCTGGCCAAGGCGCAGGCCGCTTACGACAACATCTATAACCAGCTGCAAGGCTATCAGCAGCAGCTGGACGCGGGCAAGCGGCAGATGTACAAGCAGGGGCTGATCTCTTCGCCGAACCTCTCCAACGACCAGCTGGTGACCGAAGCCAAGGCTGCGCTGCGCAAGATGAAATTGCAGCTTTTGCAGGGGCAGTTGCAGCTGACCACCGGCACCGCCAGTGCCTACACCCAGTTCGATGCCGCACAAAAGCAGCTGGAAGAGGGCTGGGCAGAATATAACGCCGGGCAGACCCAGCTGGAAGAATCCCGCACCGAGTACGAGAGCCGGAAAGCCGAGGCAGAGCAGAAGCTGGCGGACGGCCTTGCCCAGCTGAACGATGCCGAGGAGCAGGTGAGCCAGATCAAAAAGGGCGAGTGGTATGTGCTGGACCGCACCTCCACCATGAGCTGCGTCACCTTTGCCCAGTACGCCGACCGCATGGACGCCATTGCCCGGGTGTTCCCGGTGTTCTTCTTCCTTGTGGCGGCGCTGGTGGCTACCACCACCATGACCCGCATGGTGGACGAGAACCGCCTGCAAATGGGCACCTTAAAGGCGCTGGGCTACTCCAACTTCAGCATCGCGGGCAAGTATTTGTTCTACGCGATGCTGGCCACCATTCTGGGCAGTATCGTCGGCATGGTGGTGGGCTTTGTGGTGTTCCCTATCATTATCTGGAACGCCTATCAGCTGGTGTTCAGCCTGCCTACCTTCACCCTGTACTTCTACCCGGGCATGGCAGCCGCCAGCGTGGGCATCAGCGCCGCCGTCATCGGCTTTGCCACATGGTATGCCTGCCGTTCCAGTCTGGCCGAAAAGACCGCAGCTTTGCTGCTGCCCCGGGCTCCCGTGGCGGGCAAGCGCATCCTGATGGAGCGCATCACCCCGCTGTGGTCCCGGATGTCCTTCTCCCAAAAGACCACCGCCCGCAACCTGTTCCGGTATAAAAAGCGGTTCTTCATGACCGTGCTGGGCGTGGCGGGCTGCACCGCGCTGCTGCTCATCGGCTTCGGCATACAGGATTCCCTGCTGCCCATCGTCACAAAGCAGTCTACGGAGCTGACCCACAACGATATGTCCATCACCCTCAGCGACCCCAAAGCCCTGACCATGGAGCAGGGGCTGGCAGAGGAGCTGGACAGCAACAGCGCCGTGCAGAACTGGGGCGCGGTGTATACCAAATCCACCACCATCTACAATGCCGAAGGTGAGAGCGCCAGCGTGAGCATCGTGGCTGCGGCAAAGGACAGCGACCTGACCCGCTACGTCACCTTCCGCACCCGCAAGGGGCACAAGGCCATCGGCTTTGACAGCGGCAGCGTCATCCTGACCGAAAAGACCGCCGAGAACTTGGGCCTGCACACTGGTGATACCTTCTGGGTGGAAAATGCCGAGGGTGCCCGGGTGGAGCTGACCCTGACCGGCATTACCGAGAACTATATGTTCACCCGGCTGTACCTCCCCCGCGCACAGCTGGAAAGCCTGCTGGGCACGGCAGAGATCCCGTGGAACACGGTCTACGGGCAGACCACCTGCACCGATGCTGCCGGGTACAACGCCCTGCGCACCGACCTGCTGGACTGCAACTATGTCAGCGGCATCAGCTTTACCGAGGACACCACCGAGCTGTTCGATAACCTCATCGTCAGTCTGGGCTACGTGGTGGTGCTGATCATCATCTGCGCGGCGGCGCTGGCGGCTGTGGTGTTGTATAACCTCATCAGCGTCAACCTTGGAGAGCGCAAAAAGGAGCTGGCGACCATCAAGGTGCTGGGCTTCTACGATCAGGAAGTGTACCGCTACATCTTCCGCGAGATCGAACTGCTGGCGCTTATCGGCTCCGGCGTGGGTCTGGCACTGGGGGTGCCGCTGCACAAGTTCATTGTGTTGACCGTGGAGATGGATCAGCTCATGTTCATCCGCACCATTGCGCCCCGCAGCTACCTGCTGGCGGTGGCGCTGACCATGGTGTTTACCGTGGTGGTCTGCTTTGTCATGCGGCGGCACGTCCGGCGCATCAGCATGGTGGAAAGCATGAAGGCCCCGGAGTAATGTTTACAGCGCATTCATGAAATAAGCATAATTTCGTAGAAATTTTCGGGTATCATAAAATCACCGGGAGGGGGAGAGCCGCAAGCCCCCTCTCAGGGACATGATTCCTCCTATACCCCAAACCAAATACCGCAAAAGGCCGCGCCTTGTCTGAACCAGCAGATGAGACGCGGTCTTTTGCGTGTAGGATACGTCTGCAGTGCACCGGCAGAGGAGATCGTTTTTGCCAAACTGTGCAAAAAATACGGGCAGCACAGGCGGATATATCATGCAAAAAATACATCCTCGAAAAAAGTGGAATTAACCTATTGACAAACTAGGTAGAACGGGATATAATGCAAACATCCAATCCACCAGTCTTGTAGGGAAATGAAACAGAGGTTCCCCGGCGGGTGGTACATAGAGGGATGGAAAAGTTTTACCGGAAGGAGGGCACAAAGATGAAGCTGATCTGGAAAGAACTGCTGCACGCGAATTATCGCTGTGGGCGAATGCATACCCACCGGGCACCGGCATCGGATGTGTACTGTATGTTGCCCTCGGCTGCGCGAATGTGTACCCGAATGTGACAGCAGCTCCGGTAGACCACACTGCCCGGTGCGCCTTTGAAAACGCATCGGGATTTTTTACACACAATAATAATACTATTGGTATATAAAGAGAGGTAAATAACAATGTCTGAATATAAATTTGAGACCCTGCAGCTTCATGTCGGTCAGGAGCAGGCCGACCCCGCCACCGATGCCCGTGCGGTGCCCATCTACCAGACCACGTCTTATGTATTCCGCAACAGCCAGCACGCCGCAGACCGCTTTGGTCTGGCCGATGCAGGCAACATCTACGGCCGTCTGACCAACTCCACGCAGGATGTGTTCGAAAAGCGCATCGCAGCGCTGGAGGGCGGCGTGGCAGCACTGGCTACCGCTTCCGGTGCAGCCGCCATCACCTACACCATTCAGGCACTGGCACAGGCCGGTGACCACATCGTGGCACAAAAGACCATCTACGGCGGCAGCTACAACCTGCTGGAGCACACCCTGACCCAGTTCGGCGTGACCACCACCTTTGTCAATGCTCACGATCTGGCCGAGGTGGAGAACGCCATCCAGCCCAACACCAAGGCCGTCTATCTGGAGACTCTGGGCAACCCCAACAGCGATATCCCCGACATTGATGCCATTGCCGCCATTGCCCACAAGCACGGCCTGCCGCTGGTCATCGACAACACCTTCGGCACCCCGTACCTGATCCGCCCCATCGAGCACGGCGCTGACATCGTGGTGCACTCTGCCACCAAATTCATCGGCGGCCACGGCACCACTCTGGGCGGCATCATCGTGGACAGCGGCAAGTTCGACTGGAAGGCCAGCGGCAAGTTCGGCAACATTGCTGACCCCAACCCCAGCTACCACGGCGTTTCCTTCGCCGACGCAGCCGGCCCCGCTGCCTTTGTCACCTACATCCGCGCCATCCTGCTGCGTGATACCGGCGCAACCATTTCTCCGTTCAACGCCTTCCTGCTGCTGCAGGGCACCGAGACCCTGAGCCTGCGCATCGAGCGCCATGTGGAGAACACCAAGAAGGTCGTGGAGTTCCTGGCCAACCATCCGCAGGTGGAAAAGGTCAACCACCCCTCTCTGCCGGATCACCCGGACCACGCCCTGTACGAGAAGTACTTCCCCAACGGCGGTGCTTCCATCTTCACCTTCAACATCAAGGGCGGCCGTGAAGAGGCCTTCAAGTTTATTGATAACCTGAAGGTGTTCTCTCTGCTGGCCAACGTCGCTGATGTGAAGAGCCTGGTCATCCACCCGGCTTCCACCACCCACAGCCAGCTGAACGATGAAGAGCTGGCCGAGCAGCAGATCTACCAGAACACCATCCGTCTGTCCATCGGCACCGAGCACATCGACGACATCATTGCCGATCTGGAAGCCGGTTTCGCAGCAGTCCGCGGCGAGTAATTACCCGTCTGCACGAGCTGCATCAGAACCTTTGTCTCTTTGTCCATTCTTCCTTTTTTCCAAAACAAACGCAAAAGCTCTCCGGTCCTGAAGCCGGAGGGCTTTTGCTGTTTCCGGGGTGTGATGCACCCAGAAAAAGGCCCCGCCGTGGAGCACACAGCGGGGCCGGAAGAATGCGGTTTATTCGTTGCCGGGGAAGTGGGGGATGCCGTCAAAGCCCTTCTGCAGGTCGGCATCGGAGGGGATGCAGTCGGTCATCTTGCCGTCGTGGAACAGTGGGTTCGAGCAAACGAAAAGCACCCGGAAACTTACGTTTCTAGGTGCTGTTTCTTGGTGGGCGCGGGTGGATTCGAACCACCGAAGCTGAAAGCAGCAGATTTACAGTCTGTCCCCATTGGCCACTCGGGAACACGCCCATATTCTTTTGTGTGTCCTGCCGGACGACTTGTTTATTTTAGCATGGAAGGATGGATTTGTCAACACTTTTCTGCAAATTTCTGCAAGCGTTTTTCCAGGTCGGGATCCGGACAAAAAAGCCCCGTCGGGGCCCGGAAAAAGGGCACCCGACGGGGCTTGGAAGCACATGCTTTTTTCTTACAGATCTCTGAAAAATCAGTAAGCGATGCCGGCTGCGTCATAGCAGGCCTTGGCAGCCTCCATGATGGCGTTGGAGGTCACGGTGGAGCCGCTCACAGCGTCCACGTTGGGGGTGTTGCCAGCCACGATGGCATCAGCCACGGTGGGAGCAGCAGCCTGACCCAGGCTCTCGGTCTCGGTGGATGCGTCCACGTCGCAGGCGGTAGCAACGCCGTTCTCGAAGGTGATGGTCACGGTCACGTCGCCGTTCATGCCCTTGGCAGAAGCGGTCTGGGTGCCGGTGTAGCCCTCGCCCTCAGCAACGGAAGCAGCCTCGGAAGAAGCGGCCTCGCTGGCAGCCGCAGAAGAAGCAGCAACGCTGGAAGCAGCCTCGGAAGAGGCAGCAGAAGAAGCGGCGGTAGAAGAAGCGGAGCTGCCGCAGGCGGCCAGGCTGACAGCCAGGGCGCAGACAACAGCGATCTTGGTGAACTGTTTCATAGTTGTATATTCCTTTCTGAAAATCAAAATCGGTACCGGGCCCCAGCCGGGCGCACCGGGCACAGAATGCTATTATACACGTTTTGAACGATTTTTCAAGTGCATAATGCCGAAAAAGTCTGGAAAAGTTTGTGAAAAGTGCGAGCTTCCTTCTGAAACATGCACAACGCATTGAAAATCCGGCAGCATCATGATATTATTTTTATGGAGAATAGAAAAAGGCAATCCGCCGGACAGAAAGGTATGAGCATGTCATGACGATCCAAGAATGTTATGCACAGATGGGCGCAGATTACAACGAAGTATTCCGTCGTCTGTACAACGAAGCAATGATCCGCAAGTTTGTGCTGCTGTTTCCCAAGGATGACAGCTTCCACAATCTGGAAGCTGCCCTGAAGGAACAGAACGTGAAGGAAGCCTTCCGCGCAGCACACACCCTGAAGGGCGTGTGCCAGAATCTGGGCTTTTCTAACCTGTATGCCCCGGCGGTGACGCTCACCGAGACGCTGCGTGCCGGCCAGCTGGATGGCACGGCAGAGCAGTTTGCCGAGGTAGAAAAGCAGTACCGCATTACGATGGCCGCCATTCAGGCACTGGACTGAACGGAACGAAATACCCCGCCGCACCCGCTTCCATTCTGGAAGGGTGCGGCGGGGTATTTGCATTATTGCAGCTTTTTTCGTTTTTCGTAGTCGTTGAGGGCGTCCATCGCTTCACCGGAGAGCGGGTAGAGGGCGATCATGTTGAAGATGGTCATCAGGCCGATGCCCACATCGCCCAAGTCCCACACCACGGTGTAGGCCTGCAGGCCGCCGATGAGCAGCATGACCAGAGCAATCAGCTTGTACACGGTCTGGCTCCACCAGTTGTCGCCGCACAGATAGGCCACGTTGCCGCGGGCGTAGTACAGCACTCCCAGAAAGGTGGAAAAACTGAACAATGCCAGTGTAGCAGCAATGAACACAGTGCCGAACCCGCCCAGATGGTACTGCATGGCGGTCTGCAGCAGGTCCATGCCGGAAAGCCCGGCGGTGAGGTCCTGCGGCACCAGCAGCATCAGAAAGGCGGTGCAGCTGCAGATGACCACCGTGTCGATCAATACGCCCAGCGCCTGTACAAGCCCCATCTTTACCGGGTCGTCACACTCCGCAGCGGCAGCGGCGCAGGGGGCAGAACCGCTGCCCGCTTCGTTGGAGAACAGCCCGCGCTTGACACCGTTCATCAGCACCGCGCCAAAGCCGCCTGCGGCCACCTGACGCAGGCCGAAGGCTTCGGCAAAGATGCGTGCCAGCACGGCGGGCAGCTGCCGGAGATTCAGCACCACGATGCCCACCGTGATGACAAAGTAGCACACCGCCATGACCGGCACGATGAAGTCAAGGCTTTTCACGGTGGCATTCTTGCGCAGCACGATCAACGCTGCCAGCAGGGTAAGCACCACGGTAGTGGCCAGCGGCGGGACGTGAAAGGCGTTTTCAAAGGCAGAACTGACCGAGTTGGAAATCACCTGACTGATGCCGCACCAGCAGATCAGACCGGACACTGCAAACAGCGCTGCGCACACCGAGCGCTTGAGCTTTTTGCCCCGTTTGCGCTCTGCCAGCACATGAAGGTAGTAGGCCGGGCCGCCCCGCCAGCCGCCGTACAGCGGGTCCGGTACGCGGTACTTCTGCGCCAGAGTGGACTCCACAAAGGAGGTGGAAGCACCCAGCAGGGCGGTGACCCACATCCAGAACACCGCGCCCGCACCGCCCGCCGAAACAGCGGCCACCACGCCCACAAGGTTGCCCATGCCTACCCGGGTGGCGGTGGAGATGACCAGTGTCTGGAAGGAGGAAAGCCCGCCCGCAGCCTGCTTTTTTTCGCACACCGCGCCGATCATATCCCGGAACAGGCGCACCGGCAGCAGCCGGGTGCGCAGGGTAAAGCCGATACCGGCGGCAAACAGAAGCACCACCATAAAGGAGATGCCAATGCCGCCCGCCACTGGCAGGGTGAATAAATCGCCCCACAGCAGGTGGTAAAGCGCTTCGATCAGATCAACTATCAAGAAAACAGCCTCCTGTACTTTTGAGAAATAAAGTTGCTACTTCATTATAGTACAGCACAGAAGAATTGTAAAATCTAAAATATTGATAGAAAGAATCGATAGAACGGGATGGCTTGACAAATCACATAGCTTCGATTATTCTAAAACAGAAGGGGCGCTGACTGCAAGGGTCAGCTTTCCATCCCGTTCGTCAAAAGATTGACCGTTCAGTTTGGTAGGCTGGGGCGGTCAATCTTTTTTGTTATCATCGCTTTTCATCTGGGAAAACTTTGCCATGACCTCAACGGTCAGACGGATCACATCCACGATCAAGCTCAGCAACGCAAGAATGAACGTGAGCAATGCGAGAGTCTCCAGCAGATTCATTCGATATCCCTCCCTTCGCCTTCAAAGCTCCGGGCAGGGCACTTCCAAAAAAGTTTCCTCCCGGAACCTCTGCTTCGTTCTAAGTAAAATGAAGCGGCGATGCGGGACAGAAAGCTTGACCACCAATTTTGCAGTCAGCGCCTTAATAATTAGTTTATCACACTTTTTTACAGATTACAACACATCTGCATTTCCTGTTACTCCGGTGCCTTCATGCTCTCCACCATGCTGATATGGCGCACATGCCGCCGCATGGCAAAACAGACCACAACGGTGAACAGCATGGTCAGCGCCACTGCCAGCAGATAGCTGCGGGGTGCAATGGTGCGAATGAACATCAGCTGATCCATTTCCACGGTCAGGATGATGAACCGGTGCAGCGGCACGCCCAGCAGCAGGCCCACGCCGGAGCCGATCCCGTTCCTGCCTCGGCGCAGCGGGCGGCAGTTTACCGAACACATCGAAAGGGAGGACGAGCCATGAAGACCCTGATCCTGGGCTCCACGGTGGTGGATGTGATCCTCCGCCTGCCCCGGCTCCCCCGGAGCCAGGAGTCCTGCAACATCTATCACCAGGAGCTCCGCCTGGGCGGCTGCGCCTTCAACGCCTCGGAGGCCCTGCGCCGCTTCGGGGCGGACTATACCCTGTTCTCCCCCGTCGGCGGCGGAGTCTACGGGGACTATGTCCGCCGGGAGCTGGGGAAGCTGGGGGTGGCCAGCCCCATCCCCGCGCCGGAGAGCGAGAACGGCTGCTGCTACTGCTTCGTGGAGGAGGGCGGCGAGCGGACCTTCATCTCCTATCACGGGGCGGAGTACCGCTTTGAGAAACCCTGGTTCGACGCCCTGAACGCCGCGGATTACGGCGTTCAGGCCGGGGCAGTCTCCGCCTCCGGTCAGGATTCCGATCTTTCTCATGTGGTTTCTCCTTCGCAATTTATAAAAGCCAGAAAGGGATTATACAATAATTCCGCGCGCCTCTAGGGCTGCAAGGACGGCCGCGCCGATCGCTTCAACAGGCATCAGCCTGCCTTCGGACATGCATGGAATCACAGCAATATCGTCATACCGCGCGGCATAGGCAAGGTATTGCTCCATTGCGCGGGCCTGGATGTCGTGAGAAGCCTCGTAGACGTCACGCCCTGCGCCGACATACTCCCGGAACCCCTTTTTGCCCACATTCGCCTCCGCTTCTGCGGGCGCGATGGAAAACACAAGGTTCACATCCGGCCGCGGAAGACCCAAATGGTTATATTCAAGCGCAAACACCCATTCCGCAATGTCCGGCTTGCCGAGATCAATATCGCGAATGCTCTGGTATACCGCGTTGGAGAGTACGTACCGGTTCAGGATCAAAATATCCGTCGCCCCATCCCGGTAATCCCGAAAGCTCTCAAAGCGATCCAGCGCAAACCAAAGCGCCATGCTTTTCCCATCCACCTGATCCGCCCGTGTCCCCTCCGCACCGGAGAGGAGCTTTCCGATTTCCCCACCAAAAAAGCTATCATAGGCAGGGAAGTCACGCGTGGCAACGGTGTACCCGCGCGCAAGCAAAGCATCGCGCAGCAGGCGGTACTGCACGCCTTTGCCGCTTCCGTCAATCCCTTCAATTGCG
>ERZ825896.3131-NODE-3131-length-14452-cov-2.520942_pt1 | contig 14452 bp, 13 predicted proteins | sample MGYA00519858_ERZ825896 | MGnify/ENA primary metagenome ERZ825896 (study PRJEB31778, sample SAMEA3449214) | human gut metagenome | biome: human gut; feature: human-associated habitat; material: faeces | place: United Kingdom | collected 2010/2012 ... | reverse complement strand
TATGAGAAAATTTAATTTTCTTCCGTGTCATAGTGTTATGCTTCCTTCGTATGTGTTGGCAAAGTGATTTAAATTTAATTATAGCATTTTTTGCAGGGACATGCAACACCCCGCTCAGGCGTGACGCCGGCGGGGTGTTTTGTGCCTGTGGGAGACGGGAAGGGAGGGGGCCGGCTCGGGCACGGGAGAACGCTGCTGCAACCGGTGTACGGCCACGGCCCGGGTGGTCAGGAACAAGGGAGACACGTAAAAATAAGGGAGAAGGGCCAAACAGGCGAACAGCCAGCCTGAAAAGCCCAGATACAGCCAGGCCATCTCGCCGACCTGTCCCTTCATCAGCCGGCGGGATTCCCGCAGCGCCGCCCGGACAGTAGGCTGCTCGGCCAGCAGGTACTGTGCCGGCATATATCGCAGCATGACCAGCTGCACGGCGATAAACCCGGCTATGAGCGCGAACAGGCCGAAAATAGCGGAAAATATCATGGTGATCTCCGTAAAGGCGGTGGCGCTGTCCCCCCGCCGCAGCCAGTCACCGTATCCGAGCGCCAGTACCGCCGGAGCGAAGAAAATCACGCTCCAAAATGCGCGCAGCCCCCAGAGGGACAGCCGCCAGCGGACGGATTTGCCATACCATTTTCCGTGGTAAAAACGCCAGACGACGCCAACGGGAACCGTATGCGCGGCGGGAGAGAGGCCCTCCTCTTCCACGAGATGGTTTCATCCGTCACCTCGGTGACGGGGCGCAGGGGAGGCGGCCCCGGATCGGCCACAAGGCGGAAATAGGCGGCTTGCCCCGCCCGAAGGGGGGAGGTGAGAAAGAGATCAATCAGGACGGCAATGAGGAGAATGGCGAGACGCCATCCATTGTCCCGGCCCTGCAGCAATCCATCGATGGAAACGCCTTGTCCCACGCCGAGCCCCATCAGCAGAAGAGCACCCAGCTCCAGAATCGCCAGCAGGATGTCGGCCGCGAGCAGCACGCACTGGACGGTAACCGCACCGTTCCAGTTTTGTCTGAGCTGTATTCGGGCTCGTTTTGCCGGGCGCATGCCATCCCTGCTTTCCGGGTTTTTCCTTAGTATGGGCGGAATTGTGCAGGATGATGCAGCCATGAGCTTCAAAAAACGCCGCTCTGTATTAAAAGGCGGCGGGATTCTGTGATATATGGGAGGTCAAACACGCCGTTTTTGTACAGGCGCACCGTGAGAAACCACGATGCGATAGCCGCCTGAAGCCCCGAGGCAGCAGTCCCTGATCGATGGCTGGGAAGGGTTGCTGAAAAAGAGCCCCGTTTCATCAGAAAACCGGGCGTCCGATCTGGACGCCCGGGAGGTTATCCGGCATATTTTTCATACAGGCCGGTGAAAATTTCGACGTGCAGTTCCTCGTCCAGGATAATTCGTTTGAGGATGGCCGCAATGTGCGGATCCTCAATGGAGTCGGCCTGGCATTGATACTTCCGGATCGCGGCCTTTTCCCCCGTGATCGCGTTGGTCAGCAGCGCCTTGATTTCCCGGGGATACTGGTTATATCCGGGGGTCCAGTACACCCGCTGCCGGTTCTGCCAGCTCCAGAGCCTCGGGTCGGCGCCGAGGCGGAGAGCCAGCTCGCCATACAGTTTGAGATGGTGCATCTCGACCATATTGATATGATAGAAGCAGTTGGAGACCTCCTCATATGCGCATTCGGTGACCAGGGCGTTGTACAGGTAAAGGCTGACCGCGCTCATCTCGGAATTGGCGCTGCCGATATTGCCCAGCATCTGACGGGCGTAGATGGGATTCTGCCCGCAGACCTGTACGGGTGGGTAGGGCGCGGGGCTGGCATACTGGATCGCGTTGTTCATACAGGGGCCCCCTATTTTCAACTTTATCGATACAAGATATGCCGGACAGTCCCCTGTTTATACCGCCTGCGGCCTCTTTTGTGCATGAGCCGCCGGTTTCGTTCATAGGATGTACCGATGAACGAAGGGAGGCGCTGTTTATGCTGACGAGCGAACTGCGGACAAAGCTTTACGAATATCGGGAGCTGCGGGCGAAGATCGCGGAGCTCAAGGAGGCGATGGAACAGGTGGAGGACGCCATCAAAGCCCACATGGGCGACCGGGAGGAATTGATGGTGGACGGCACCAAAATCCGCTGGACCACCTACACGGCCAACCGCCTGGACGCGGCAGCCCTGCGGGAACAGGAGCCGGATGTGTACGCGCGGTACCTGAAGCCGGTCAGCGGCCGTCGTTTTTCCATCACCTAGAGCAGGCTGAGAAAAAAGCCCAGTAAAGGAGAAAACCGTCCCGGAGAAGCGTCCGGGACGGCCTCCTCTTTTTATCGGGCGCGCTGTGTGAAAGCAGGGGCGGCCGCCCATACTATCTCTGCGGCCCGGCAGCGGGAGCCCCGGCTGGGTTTGACATTCATACCAAAAAAGGATATAATACGACAATGTTTGATGTACACGGATCGTCCATTCTGCCTCATATGTAAAGGGGTCGCGGGAATGCAGATGCTCGTTTTATCCAGCTATGTGGTCGACAACGCCAAAGCCAATGTCGGCTTTAACCGGAAATTTTTGAAATTGGCCACCTCCTGCTGTGAGAAGACGGTTTTCGTCACGTCCAATTATCCGGAGGAGCTGCTCGAGGGTCTACCCGGCCTCACGGTGGAAAATCTCCCTTACCGGTGGGATTCCTCCCAAAAGAAAAACCTTCCCCGATATTTCAGAATGCAGTGCCGGGCGATCGGGCATATCCGCCGCCATCATACCAAAGGCATGCCCGTCGTGTTCTGGCTCAGCGGTCCCATGATCCTGCCCTTCCTGTTCTGCAAGCTGACAGGGAAGAAGACGGTGGTGTTCCTTTACGGCAACACCCGCTACAAGCAGGACAAGCCCAGCCTCTATGCCTCCCTGATCTCGCGTATTATGCGGTTTATGGCCCGTCACGCGGACAAAATCGGGGTGGAAACCCCGTCGGTGCTCGCCCAGTGGTCCCTGCCCGAACGCTGCGCCGGCAAGGTGTTCGACCTGCATCTGTATGTCGACGACAGCGGGGCGGACACGGTGCCCTATGAACAGCGGGGCCCGGTCGTCGGTATGGCCTGCCGCCTGCAGGGCAACAAGCATCCTCTCGAGGCTATCGAGGCGTTCCACCGCCTGCGCGGGGCCTTCCCGGATTGGACGCTCGAAATCGCGGGGGACGGTCCGGAGTACGAGCGCTGCCGGGAACGGGTGGCTGCGCTGGGGGAAGAGGATCGGATCCGGATGCACGGTTGGGTCGACAATCGGGAGATGGCCTCGTATTACGGCCGGTGGAGGCTGCTGCTCTTTCCCTCAAACTATGAGGGGCTGCCTAATTCTGTCATTGAAAGCCTGCGCTGCGGCACCCCCGTGCTCGCCTCGCCCGTGGGGGGAATCCCCGACGTGATCGAGGAGGGGGAGACCGGGTGGTTTTTGCCCGGGACGACCGTGGAGGCGATGGAGGCCGCCCTCAGCGGTCTTTTGAAGCGGGACGATCTGGGTGACGCCGGCGGGCGGGCGGAAGCATTTGCCAGGAAAGCGTTTTCCTTCGAGGATGTACTGGAGCGTTTCCGGACGGTTTTTGATGTGGACAAGCCCGCTGGATGATCGGAGAAAGGAGCGCCGCATGGAACTCGTCAGTGTGGTCATTCCCATGTACAATGCGGAGCGGACCATCCTCCGCGCTATCGAAAGCGTGCGGGCTCAGACCTATACCGCCTGGGAGCTCATCCTGATCGACGACGGATCGACGGACGGCACCCTGCCTCTCGTGGAGGATTATGTCGCCCGTTACGGACTGCCCGCCGTCGTGGTGAGCCGGGAAAACCGCGGCGTTTCCCATACCCGCAACGAAGGGATCCGTCTGGCGCAGGGGGGGTACGTGGCCTTCCTCGACGCCGACGACGTATGGATGCCGCGGAAGCTGGAACGCCAGATGGCTTGTTTGAAGGATACCGGCGGGCGCTTCGTTTCCGGCCTGAAAACCGAGCCGGCGGCGAACCAGCCGCCCGTTTCGGTCGTGACGCTGCGGCAGATGCTGTTCCGCAACGCGGTTTTCACCAGCGGCGTACTGGCGGAAAAGGCTCTGCTTGAGGAGGTCGGGGGATTCGACGAAACGATGGGGTACGCGGAGGATTATAACCTCTGGCTCCGGATCGCCTGCACCGAGCCGCTCCGGGTGATTGGGGAAAAGCTGCTGATCTATGAGGGAGACACGGCGGCCGCGGGGCGGCAGAGCCTGTCTTCCAACCTCAGGGAAATGGAACGGGGCGAGCTGCAAAATTACCGGATGCTCCGCCGGGAAGGGCGGATCGGTGTTCCGCTGTATCTGGCGGCGTCGGGGTTTTCTCTGTTAAAATATCTTCGCAGGCGGCTGCGGCGGGCGGTATCCTGAACGCGGACGCTGGATAGCGGAGGAATATGGCCGGCGGAAAGACCGGTCCCCATGCGATGCTGCGTGGGGACCGGTCTTTTCAGGCGGTTTAGGCGTCTTCGCCCGCGGCTGCCCGGTTTTCGAAATAGGCCCGGTTATGGGCGCAGGAGGGGTCCCCCGGCTTGAAGGCCTCCGCCCGGTCGTTGTAGGCGGCGGCCTTCTGCCGGTCCCCCAATCGGTCGTAACAGACGCATAGCTGGATGCAGGGAATATACCCGCTACAATCGGGGGAGACGAAAGCGCCGGTTTTGGGATCGGCGTGACGGGTCAGGGCCAGCTCATACCAGAAAACGGCGGTTCCCACCTGTCCGCGGGCCAGAAAATACCCGCCCAGGTCGCAGCAGGCTTCGGCCCGCGGCGCGTCATAGGAGAAGCTGCGCAGCAGGGCGGCCAGCGTCTCTTTGCCCCGTCCCAGCGCAGCGTAGCAGGCGGAAAGCTGACGGCAGGCATCGATGTTGTTTTCCACCCATCCCTCTCCCGTGTCCAAAAAGTGCTCGAACGCCGCCGCCGCGTCCTGGTACCGTTCGTGATAATAGAGTTCCCGGGCGTAGTAGAATTGCTCCCGGGGGGAGAGGATATGGCCGGACTGCCGGAGATTCTCAAAAATCCGGAGGTTCCGGCCGGGGTCGCCGGGCCGGAGTTTGCGATGGGATACGGCGGCTTCACCGTACACGATATGCCCGGCCGGCGCAATCACCTCGTGGACGGCGCCGGTCCAGCGGTAGGCGGGATGGTTGCGGATGAGGCGCTCCCGGTAATAGGTGAAGGTGGGGCGCCCCTCGCCGTCGAAGGCCGTGTGATAGGGCAGCATGACGATGTCGGTGTCGGGGGACAGGGTGCGCTTGAGTTCGAGAAAGCGCCGGCGGTCGGCCTCTTCGATCACGTCGTCTGCGTCTAGCCACAGGCAGTAATCCATGCCGGCGTGGCCGAACGAGACGTTGCGGGCGGCCGCGAAATCGTCCACCCAGACAAAATCGAATACCTTGTCGGTATAGCGGCGGGCGATGTCCTTGGTGGCGTCGGTTGAGCCGGTATCCACAAGGATGATTTCATCCGCGATGCCCCGCACACTGTCGAGGCAGCGGGCCAGGACGGATTCTTCATTTTTGACGATCATACACAGGCTGATGGTGCACATAGGGGGGCCTCCTCGGATGGATCTCGTCCCATTCTATGCGCGGCCGGGGAAAAGGGGGACAGGTCGGCGCAAGACAAGCTGCCGGCCTTTTTCGTCAGACAGCGGAAAATCCCCTCCCGTGGAGGCCATTTGCACGGTCCGGCCTTTGTTACGGTTTTTCATACCCTTTTTTGAAAATTACGCAAATTCCATCCTGCCTCATCCAATATTGACGCCTTGTCCCAGCCTTCTGGCCTGTGATATAATAAAAAAAACGGTCTTTTTTGGGGGAATCGCAATGAACCGAAAAAAAGCCTTCGTTTTTGTATTGTGTGCCGCCCTTTTGCCGCCCTTTTCGCTGTTTTCCGCCCATAAGGCTGAAGCGGCACCGGCCATTCGCCGCAGCGTGACCGTTTGCGCCCCTCATACCGAAAGCGGCTCAATAAATCCGTTGGCCTCGCTGAACGCCGCAGATGAGCGGTTTCAAACCGGCGGCCCTTTCACCGTCACAGGCTATTACAAGTTTAAAAAGATTGCCGCTATGCCCAAAGAGACCGGCAACACCCCTGCTGCCCATGTATTCGGCCGAAACGTTTCGGATACGAACGGTTCCTGGGTGGCCTTTTCAGGCCGTTTTTCCGCAACGGATGAGCTGTCTTTTGTGGGTATCCATCTTTGGTATATGGCCGGCGAGCTCTCCATGGGAGACGTGGTCATCAAAAACGCCGCCGGCGAGGTGGTGTATTCCATGGCCGAGGATGAAAAACTCACCGTGGGCAGCAGTTGCAGCTTGGTGCGCAAAAGCATCTGGTTCTTTTACAATTTCGGCGAATATCCCGATTTTATCACCACCGTTTCCGGCCCGGCTCAGCCGGCCGGGCTCCTCTTTGGCTCTGTATATGAGGCAGGTAAAGACGGGCTGTTGTCTGGTGTCCCCTTCGGCACCACGGCGCTGATGCTCAAAAGCAATTTTCAAAATGCCGGAGAAATTGAGGTTTTCCAAAACGGCAGCCGGGTTGGGGACGATACGCCGGTGGCCGGCGGTATGACGGTGGTTTATCATGAGGGGCAACAGGATGCCGTGACCTATACCCTCGCGCCTTTGGCGGGCGACCCCAACAACGACGCCGTGATCGACATCCGGGACCTGCGTCTGGCCAAGGAATACCTCTTCGGAAGGGAGCGGGGTACCCCTGCCTCCGCGCTGGACCTGGACGGCTCATCCGCGGTGGATGAACAGGACGTGACCGCTTTCAGGGATCAAATCCTGGGCAAGAAACGCTACCCCACCCACTCGGTCGGCGCGGAGGCCCTGTTGGTTTACGCCAATCCTGTGGGACGCATTCAAACGGTGAACGGCGCCGCCTATTTGGAACACTCGGCCTCGAACATCACCCTCACCGGGGATTTGGCGGGCGACGTGTATTGCAACCTCTATGTGGAAGCCGCCAGCTATCCTATGGATCAGCCGGGCCTTTTTGTGGAGGTGGACGGCGCCATGCAGTATTACCCGCTGAACCGGACGGAGGAATATGTGCGGGTGAAGGTGGCTTCCGGCCTCAAACCGGGCAGGCATACCATCGCGATTTCCAAGAGCACCGACGCCAGGAACGCCAGCCTTTTCCTCTATTCGGTCACTTATTCCGGCTATTTGGAAAAGAGCCAAGGGGCCGCCCGCCGCATAGAGTTTCTGGGGGATTCGATTACGGCCGGCGCGGGTGTGTATCATCAGCAAAACGAGCCCGCGCTGTTTGCCCGTTACGGGCTGACCGCCTCGTATTTCAGTTATGCCAACCGCACCGCCGACCTTTTGGGCGCCGATTATTATGCGGTGGCCAACGGCGGCTGGCAGCTCTGCTATACGGCGAGCCCCAGCTACACCATCCAGCGCATCTATCCCTACGCCACCATGCGCGACACCACCTCTGCCGGCCGTTATGATTTTTCTTGGAAGCCGCAGGTGGTGGTGATCAACCTGGGTACCAACGATTGGGCACGCACCCAAGCCGAGATTCAGGAAAATGTTCGGGGGCTTTTGGCGCTGGTGCGCCAGAAAAACCCTGACGCCGCCATTGTATGGGCTTACGGCGCCATGGATCACGACCATCCCAGCGTCGCGTGGATCAAGGCCGCTGTCGAAACGTTTGCACGGCAGGATAAAAACGCATATTTTGTGCATCTGCCCGAGAACACATCGGGCTGGGCGAACCACCCCAATGTGCAGGGACAAACCGCGATTGCCGAAGTGCTCGCAAAAGAAATCCGGGCCATTATGGGCTGGTAGGGAGGGCACATTATGAAGAGAGTTCTTGCTGTTTTTGGGATTTTTGTGCTGGCCGTCCTCCTCTTTGCGCCTGCTGCCTTCGCGGAGGAGACTCCCGCGTTGACGGCGCGGTCCGCTCCAGGGGATAACGGGGACATCTCCGTTACCTTCTCCCTTGGCTCACTGCCGGAGGGAACCGGCATCTCTTACGCCCAAATCGAGCTTTCCTTGCAGCCGGGCGATTTCAGTTTGCGGGAAGATTCCTTTTCCTGGCTGCCGAAGGATGCGGGGGTTTTGGTGTCGCCGCAGTGGAATTCGGGCCGCCTTCTCCTGCTTCTGGAGCCCCAAAATGCCGCCTTTGCGGGACTTGACGCACAGCCGTTGTTTTCACTCCGGCTGCAAAATAAAACCGGCGGCAAAACCGGCCCGGTTTTCCAGATCACTTACATTTTAATCGATCGGGCGGGCAAAGAAACCCTGTATACCGGGCTTTGCGAGACGTCCGGTCAAAACCAGCCGGGTTCTTCCGGCGAGGACTCCTCCCCTTCAGGGAGCGGGCCCCTTCCGGTTTCCCCGGACCTATCCTCTCCTGTGGAAGGCACGGGCACGGGGGTCGATCTCTCCCGTCAAAATGAGGATATCGGCGCCGCCATATCCGGCTGGGTCTATCCGCTCGTGATCAGCCTGGCCGTCTGCCTTCTCGCCGCGGCTGCGGTGATCGTTTTGATCCTGCGAAAAAAGAAGAAGGCCGAGGTCGGCGCGGAGAACCCTCCCGAAGAGCTGTAACGTCCCCAAACAGCCCCGTGCATATCGAAGGACAGTCCCTCTGTATGCTCTGATTATCCATATGGATCTGAAGGCGCAAACGGTTTAGCCGTCTGCGCCTTTCATACGTTCCGTCCTCGTGGGATACTCTCTGTGTTCCTGCTCTTATGGCCTGCAAAGCGAGGAAACGGCATGGCCCTATGCCATGCCGTTTCCCGAAAACAGGTTTATACTGTTTTATGCCGTTTTGCCGTCCCTTTTTGGTTAGCCTAAACCGACTTTTTTCCGCTTCGCCGCCGTAAGACCGGAGACAGCCGCGAGGGAGAGCGCCGCCAGCAGAAGGACAGCCGTGGAACCCGGAACGCCCGTATCGGGAGATCCGGGGGCGGTGGGCCCCGGATCCGATCCGGATCCCGGATCGGAGGAAGGCGGTTCCGGGATCTCCGTGTACACCGCCTGGACCGTCATGCTCTCCTGGACATTGGTGAAATCCCGGTCCCAGGCGGTGGTGAAGCCGTCTCTCGACGGCAGCGCCGGGGCTTTCGAGGTGATATCCTCACCGGCGTACACCTCGGTCACGGTTTTGATGACGGTATCGTCGTCATCCACAAAGGTGACGGTCAGGTTGGCGAAAACCGGCCCGTTTTTCTCGTTGCTGCCGGCCCAGCGGAAGAGCTCCTCCCGGAATTCCTCGCCGTACGGCCCGACGATCTCGTTGAAAGCGTCGAGCATCTCCCCTACCGCGGGGGCGCTGCTAAAGTCGAGAGTGTCAAGCCCTATGACGTCCTCCAGGGCCACATCCGCGTCCCCGTCATAGCTCCAGAACAGGGGCAGGCCGCCGTTCTCCGCCGCAAAGGCACTGACAAAGTCCAGCTTGTCCGGATAGTCCGTGTAGCCGATGAAGGCGCCGATATAGGGGACGGGCGTGTCGCCGGGGGTGGCCCCGGGTTCCTTATAGGCGACGCTGCCGGCGGCGTAGCAGTTGATGAAAAAGTCGTACTCGTAGGCTTCCCCAAAGAAGCCGCCGACATCCTCCGCCCCTTCCACGTCGCCGAGGGCGTAGCAGTTGAGTATCAGGTTGCCGCCGCAGCAGGAGGAATCGCCGACGAAACCGCCGATGTTGTTGCCGTATCCCTCATCCCCGCCCGTGATCCCGCCGGAGGCGTAGCTGTTGACGAAGCGGTTGCTCTCGTCGATGGATCCCAGCAGGCCGCCGAGATCGTGCGCTTCGGCGCTGCCGCCCTCCGGGGCCGCGGCGGAGATGGCCACGCCGGCGTGGCTGTTCCGGACGGTGTTATAGTCCTCAAAGTAGCCGGCCAAACCGCCGAGCGCACGCATATACGGCGCCGTCGCCTGGATGCTGCCGGAGGCGGTGCAGCCGGCGAAGGCCGAGTCATAATCGACGTACCCGGCCAGGCCGCCGGCATACCCGATCTCTTCCGCGGCCTTAAGCACGAGCTCCACGTCGGCGGAGCAGTCTGTTACCGTGGAGTAGTCCAGATACCCGGCCAGGCCGCCGACAGCATAGACATTCTCCGCCGTCAGTTGGATCCGGCCGGTGACGGAGCAGCCTTGGAGGGTGACGCCGTCGCCTTCGCCTATGAAACCGCCGATGGAATCCAGGTCGCCGGACTCGTTCTCCATTTCAAAGCGGATATCCCGCAGATGCAGGCCGTCGATGACCACGGCCTCGGCCCCCTGGACCAGCGGGGCGCCGAGGCCGGTGACGGTGTGCCCGCCGCCGAAAATATACACGCCCGCTAACCGGCCGATGCCGTCCCAGTCTTCACCGGTCATGTCGATGTCGGCCGTGATGCGGATCACAGTGGCGTCATCCGGCTGACCGTTTTCGTTGACCTCGGCGGCGAAATTCAGGAGCTCCTGTTTCGTCGAAATGGCCACGCCCTCCGTCGTGTCCAGCTCGCTGACCGTCAGGACACAGGTGCCGCCGACCTCGCCCAGATCAGTCGTAGCATAGCCGTGGGCGAGGATGCGGTAGTCCCCCGCCGCCTCCGGCCGGAAAAGCAAGGTGGTTGTGCAGCTGGGGCCGTCGGCATAGCCCGTCTTGTACATAATCAGATCGTCTTCTTCCGAACCGGTCAGCTCGCCGCCGGTCAGGATCGAGACGCAGCGGTCGGTGTAGTCCGCCTCCGGCTCCGTGACCGCGGCGGTGATGAGATAAAGCTTGTCCGCCTCCAAGGTCACGGTATATCCCTTGGCGTAGCCCTGCCAATCGGGGGTTTGCAGCTCGATATACGGGTCGTCCCCGTCGTGGGTATAGCTGGTCGGTTCACCCAGCGTCACCGTTTGCGTGTAATCGATATCCGTGTAGGTGGGATCCTCCGCCGAAACCATGGTGGGGATGCCGGCCGCCAGCAGAGCGGCGGCGACAAAGCATGCGAAAATTTTTCCTTTCATGTTGACCTCCTTTTATATAATAATAAGATAAAGCATCCAGTTCAGCATACCATGCCGATCCAAAAATAGGCAATAAAAATCGGGATACAACATGAAAATGGGACTGAAAAGGGCAATTTTAACCGTCTTCCAGTCGCAAGGTCCTCATTTTCTGCTCACGGATTGCCTTAAGGTTGGCATTCTGTGACCTGGAATCTGGTGTTATGAGACCATACCGCTATACGAAAAGCAGGCGGCGCATCGATCGATGCGCCGCCTGCTGTATGGGGGGAGGGTTATTTGCCGTAATAGGCTTTCAGATAGAGCTCCTTGATCTCGCTCATGAGGGGATAGCGGGGGTTCGCGCCGGTGCACTGGTCATCGAAGGCGTTTTCGACCATTTCGTCGAGGGTGTCGAGGAAGGTCTGTTCGTCGATGCCATAGTCTTTGATGGTTTTCTTGATGCCGACCTTTTCTTTGAGATCTTCGATCGCGGCGAGGAATTTCTCGAAGGTATCCTGGTCGTTTTTGCCCACGATACCGCAGTAGTGGGCGCATTCCACATAGCGGGAGAGGGTGTGGGGATAAGCGTACTGCGGGAAGGTGCCCATTTTGGTGGGGGTCTCAGACGCATTGTAGCGCATGACATCGGTGAGGATCAAGGCGTTGGCCACGCCGTGGGGCAGGTGGTGGTAGGCGCCCAGCTTGTGAGCCATCGAGTGGTTGAGGCCCAGGAAAGCGTTGGCGAAGGCCATGCCGGCCAGGCAGGCCGCGTCGGCCATCTTCTGCCGGGCAATGGGATCCTTGGCGCCGTTTTCATAGGCGGAGGGCAGGTAAGTCAGCACGCTTTTCATGGCCTTGAGGGCCAGGCCGTCGGTGTAGTCGTTGGCCATGGTGGACACATACGCCTCAATGGCGTGCGTCAGGGCGTCAATACCGGTGGCAGCCGTCAGAGAAGGCGGCATGCCGACCATGAGCATCGGGTCGTTCAGAGCCAAATGCGCAAGGCAGTTCGTGTCCACCATGAGCATCTTCGTCTTCGTCTCTTCGTCCGTGACGACGTAGGCACGCGTGCACTCGGAGCCGGTGCCGGCCGTCGTGTTGACGGCGATGATCGGCGTACCGCGCTTTTTCGACTTGTTGTAGCCGTTGTAATCCTGAATCTTTCCACCGTTGGCGGACAGGATGCTCACGGCCTTTGCCACATCGATCGGCGAGCCGCCGCCGATGGCGATGATCGCATCGCACTGGTGCTCCTGATAGAAATGCAGCGCGTCATAAACGATCCGGGTCGTGGGGTTCGGCTCCACGCCGTCATAGACCACATACTGGATGTTCGCATTATCGAGAACAGCCGTGACCTTTCCGGCGGTGCCGACCTTGATGAGGCCCTTATCCGTCACAACGAGGACGCACTTCGAACTCAGGCGCTGCAGAAAATGCGGGATCTTGGTGATGCCGTCGCGCCCGATGAGCGTTCTGCGCGGGGCATACAGTTCAACAATGCCTTCATTTCTCATAGTTGCTATCTCCATTTGTTTGCCGGGCGCATCGCTCAAAATCGCTCAAGCATACTACGCCCATCTTTACGGCATCTATCATCCCACAAAATTGGCGATCTGTCAATACATCGGCCAGGATTTTTTGTTTTTCGGCGAAATAGCCAAAATCGTTTGGAAATATTTTCACATACCAAGGCCCGATTGCAAAAACCCGCGCAGATCTTCCGGTTTCCCTTCCATCCGTGCGGGTTTCAATCGCTCATATTTCGCTCATTCAAACGGCAGTACCGTGCAGGGGATCCCCTGCCGGGCATAAAAGTCCAGATACTTCTGCGGTGCGCCGCTCGTTGTGATCATGCGGCAGGTCTTTTCCGGTGGAAAAACGCTGGCAAAGGCGCGGCGGTCGTACTTTGCGCTGTCAGCCAGAATGTAAAACCGGCGCGTCATGCGCGCAAGCTGGGTGTACAGGCCGATCTGATTCTTGTTGTTCACGGTGTAGCCGCGCTCCAGATCGATGCCGTCGACCGTGATGAAGACCTTGTCAAAGTAAAAGCCGCGCAGCACATGGCTGATGTCCGGGTCCAGCGTCTCAATATAATTCTTCCCTGCGTGGACATCGCCGCCCAGCAGCGTCACGGACGCATTCGGGCACTCGGCAAGCTCCAGCACCGCCGTGATGCTCGTCGTGACGACGGTCAGGCGCTCGACGTTCTGGAGCATGGACGCCAGCATATTGCACGTCTTGCCCGCGCCGAGGAAGCCGCTCGTCACCATGTATTTAGTCTTTGCCATCGGTTGTGTCTCCTTTCTGAAGGCCCTGCCGAATGCACTCAAAGGCCTCGGCTATTCGCCAGCGTATCACAACATCGGCCCTGCCGTCAAAGGGCGTGGGCTCGTCGTTTATTATGACCATGCGCCCGCGGAAGCGGTCGAGCAGGCGCGGCGCGCTGCTGACCTTGAGGGAGGTGCCGCCGATTATTAGCAGGTCCGCGCTTTTGAGCTCTCGGATGGCATCCATGATGAGGTGCATGTCCGGGATCTCGCCGAAGAGCAGGATGCCGGGGCGGATGATGCCGCCGCACACGTCGCAGCGGGGCACTCCCTCGCAGTCGGCCACCGCCTCGGGCGGAAAGCGCTTTCCGCAGCCGGGGCAGGTGTTGATGTAGAACTGAATTCCACAGTCATTGGAATGTATCAGGATAAAGAAATCGTGGTAAAAAAGGGAGAAGAAATTTTCCATTATAAAGGAGATGCCATTATTATTGCCACAGGAGCTGCAGAAAATATGGTTACCTTCGACGGCTGGACTCTTCCGGGTGTGATCGGAGCAGGCGCAGCACAGACAATGATGAACCTTCACGGTGTAAAGCCTGGCAGCCGGATCCTGATGCTGGGAAGCGGAAATGTTGGTCTGGTTGTCAGCTTCCAGCTGAAACAGTGTGGCTGTGATGTGGTTGCACTGGTTGACGCGGCACCGAGAATCGGAGGTTATGGCGTACATGCTGCAAAGGTTGCCAGAACGGGAGTTCCATTTTACCTTTCCCATACCATTGTGAAAGCAGAAGGAAAAGATCATGTGACAGGTGTAACGATTGCGGAAGTTGACAATCATTTTCAGTTTATTCCAGGAACAGAAAAGCATTTCGACGTGGATACCATTTGTCTGGCAGTTGGTCTTTCCCCAATGTCACAGCTGTTAAAAATGGCCGGCTGTGAGATGGAAGACAATCCGAAGCGCGGTGGCCAGGTGCCAATCGTAGATGAGTATGGGGAGACCTCCATTAAAGGAATTTTCGTAGCGGGCGATGTATCCGGAATCGAGGAAGCAAGCTCCGCCATGATTGAGGGAAGAATTGCTGGAATTGCAGCTTCCAGATATCTTGGCTACATAGAGGAGGCAGAACTGGAAGAAGGGGCAAAGGTAAATGAGGCAGCCCTTGACGGACTTCGCCAGGGCATGT
>ERZ825896.3117-NODE-3117-length-14497-cov-8.456100_pt1 | contig 14497 bp, 14 predicted proteins | sample MGYA00519858_ERZ825896 | MGnify/ENA primary metagenome ERZ825896 (study PRJEB31778, sample SAMEA3449214) | human gut metagenome | biome: human gut; feature: human-associated habitat; material: faeces | place: United Kingdom | collected 2010/2012 ... | reverse complement strand
ATTTAAACAAATTATTAATCAGAATTCTGTTGCATTTGCAAGTTGAATTCAGCGATTTTGCTCAGGTTGCCAGAAACAGAAACTGCCGGGGGTGATGCCCACGCGGAGCGTGTCGAGCGCGCGGCCCCGGGCCGTGAAGCGGTAGACGACGCCGTGCTGCACGTAGTCGATGGCGTCGGCCACGTAGACCTCCGAATTGCGCGGGTCGACCCCCAGACCGTAGTAGGTGGTCCCGGCGTAGGGGAGGAAGGGGGTCGCGGGGAGCGACTCATCCTTTACGGACATGCGCCAGACGTCGCGGTCGAGGTAGTAGAGCGTGTCGCGCCGGCCGTTGAGCACCAGCTCCGAGGGGTGGTTGCCGGAGGGGAAGAGGAAGCTCCGCTCGATGACGCGCGTGGCGGCGTCGATGCGGTAGAGCACGGCGGGAATCCCCTCGGTGCGTCCCTCGGTGACGGTCCAGATTTTGCCGTAGCGGTCGCAGACGAGCGACGTGGGCTGCGGCCCCACCTCGATGGAGTCGACCAGCCGTTCCGTGCGCAGGTCGACCACCAGCAGCTTGTTGTCGTACGACCAGCAGTTGACGAAGAGTTCGTCGCCCCACTGGGCCATCTGCTCGGTCGACTTGTGGCCGTTCATGGCGATGCGTCCGCGGATGCGGTTCGAGCGCGTGTCCACGACCGTAATGCGCGGGTCGTAGAGGTCGGTGATGTAGGCCGTCGTGTCGTTGGGAAAGTGGATGTAGCGGGGCGAGACGACCCCCTCGATGAGCCCCGTGACGGTGCAGTTTGCCGGGTCAATGACGTAGACCACGCCCGAGTTGTTGACCACCACGTAGCCGCGCCCCCGGTGGAGGGCCATCGACTGCGCCACGTCGCCCAGCCGCATGCCGTTGGCGCGCGAGAAGACCTCGTTTTCGACCTCCTCCGCATCGGTGCGGTAGAACGAGAGCGAGGCGTTGTCGCTGCCGAAGTTGCCCTCGCAGGTGATGAACACACCCCCCTGCGAGAAGCCGAAGGGCTCTTCGTCGAGCGGACCGAAATCCATGCAGGCGGCCAGCGTGGCGGCGCATGCGGCCGGAAGCATGCGCCAGAGTGCGTGCAGCAGTCGTTTCATCCTCGTTCGTTTCGGCGGAGCGGGACGGCAGGCGCGGACGGGCGGAAATGCGCGGACGACGTCGGGCCCCATTCTCCGCGGGGCGCTTATCGATGGAGTGCACCGGCAGGTCTTCTGACTTGCCGCCGCTCCGATGCCTTCCCGCCCCGGTGCGAGGCAGTGGCTGAGGAGTATCGGAGCGTTTGCTGCGGCTTACAGCAGCGGGAACTGTTGCCGAATCGCACGGCATTCCCTTTTCATCCGCGCGCACCGAAGGTGCGCCCTGCGGAACCGATGCGCGACAAAAGTACGCTTTTTTCGGCAGATTGTCGTCCGAAAATCCTCCAAAAAAGTTATCTTTGTAAAAAATAGTGTCCATGACTCTCGAAATTCGACGGATGACGACCCTCGACGCCGGGTTGGAGGAGGCGCTTGCGCGGCTGCTTCCGCAGCTCTCCGGCGGGCTTCGTGCGCCCTCGCGCGAGGTGCTCGGGCGGCTGCTTGCCCAGCCCTGCTCGGCGCTGCTGGCCGCCCTCGACGGGGAGCGTATCGTGGGGGTGCTGACCCTGGTGTGGTACGACGTCCCCTCGGGCCGCAAGGGATGGGTCGAGGATGTGGTGGTCGATGCCGGCGAGCGGGGCCGCGGTGTCGGACGCCTGCTGGTCGAAAAGGCCCTGGAGCTGGCCCGGAGCGAAGGAGTGCAGCACCTCATGCTCACCTCCAACCCCGCGCGCCGTGCGGCCCATGCACTCTATCGCACATGTGGATTCGAAGAGGTGGGGAGCACCCTGTTCCGCTTCGACATGAATAAGAAGGTTGACCTATGAAAAAGTTTCTGAAAATTGCGGTGACGGTCATTGCCGTCCTGCTGGTGGTCGTGCTGACGGCCCCCATCTTCCTGCGCGGCAAGATTGCCGAACTGGTCCGTACCGAGGCCAACGCGATGCTCGTCCCGCGGCTCGACTTCGAGCGGCTGGGCATCAGCCTGCTGCGCCACTTCCCCAACGCCTCGCTCGAGCTGAAGGGGGTGACGCTCGTGGGTGTGGCCCCCTTCGAGGGGGATACCATCGCCTCCGTAGGGCGCCTCTCGGTGGTGGTCGACCCCTGGTCGCTGCTCGGTGACGGGGGGCTGGAGGTGCGCAAGCTGCTCATCGCGAAGCCCGACCTGAGGGCCCGCAAGCTCGCCGACGGCAGCGTGAACTGGCTGCTGATGAAACCCTCGGAGGAGGAGCCCGAGGCGGAGGCTGCCGCGGAGGAGGAGAGCACCGACACGGGCTCTGCCTTCAGCCTCTCGGTGCGCGACTTCCGCATCACCGACGCGGCACTCTCCTACGTCGACGACTCGACGCACACCTCGTTCCGCACGCTGCTCCCGCTGCTGCGCCTGCGCGGCGACTTCTCGGCGGCGCAGAGCACGCTCGATTTGCGGATGCGCACCGAGAAGACGACCTTCTCGTCGGGTGTGGTGACGCTGCTGAGCAATGCCGAAATCGAGCTGAATGCTGATGTGGCGGCCGACCTTGAGAAGAACCGCTTCGAGCTGAAGGAGAACAAGCTGCGGCTCAACGCCATCGAGGCGACGCTCGACGGCTGGGCCGAATTGGGCGACGATGCCGTGGCGATGGACCTCAGTCTGGGCTGCGAGCGCGTCGAGTTCAAGGATGTGCTGTCGCTCATCCCGGCCTTCTATACGCGCAACTACCGAGGCCTCTCGGCTTCGGGCGAGCTGACGCTCTCGCTCTGGGCCAAAGGCGAGCTGCGCGGCGCCGAGCTGCCGGCCTTCGGCCTCGAGCTGGGCGTGCGCAACGGCGGTTTCCAGTATGCATCGCTTCCCAAGGCGGTCTCCGACATCAACATCCAGGCGAGCGTGACCAACCCCGGCGGGGTGATGGACCGCACGGTGGTCGACATCCCGACGTTCGGCCTGCGGATGGGGGACAACTCGCTCGCAGCCACCTTCCACGGCACGACGCTCGTCAGCGACCCCGACCTGCGTGCCTCGCTCGAGGGCAAGCTCGACCTTGCGGACATCGGCGAGGTCTACCCGCTCGAGGACGGCATGTCGCTCAAGGGCTTCATCCAGGCCGACCTGAGCGCCGCCGGACGGATGTCCGACGTCGAGAACCGCCGCTACGACCGGGTTTCGGCCTCGGGCAACTTCGTGGTCGAGAACGTCGACGCACAGCTGCCCGGCCTTCCCGCCATCGGCCTGCGCCGCGCCGCGGCCGGCATCTCGCCCCAGGCCATGACGCTCGGCGAGCTGAGCCTGACCATCGGCGGCAGCGACCTTGCGGCCAACGGCCAGCTGACCGACTACATCGACTATCTGCTGCGCGGTGCGACGCTTTCGGGACGGCTCTACGTCAATTCGAAGCTGCTCGACCTCAATGAAATCCTCGCCTCGCTCTCCTCGACGGAAACGGCCGGGGGCGACGCGGCCGAAGAGCCCGCCGCGGAGGAGACTCCGGCCGAGGGCGACGTGGCTGCTCAGGCGGTCGAGATTCCGCGCAACCTCAACCTCTCGCTGCGTACCGAGGTGGGCAAGCTCCTCTACGAAAAGATGGTTATCGAGCAGCTTTCGGGCGAGGTGCGCGTGGCCAACGGCACCCTTTCGCTCGACGGACTGCGCATGAAGGCCTTCGACGGCTCGCTGACCGCATCGGGCAGCTACTCGACGGCCGACGCCGCCCATCCGGCGCTCGCCTTCAACCTCGGCTTCACCGACGCCTCCTACGCCCGGACCTTCGAGCAGCTGGAGATGGTGCAGCGCATCGTGCCGCTCTTCGAGAAGGCCGGCGGTGTCTACTCCATGTCGCTCGACATGAAGATGAACCTCGACCAGGCGATGGAGCCCGACCTCATGTCGCTCGACGCCCAGGGCGAGCTGCGCTCGGCCGACATCCACATCGAGCAGCTCAAGGCCTTCGAGGTGCTGGCCAAGACGCTCGGCAACGACGCGCTGAGTTCCATCCGCGCCAAGGATGTCGTCATCCCCTTCTCGATTCGCCAGGGGCGGCTCACCACCAAGCCCTTCGACCTGAAGATGGGTGACGTCTCGCTCAACCTCTCGGGCTCGACGGGGCTCGACCAGAGCATCGACTATACGGCCCAGGTGGCCCTGCCGGCTTCGGCCACGGGCGGCGTCCTCTCGAAGGTCAACGTCGGCATCGGCGGAACCTTCACCGACCCGAAGATTACCATCGGGGTGAAGGAGGCGGTCGAGGAGGCGGCCCGCAACCTCATCGACGAGCAGGTGCAGAAACTCACCGGCAACGAATCGCTCTCGGAGGCGGTCCAGGAGCAGGCAGCCAAGCTGCGCGAGGAGGCGCGCAAGGCGGGTGAGAAGCTCATTGCGGCTGCCGAGGAGCAGCGCACGAAGCTGGTCGACGCGGCGAAGAACCCCATTGCGAAGCTGGCGGCCGAGAAGGCCGGCGACAAGCTGGTCGACGAGGCGCGCAAGCAGGCCGACAAGCTGACGGCCGAGGCCGAGGCGCAGATTGAGAAACTCGCCTCGAAGGCCCAGTAGCCGTTCCTGCCGGTTGAAATGTAAAGAGACCGCCGCGGAGTCCGAAACTCTGCGGCGGCCTTTTTTTGTGCTCGTTTGCTGCCTCGGGCCGGCGTTGTGCCGCTACGGTTCGGCAACTTTGCGTTCCGACTGCGGCGGGCGGCTGCCGGCTGCCGGCTCCCGACTCCTCTCCGAAAAAAACAGCCTCCCGTAGCGGCGGGAGGCGGGTTGTGGCGGAGCGTTGCAGCGAAAGCGGAGCGCCCGGTCCGGTTGCGCGGGCCTTTCGGCTGTGCGGATGCTTGGGCGCCTATCGGGGGCGGATGTAGCTCTGGAGCGCCTCGACGTACTGCGCGAAGGCATCGCGGCCGGCGTCGGTGATGCGGCAGAGGGTGCGGGGCTTGCGGCCCTGGAAGCCCTTCTCGATTTCGATGTATCCGGCCCTGGCCAGCTTGTCGAGCTGCACGGAGAGGTTGCCGGCCGTCGCTCCCGTCTCGTTGCGCAGGAAGACGAAGTCGGCACTCTCGACACCGATGAGTATCGACATCACGGCGAGCCGCAACTCGGAGTGCAGCAGGGGATTCAGCTCCTTGAACATGGTTTGCGTGCGATATGTCGGAGGATGAAGCCGGGCAGCATGACGAGCAGCGTGCACCAGAGGGCCAGCTGCAGCAGCCATTCGCCCGATATGAGGTCGAACGGCGAGCTGAAGGTGAAGGTGAATGTCGCGATGAAGCTGGCCATTCCCAGACCGACCAGTGCGGCGAACGAGCCCGAGTGGTTGCTCCCCTTGCCGCGGAAAAACTCGGCGGTGACCAGCAGTGCTCCCGAGAAGAGCAGCTGTGCGATTCCTGCCGGATTGAGCGTATTTTCGGGATTGATGATGGCGTATGCTGCCGAGGCGAGGGCCGTCATCGCCGGGAAGCCCCAGATGAGCAGCAGCAGGTCGTCGAATCCCGTGCGGACGATGCCCTTGCGGCGGTTTCGCCCGACGGTGAAGAGGTAGCATGCGGTGAAGGGAATGATGGCGCTCCAGAGCACCTGCGGCGTGCCCGTCCAGCGGAGCAGGGCATATTCGGCCAGGGCGGTCAGTGCCGCGAGTGCTCCCCAGACGATGAAGAGCTCGCCGCGGACGAAGTTCATGCGGCGCATGTTGCGGTCGAAGACGCGGGCGATGAGTTCGAGCGCCTCCTGTTCGGAAAGAGTATTGGTCTCCGGTTTTTCGGATTTCATGGTGCGTTCCGTTTCTGCAAAGGTACGAAATAGTTTTTATTTTGACGTGCCGGGCTGCGGCTGAGGCGGTTGGCGCGGCAGGTCCGGCTGCGGCTTGTTGCGGCACGTTCGTCTGCGGCGGTGCGCGGCTGCGGCTATTTTTCTTCGGCCGCCTCGCGCCGGTTCTGGAAGTTGATGATGTGGCCCGGAATGACCATCATCACGACGAAGATGGCGGCGAAAATCAGAATCTCGTTGTTGAGCATGAAGCAGTCGACCTCCTGTGTCCGGGCGAGTTGCTTGAGCGTGAAGTCCCACAGGGCAAGGGCGGCCGTTCCCGCCATGCCGAGCAGGCCGGCGACGGTGTAGACCTTCGAGCGGACGATGAGCCCCGTCGAGGCGGTGCCGATGGACATCACCAGGGTGATGAGCGCAAAGAGGCTCGGGCGGTAGGAGTGGCCGTGGAACAGCGCGAGGATGAAAATCGGAATGAGCGCCAGCGAGCAGACGAGCCACAGAGCGTTGACGATACGGTCGATTTCGGTGCGCGGCTCGGTGCTCTTCCTTGTGGGGAAGAGCCGCATGAGCACCACTCCGAGCAGGGGTATGAGGAACCATGTGAGGCTCCATGCCGGGTCGGCTCCGGCGATGTTGAGCGCATAGTTGAGCAGCGAGACGGCGACGGTCGTGTAGCCCCAGACGAGGAACGGGCGTCCGGCATTGCGCTCGAGGCGCTGGCGCGTGTTGCGAATCATGCGGGTGATGAGTTCGATGCTCTCTCGGGCATCCAGTTGTTTCTCTTCCATGGTTCAGACTTTTTTATGATTGGTGTTTGGAATGAAGGGTCGGTCTATTTTGTGGCGGGCTCCCCGGCGGGCACCTGCTCCGGAGTCTCCTTGGGGTTTTTCCGGCCGAATTCGTAGCGGAGCTCCACGCGGACGCTGTTGCCGAGCTCCTCCCGGCGGATGGTGCGGGTGCAGCACCCCTCGGCCGGCATCCCGTCTGCGTTCCGGTCGAGCGTGTAGTTGCCGTTCTCGTCCAGGAAGGCGTAGAGCGTGGCTGAGTCGGCGCTGATGGCCTCCGGAACAATGGTTGCCTTGCCAGCGGCGGGCTGTTCGATGCCCATCTGGCTCTTTCCGTTCGCCTCGCGGAGCATCCAGAGAACCTTTCCCCGGTCGGTGCGGAGGTTCGCGATTGTGATTTCCGGGTTTGCCCCCAGGAGGGTTGCCGTGCAGAGCAGCGCGGCCATGCAGGTTACACTCTTTTTCATCGTTTGCAATTTTAGGCGGTTGGTGTTTTTTCGGGTCCCGGTCGCGTTTGGCTGCCTTTTCCCGGCAGGTCGGCGGCCCGGTTCTTCCCGTTCTCTGACGCAAATATAAATTAGTTTATAATATAAACCAAATTTTCGACGCAAAATTTTTCGGTTGGTGAAAACCTCCGACTGTGTCACGAGGGCGAAGAAGAGGCCTGCGGCCGGGGTGCGGAAAGCGTCGGGGACGGTTTGCTGGCAAACCCGTATGGTCGCCCGACGCCGCAGCCGGGCCGCAGGCAGCCGCCCGCGTGACAGGCCGGAGCGGCTTTTGCTGCTTTTCGGCGGCGAAAAGCAGAAGAAAATGGGTGGTGGAAGGTTGCCGTCCTTTCCATAGAGCCCTCTGCGGATGAAAAGGTGCGGATATGAGCCGCAGGGTTTGGTCTCTTGTTTAAGACGGGGGATTTTCTCCGACTATGTCACGAGGGCGAAGAAGAGGCCTGCGGCCGGGGTGCGGAAAGTGTCGGGGACGGTTTGCTGGCAACCCCGCATGGTCGCCCGACGCCGCACTCGGGGCCGCAGGCAGCCGCCCGCGTGATAGGACGGAGCGGCTTTTGCTGCTTTTCGCCGCCGAAAAGCAGGAGAAAGAGAAACTTTGTGGGGGAAAGAAGGAGGGATAGAGAAAAAGGGTCGCTGGGATTGTCCTCTCTTATGGGTTGAGGTAAATAAAATCCTCCCTACTATGTCACGAGGGAGAAGAAGCAGCTTGTGGCCCGGGGGCGGAAAGCGTCGGGGACGGTTTGCCGGCAAACCCGCATGGTCGCCCGACGCCGCGACCGGGCCGCAGGCAGCCGCCCGCGTGACAGGTCGGAGCGGCTTTTGCTGCTTTTCGCCGCCGAAAAGCTGAAGAAAACAGATGAAATAGCCGCTGCTTCCGGCAAGCTGAACCGTTGCGCCGGAAAAAGGTGCCGCTGCCGCCGACTTACCCCGCATGACGGGCGAATGGACGTTGCGTTACGACCGCCCGGTCACCAGTTGGCGCCACTCGGGATGGCGCTCGATGTAGCGGGCAATGTAGCTGCACTCGGGAACTATCCGCAGCCCCTGCGCGCGAATCTCCGCGAGCACAGCCTCCGTCAGCTCTGCGGCAATGCCCTGCCCCTCGAAGCGGGACGGCACCCCCGTGTGCAGCAGGTGCAGCGTGTCACCCCTGCGCAGGTAGTCGATGACGGCCTGCTTCCCGTCGCCCAGGTCGAACGAGAAGCGTTGCCGGGCCGGGTCGTGTCGAAGCGTATATCGTTTCATGGTGTGGTGTTTGTTGGTTCGTGAATCTTGCACCCCCCCCAAAAATAGTTCCGAAAAGTGGAAAAATCCCTATCTTTATCCGCCGAATGAAGCCTTTTCCCGAAGTGAACGCCTTTTCCGATATCCTCTGTGCGTGGTATGCCCGTTTCGGACGCGACCTGCCGTGGCGCCATACGCGCGACCCCTACCGCATCTGGCTCTCGGAGGTGATTCTCCAGCAGACCCGCGTCGAGCAGGGGCGGGAGTACTACCTGCGCTTCGTCGGGCGCTTCCCCGACGTGGGAGCTCTGGCTGCCGCTTCGGAGGAAGAGGTGCTGAAACTCTGGCAGGGGCTGGGCTACTACAGCCGTGCCCGCAACCTCCACCGCGCCGCCCGGCTGATTGCCGAACAATATGGCGGCCGCTTCCCTGAACGCTACGACGAGGTCCGCGCGCTGCCCGGCGTTGGGGAGTATACGGCGGCGGCCATCTGCTCGTTTGCCTCGGATGCACCCCTTGCCGTGCTCGACGGCAATGTCTTCCGCGTCCTGGCGCGCCTCTTCGACCTCGACCTTCCGATTGACACCACGCAGGGGCGCCGCCGCTTTGCCGAGCTTGCTGCCTCACTGCTGTCGCCAGGACGTGCAGCGCTTCACAATCAGGCGATTATGGACTTCGGAGCGCTCCAGTGCACCCCTCAGCAGCCCCGCTGCGGGGAGTGTCCCCTGGCGGAACACTGCCTGGCGCTGGCGGCCGGTACGGTTGCCGTGCGGCCCGTCAAGCAGGGGCGCACGAAGGTGCGCGACCGCTGGTTTGCCTACGTGGTGGTGCTCTGCGGCGACGAGCTGCTCCTGCACCGCCGCGACGGGCGGGATATCTGGCGCGGCCTGTACGAGTTTCCCCTCGTGGAGCGCGACCGTCCGCTCGATGCGGCGGAGCTGCCCGCGCAGGAGGAGTTCGCGCAGCTGACGGGCGGCGCCGCCTGCATGTGGCTCTCCTCGGTGGCGATGCCTCCCCACCGCCTCTCGCACCAGCTGCTCCACGCCACGTTCCACCGGCTGCGCGTGGAGCACCTCCCCGAGCGGCTGCCCGACGGGGTGGTGCGCGTGCGTGCGGAGCGGCTCGACGACTACGCCGTGCCGCGCCTCATCGAGCGCTACCTGACGAGGTATCCGATATAGAGTGCGTAAATCACCAGGAAGATGGCGCCCTCCCAGCGGTCGACGGCCTTGCGGCGGAAGGTGAAGGCCGTAACGAAGAGCAGCACCGAGCTCAGCAGCACGGTCAGCAGGTCGATGCGCGTGATGCCGCCCAGCGTCAGCGGGTGAATCGTCGCGCTGAGGCCCAGAATCAGCAAAATGTTGGCAATGTTCGAGCCGATGACGTTGCCCAGCGCCATTTCGGATTTTCCCTTGAGCAGCGAGACCACCGACGAGGCCAGCTCGGGCAGCGACGTGCCACCCGCCACGAGCGTGATGGCTATCACCGACTCGCTGACGCCCAGCGCGCGTGCTATGGCCGTGGCGCTGTCGAGAAAGAGCTCGCCGCCGAAGATCAGTCCGGCAAGACCTCCCGCAATCATCACCACGATGAGCCACAGCGACCTGCTCCGCTGTGGCTTTTCCGTCTGCGTCGTCTGCGTCGTCTGCGTTGCCTGAGCGGCCGTGCGGCGCTCGGCGCGGATGGTGTAGCGGATGAGGGCGATGTAGAGCAGCAGCATGACGATGCCGTCGATGCGGCCGATGGCATCCACCTCGCCCAGCCCCAGCAGACGGTCCGAGGTGAGCAGCAACAGCAGCACCGAGACGGCGGTCAGGAAGGGCAGGTCGCGGCGGATGTTGCCCCCCGTGAGGGGCAGCGGCGCGATGAGGGCGCAGACGCCCAGAATGAGGAAGACGTTGAAGATGTTCGACCCGACGATATTGCCGATGGCCACGTCGCTGTTGCCCGCGGCGGCCGAGAGCACCGAGACCACCAGCTCGGGGGTCGAGGTGCCCACCGCTACGATGGTCAGTCCGACGATGAACTCCGGGACGCGGAAGCGCTGGGCGAGGGCGGCCGAGCCGTCGGTCAGGAAGTTGGCGCCGCACAGGATGAGCGCCAGTCCGAGAATGAGCAGAAAGATATCCATGTTGGGAAAAGGGGTTTTTCAGGGGTTGCGCGCCGCGCCGGCTCAGCCCAGCATGAGCAGGCTGACGGCCATCACCGCCATGCCGGTCACCACGCCGTAGATGGAGATGTGCGCCTCGCCGTATTCGCGGGCTGCCGGCAGCAGCTCGTCAATCGAGATGAAGACCATGATGCCGGCCACGCCCGCGAGGATGCACCCCATGAGCGTTGTCGACATGAAGGGCATGAGCACCAGCCAGGCCAGCAGCGCTCCGACGGGCTCGGCCACGCCCGAGAGGAGCGACAGGCGGAAGGCCTTCACGCGGTCGCCCGTGGCGTAGTAGACGGGAATCGAGACGGCGATGCCCTCCGGGATGTTGTGGATGGCGATGGCTACGGCGATGGCCGCGCCGAGCGTCGCGTTGTCGACGGCCGTGGTGAAGGTGGCGATGCCCTCGGGGAAGTTGTGGATGGCGATGGCGAGGGCCGTCATCACCCCCATGCGCATGAGCTTCGGGTTGCGGGGCTGCTCCTCCATCTCCTCGACGCGGTGCGCCTCGTGGGGGTTCTCCACCGAGGGGACCAGGCGGTCGATGATGCCGATGAGCAGGATGCCGGCGAAGAAGCAGAGGACGGTCATTGCGGTGCCGGGCCGCTGGCCCCACTCCGCCGTCAGCGCGAGCTGCGACTGCTGGAAGAGCTCGACGAAGGAGACGTAAATCATCACGCCGCCCGAGAGCCCGAGCGAGAAGGAGAGCAGCCGCTTGTTGGTCCGGCGCGTAAAGAAGGCGATGGCGCTGCCGATGCCGGTCGCCAGACCGGCGCCGAGGGTCATCAGCAGCGGGTAGAGTATGTTGGAATCCATGGTTGTGTCGTGTTTTTCTTTCAAGGGGCAAAGATAGTGCATTTTTGCTCCCCGAACGAATCGCAGCGCCTCGCAAGAGTTCGGTATTATCTATGGTGTGATAGGTCGGGCCTATGATAGACGCTGCCCGGGTGTTGAGGCTGGGAACCGGGGCCGGGCGCGGGTGCTGGCGGCAGAGGCTCCGCAATGGATAAAACGAACGGTCCGCACCGCAGTGCGGACCGTAGTCGTTTTTCCAGGGGTGATGCCGGCAGAGCTACGAGCGGTGCGCCTCGCGCAGCAGGCGGCCCAGCGTTCCGATGTTGTCAGCCGTCAGGTGGGGCTGCGGGTCGGCATGGTCGGCCACCTCGAGCGTCGTCTCGCCCGAGAGCACCAGTACGCCCATCGCTCCGGCGTTGTGGGCCATCTGCACGTCGGTGTAGATGCGGTCGCCGACCATCGCTATCTGGTCGGGCTGCAGTCCGTGGCGGGCGAGGATGCCCGAGAGCATGTTGGGGTCGGGCTTGCCCAGCGTGATGTCGGGACGGCGTCCGGTGGCGTGCTCCAGGCAGGCGCAAATCGAGCCGCAGTCGACCAGTACGGTCCGCTGGTCGGTCGGGCAGACGCGGTCGGGGTTGGTGGCGATGTAGGGGAGCCCCTGCGTAATCCACCACGCCGCACGGCAGAGCCGCTCGTAGCGGAGCGTCATGTCGAAGGCGACGACGACGGCGTCGGGCCGGTCGTCGGGCGAGTCGGCCGTCGGGATGAACCCCGCGGCCTCGAACTCGGCGACCATCGAGGGTGTGCCCAGCAGAAAGAGACGGCGGGCGGCGGGGTGGTGTTCGTGCAGGTAGTCGATGGTGGCCAGCGTGGTGGTGTACATCTCCTCGCGCGTGGCGTGGATGCCGAGCGACTCCAGCTTGCGCAGGTAGTCGTCAATCGACTTCGAGGGATTGTTGGTCAGGAACGAGTAGCCGATGCCCAGCTCGCGGAGTTCGGCCAGGAAGGGCTGCGTCCAGTCGAAGAGCGACATGCCCATGTAGATGGTTCCGTCCATGTCGAGCGCCACGTGACGGATGCGGCGCAGACGCTCCATCAACTCGTCGTGGGTGTAGACGGAGCGGTATTCGTGAAATTCCTTCATCGTTGTTGAGGTGTGTTTGTTCGTTGTTGCGAGGCCTTGCCGCCGTCGGGCGGTGCGGCGCTCCGGTGTTAGCTGCGCAGCTCCGGCGGGGCGGGGCGTCGGAGCCCGGCTCTCCGGTCCTGCGGCCTGCGGGGAAGTCGTCCGGTTTCGAAATGTTTCATTTCCGCATACCGTGCCGAAGGCCCGTACTCCCGGGAGGAGGAGCCCGGACGACCTCGGGCCGCACCATGGCCGCACTCCGCAGCCCGCCGTCTCATTGCGCTGCATGCGGTCGGGGCGGGAGGGGCAAAAGCTCCCCAAAGATAGGTGATAATTTGCCTTTTTGCAACTTTTTCGGAAGGTTTGCCCCGCATCGGACCACTCTGCCGGCGGGACAACGGGGGTGCGGCTGTGGGCCGTGCGGCCGATTTTCGGGGCATCCGGAGATATTTTTGAAGGGTTTGCTTCGCGATTCGAAGCGAAATTCTTATCTTTGTTCACCGAAATCGAAAAAACTTTCATTCCGAAATGACACCCGAACAGAAAAAGCGCTTCAAGTACTGGCAGACGCGCACCATCATCGCCACGATGGTGGGCTACGCGCTCTTCTACTTCGTGCGCAAGAACTTCTCGCTTGCGATGCCCGGTCTGGAGGCCGACCTCGGCATCTCCAAGACGAGTCTGGGCATCTTCCTGACGCTCAACGGAGTGGTCTATGGCCTCTCGCGCTTCGTCAACGGCGTGCTGGCCGACCGCATGAACGCCCGCTGGTACATGTCCATCGGTCTGGCGCTCTGCGCCCTCTCGAACTTCGCCTTCGGATTCGGCGAAGATGTCTCTTACTGGCTTACGGGCGAACACGACGGCACGCAGTTCACCAACACGATGATACTCTTCATGGGCATCATGTGGGTGGTCAACGGCATGCTGCAGGGGACGGGCTTCCCGCCCTGCGCGCGGCTGCTGACCCACTGGGTGCCCCCCACCGAGCTGGCCACGAAGATGTCGTGGTGGAACACCTCGCACTCGATTGGCGCCGGACTGGTGGTGATTCTCTGCGGCTACATCATGGGCAACATGGGCGTCGGAGCCTCCCATACGGGGGCCTGGCGCTGGTGCTTCTGGCTTCCGGCCGGCATCTCTTTCGCGGGAGCCATCGCGCTGGCCATCTTCCTGCGCGACACCCCCTCGTCGGTGGGCCTTCCCGAGCTGGAGGGGACCGAGACGAAGGACAAGAAGGATGCCGCAGCCACCAAGGGGCCCGAATACCGCGCCTTCCTGCGCAAGCATGTCTTCGGCAACCCGCTGATTTGGATTCTGGGCATCGCCAACTTCTTCGTCTACGTCGTCCGCTTCTCGGTGCTCGACTGGGGCCCCTCGCTGCTGAGCCAGTCGAAGGGGGTCAGCATGGAGCATGCCGGATGGCTGGTGGCGATGTTCGAGATTGCCGGCATCGCCGGCATGGTCTTCGCGGGGTGGGCCACCGACCGCTGGCTCAAGGGGCGCGCCCACCGTACGTGCGTCTTCTGCATGGCGGGTGCGGCGCTCTTCGTCTTCCTCTTCTGGAGGCTCCCCGCCGACGCCCCCGTATGGCTGCTCTTCGCCACGCTGTGCGCCGCCGGCTTCTGCATCTACGGCCCGCAGGCGCTCATTGGCATTGCGGCGGCCAACCAGGCCACCAAGCATGCCGCCGCCACGGCCAACGGCCTGACGGGGCTGTTCGGCTACGCCAGCACGCTCGTCTCGGGTGTCGGCCTGGGCTACCTGGCCCAGCACTACGGCTGGGATTTGGCCTACGTGGGGATTCTGGCCATGGCGCTCGTCGGCATGGCGGTATTCCTGCTGATGTGGCGCGCGCGCGCCGACGGCTACGACGAGCCGCAGGCCGGGCAGTCGAACTGATGCGCCCGAAGACCGCGCTTTGCATATAGCATATAAGGCGTCCCGATGGAGTGCCGGAGTGCCCGAATCTGTGCAGATTCGGGCATTTTTTTGACTATTTCGATTAATTTGTTATATTTGTTTATAAAAACTTGAGTTCAACTTATAAATGCAACTTTTTGGGTGCGGATAATAAGCAAT
>ERZ825896.3109-NODE-3109-length-14530-cov-7.501554_pt1 | contig 14530 bp, 10 predicted proteins | sample MGYA00519858_ERZ825896 | MGnify/ENA primary metagenome ERZ825896 (study PRJEB31778, sample SAMEA3449214) | human gut metagenome | biome: human gut; feature: human-associated habitat; material: faeces | place: United Kingdom | collected 2010/2012 ... | reverse complement strand
TCCGCATTGCGCAGAGCGGCCGCAAGGGCCCGGTGCTGGTGGATATCCCCAAGGACGTGACCGCAGCAGTGTGCGAGTTCACCCCCAAGCAGCCGGAGCCCATCCGCACCGTGACTACCTATAATGAGGAGCAGGTGCACTGGGCGGCAGACCTCATCAACGCCGCACAGCGTCCGCTGGTGTACTTTGGCGGCGGCGTGCGCAGCGCAGCCAGCTGCCAGCCGTTGCGGGATCTGCTGCACAAGGCGGAGATCCCTGCTACCTACACCCTGATGGCCGCAGGCGTTGTGCCCTATGGCGACCCGATGAATCTGGGGATGCTGGGGATGCACGGCTGCTACACCTCCAACCGGGCGGTGGCAGAGTGCGATGTGCTCATCGCGGTGGGCACCCGCTTTTCCGACCGTGTGGCGCTGAACCCCAAGACCTTTGCCAAAAACGCCACCATCATCCAGATCGATATTGACGCCAGCGAGCTGGGCAAGAACGTGGATGTGGATCTTTCCATCGTGGGCGATGCAGCCTATGTACTGAACGCCATGCTGCCCCAGATCAAGCCCGCCAAGCACCCGGAATGGATGAAGATGATCCAGAGCTGGCAGGCACAGGATTACCACCCCGTGTCTGACCCCACCCGGCTGATGCCCCATCAGGTCATCGGCGAGGTGTGCAACCAGTGCGGCCCCGACGCCGTGTATGTTACCGATGTGGGTCAGCACCAGATGTGGGCAGCGCAGTACCTGCGCCACACCAAGAGCCGCGGCTTTATCACCAGCGGCGGCCTTGGCACCATGGGCTTTGGCTACGGTGCCGCCATTGGTGCCCAGATGGCACTGGGACGCCAGCAGCGTGTGGTGATGTTTACCGGTGACGCCTCCTTCCACATGAACCTGAACGAAGCCTGCACCGCCGTCAGCTACGAGCTGCCTATCATCACGGTCATCTTCAACAACTCGGTGCTGGGCATGGTACGTCAGTGGCAGACCAGCTTTTACGGCAAGCGCTACAGCCAGACCGACCCCCACCGCAAGACCGATTTTGTCAAGCTGGCAGACGGCTTTGGCCTGAAGGGCTACCGCTGCACCAATTTGCCGGAGTTTCAGGAAACCTTTGCAGATGCCTTGCAGCAGAAAGGCCCCACTTGGATCGAGTGCATCATCGACAAGGACGAAAAGGTCCTGCCCATGATCCCCGGCGGCGGCGACATCAATGATATTATCATGGAATAAGGAGGACTGACCCATGGAATCCAAACGCAGAGTCATCAGTCTGCTGGTGGACAACCAGAGCGGTGTTCTGGCCCGGGTGTCCAACCTGTTCTGCCGCCGCGGCTTCAACATTGACAGCCTGACGGTGTCCGCCACCAACGACCCGGCGGTCAGCCGCATCACCGTGACCATCACCAGCGATGAAAAGGCGCTGAGCCAGCTCATCCTCCAGACCGAGCGGCTGGAAGTGACCCGGCAGGTGTTCGTGCTGGACCACGAGAACTCGCTGGAACGGGAGCTGCTGCTGCTCAAGTTGGCTGCCGATGTCCACAACCGCAGTGAGCTGCGGGAGATCGCCAGCATCTACAAGGCAAAGATCATTGATCTTTCGCCCGACAGCATGGTGCTGGAGCTGACCGGCCGCCCTGAAAAGGTGGACGCGTTCCTCAAGATCCTGGCAGATTACAAGATCCTTGAGCAGTGCCGCACCGGCGTGACCGCCCTGGAGCGCGGCGGGATGCACCAGCACATGCAGAAGCCCCCGCAGGAGGTGCGGGCAGCCCAGCTGCCCCTGCCCGGGACCCATTGCCCGCAGTAAAGGAAGAAACCCCACCGTCAATGCTTCGCATTGCCACCGCCCCTAGTAGGGGCGGCTCTGGCGCTACGTAGAGCCCTGCGAGTTCCCCTTTATGCCAAGGGCCCCACTATTAGGGGCAACAGTAACAACCGCCGCCAGTGGCGGATAAAGGGCGTTGCTGTTGGGGCCGCGGCCAGCAAGACACAAGTGTTGTTTACAACACGAAGTGGATGCTGGGTGCCGCAACCCGGACCTGTCACGCGGAGCGTGACTGAGGGGTTTAACGTTCCATAAAAATTTCCTTCCCCCTGCAATAAACAAGCCGCCCGTTCCGTATTCATTACAGAACGGGCGGTTTTTCGTCCATAGTACAGGAGGTATATTTTTTATGAAGATTCTGAATACAATGCTGGGCCGTCAGGCCATTGCCGCAGCCCTGGTGCTGTCCCTTGCCATCCCCATGAGCGTCGGCGCATTTGCCGAGGAGCCTGCCGCTGCAGCTGCCGCCGATGACACCGTTGTTGCAGGCTACCTGCCCCCGCAGGACGAAAGCGTAATGCTTCAGGGCGAGATCGCGCTGCACAGCGGCGACGTTGCCGTGGGCGAGACCGACCCCGCCTACGGCGGCTACGGCGCACCGGAGGGTGACCCCATTCAGGGCGACATCATGCTGATCTCCGCTGACGGGGCAAAGACCACCGAAGCCCGGTACACCGTCAAGGGCCTGCTGGGCCGTCAGGTCCTTTACACCGCCCGGCAGGAGGGCCGCGTCCTGACGCTGGACGTGCCGGACTGCGCCGCCACCTTCCGCACCACCATTCAGGATATGAAGGCCCTGATGGATCAGGGCGTGTCCACGCTGGTGCTCACCACGGAGAAGGGTTCCACCACCCTGAACCTTTCCCTGCTGTGTGAGGGCCAGACCGACACCCAGCGGGTGGTGCTGCGGCAGCTGGGCGACAGCGCTTTCCTGACGGTCGGCCTGCGCTGCCGCCGCGACCTCATCGTGGGCCGCTGAGTGGGGTGTGTTCCCCTTTCCTGAAGCTTAACAAAACACAGCAGGAGCGCTCTGCCGGTATGACCCGGTGGGGCGCTCCTGCTGTGTTTGGGAAATATCAGGGGATGTCAAATTTTACTGCGCGTTCTGCTTGAGGTCCTGTGCCTTCTTCCAAGCACGCAGCACGCTGATCTTGGTAACCATGTTGTCCGGATAGAACTTCACCTGTTCAGGGGGCAGCTCTGTATCCTGATCGTTCAGGTCAGGCATGAGGTCGTGCTCCATGGCCCAGCGGGCAGCATGCTGCAGATCCATATCCTGTTCTTCCTGGCCAACATCGGGGTAGAGGATCTCAGATTCCGGCATAGGCTTGCCTGCATCCTCCCACAGCATCATTGCAAGCGCACTGCGGTTGCTGGGGAAGTAAGGCAGACCCCACATCTGGCCCACCAGATCGGTGCCCAGCGTGTAGCCGACCAGTGCGCCGCCAGCCACAACAGCCGTACCGACAATGATGGGGCCAACAACATCAGAACCATCCTCAATGTCAGCGCTGCGGTACTGTGCGGCCACATCCACATCATCATTCATGGTAAAGGTAATGGACTCTGCCTTGTAATCCTGATCCAGCGGCAGTTCGCCGGTAGACCAGAGATCAAACACCATACCCTCGGGAACCTTCGTCTGGTCCAGCGTCACGGTGACTTCTGCACCATCCGGCACAAGGCAGGTCTGCTTGCCGCTGGTCTCATCGGTGCTGGTTTCCAGTGTGTCGGTCACATCAATGCCGCCGTTTTTCACAGCAAAGGTGCCGCCGGTCACGGTCAGGGTATGATTGACGACAGGCTCATCCTTCTTCCAGTATGCCGTAAACACCTCATCACCCGTCAGGACAAGCTCACTCCCGGCTTTATAGAGCTTACCGTTAAGGCTCAGCCATCCAGCAAACTGGTAGCCTTCTCGTGTGGGAGCCGCTGCAAGCTTCACGCTCTCATTTTCATGGTAGAAAGCATCGTTGTAATTGGCAGTTGCGTCGCCAATGCCTTCATTCAGGTTGTACTGGAGGCGGTACACACTGGCAAGATCCTTATCTTTATATGTTTTCCACCAGCCGCAGTACTTGCAGGTCTTCGTCTCATCCCGCACATCATTTCGCGCGTCGAGCTTTTTCCACTCCGAATAGGTGTAGTTAAAGGCCTGGTCATGCTCGCCATCGGTATAGGCGTGGGTCTGCATTCTGCCCTCCTTCCACACACACTTACCGTCTATGTTCACCTCTGTGCGTCCGCTGTTGCTGTTCTTAATAAGTTCATTAAGCTTACCGCCAAATCCAAACAGCTGCGTGCAGGTCGTAGTGTCCCGTTCTGCTGTGACATGATTGTCGCCCGTGATGTTAAGGATGTACTTATACGATCCCATGTTGCTGTCGTTGATGTTCAGCGCAGTCTTGCCGCTGCTGGAGTTCACGGTGCAGTTGTTAAAGTTAACCGTAATGTCCTGTTTTCCTGCACCGTAATCCGTGTAAACATTGATCACTTTTCCCGTTGCATTAAAGGTGCAGGTATCAAATGTCATGATCGGGGAGCTATACGTCCAAATCGCATAATCTCCACTTGGAGCATTGAAGGTCGTATTGATAAACTTTGCACTTTCATAACCCCAGTAGAAGGTCTTGCCGTTGATGACGCAGTGATCCACCACAGTATTATTCGCACGGATGAAGCCCAGATAATTTGCATTACCGGAGCGAAGCGTCATATTTTTGAAGGTGACTGTTTTGGCACTATCAAAGCTGTAATCGCCGTTATATTCCGTTCCTTCAAGTGCAGGATCGGGAACTTCTGCACCGATCTGCCAGTTGACAGACTTTGCTCCAGTTCCAACAAACGTTACAGTTTTTCCAGCACAATATTTCGCCTGCCCTGACTTATCTTCTTCCGCATAGGTCGAGTAATTGCCATCAGCCAGATAAACCGTCGCGTTATCTTCAATGCCCGTCAGTGCTTTTCCAACTGTCTTATAGGGGCGCGCCTGCGTGCCATCGCCGGTACTGTCGTTGCCTTTTGTCGCGTCGACATAAACCTCGGGGCCAGCCACATCCTCTGCCAGCACAGTGGCCGGTAGTAATCCTACGAGCATGACCAGCGCCAGCAGACAGGCTAAGATCCGTTTTTTCATCGTATTTCTCTCCTTTGATATGATTTGTCAGAAACCCATCTTCTGTATATTTAATACAGAAGAAAAGCGTGTACACGCTTTTGCCTTCTCTGGGAATTGTACAGCAAGCATACCACAGGTTTCCTGCGGTTGCAAGGATCGGATGGGATTTTTGTGGAATTTTTATAAATGGGGTGCGCAAAAAAGCCTCCCCTTTCAGGGGAGGCGGCTCGGCGGAACGCCGGGACGGAGAGGCTGCAGCAGATTTGCGACGACCTCTCAGTCACCTTCGGTGACAGCTCCCCTGGAAGGGGAGCCAAGGGGAGCCTTGGATGCGGGCTTAAAAACGCCTCCCCTTGTGAAGGGGAGGTGCCGAGCGAAGCGAGGCGGAGAGGTTATTCCTTGATCGCCTTGACAAACGCAGCCTTGTCTTCGGCTTTGAAGAAGGCGCTGCCGGCGACGAGGACGTTGGCGCCGGCGGCGGTGCAGAGCCTGGCGGTCTGGGCGTTGACGCCGCCGTCGACCTCGAGCTCGCAGGCCGGGTTGCGCGCGTCAATATACCTGCGGATCTCGGAGACCTTCGGCATCATGTCGGCCATGAAGCTCTGGCCGCCGAAGCCCGGCTCGACCGTCATCACGAGGATCAGGTCCACCAGCTCCAGATACGGCAGCACGGCCTCGGCCGGGGTCTTCGGCTTGACGCAGACGGCGGGCTTTTTGCCGCAGGCGCGGATGCGGCGGATGGCCTCAAGGGTATTTTCCGGCGTGTCGGCCTCGACATGGACCGTCACGATATCCGCCCCCGCCTCGCAGAAGCGCTCGACATAGCGCACGGGCCGGTCGATCATCAGGTGCACGTCCAGCGTCAGGTCGGTGATCTTGCGGATGCACGGGATCGGGGCCAGGCCGATAGAAAGATTGGGAACAAACAGGCCGTCCATTACGTCAATATGAACATACTCGGCGCCGGCCTGCTTGATCCTGCCGATGTCCCGCCCAAGATCGGCAAAATCGGCAGCCAGGATAGAGGGAGATACACGGATCATGAAAATGCCTCCAATACATAAAATAGCGCCGCACCGCCCTGCGGCCGCGGGCATAGATATGGTTGTGCGGCCGTGCGCCGGCAGGATGCTTCCGCTGTTCTCCTGCGCAGCCGGTCCGGCCGCCCGCAAGGGCCGCTCCGGCGGCCTTTGCGCTATTATACCGTGCGGCCCCGGCGGTTGTCAATCCGCCGCGCGTGTTGACTTTCCCTTCTATTTGTACTACTATTATTTTGAAGAAGTATCATAAGTGCTCCGCCGCCGCGGAGAAAGGAAAACTATGGACGAACAGAAAAAGAAGAGTCAGAAAAAGCGCTCGGTCATCCCGGTCTACGCGATCGGCGCGGTGTGGCTGCTATACGCCGGGAAGCTCAATACCTTCCGGGGCATCGTGTCGTGCGCCGTCGTGTCGGCGATCGTATATGGCATCCTGCGCATCGTGCTGCGCGGCAAAAAGACCGACACGCCGGAAGAAGCGCCCGCCGCCGCGCCGGAGCCCCAGCCCGCAAAGCCCGAGCCGCAGCCGCAGCCTGAGGCGGACAAGCTCCCGCCTGAGCTGCAGTCGGTCATCTACCAGGGCAAGACCTCCATCGCCAAGATCCGCCAGCTCAACGACGAGATCCCCGACGAGCGCATGAGCGCCCAGATCGATCTCATCGAGCGGCTGACCACGCAGATCTTCGACTGCGTGAAGGAGCATCCGGAAAAGCTCAAGCAGATCCGGCAGTTCCTCAACTACTACCTGCCGACCACGATCAAGCTCATGGAGCAGTACGTGAAGCTGCAGAACCAGAGCGTCAAGACCGAAAACATCACCGAGGGCATGCAGAAGATCGAAGACCTGCTCGACAAGGTCATCGTGGCCTTCCAGCGCCAGCTCGACGCGCTGTTTGAGTCCGACGTTGTCGACATCACCGCCGACATCCGCGTCATGGAGCAGATGATGGCCAGCGAGGGTTTAACAGAAAAGAAAGATTTTGCGTAAAACGCCACAAGCTATTATATATAGGAGGAACAAACGATGGACGAATATATCCCCCAGCTGACGCTGACCCCGGATCTTTCCGCGCAGGCGCAGCCGGAAGTCAAAAAGGAAGAGGACCTCATCACCAAGGCGCAGGCCGCGCCTGAGACCGGGCCGGACCTTTCCGCCCTCTCCCCCGCCGAGCAGCAGGCCGTGCTGAGCTTCGCGAAGCAGATCGATCTGGAAAACGCGCAGCAGGTGCTCGAGTACGGCGCGTCCGCGCAGAAGAACATCGCGGACTTCTCCGACACCGCCCTGGCCAAGGTCAAGACCGGCGATCTCGGCGAGATCGGCACGATGCTCTCCGGCCTGCTCGTGGAGCTCAAAACGCTCGAGGAGCCGGAAAAGAAGGGCATCGCGGGCCTGTTCCGCAAGGCAAAGATCAATTCCGAGGAGCTCAAGGCCCGCTTCTCCACGGCCGAGGTCAACGTCGACCGCATCTCCGGGGAGCTGGAAAAGCACAAGGTCACGCTTTTGAAGGACGTGGCCGTCATGGATCAGATGTATGACCGGAATCTGCAGTATTTCAAGGAGCTGACCATGTATATCCTCGCCGGCAAGCAGAAGCTGGCCGAGGCCCGCAGCACCACCCTGCGCGAGCTGCGCGAAAAGGCCGAAGTCTCGAACCTGCCCGAGGATGCGCAGGCGGCCAACGACTTTGAAAACAAGTGCGTCCGGTTCGAAAAGAAGCTCCACGATCTCGAGCTCACGCGCATGATCTCGCTGCAGACCGCCCCGCAGATCCGCATGATCCAGAACAACGACACCACGCTCGTCGAGAAGATCCAGACCTCGGTCCTCAACACCATTCCGCTGTGGAAAAACCAGATGGTCCTGACGCTCGGCATCGAAAATTCCCGCCGCGCCATGGAAGCCCAGCGGCAGGTCACCGACATGACGAACGCGCTGCTGCAGAAAAACGCCGACATGCTGCACATGGCCTCCGTCGAGACGGCGAAGGAATCCGAGCGCGGCATCGTCGACATGGAGACGCTCAAGCACACCAACGAGCAGCTCATCTCCACGCTCGACGAGGTCCTGCAGATCCAGACCGACGGCGCAAAGAAGCGCCAGGAGGCCGAGCAGGAGCTCCGCCGGCTCGAGGGCGAGCTGAAGCAGAAGCTTCTGCAGCCGCGCAGCTGAACATCTAATAAGGAGTAACCATGAAGTTCTTTCAGAAGACCGGCGTTGCGGTCGCCATCACCGTATTGGCCATCGCCGCGGCGCTTTTCATCGGGCTGTCCCCGGTCCTGAAGTCCGGGGCCGAGACTGCCCCTGTGCAGACCGTTTCCTCGCAGGACACGTCCGCCCAGACCTCCTCCGCCAGCCTCCCGGCTTCGGAGTCGACCGCCTCCGGCACAGCCGGAGACGAGACGATCTCCAACAAATACATCCGCGACGAGGCCGGGCTCTTCACCCGCAGCGCAGAGAACACCATCAAGGACTACAACGATAAAATTTATTCCAAGACCGGCTCGCACGTCGCCATCCTCACCACCGCGGATACCGGCGGCATGTCGCTCGAGGGCTACACCAACAGCGCGTTCGACGCCATGGGCCTGAGCGAGTACGACATGCTCTTCTCCGTCGACACCGACACCCAGACGTGGTATGTGACGACCGGCGCGTATGTGGCGGACTTTGCCGACAGCCGGCTCGAGTCGATCTTCAAGGACGGCTTCGCCGCCATCCTCGACACCGACGCGGACGAGGCCGCGAAGGACCTTTACAAGGACCTCTACAGCTGGTGCAAGTCGAACCTGACCGGCGCTGCCGCGCCGCAGGCGGAGGAGCCGGTCCAGCAGGCCGGCTATGGAAGGAGAAAAAGCGTGATCGGCACCATCATCACCATTCTGATCATCTTCTGGATCCTGAAGGCCATCTTCGGCTCCGGCCGCAGAGGCGGCGGAGGCGGTGGCGGCTTCTGGTCCGGCCTGTTCCTCGGCTCGCTGTTTTCGAACCGGCACCACCATGGTCCCGGCCCGGGCCCCGGCCCGCGGCCCGGCGGGTTTGGCGGCGGTCCGCGCCCCGGCGGCTTCGGCGGAGGGCCGAGGCCGGGCGGCGGCTCGCGCGGCGGCTTTGGCGGCGGGCGGGGCGGCTTCGGCGGCGGACGGCGGTAAGGTCCGTTCTGAAAAATTTTCCAGAATAGCGGCTTTGCTTGCGGACATACTAATTCCGAACCTTATGAAGGAGGAATATTTCGTATGAGTTTCGCAAACGAAAAAGCCAACCACGCCATCGAATGCCACGTGACCCAGTGCAACAACCACTGCGGCTGCGCCGACTACTGCTCGCTCGACAAGGTCTGCATCGGTACGCATGAATGCGACCCGACCGTCGACCAGTGCACCGACTGCCTGTCCTTCGTCAAGAAGTAAATTTCCCGCACCCCGCGCCGCGGCAACCGCCGCGGCGCGGGGATCTTTGTTCCGTGATCCGCTGTTTACGATCGCGCGATTGCGTCCCACTGTTCCCCTATCGCAAATTCCGCGCAGATTGCTCAAAAACGGGCGATGAAGTTTGTAAAAAATGGCGGGCAAAAAAATTTGCAGGAGCATTGAAATTTTTTTGCCCGCCATTTATAATGAAACTACAATCTAAGATTGGTAGCTGTAAGGAAGTGTTTCGCACACGGGCTGCAACTATCACTCGGCTGGCGCGGCAGAGTGTTTCAGATGAGGATCTGAAGCACTTTTTGTTATATCCGGCCGGTGATCAACGCAAAGGAGGATTCATCCATGTACTTACTCACAAACGGACGCGTCATCACCCGCGACGAGGGCGGCAAGGGCTACTACGAAAAGGGCGCCGTCGCCTATGAGGGCACCAAGATCGTGGAGGTCGGCGAAGAGGCCGCGCTGCGCGCGAAATACCCGCAGGCGGAGATCATCGACGCCAGGGGCGGCGTCATCATGCCGGCCTTCATCAACGCGCACACGCACATCTACTCCGCGCTGGCCAGAGGCCTCTCCATCGCCGGCAACAACCCCACCAACTTCTACGAAGTGCTCGACGGCACCTGGTGGGCCATGGACCGCAAGCTGACGCTCGAGGGCTCCCGCGCTTCCGCGGACGCGCTGTACATCGACTGCATCAAGCAGGGCGTCACCACCATCTTTGACCATCACGCGGCCTACTGCGAGATCCCCGGCTCCCTGTTCCAGATCGGCGAGAGCGCGAAGAAATTCGGCATCCGCTCCTGTCTGTGCTACGAGGTCTCCGACCGCGACGGCGAGGAGAAGTGCCTGCAGGCCATCAAGGAGAACGCCGACTGGATCACCTACTGCGAGCAGCAGAAGGATCCGATGCTCGCCGCCATGTTCGGCGGCCACGCGCTGTTCACCATCTCCGACAAGACGTTTGACCGCATGGTCGAGGCCAACAACGGCCGCACCGGCTACCACATCCACGTCTCCGAGGGCATGAACGACGTCTATGACTCCCTGCAGAACTACGGCCGCCGCCCCGTGCAGCGCCTGCACGACCACGGCATTCTGGGCGAGAAGACCATCCTCGGCCACTGCATCCACGTGAACCCCGCGGAGATCGAGCTCATCCAGAACACCCACACCATGGTCGTCAACAACCCCGAGTCCAACATGTCCAACGCCGTCGGCGTCTGCCCGGTGCTGCCGCTCTCGAAAGCTGGCATCCTCCTCGGCCTCGGCACCGACGCATGGACCAACGATATGATCGAGTCGCTCAAGGCCGCGCTCTGCGTCCAGCGCCTCAACGCCTGCCTGCCGAACGTCGCGTGGTGCGAGGTCACGGGCATGCTGTTTAAAAACAACGCGAAGATCGGCGCGAAGTACTTCCCGGACGAGCTGGGCGTCCTGAAGGCCGGCGCCGCCGCCGACATCATCGTCATGGACTACAAGCCGTACACCCCGTTCTCCGATGAAAACATCGACGGCCACATCCTCTTCGGCATGACCGGCAAGCTCTGCCGCACGACCATCGCAAACGGCAAGCTCCTCATGAAGGACCGTGAACTCATCGGCATCGACGAGGAAGCCGAAAACGCGCATATCCTCGAAGCCGCCAAGAAGCTCTGGGGCGCACTGAACCACAGAGAGTATTAAGAATCAAAACCGCTGCAACAATTTCCGCGTTCCTGCGACTGTATAGATAGATATCCCTACAGTCAAGGAGGAACCATATGAAACGCATATACGATCATCTTTTCTGCTTTTTCCGTTGTTTCCACACTTTTGCAGGGGCCGATGGAGGCATCGGCTCCTGCCATGACGAACAGGAGGTAGACTGATGTACGAATTCCCCCGTCAGCGGTTTTGCAAGTGGCTTCTGCTTGCCGTGCTCGTCTTCTCCACGCTCGACGCTGCGCTGTTCGCCCTCTTCGATATCGGAATGGAACGGCTCGGGCTGCGGTGTCTCAATTCGTTCTTTGAGTACTATCTGCCGGAATTCTTTCCGGGAAAGCTGACCGTTTATGTTGCCGCGTTTGCGGGACTTGCCGCGCTCGTCGGCTGGATCCTTCTGGTCCGCGGAAACCACACGGGAACGGCCGTGATCTTTGCCGCCTCGATCCTTCCGGCGCTCAAAAGCTTTCTGATTTTCGTGACCAGCGTTCTGGCGCTTTTCAGCGCAGCGGACTTCGGCGCGCAGGCGCTGGCATTCGCAAAGGATCTCGTGACATTCGTCACAGCCGGGCTGCCCATCGGATTGATGCTTTTCTGGAAGGGCCGCGGCTATTAAAAATTAGGAGGTAATCACATGTCTGAAAAAATGTATCCGATCCCGTTCAAGTCTCTGATGAACTGGGTCGTCACCGAATACGCCCGCGAGGGTGAGATCTTCGGCGTGCATACCCCGTACTACGCCGGCGGCAAGACGCTGCCCATCTTCGGCGAGACGATTGAAACGCCGTTCGGCCCCGCTGCCGGCCCCAACAGCCAGCTCGCGCAGAACATCATCGCCGCCTACTTCGCCGGTGCCCGCTTCTTCGAGGTCAAGACCGTGCAGAAGATGGACGGCGAGGAGCTGGCCCGCTGCATCCCCCGTCCGTGCATCCTTGCCAACGACGAGGCCTATAACCAGGAATGGTCCACCGAACTGGAGGTCCCGCAGGCGCAGAACGAGTATATCAAGGCCTGGTGCGCGCTGAAGGTTTTGTCCAAGGTCTACGGCCTCGGCTCGCCGGACGGCTTCGTGTTCAACATGTCCGTCGGCTATGATCTCGAAGGCATCAAGGGCCCGAAGATCGACAGCTACATCAACAACATGATGGACGCGTCGGGCACCGCGCAGTTCCAGGAATGCCTGGCCGTCCTGACCGAGATGTTCCCGGCGGAGAAGGACTATATCGCCGCCATCTCCCCGCGCGTCAGCCGCAGCGTCACCGTCTCCACCCTGCACGGCTGTCCTCCGCAGGAGATCGAGCGCATCACCTCCTACCTGCTGCGGGAAAAGCACCTGCACGCGTTCGTCAAGTGCAACCCGACCATCCTCGGCTACAAGACCGCCCGCACCATCCTCGATTCCATGGGCTATGACTACATCGTCTTCGATGAGCATCACTTCAACGAGGACCTGCAGTGGGCTGACGCCGTGCCGATGTTCGAGCGGCTGCAGGCGCTGGCTGATTCGCTCGGTCTGGAGTTCGGCCTCAAGCTCTCCAACACCTTCCCGGTCGACACCACGCGGAACGAGCTGCCCGGCACCGAGATGTACATGTCCGGCCGGAGCCTGTTCCCGCTGACCATTGAGATGTGCAATCGCATCAGCCGGCAGTTCGGCGGCAAAATGCGCATTTCCTTCGCCGGCGGCGCAGAATTCTTCAACTGCGACAAGCTGTTCGCGGCCGGGATCTGGCCCATCACCGTGGCCACCACCATCCTCAAGCCCGGCGGATACAACCGCCTGCACCAGATGGTCGAAAAGGTCGAGAAGCTGCCCTACCGTGCCTTCAGCGGCACCGACTCCGCCGCCATCAGCGACCTGTCCGCGGCCAGCCACACCGATCTCCACCATCTCAAGCCCATCAAGCCCCTGCCCGCGCGCAAGAGCGAGGACAAGGTCCCCCTCATCGACTGCTTCACTGCGCCCTGCAAGGGCGGCTGCCCGATCCATCAGGATATCCCGGAGTACATCGAGCTCGTCCGCCGCGGTCTGTACGGCCCGGCCCTGAAGCTCATCACCGAGAAGAACCCCCTGCCGTTTTTGACCGGCACGATCTGCGCGCACCGCTGCCAGAACAAGTGCACGCGCAACTTCTACGACGAATCCATCCACATCCGTGACGCCAAGCTTGTCGCCGCCGCACACGGCTATGACGCGCTGATGGCCTCCATCCGGCCCACCGAAAAGCTGCCCGGCAAGAAGGCTGCCATCATCGGCGGCGGCCCGACCGGCATCGCGGCGGCCTACTTCCTGGCCCGCGGCGGCGTGCAGACCACGATCTTCGAGCGCGAAGAAAAGCTCGGCGGCGTGCCGCGCTACGTGATCCCCGCGTTCCGGATCTCTGATGAAGCGCTCGACAAGGACGTCGCGCTCATGGAGCGCCTCGGCGTCGAGGTCAAGTGCGGCGCTCCGGCCCCGAGCGTGGCCGAGCTCAAGAAGATGGGCTACACCCACATCCTCCTGGCCACCGGCGCCTGGCAGGCGGGCGAGCTGGGCATCCCCGGCAACGTCCGCGGCGTCATCGCCTGGATGAAGGAAATGAAGCAGCAAGTCAAGCCGTGCCTCGAGGGCCACGTGGTCGTCGTCGGCGCAGGCAACACCGCGATGGACGCCGCCCGCGTCGCCAAGCGCATGGGCGCAGCCTCCTCCACGATCGTCTACCGCCGCACGAAGAAGGAAATGCCCGCCGACGAGCATGAACTGAAGCTCGCCATCGACGAGGGCGTGAACCTCGTCGAGCTGGCCGCGCCGGTCGAGCAGAAGGACGGCAGGCTGATCTGCAATCAGATGAAGCTCGGCGAGCCCGACGCTTCCGGCCGCCGCAGCCCCGTCGCCACCGGCGAGACGTTTGAGATCCCGTGCGACCTCGTCCTCTCCGCCATCGGCGAGAAGGTCGACGCGAAGCTCATGGCCGAAAACGGCATCGAAATGGGCCGCAAGGGCCCGGCCTTCCAGACCAACGTTGAAAACGTCTGGTCCGCCGGTGACGCGCACCGCGGTCCCGCGACCGTCGTCGAGGGCATTGCCGACGCCGCTGCCTTTGCAGAAGCCGTCATCGGCGCAGCGCACACCTACGAGATCCCCGAGCAGGCCTATCCCACCAAGGCCGACGCCATCGCCAAGAAGGGCACGCTCCACATGGCCGGCTGCGCCGGCTGCGAGGGCAGCCGCTGCCTCGACTGCAACACGGTCTGCGAAAACTGCGCCGATTCCTGCCCGAACCGCGCCAACGTTGTCGTGAAGCTGGCCGATGGCCGCCACGAGATCGTCCACGTCGACAAGATGTGCAACGAGTGCGGCAACTGCACGCAGTTCTGCCCGTACGCCTCCGAGCCCTGCCACGACAAGTTCACCCTCTTCCAGACGGCGGAGGATATGGCGGAG
>ERZ825896.3107-NODE-3107-length-14531-cov-3.673598_pt1 | contig 14531 bp, 15 predicted proteins | sample MGYA00519858_ERZ825896 | MGnify/ENA primary metagenome ERZ825896 (study PRJEB31778, sample SAMEA3449214) | human gut metagenome | biome: human gut; feature: human-associated habitat; material: faeces | place: United Kingdom | collected 2010/2012 ... | reverse complement strand
CCCTCCCTCAAATCGAGGTTCCGGAAAGGCATTTGACGGAGATCATTCCGTTTCCCAATCAAAACAACAATAACAATAAGAAGAAACAAGAAGGTCCAGCTCCCCTTATTCCTCCTATCACAGCGCCTAGACCTAAAGAGAAAGATTCAAGGCTAGAGGACGCGCTTTTCTATTCTGCAATGTGTTTATACCCTGGGGCTGCAGTATTAACACATGATTGTTTTGGAACAGAGGAAGCAAGATATCGTATCTTGAATGGAGAGGATATCTGGGCTCCAAATGAAGAAATAGCTACTTTTTTAGCTATTTATATATCAGGAGGATTTACCTCGGCAGAAAATCATAACGGTAAGGATGCTTGGCATGTACATTTAAAAGGACGTTACGGAAATCATATCTTTTTCGGAGACTATATGATTGATTGGTGGTGAATCGTTATGTGCCAAAATTACTTGTTATTTGATGAGATTTATGGAACTAGAGTACAAAATGTATATGTTAATGACCAATATTTTACCTTTACTCCTGTGGAGAAGCCCCTCCATCCATCTAGGCTTCTGGAAGAAAAATTTTGGATACATGTTGAGTCTGGCTTTCCTTTGTCAGGCATTGGCATGAAGGATATGATGGAAAGACGAACCTTCAATTGGTCCCGCCAGAAGGATCCGTACTATAACGATATTATGGGACAAATACTAGAGGATCAGAAACGAATGATCTCCTATGATTTAGAACAATGGTACGGCCTAATACGAGAACTGCTTTTGGATTATGCTATACCATTCCTGGGCATTTTTCATACGGGATGGTCCGATAATGTTCAGATTGATGAACCGATATTCGGCCCTTTGATTTATTGTATCCAAGATTTTGACAAAGAAAAGCTGTACACAATGCCTCCTTCATCTGTTATGTATATACAAACCGAATGACTGGCACCTGTACCATGGAGACAGCCGAGTGGCGCTGGAGTTCATGGGGCAGTTGTACTACTACGTATACAACCTGCAAGGGGACGTAGTGGGCCTGGTGGACAAGACCGGGACGACGATGGTAACGTACAAGTACGATGTATGGGGAAAGCCGGAGAGCACGACGGGGCCGATGGCAACGACGCTGGGAGTCGCCAACCCGTTCCGCTACCGGGGATACTACTACGATACCGAATCTGGGTTCTATTATCTCCAGAGCCGGTACTATGACCCCGAGGTCGGACGTTTTCTGAACGCGGATGGGATTCTTGGGGCGAACCAGGACATACTGTCCTACAACCTGTATGCCTATTGCTCCAACAATCCCGTCAATCTGAGCGACCCGACGGGAGAAATAGCAGTTGCTACGGCTGCATTTATTTGTCTGACTGCTGCGGTGATTTTACAAGGATTTACACCGGAAAACAAGGAACGGGCAGACAACTTCATGAATTAGCCCAATTTGTATAACACAGCGAACTGGTTGACGCTGGGAGCGGTAGATACGGTCAAAGGCGCCATACGGCCCGAGGAACCTCTCTCGCTGCAACATTGGGCCGATTCTGCACAGACCGCGTTGATGCTGCTACCTGCTGCCTCTAAAGGGGTCTCTCTTTTGGATTCGTGGAGATATTCTAGCGGTTCTTTGTTTAAATCTTCTCGAATAAATCCATTAGCTATAAAAACGCCCCCATTATCTTATCCAGGCAATAATCCGACAGTTGGGCCAAAAGGATTTGAATGGAGAGGTTCAGGAGGCCCCTTGTCTGGAAAAGGTAGTTGGTATAACCCAAAACTGGACATCTCTTTACACGCGGACTTAAATCATGGCCCCCCAATTGGCCCTCATTGGGATATAGCTTCACCTAATGGAAAATATCGGATATTTCCGGACGGAACGATTAAACCTAAGTAAAGGAGCGATAGCCTTGAGTGATTGGAGATTAACAAACCAACTCCACTTTCTTTATGAAAAGTCCATAGTCAAAAAATCTTATGTTGCACCCTCTCCGGAATGGGATCATGACCATTGCGCATTTTGTTGGAGTAAGTTCACAGAAGATGGCGTCAACGATCTGCATGAAGGCTACTATGTGCCGGAAACTAAGGATTGGATCTGTGATAATTGTTTTAATGACTTTCAAGAAATGTTTAAGTGGAGAATAGTAAAAGAGTAAATCTAGGATCGTTGACCCTGTCAATTGACGGTTGCTACTCCGCGTATGAATATAAGAATACGTGGGAGGTGCCATAGATTTGGCACCTCCCGCTTGGCTATCAAAAGCCTTAAAGCTTAACCTGACATGGGAAGCAGGGAGGAGGCTGTCGACTTTACAAAAAGGGGAAACGAGTGTAAGCTATACATATAACGCGGAAGGGACGCGGATCGGGAAAACGGTAAACGGGCGGAGTATGAGCCAGGGCTCAGTTTGTTTGGAGCTTATATCACTAAAGAGACGATTATCCGGTTTCTATTTACGGAAACAGGCTGAAAGAACCAAATCGCGTCGGGATGTCAACCGCGACATACCATAAAGCCGGCCCCCTGCTCACAGGCAGGGGGCCGGCTGGTCTATTTGATTTCTTGCGGTAGAGAAGCGATGAAATAACCCCCATTTTCATCTTGCCGCATTTGGATGGAGAAGCGCCGGTTTTTGGCGTAGCGGAAGTCGGGCGCCGCATAGATGACATCCAGAACCCCATCGGTATCGGTGCGGGCTACGGACAATACGTGGCCGCGGCACCAATCGCTCTGATATACGTCGAGCAGGGGGCGGGTGACGGTGTTGCCGTCCACGCTTGTCAGATAGCCTCCGGCTTCCAGTTCTCCGATGACCTCCGCGGTCATGCTCGCCATGAGATCCTGATACCGTACAGCCATCCCGTCGTCATTTCCTTCCGGTGTACAGAATCCGGCCATCCCATAGATCGCCTTGTCTATAGCCAGTAAGACTCGAGGATCCCCCTCTTCAAGGGTTCCGACTGAGTCGGAAGGCTGCACGTCAACAAATTCCCTTGCTTTTTCCAGCAGAGACGGGAGTTTGGATCCCGCCAGCCCGATATGTTCATGGCCCAGAAACCGAGGCTGCCCCGTTTCCATATCCACAGACAGGCGGGAAATGGAGGTATGTTCGCTGGAGAAGGGGAAGGTTTCGAGCAGGTACCGCTGGACGGCGGCGAATCCATATGGTTTATAATACTGGGAATAGGCATCTTCCCATCCGTCAGCGCTGAGAAGGGTGTAGTGGACGACGTGGCCTTCGGTTTCCACTCCGGCGATCAGATAGACGGTCGGCTCGATCCCGGTCGGCGCGGTGACGAGATAGGCCCGGTCGGTTTCCGCATCGTATAGGATCTGTGTCTCATTTGGCCCTTCTGTGAAGACGGTGGGCAGCTCCTCCCGGGCATAGCGCAGTCCCACGAAATAGTGGGATGCCATCCGGTTGAGGGAGTCGAAGGGGAGGGAGGCGACGGATATATCCCAATAGACAGGGATTTGTAAGCGTTCAAAAATCGCGGGATTCATATCCGCGCTTTCCCACTCGAAACCCCATTCCGGTCCGACAAGAGGTACCCGGCTGTTGAAGGCGCCGGACAGAATGCTCCAAAAACTGCCGACGGCCTGCTTATCCTGCGGATCGTCGAACTGCAGATCCAGTTTGCCGTTCAGGGCGTTCGCAGATAAGATCAGCATAACAGGTTCCGGATCGTAGGAGCCTTTCCAGGTGACCTTGTCGAGAAGGGAGGGAGGGTCGGACGTGGGATTGGTCCAGACCGGCTCGGTGGTGGGTGCCGTGGTGGTGCCGGGCTGGCTCTGGACGGACGGGGAGGATGCCGTGACGGAGTCGGCCTCCCGGCAGGAGAGCAGATAGAGGGTTCCATTCTCGGAACCGAAGGTATAGGTGGCCTGTTTGACGGGTTTCTCCGTCCGGCTCCGGCTCTTGAGCTGGGCCTGGAGCCGGTTATACCCGGAGAGATCGGTGGGATAGGACAGGGAGCCATTCTCCTCCGTAAAAGCTGCTGTCTGGACAACGACATTGGTTCCGACGGTTTCCACTTTTTCCAGATAATAGAAGAGGGGGACGGTCAGAGAGGCGGAAGGAAAAAAGTCGCTACTCCGCTTGGTAGCCCGGTAGTCGGCGGTCAGGCCGTCCGACAAGGGAGAATGGGGCTTCAGGATGAAGATGGACTCCGTGTTCCAAGATAGGAAGGATTCGATGTCGGCCTGCTCAGACAGCCGGATGGCATTCGGCCCAAACAGCCGGTTCAGCAGAGCCTGTGCCTCTTCGAGAGGGATGACGGCGGTGCCGGTTTCCCCCTCGACCACCTCTTCCTGGCCACTTGCCTCTGCCGGCTGAGTCGCAAACAGAGGCTCTCCCCTTTGCCGCAGGTAGACCTGATTGGCATATTGGAGCTGCTGTGCCGCGGTCATGGCGGCGGCGTCGAATGGCTCCGCCTTCTTCGTATAGGTCGTCTCCGCAAGACAGGAATAGATATAGAGGAGATCGACATCGGGAGGGACAAGCGGGGAGGAAAGAGCGGATCCGCCGTCCGGACCGGCGGGGATGGACGGCGAACGGAACAGGCTGCTCAGCAGGACAGCCGCCACCGCGACAACGAGGACGGCCGCCGTGCCGGCGAGCGCCGCGAAACGGACGAACAAAGGCTGAGGCGGCCGGGAGGGGGCGTCCTGCAAGAAGGCCTCGGGATGATAGGGGACACGCTCGGCATTCCGGCGGCAGAGCTTTTGGAATGAGCGCCAAGTCATGGTGGACACCAGCCTTTCCTGAGAAAACGAAAACAGTGTATACGGGAAGTCAGGAGCGGGCCGGCTTTTTTTCCAAGCGGGCCGCATCGTCTAGCTCCTTTTTGAGGCGTTTACGTGCGTTGGCGTACCGCCAGCGCGCGGTCGAGGATGGGATGCCCATGGTGCGGGCGATCTCGGTCAGACGCAGGCCGCCCAGGACGTGAAGAACGACGATTTCCCGTTCTGGTTCGGGAAGGGGGGCGAGCAGACGGGCGACAAAGAGCTCCTCCTCCGGAAGACGGGAGGTTTCGTCTTCCGGCGAAGGCAGCTCACCGAGGTCCTCCAGAGGGGAGAGGCGGCGCTGGAGGCGGAGCAGGCCCAGGCTGGTATGCCGGGCGACCGTCATCAGCCAAGCCCCGGGATTGGTGATGGTTTCACCCTTGCGGAGGGATTCCCAAAGAGCGGCAAAGGTGTCCTGCATGCAGTCTGCGGCCGCGTCGGGCTGATGCAGCAGCCCTAAGGAAGTATAATATACCGCTTTATAATAGGCGTTGTACAGCCGCAGGAATTCCGCATGATTCCCGGTCTGCTCCATAGGATACCTCCCCCGAAAGACGTACATCGGACGGCCGCCGATCCTCTTTCCGCCGGTCTTTCTGTTACAGAGACGCGGAACGGAACGAAAACGTTGGAAAAAATTCCGGCCCCCGTCAAAAAAGAGGGCCGGGAACAGCAAATTATTCCGTGAAGGTCACATGGATCGACGCATTTGTGGTTCGGACGGTCAGGCGGCCGGGAAGATCCCCCACCCGGTCGGTGAGGTTGTTGGAGCCGTTGGTGGTCAGTGCGGCGATGACGTAGTCGGCTTCCTGTCCGAGGACGCTGCCCCGGATGCCGCCGTTGGAAGAGATGAGGGTGATGTCGCGGGAATCCAGCCGGTCGATTTCCACCGACCCGTTGGAGGTTTCCGCCTGGACCTGCGCGGCCTTGCAGCGGGCCAGATCGACTTTGGCGTTGGTGGTTCCGGCGAAAAACGCCGATGCGCTGCAGTTTGTCGCACGCACACTGCCATTTTTGGATCGGAGGGATAGGTCCCCTGCGGATTGTACGTCAATCGCGGTGAGCGATGCGTTGGTCGTTTCCAATTCAACCCGTCCCACCGCGGCCAGGGCCTCGGCTTCCAGGGAGGCGTTTTTGTTTTTGGCCGTCAGGCTCCGCACCGTCAAATTGTGGAGCAAAACCGATCCGTTGTCGGTCTGGAGGACCGTGTCAAGCAACTGGGTATCGGATACGCGGATGCGGGCGTTGGCGTTAGTGATACGGGCCGTTCCGCCTCGGACCCGGTCGAGGGAGAGAGGGGCGTTGGTGGTCTCGGCCGTCAGCCCGCCCAGGCAGAGGATGTCCGTGAGCTCCAGCGCACCATTTTTGGAGCGGAAGGCGGCGGAGGAGAGCGCCGTCAGGCCTGACGCTTCCAGCGCGGCGTTTTCGTTCGTCACCGAGAGGGATCCCGCAAAGGAGGCCGGGATTTTGATTTCGATGACGTGGCGGTACCGCGCGAAGCTGCTCCAGAACCCATGGATGAAATTGTCCAGCCAGGAGTCCGAAACGGTGTGGCGGAACCGGAGCATACCGCCGTCCACCTCTATCGTGGTGGCGTCCAGTGCCGATTCCCAGTAGGAAAGGTGAACCTGTTCATCCGGGGAGGGGGAGACCACGACTTTGAGATCCTCGGCCGCAATCTCGATTCCGGCCAGCAGGGAGGGTTCGTAGGCCGCCGTCTTGTTTTCATATTTCATCGTCGTCACCACCTTGCTGAATTCGAAGCCGGTCATGGCGAGCGCCGCTCCGCCCAAAAGCACGCCGAAAGCGCACAAGGCCCCGCCGGTGATAAGAGCCAGAGAGAGTTTCTTCATATCATCAAATCCTTTCCGGGGAGGGGTTTCTCAATGGGTGTCAGGCACGGCCGGAGACGGGAGGACGGAATGCCGCCGCCCGGCCAGGGAACGGATCCCGCGGAACATCGCGGCGCTCGCCCTGGCAAACAGGCGGCAGAGGACGAGGCTCGCCACGCCGAAGAGGATCCCCAGGCCGCCCGCAAGCACCGCGGTGCCGAGTTGGAACAGACCGACGGGGATGGAGGATGTCAGAATATAGAAGGAGGACGCGAGGCCCCAGACAGCCGCGAATCCGCATGAGCCGGTGACGACCCAGAGCGAGGCGAGGACGACCCAGGCCGCGAGATAGAGCACGGCAGCCGCGGCGGCCAGGGGGACGCCGACAAGGAGGATAAAGGGGAACAGGCACCAGAACAGGATTTTGCCGGCATGCGATTTTTTGGGAGGGGCGGGATACGCCGGCGGGAACGCCGTCCCCTGCTCCGGCTGAAAAGCCGGGGAGGGGGCATGGGGCTGCCGGCTGTCGGAACCCCCTGCCGCGTCCTCGGACTGGGCAAGCTCCGCGAGGGTTTTATCCCGGATTTCCCCGATAGCGGCGACCGCCTCCTCTTCGGATTTGCCGTTTTCCACGGCATCGAAGTAGAGTTCGCTGTAAAACTCCCGAATGCGTGCGGTCTCCTCAGGGGGAAGATCCGCGAGGGCCGCGTCCAGCTCCCTCAAAAACGTTGTGAATTCCATGCCGACTCCTCCTGTACAAAGGTATAGACCTGCTTCATTTCGTCCCATTCCTCCAGGAACGCGTCGATGCGTTCCCGGCCCCGCGGCGTGATATGGTAGTATTTGCGGAGGCGGCCGTTGTGTTCCTGCGGACAGGTAGTTAAACAGCCGGCCGTCTCCAGGCGTTTGAGGATCGGATAAAGGGTCGATTCGGAAATTTCGATGCAGGCGGAAATATCCCCGATAATCTTATACCCATAAGAGGGCTCTTTGCTGAGGACGGCGAGCACACACATTTCGAGTAGCCCCTTTTTGCGCTGCACATCCAAGGCACCTCCCCCCTTTCCAGATACTATGCATTCACGAATACTTTACATTGCATAGTATAACGGCAGATCCTTCTTTTGTCAATAAGAATTTTTAAGAGAGGATTCCGACGGCACAGAAGAATCGTGTAAAGACGTCCAAAAAAGGAGGGGGGAAGCTGCTCATGGGTATCTGAAGCCGGGCCTGCCTCGAATAGGTTGACAGGGTTTCCCTGCCGTGATAGACTGAAAAAACAGGTTTGAGAAAACAATTGAATACAGGAACCACAGAGGGCAAAGGCGGCGGGCGTGACGACAAATGAAAAGCTGGTCCAGTGGGGATATCCCTGCGGACAGACAGCCCTCCGGGATAGCTCCTGCCGCGGCGGTCCGGCCCGACTAAGCGGCATTGGCGGGGCTGTATGAAGAGCTCTGTTCCCCCTTCAACAAAATCTATGTCTGCGCACAAACCGGGGATGCCGTTTTGTCCGTTTTTTCCGCTGTTTGCCTGCAAAAAGAGCTGCCCCCCGCGTCGGCGGAGCAGGGGAGCCAGGCATCCGACATTTTAGGTGCGTATGTTATATCACCCTGCACCTGCTGACCGATACCGTCAGGGCGGTTGAGGACCGGTTCGTCCGTTTGATTGCGGACGGGGGAGGGGAGATCAAGTGCTTTTCCTGCTTTGAGGGGTTTCTGCAGGCCAGGCTGTGACGCGGCGCCTCGGCACAGTCACGTGCTTTTTGGCGGCATGATCCGATGCGGCATGCGCGGCCCCCTCCTTTCTCCATGCGGTGAAAGGAGGGGAAGTGGCACCAAAGGGAACTAGGAAAACCCTGATGTTTAGGGCCATTGTGGAACCTCACAATGGCGGTGGCCGGCCCGGAGTTCTCATTGGAAAAGCCGGCAGGAACCGTATCTCCTCAATCCACCCCATTCCTCAGGGCGGCGGTCCGGAACCGTTCCTCGGTAGAGCGGCTTTTATCCCATCTTTTGATAACCAACCACAAAAGGACGTTCAAGCGGCGGCCCGTTGCTTCTCAATGCCTGCCGCTGAGAAAGGAGAGAGACAGATGCCGGCAGAATCCTTTACGGGCCCGACAGTCGCGGCCCTGTCCACCCCGGCAGCGCCGGCCGGGCTCGGCGTAGTGCGGGTTTCGGGCCGGGATGCCGTTGCCGTCGCCTCCCGTGTTTTCCGTCCTGCAAGCCCGTCGCGTTCTCTTGACAGCCTTTCCGGATATACAGCGGCCTACGGCCACGTGACGGACGAAGAAGGGGATATTGACGAATGCGTGGCCCTGGTTTTCCGAGCGCCCCACAGCTATACCGGTGAGGATGTGGTGGAGGTCTCCTGCCATGGGGGGCCCTATCTGCTCTCCCGCGTTCTGCGGGCTTTGTTTGCCGCGGGCGCCAGGCCAGCCGGGCCGGGGGAGTTTACCCGCCGGGCGTTTCTCAACGGCAAGCTGGACCTGACTGGCGCGGAGGCGGTGATGGGGCTCATCGCCGCGGACGGGCAGTTGGCGGCCCGCACCGCCCTGGCCGCGAGGGAAGGGGCGGTGTTCCATAGGATACAAGAGGTCACACGCTCCCTCGTCGAGGCGCAAGCCGCTTTCTCGGCTTATGTAGATTACCCGGACGACGACATCCCGGAGCTTGAACCTACCGCCCTGGCTGCTGTTCTGGAGCAAGCCGGCCGGGTGCTTTCGCAGCTGCTGTCCACCTTTGACGCCGGCCGGATCCTGCGGGAAGGGGTTGACACGGCCATCGTCGGCAGCCCCAATGTGGGAAAGTCCACCCTGATGAATCTCCTCGCCGGTTGTGAGCGAAGCATCGTCACCCCGGCGGCGGGGACTACCCGCGATATCGTGGAGGAAACTGTCCGTCTGGGGAATGTGACCCTGCGGCTGGCGGATACAGCGGGAATCCGGGACGCGGCGGACGCGGCGGAGGCGGCAGGAGTGGAGCGGGCCCGGAAGCGCCTGCGCTCGGCGGCGCTCGTCCTCGCGGTGTTCGACGGGTCCCGGCCGCTGGAGGAAGGAGACCTCGCCCTGCTGCGGGAGCTTCCCGCTTCCTCCATTGTGCTGCTCAACAAATCTGACCGGCCTTTTGTCCTCGACGCGGGGGAGATACGCCGTATGGTGCCCCGCGTGGTCTGCATATCCGCTTCAACCGGCCAGGGGCTGCAGGATCTCGTCCGGGAGGTGGAGGACATTACCGGTGTTTGCCGTCTGAACGGAGGAGAGCCGGTTCTCGCGACCGAACGCCAACGGGATGCCGTCCGTTTGGCGCTCGACGGGATCGGGCAGGCGTCCGCCGCATTGGCGGAAGGCCTAACGCTGGACGCGGTTTCGGTATGTGTGGACAGCGCCCTCGGCGCACTCATGGAGCTGACCGGTGAACGGGTGACAGAGGCGGTAGTGGAGGATATTTTTTCCCGGTTTTGTGTCGGAAAATGACAAAACCCGGCCGCACGTGCGGCCGTTAAAACGATGGGGCGTTCCATCTGGCCGAATAAGGATGTTAAGAGCAGAAGGGAAACCGGGCATAAGGAAAGAGAAACGAGCAAACGGATTTTTTCGTTTGCTCGTTTTTATGTTCAATATCTGTCATACTAAAAGTGAGGCGGGAAAAGCACCGACAGAGACCGAGGCAGGAAAAGACAGAACAGGAGTACGGAGAAAGAGCGGGAGCAAGCCGAGACATTCGGAAGATTCCCAGCTTTGCCGCCTGACGAAATTTTGTACCTTTCGTCGGGCAAGTGCTGCGGGCGGCGTCCCCTTATAAGAGGACACCACTTTTTTGCGTTTTTAAGAGTGTTCGTCATCTGTCATATTAAAGATAGAGGTTTGAATGATGAAAGGAGTGGAAAGCAGCGACCTGTCCAGACGATATGGCGACAAATGGTCAAAATCAGCACAGCAGGCCCGAAAAGGCTGTGCGTCTCTCCTGCCGGACGCGGGAGAGACGAGCGACACGGGGAGTCGCGGGAGCGGCGTGCCATGGAGCGAATATGGGAAGAGCGATTACCCGGATATTTTGAAAAAATCGCCGGATAAACGGAACTGCCAACGGCAGTGGAGTGTAGATTTTTTAGACAGCTTTCCGGTGCTGTTTTCCCGACTTCATGGGCTTGCCTGAATTTTTAGAAGGCCGTCGAGGCCTTCTAAAAATTTTACAACTTGCACAAATCTATGGTGCGGCAGGTGCAGGAAGCCCTGCAAGACCAACTCCGCATTGGAGAAAGCCGCCATGACGCAAAACTGGCGGAAGCTACCGAAAAAATTTCAGATGGAACCGCATCAAGGAACGGTGTCTTGTGCCTTTCTGTTGTCGATGCAGGAACGATCGGAAATGGGTAGTATTATGATAAAAAGGTCATGTTGTAGCCGGACAATTTTATGATAAAAAATGAACCTTTTTGTTTTAAAAACCGTCTATATAAGTGAAACCGGTTTCAATACTCTAAAATGCAGAAGGGTGGGATGATATGGATGAATTTATATGTCTGCTAACACAACACAGAAATGTACTTGAACGCTTTGTCAGATTTAGGATAAGCAATTCCTTTGATGCAGATGACATTATACAGGAAACTTGCATTAGCGCGTACCGCAGCTTTTCCTCACTAAAAGACACGGCTTTATTCAAGTCGTGGATAATCAGTATCGCCCGTAACAAGTGTAACGATTATTTTCGTCAGTTAGCTAAAAACATGGAACTCCCCATAGACGAGATAACCGGAGGACATCCGCCCTACGGGCGGATGGGCGTTACTGCGGCAAGTCCTGTAAAAGAAACGCTTCAAAAGCTCGGAGATAAAGATAAACAGGTGTTATATCTATACTATTTTCGCGAGTTTCCGCAAAACGAGATTGCCAGGCGCCTAGGCATCCCCATTGGCACAGTGAAAAGCCGCCTGCATACTGCAAAATCCAATTTTAAAAAACTTTATCCACAATCACCCCAAAGTAAGAGGAGGAAATATTATGAAAATCTTTCCCGAATATTTGCCTGAATATAGAATTGAAAAATCGGACAAAGAACCGTTTGCCGTAAGGTTTGAGGAACTTTTGGGATGGTTTATCATTCCGAAGTTGTACGAAAAATGCTCTTGGGCACAGTATGATATGCCAGGCAGAAATATCACGGATATTTATTCGTCCACTGTGGAGAAAAGGGTAGTTCTGCACGGAATCGAGGGGGTGGAAATAAAAAATACGCATCGTAGAATAGGAACTGGCACCGATAAAGAGACGGATTTTTACTTTATTGCCCAGCTTACAGAGGAATACTGCCGTTGGCTTGGAAACCGATACTGTGAAAACGGCGTGGAGCATATCATCACATTCCTTGACGGCGACGAATTCCTCAGTGCCTGGGGCGCAGGTGAGAATAACGTTGGAGAGCCAGTGAATATCAAACCTCGTGGCATAATCACCAGAAACGGCGATGATGTCATTGCCGGTACGGGCAGCGTAACCGACTGTGTCGGAAGATATACCGTTCATTTTGCAGATAAAGTATATGATACAAATCTCTTAATCAGTATTTTCAATGATGGACCCCTTACCGAGCAATATATTGATAAAAATGGACGCACCGTTCTCTGGCGCCGGTTTAACCGTGATGACTGGGCAATCGAACGCTACGGACAAAAATGGAGCGAACGCTTCCCGAAAAATGATCGTATTAATGTAAATGGTATCAATTATGTACATTGGTATGATTGTATCAGCGATTACATTGGCTAATCAAAACGAGGCAGGGAACGTTGACCCTGCCTCGTTTTACTATCAGACGGGCATCTTTGCCGGTGGCGCTTTTCCCTCCCGCACAGATCCATACAATCAGCCGCACCCTGCCGAAAAGCCATAGAATGAAAAAACTTCTTACGGAAACAGAGAAAACTCCCATACAAGTCAACTATACATCCTTATTAAGCCGCGGCATTGCCTCATCGTTTAGTAACAGAGCAATCCCGGATAAGCGGAGCTGCCGGCGTATGCTATAATAAAGGCACCGTACGGGGAAAGGAGCTTTCTCTTGGACTACAGACGAGCATTGCAACAGGCACTCGACTACATCGACGACAACGTCACAAACGAGATGAGCGCGGCTGAGATAGCGGAAAAGGCCGGATATTCCGTCTACCATTTCAGCCGGATATTTACGGAAACCATCGGGATATCCGTGATGTCGTACGTGACCTGGCGTAAACTGCAGTACGCCCTGTACGACTTGTCTCGGGGAAAACGGGTGATTGATGTGGCCATGGAATACGGCTTTGAAACACATGGCGGGTTTACAAAGGCGTTTGTCCATTGGTTTGGGTTCCCACCCTCTCTGTGCCGGTTGCGTTTACAGGTCAATCCGCCAAAGAGGACAAATGTCCATTTACTCATTCATAAATTTTTAGGAGGAGACACAATGATTCCGCATATTTTTGAGTTTACCCCGTTCTCAGTGGTCGGCTATCCCAGCCGCCATACGAAGGCCGGTGTCAAAAGCACGGCCGACGCGCCGACGTTCTGGAACACCATCGATTTGGATTATGCCACAGTCCTGACCGAGCTGTACGATCGATTCCCGAAATCCAAACATTTTGAAATCAGCATGTGTACCGATATCGAGGAAAACACAGGTGAGTTCACCTATCTGCTCGGCCGGGGGATCGATAACCCGGAAGACCTGGAGAACCTTCGGCCCGGCATGACCAGGGTGGATATCCCCGGAGGGCTGTACGCCGTTTTCTCCACGCCGCCTTCCGCCGGTGATTATATCCAGGCCGCGCAGGACACGTGGACTGCGGCGCTCCTCGACTGGCTGCCGCAATCGGAGTTTGAATTCGATGAAGCACGCCAGGAATTCGAGTATCACGATAAACGGGACCACGGCCTGTATTTCGGAGGGAAACTGCAGATCGACATCTGCATCCCGATCCGTCAGCGGGAGGAAGAACTGCGCAAAGCGCAACTGAGAAGTTGCCGTTGATCAGACAGGACGAAAGGGCTGCCGGAAGGCAGCCCTTTCTTGTTATCATCGCATTCCTGCCCAGAGGATCCTCTTCAAATCGATACCATTTCCCCATCCCTGACGTGAAAGGCCACACACAGAACCGCGTAAACGCCGCACTCCACTAAGAAGGAGAGCAGGATTCCCGAGAGATCGGGGGGCGCAGCGCGCAAGCCGACGGCATCCAAGCCGAGGCTGTCGGTTAGGAACGACCAGCCGACCTGCATCAATAGGCAGACCGCCAGCAGGCTTACGGCGGTGAAAAGAAACGCCAGCCTCATGCCGACCGCCATGCGCAGCCATAGGCGGGTCAGGCCGAGCAACAGGAGGGGGACGAGGAGGAGGGTGGTGGCTTCATAAGCGATAACCGGGGCCGGCAGGGCGAACAGCAAGGGAAGGCGAGTCAGCAGGCCCCCGGCCATAACGCAATATCCGCCCGCAAGACTCACCCAAAACGGGGCAGCCTGGGCGAGGAAAACCAGAACGGCCAGAGAGGCGGAACGCAGCAGGGCGAGTGGCAGCGCGTCTGTGCTCCTAAACAGGGAAAGCAGGCAGGGGAGCGCGCCTCCCAGAAACACCGCGAGGAAAAACAAACCGGCTTTGGTTTTCCGGGATGACAGGCCCATGGGGGTCAACCTCTTTTCACATCATATTGGCGCAGGCCGCGCGTCCGCTCCGTTTTCCACAAATCGGGCCCCCTGGGGCAGGGCGGCGGGCGCCGTGGAGGAGGCGCCGGGCGGGACGGCTACCCCCACATTGGGGTGGCACCTGGAGAGCAGCAGAAGAATGAACAGAAAAACCAGCAGCGCCGCGAATAAGCTCCAGTTGATCGTTTTAATAGGTTTGGACGTATCCATCCCTTCTCACTTATAAAGTGTTTCCGGAG
>ERZ825896.3105-NODE-3105-length-14534-cov-3.407280_pt1 | contig 14534 bp, 9 predicted proteins | sample MGYA00519858_ERZ825896 | MGnify/ENA primary metagenome ERZ825896 (study PRJEB31778, sample SAMEA3449214) | human gut metagenome | biome: human gut; feature: human-associated habitat; material: faeces | place: United Kingdom | collected 2010/2012 ... | reverse complement strand
GCTCATGGGGGAAATCCCCATACCGCCGTTCGGGGGAGGGGACCCCCACCAGGCGAAGTGCCTCGATGGAGGCCTGCTTGGCCTCACGCCGGTTCATATGCCGGTGACGGCGGAACACCTCGTCGAGCTGGCGGCCCACCGTCATGACCGGGTTGAGGGCAGTCAGGGCGTCCTGGAAGATCATCGCCATCTCGCTGCCCCGGATGTTCTGCATTTCCCGTTCAGATAAGGGAAGCAGGTCCCGGCCCTCGAATTCCAGCCGGTCGGCCCGTACCACGGCAGGCGGAGTTTCCAGCAGCTTCATGACGGCAAGGCTGGTCACACTCTTTCCGCTGCCGCTCTCGCCCACGATGGCGGCGCATTCCCCTTCCCGGACTTCGAGGCTGACCCCTTCCACCGCCCGCACCACGCCGGCGGGGCCGGGAAAAATCACCTTTAAATTCTCCACTGCCAGCGCGGTTTTGTCCGTCATGGCCGGTCCTGCCTTTCTTTCCGGGATGTCTGGAGCTTTTATACCCCGGCCGTTTCTTTCTCCTTTACCGGTTCCGGTTTGGCGGCGGCCGGTTCGTCCATGGAGGCGAACACCTCGTCGAAATAGGTGTTGTTGAGGGTCTTGAACAGCTTATACAGGCCGCTCGACCGCTTCATGCGGGGATTGAAGATTTCTTCCATCGCCAGGCCGATCCGCATGAAGGAAAAAACCGACAGAAAAATCCCGATGCCGGGAGCCAGGATCCACCACCAGTGGCCGAACAGAAGGGCGCCGCCGCTCTGGGCATCGGCCAGCATCTTGCCCCAGCTGATGGCGGTGGGATCCCCGAGGCCCAGGAAGGAGAGTCCCGCCTCGGCTACCATGATGCCGGCGCTGGTCAGCGCGGTGCTCATGATAAGCAGATGGGAGACGCCGGGCAGGATGTGGCGGAACATGATATGGCCCCGGCGGGCACCGGCCAGCTCGGCCGCCTTGACGTAGTTGCTGTTTTTGAGCACCAGAACCTGAGAGCGCACAACCCGGGCAAGGCCGGTCCAGCCGAAGATGGTGAAGATGAAAATGATCATGAAATAGCTCTTGCCAAAGAGATTGGTCAGCACAATGGTCAGAGGAAGGGTGGGGATGACGAGAAGGATATCCACCACCCGCATCACCACCATATCCACGATTCCGCCGAGATAGCCGGTCAGAACCCCCATCAGCGCACCGAGGAAAGCGGTAGCGAGGCCGGTCGTGACCCCGACCACCAGGGAGACCCGGGTGCCGTAGATCAGCATGCTGAAAATATCCTGCCCGGTGGTGATAGTGGTGCCGAGCGGATGGGCGAGGGAGGGGGAGAGCCCCTTCTCGGCCCGCTGGGTCACGTCATAGGGATCATAGGGCGCGATCAGGGGGGCGAAAACCGCCAGGATGACCAGCAGCCCCGCGATGAGTAGACCGATCCGGCCCTTCGGATGTTTCCACAGCTTGGCGACAAACCGGCCGATTCCCCGGAGTCCGTCCAGGAGCCCGGCGGCCAGCCGGGAGAAAACGCGTTTCATCAGCGGGCACCCCCTACCGTGACCCGCGGATCCAGCAGGCAGTAGCACAGATCCGTCACCAGGTTCGCCACCAGGGCGAAGAAAGAGAGGAAGAGCATAATGCCCATCATCAGCGGGTAATCGTTGGTATTGTTGGCGTTGAGGAACAAGGTGCCCATGCCGTTCCAGTTGAAAATCTGCTCGATCACGACCGAGCCGCCTATGAGGCCGCTGACGCTCATGCCGAGGTTGGTGACGATGGGGAGCATCGCGTTGCGCAGCGTGTGCTTATACAGCACCTGCCGGGTGGGCAGGCCTTTGGCTCGGGCGGTGAGGATGAAGTCCTCCCCCGAGACGGCGATGACGCTGTTCCGGGTATTCTGGGCATAGCTGACGATGCTGCCGATACTCATGGAGATCACAGGCAGGGCCGCCGACGCCGCTACCAAAGAGATGGAACGGAGACTCCAGTCGAAGGACGCGGCCATGTTGGGATCGGTATAGGCGGGAAACCATTCCCATTCAAACCCGAGGTACAGCGATAACAGCAGCGCGATGAAAAAGGCGGGCAGGGCAGTGGTGATGGTGGAGGCGTTGAGCACCATGGTGTCTACCCGCCGCCCCCGCTTCCAGGCCGCGTAGGAGCCGATGAGCAGCCCCAGCACCAGGCCGATGAACAGGGTGCTCACCGAGAGTACCAATGTCCAGGGCAGCCGCTCAGCGATCAGGTCCGCGACCTTGGGGGAGCCTGCCTGGAAGGAGGTGCCGAGGTCCCCGTGAAGCAGATCCCCCAGATACCGCAGATACTGCTGGAAGGTCGAAACGTCGAAGCCGTACTGCTCCCGGGTGAGCTGCTTGACGATGTCATATTCGATGTCGCTCATATTCCCCTGGGGCGGATAGTACCGCTGCGCCGGATCCTCCACCCCAATGCGGGGAATAAAGAAATTCAGCGTCACCACGATAAAAAATATGAAGATGGTGTAGAGGATGCGCTTGATCACATACCCCTTGTGCATAGGCGGACCTCGTTTCTGTCCCGGCGGGGCCGGTATCGGACCGGTCACGGCCGGAAGAGTGGGCGGCGGCTGATCAGACCCGGCGCAAGTTCTGCAGCGATGTCAGATTGAAGGCGGTTTCCCCCGCGTCGGCCGTCCAGCCGTCGAACCGGTCGGTCCGGGCGACGGAGAGGACATCGGCGCTGTACAGGGGGATTTTGTAATATTGCTCGGCGGTGAGGATCTGGATATCCCGGACCGCCCGGTATTTTTCTGAGAGATTAATAGCCCGCCGCATCACGTCGATCTGCTCGTTGACGGCGGACACCTGCAGCCTCCCGTAGTTGGAGGAGCGGTTGAGGTTGCTGAAATGGGAATTGTACATGATATCGATATTCGAGAGGGAGAAGGTAACCCCCTGGATCGTCATGTCGAAATTGCCCCCGTAGAGATAGGTAGTCTCAGGCGAGCTGCCCTTGGCTGCGAACTTGACCTCGATCCCGATCTTTTGGAATAGAACCTGCAAAAACCCGATGGTCTCCTGCTCGCCGGGCGAACCGAGAATTTGGAAGGAAATCCGGGTGCCCTCCGGGGTCAGGCGGTAGCCGGAGGCATCCTTCTGCGGATAGAGTTCATCCAGGATCGCGTTGGCCCTCGTCCGCTTTTCCTCCATATCCCCGGCGAGGATATCGGCCTCGGGATTGTACAGATCCGGCATGCTCTTGAGAATCAGGCCGGCCGGCACCGTGGCACCGGCGCCGTTGAGGACATTGCGGATCAGCTCCTCCTGATCCACCGCCAAGGCGATGGCCTCCCGTACCCGGATGTCGGTGAGAATCTCCCGCATCGCGGTTTTCTGATCCGCGGGCGGATTGACGTTGAGAACCAGCGCCTGGACAAACAACCCCGGAGGGGAGAGCAGCGCGACGTCCTCCTCCTGCTCGAACAGCCCGGCGTAGTTGGGGCTGATCGAGCTGTCCAGCACATCGAGATGGCCTTTTTTCAAAGCGTAGATCGCCACGTTGATATCCTGGTACAGAATGAAGCGGAGGGTATCGACGGCGTAGAGATCCCCGCCGTCCGCCCCGCGGAGGTAGTAGTCCTCCCGGCGGCGAAGCACAATTTCCTGGGAATTGGTGAGCTCCGCATCGAGGGTATAGGGCCCGCAGCCGACCGGATTCCGGTAGGCGTGGGCGAGCGCCTCGTTCGGACTGGTGCTGTTGAGGGTGCTGCCGCCCGCCAGGATCGGAGCGTAGATATGCTCCGGCAGCACGAGGACGGTGGACACTAAAGGGGTGATCGCGCCGAGGACTTTGTTTACCTCGAAATAGAAAACGTGGTCCCGTTCCTCTTCCGAGATGGGATACCCGGCTTCATTCGCACCGTGGTCGTAGGTGTAAATCCCCTGGCGGGTCATCCGCCCGGTCTGGCTGTCGTACTTGTGCAGCAGATCGCTGACCCACGCAAGGGCGCCCGCATGGTTGGAACGGGTCTGGTCGGCGGCGATGTCGAAGGTGAAATAGATATCCTCCGCCGTCACCGGTTCCCCGTCGCTCCAGGTCGCGTTGGGGTTGAGCTCGAACCGGACAGGGAAAAAGGCGGTGTCGTCCCCCCCGTAGACCTCCTCCAGCCGGTCGTAATCCACCCCGCCGTCCGGGGTGACGATCGGATTCCCCTCCTTATCGATATAGCACCAGGAATCCGCCAGCAGGGGATGGTATTCCCCCGTGTTCTCATCGTATTGGGACAGGGTGGAATACACCATGCTCGAGATGGTGGGGGCCACGCCGTCCCGGGAGAGCCAGGGCATGTACGAGGTCGGGAAAGCCGCCCCCACCTCTCCGATATACAAGGTGGAGGAGGTGTCGCCCCTCCGGCTCACCCCGCCGCCAGAGCAGCCCGGCAACAGCACGGCGCATACGAGAAGAAGGCCGGCCGTCAGGCCGGCCGCTCCCCGCCGCGCGGCTCTTCTATTTCCTGTTCGCTGTGGTGTCTTCATAGGCTGTCCGCGTGTCCTTTGCTTCAGGTTGGATTTGGACTGGGGCATCTGCCGCCATCAGGGCCCGATCAGTACGGATACTGCATCTTGTTGCCGAAGCCCTCCGGCGTCACGCAGTTGTCGTAAACCTCTTCGATCCGGAATATGTAGGCGGGCCGGGTGAGCCAGCGGGTCATATCGGGAGCGTGATAGACGTCGTGCTGCGCGTTGATGAACTGCTGATAGATCTCCCGTTTGCCGGATTCACACTCGTCGTAGATCTCCATCTTGCCCCGCAGCTCATAGGAGATGGCAGGCGGCTGATAAAAGATCAGGGTTGCCTCGGGGTTGACCTTATAATTGGTGTAGCTATGCTTCTTCGCCATTTCCAGGCTGCCGACCTTGGTGAAATCGACCCGCTTCTGTGCCTCTTCGCCGTACATGTATTTCACCAGCAGGGCGAGGCCCCGTTTGCTGTATTCCTTGTCGTCCTTGTCATACGTCTTGATATGCTCGATATACGCCGCCAGCGTCTCCTCGAGATACTCATCCTTGGGCAGGAAGCCGATGCCCTTGATGCTGGCGTTGAGTCCGGCCGGGCCGTTCGAGACAAAGGCCGGATCGTGGGAGCAGAAGCTCAAAAACATCTTTTCCGGCGACACCATTTCGCCATTGTAGAGCTTGAGAACCGAATTGGCCCGGGTCCGAAAGGCCCAGTTGAAGAAGCTTTCCGCTGATTTCATAGAGAGTATCCTCCGATCCTTTTGTCCGTTTACCGGACGATTGGTTTTATCATAGCACATTTCGCCCGTGTTTGTACAGCCCGTCTCCGGCGAAAGTTCTGCCAATACCTCGTCCATTTTGCCGAAATTGCCTTTTCACGGCCCCTTTCGGCTGCTTTTACATGGTAAATCATTGACACAGGCCTTCGGTTGCGGTAAACTGGTGTCAGATCGTGTCCCGCCGGCTCCGGCCGGCCGATACTAGGGATAAAGGAGAGTCGATATCCTATGAAAAAATGCCTTGCTTCCCTCGGCGCCCTGACCATGGCCCTGATGGTTGTCCTGACCGGATGTGACAGCAAGCCCGCCTCCTCCGGCGCTTCTTCCGGCCAAGCCGTGAATGACGCCGCCAAGGACATCGCGGGGGATTACATCCTTGACGCCACGCCGCTGGGCATGCCGCTGCAGATCTATCTGAATATCGGTGAAGACGGCAGCTTCCGCCTGAGCAACCAGCTCACCGACGGGCAGGACAAAGGCAGTGGGAAAATCGGGAAAAACGGCGATACCTACATGCTCCTGTTCAGCGACTCCACCACCGAATCCCCCAAGACCGCGACCTTCACCGTGGAGGGCAAGCAGCTCGTGTTCAGCACCAAGCTCCCTTATGGGACCAGCGGCTTCGCCCCCAATACGGAGGACCCGGAGAATCCGATCTATCCCACGGCCAAGGCCATAGCCTATAAGGATGTTCTCGGCGACTACGTGGGCAGCCACGAGGAAACCATTGCCGCGATGAACGCGACTCTCACCTACTCCTACACCCTGACCCTGTCCTATGGCGCGGAGTACACCTTCGTCAGCGAGTATACCGTGATGGGTCAGCCCCAGACCTATACCCAGACCGGCACCTTCACCGTCGACGGTGAAAAGCTGTCCCTGACCGCCAAGGGCGAAAGCACGGCGGAAACGGGCACCATCACCGCGGACAAGACGATCACGACCAAGATGCTGGTTTCCGCCCAGGGCAAGGAGAAGAAGGATGTCACCCTGAAGCCCGCCACCACCGGCGCCTATGCCGGCACCTATGCCGGGCGGAAAACCATGAGCATGGGGATGTCCATGACGGCGGACGTGAGCCTGGTGCTGGATAAGCTCGGGGGATACACCTATACCGCTAAGATCGCGGGTGAGGACGGGGAATACACCGAATCCGGCACCTTTGCCGTCGACGGTACCGCCATCACCTTCACCAGCAGCGCCGAAGGCGCCGAGCCCATATCCGGCACACTCGAAAATGACGTGGTCAAGGCCAAGTTCCGCATCTCCTCTGCGGTGCCGATGGCGACCGATCTGGTCTTTTATTCCGGCCGGATCCAGGGCACCTTCACCGACACCTCCACCGACGGGGAACACGCGGGATACACCTCTACCCTGGTGCTGTCCCCCGACGCTTCCTACACCATCACCGTGGTGAAAGACGGTAAGGAGACCTATACGGAAAAAGGCACCTTCGAAACCGCCGCCTCCCCGATGGGGGTCAGCCTGGTCCTCAAATCGGAGAAGGGCGAAATCTCCGGCGTGGTGTCCGACGCTTCGATCAACATCAATCACCCGGTCTCGACCGGTGATACCACCGCCGTCGGGTTCCAGTACGGCAAATAAACCCGTTCGAACAGATCCCGGGCGCCTGTCGGGCGCCCGGGACTTTTTTGTGACAGGCCCGCCTTCCAAGCTCCGGATTTTTCCAGGGAGCCGGTATACAAACCGCCGGTTTTGTAGTATAATACAAATGAGTCCACCGGCTTTTCCGGGCCCTTTCCGACGCGGCAGCGGACGGGTGCGCTTTCAGCCCGGCCCGGAGCCTATACGAGCAAGGAGGATGCCACATGAACAAGAAAACCGTGATCACCATCGGCCGGCAGTTCGGCAGCGGCGGCCGGCAGGTCGGCCGCCGGATTGCCGACGAGCTGGGCGTCCCGTTCTACGATAAGGAATTGCTCGCCCATGCCGCAAAGGAGAGCGGCATGGCCAAGGAGCTGTTTGAGAATTACGACGAGGCGCCCACCAACAGTCTGCTATATTCCCTGTCCATGGGCGCGTATTCGATGGGCAACCTGAACGCGGCCGCCTTTAACCTGCCCCTCAATCACAAGGTGTTCCTCGCGCAATTCGACGCGATCAAAAAACTGGCCGAACAGGGCGGCTGCGTCATTGTGGGCCGGTGCGCGGATTACGCCCTGGCGAATTACCCCCATCTCGTCAATGTGTTCATCTACGCGGACATCAAAAAACGGGCCGCCCGGGTAGCCGAGTACGAGGGCATCCCTCTCAAGGAGGCGGAGGAGCGCGCCCAATCCCGGAGCTTTTTTGACGCCCAGCTCTCCCTGGCCGAGGAGCTGAATCTCCCCGCCATCGTCCACGACCGGGACGCCCACCGGGACACGCTGGATATTGTCCGCGCCCACCCGGGCGCCCGGGGGGTCTTTCACTGCTGCGCCCTGGGACCGGAGGACGTAAAGACGGCCCTGGATCTGGGCTGGATGATCTCCTTCACCGGCAACATCACGTTTCACAACGCGCGGCGGGCCCCCGAGATTCTCCGCTGGCTCCCCCTGGATCGCCTTATGCTGGAGACCGACGCCCCCTATATGGCTCCCGAGCCCTACCGGGGAAAGCGGTGCGACTCCTCCATGATCGCCTGTACTGCCCGGCGGGTGGCTGAGATCCGGGGGGTCTCCGCCGAGGAGATTCTGTCCGTTACCCTGGAGAATGGAAAACGTTTTTTTGGAATTGAGACAAAGGAGTGCTGAACCATGGAGACCATTTCTTACGAGTATGAAGGCGCCCTCTATGTAAACCTGACCAACCGCTGCGACTGCGCCTGTGTCTTCTGCCTGCGGCACAATGGTCACAAGGGCTCCATCTATGCCGACGACCTGTGGCTGGACCACGAGCCCACCCGGGAGGAGGCCCTGGAGGATCTGCTGGCCCGCGATTTCACCCGCTACCGGGAGCTGGTGTTCTGCGGCTTTGGCGAGCCCATGTACCGCACCGATGATATTCTCTGGCTGGTGGATCAGTTGAAGGAGAAAGTGCCGCACCTCCCCCCGGTGCGTATTAACACCAACGGCCATGCCAACCTGATCCTTGGCCGGGATGTGACCCCGGAGCTCCAGGGCCGTATTGATACGCTGTCCATCTCCCTCAACGGCTCCACCCCGGCAGAATATCTGGCCGTGACCCGCCCCAGGGATGGGGAGAAGGCCTGGCACGCCATGCTGGATTTCGCCCTGAAGGCCAAGGAATATGTACCCAATGTGGTGATGACCATCGTGGACAAGGATAAGAGCGAGGAAGAGGTGGATCGCTGCCGCCAGATTGTGCGGGATCTGGGGGTGACGCTGCGGATTCGCAGCTATATTGAGGACTGAGTCCCCGGCCCCCTGCCGCTGCCCTGAAACGAGAAGACCGGCCCCCCGGATTGCTCCGGGGGGCCGGTTCCTGTTTCCCTTGTCTACTTAAAATACGCAGCGCCGCTCTCAAAGAGAGGCTGGTGCTTATCGCCGGGAATGTTTTTAGCCACGAAGTCCCCATACCGCTCCGAGTGCCCCATCTTGCCAAAGACCCGGCCGTCCGGAGAGAAGATACCCTCGATGGCCAGGAGGGACCCGTTGGGATTCACATCAATGTCCATTGCGGGAAGGCCGTCAGGGCCCACATACTGAGTGGCTACCTGCCCCTTGGCCACCAGCTCGTCCAGGAGCCCCTGGGGAGCCACAAAGCGGCCCTCGCCGTGGGAGACGGGAATGGCGTGGAGATCGCCCACCTGGCTCTTCAGCATCCAGGGGGAGTTCACCGAGGCCACCCGGGTGGTGACATACCGGCTCTGATGGCGGCCGATGGTGTTATAGGTCAGGGTAGCGCAGTGTTCGTCCATGGGCCGGATCTCGCCGTAAGGCACCAGCCCCAGCTTGACCAGGGCCTGGAAGCCGTTGCAGATGCCCAGCATCAGGCCGTCCCGGTTTTTCAGCAGATCGTGGACGGCGTCGGTCAGCCGGGGATTGCGGAAGAAGGAGCAGATAAACTTGGCCGATCCGTCCGGCTCGTCGCCGCCGGAGAAGCCGCCGGGCAGCACCACCATCTGAGCCCCCTGGATGGCGCGCTCCAGGGCCAGGGCCGACTGCTCCAAATCGGCGGCGGTCAGATTGCGCACCACCAGGATCTCGGGGGCGATACCCGCCCGCAGGCAGGCGGCGGCCGTATCATACTCGCAGTTGGTGCCGGGGAAGACGGGGATGACAGCCCTGGGGCGGGCGGCCTTGCTCCCGCACACCGCCGGGGAGCGCCTGTCCCAGGAGATGGGCTCCACCGCGCCGCTGTCGGCGGTCTTTGTGGGGTAAATCTCCTCCAGCGCCCGCTCAGAGAGGGCCAGCAGCTCGCTGATGGCCACCTTCTCTCCGGGAAGCTCAATCTCAGGCTCCTCAATGGTCCGCCCCATCAGCCGGGCGCCTGTGATCTTGCCGGAGCACTCGGCCAGGATGGCCCCTACCTCGGAGGAGAAGAATTCGTCGCTCTTGACGGCCGGGTCGTGCCTAAAGCCGATCCGGTTGCCAAAGGACATCTTGATCACGGCCTCCGCTATCCCGCCGGGCCCCACCGCCCAGGCGGCGTGAACCTTGCCCTGCTGGCAGTACTCGTGGAAGCGATCCCAGATCTCCCGCACGGCGGCGCAGCCCTTCTTGGGGTCCGCCCGGAAGAGATAGACGCTGTGGCCCGGCTCCTTGAACTCGGGCGAGAGCACCTCTTCCGCCCTGGCCGGGGCGATGGCAAAGGAGATCAGCGTGGGCGGGACGTCCAGATCCATGAAGGATCCCGACATGGAATCCTTGCCGCCAATGGCGGCCACCCCCAGGCCCAGCTGGGCCTTCAGGGCCCCCAGCAGAGCGGCAAAGGGCTTGCCCCAGCGTCTGGGGTCCTCCCTCAGGCGCTCAAAGTACTCCTGGAAGGAGAGATAGACGTCGGCGTAGTCACAGCCGGCGGCCACCAGCTTACACACTGAATCCATTACCGCGTCATAGGCCCCGCCGTAGGGGTCCTTCTCGCTGTGCCGCGGGTCAAAGCCCCACGCCATCACCGAGCAGGTGCCGGTCTCACGGCCCGGTTCCACGGGGAGCTTGGCCGCCATCACCTGGGCGGGGGTCCGCTGATACGTTCCGCCGAAGGGCATGAGCACTGAAGCCGCGCCGATGGAGGCGTCAAACCGCTCCCCCAGCCCGCGCTGGGAGGCGTAGTTGATGCCGCCGGCGCTGGCCTTCAGATAGGGGATGCGGAATCCCTGGAGCGGGCGCTGTACTGCGGGCACCTCCACGCTGGCGTGCTTCACCGCGCCGTTGGTATTGAGGAAGGCCCGGGACAGGTCTGCAATCTTGGCCCCATTCCAGTACATGACCATCCGGGGCTCCTCAGTGACTTCGGCTACCTCATAGGCCTCCAGGTTCTCGGCCTGTGCGGCGGCGATGAACGCATCCGCGTCGCCGGGGGCGACCACCACGGCCATGCGCTCCTGGCTCTCCGAAATGGCCAGCTCCGTGCCGTCCAGACCGTCGTACTTTTTCCGCACGGCATCCAGCTGAATGGCGAGGCCGTCGGCCAGCTCGCCGATGGCAACGCTCACGCCGCCGGCGCCGAAGTCGTTGCAGCGCTTGATCATTCGGGTGACGGCAGGGTCCCGGAACAGCCTTTGGATTTTCCGCTCCTCCGGTGCGTTGCCCTTCTGAACCTCAGAGGCCATGGTATTCAGGGACTCCAGATTGTGGGTCTTGGAGGAGCCCGTAGCCCCGCCGATGCCGTCCCGGCCGGTACGACCGCCCAGGAGGATCACCTTGTCGCCGGGGGCCGGGGAAAGGCGCACCACATTGGCGGCCGGGGCCGCCCCCACCACGGCCCCCACCTCCATATGCTTGGCGGTATATCCCTTGTGGTAGATCTCGCTGACCATGCCGGTGGCCAGGCCAATCTGGTTGCCATAGGAGGAGTAGCCCGCCGCCGCAGTGACCGCCAGCTTGCGCTGGGGGAGCTTGCCCTCCAGCGTCTCGCTCACCGGATCCCGCACGTCGCCGCAGCCGGTGAGGCGCATGGCCTGATATACATAGGCGCGGCCGGACAGGGGATCCCGAATGGCCCCGCCGATGCAGGTGGCCGCGCCGCCAAAGGGCTCGATCTCAGTGGGATGGTTGTGGGTTTCATTCTTGAACATGAGAAGCCAGTCCTCATGCTTTCCGTCCACAGCGGCCTTTACCTTGATTGAGCAGGCGTTGATCTCCTCGCTCTCATCCAGGTTCCTGAGGTTGCCCCGCTTTTTGAGCACCTTGGCCCCGATGGTAGCCAGATCCATCAGGGTCTGCGGCCGCTGGGCCGCCTTCTCCTCGCCGTATACCTCCGCCCGGGCGCTCAGGTACTCCTGATAGGCCGCCTTGACCTCCGGGTCGGAAATCGAAATGTTCTCCAGATGGGTGGAGAAGGTGGTGTGGCGGCAGTGATCCGACCAGTAGGTGTCCACCACCCGCAGCTCGGTAACGGTAGGATCCCGCCTCTCCTCCCGCTGAAAGTAGTCCTGGAGAAACTTGAGGTCGGCCAAATCCATCGCCAGGCCGTACTCCTTCTGCATCTTCTCCAGCCCTTCCTCGTCCAGAGCTGTAAAGCCCTCGATTACGGGCACCGCGGCCGGCACGGCGTACGTTCGCTCCAGGGTGGCGGGCTTTTCCAGAGAGGCCTCCCGGCACTCCACAGGGTTGACCAGATAGCGGCGGACCTTATCCAAATCCTCCGCTCCCAATTCGCCCTCCAGGACATAAACTGTGGCGGTCTGTACCAGGGGACGCTCGCCTCCGGTGAGCATCTGCACGCACTGGGCCGCCGAGTCGGATCGCTGGTCGTACTGCCCCGGCAGGGATTCCACGGCCAGCAGGCTGTGAACCCCCTCGGGCGCCGGCATCTTCTCGTCCCAGACTTCATCCACCTGGGGCTCGGAAAAAACTGTCGTCCGGGCGGCGGCATAGACTGCCTGATCCACCCCCTCCACATCATACCGGCGGACAACTCGTACACCGGTGAGGGCGTCCACCCCCAGGTTGCTCTTCAGCTCATGGAAAAGTCCGCCCGCCTCCACTTGAAAGCCCGGCTTTTTCTCCACAAAGCAGCGATAAACTTGTCCCATTCCATATCCCTCCGCGGTTATTTCTCTCATTCCTCGTTAAGGCGTGTTGAGCTTCCAATCGGCAAAGCCGTAAAACACATTCTGCTGGGTGGGGGTGATGTCCTCGGCCTGTCCCCACTGCGTCAGTACGGACCAGTTCTTGAAACACAGCGGTACAAAGGCCGGATGTTCCGACAGGTAAGCGTACAGGGCCCGGCCGGCGGTCCCCCTGGCGCCGCCTGACGCAGCGCGGAAAGCGGCCAGAAGCGCCTCCGCCTCGGGGTCGGCGTAACCGCCGTAATTGAGCGCGCCCTCCGGCGACAGGAAGGGTGTCAAATCAAAGTCTGCGGTCATGCGGGTCTCCCCCAGATACAGGTCGAAGTCTCCCGCCTCCAGGGCGGCCAGGTAATCCTCCCAGGGAAGGCTGCGCAGCGTTACGGCGATTCCCAGAGCCTCCAGGTCCTCTGCCAGGCGCTCGCCAATCGCCAGGCGGGTGGTATTGTCACTGTTTACCACCAGATCCAGGGCCAGGCGCTGGTGGCTGCGCACACGGATGCCGTCCTCTCCGGCCGTCCACCCCAGCTCCTCCAGCGCGCGGGCCGCGCCTTCCGCATCATAGGCGAGCGCGTCCCCCAAGGTGTGGTCGTAGAGCGTGCTGACTGGTGAGACAGGCAGCGCCGCCGCCTGGGCGTGGCGGGCCAGCAGCACGGTGGACACCGCAGAGCGATCAAAGGCCCGCTGGAGCGCGACGCGCACCCCCTCCTCCTGGCAGAGGCCCTGGGCTGTATTTAGGCCAATATAGAGGAACACCGACGTGGCGTAGTCCTGAGTTTCAAAACTTCCGGAAAACCCCAGGGCGTTGGTCCCTGAAAAATCCGTGGTTACCAGGGACACGTCCCTGGTTTCAAAGGCGTGGATCAAATCTCCCGCCTCAGTCACCGCCAGCAGCGGGATCTCCGCCAGAGGAGCGTCTGCTCTCCAGCCCCGCAGAGTCAGGTCGTCGCCCTCGCCCTCCAGGACATAGGGGCCAGTGCCCAGGGGGCGGCCGGAGTCTCTGCTCTCCCGCACAACCGGGACATCCAGCAGCAGGGGCAGCGCGCCATTGGCAGTGGATAGCGTCACAGTGACCGTCCCCTCTCCGGCGGCAACGCCCGAGATTTCTGAAAGCCGCTGGCTGTAAAGAGCGCTTTGCCGCGCCAAATTCAGGGAATAGACCACATCAGCCGGCGCAAGGGCGCTTCCATCTGAAAACCGCGCGGAGGCGTCCAGCGTGAACGTCCATGCCAAACCATCCTCACTTACGGTATATTCTGAGCAGAGAACAGGCTCAGCCTTAAAGTCCGGGGTAACGGCAAAAAGCCCCTCATAGAGGAGCCCTGCCAGGGTCAGGTTGGTCCGGTTTCCCCCTGTAATCGGATGAAAGCTGGCCGCTGCATAGCAGGGCAGCACAAAGGGCACGGCCTCAGCGGCAGGCGAGGTGCTGGGCGGCGGTAAAGTCTCTGACGGCGCAGGGCTCTCCTCCGGGGCTGGCTTCGCGCATCCAGCCAGGAGCAGAAGCAGCATCAGAAAAAAGCAGGGCAATCTATATCGTCTCACAGCGAATTACGACCTCAGAGCAGCTCAATCATGGCCGCCTGGCTCCCCCGCTCCCCATGTGTAACCCTGTGAGACCAGTACTTCTCCGGCAGGCAGGCGGTACAGTCCCCTGAGACGGCGATATGGCTCTCCAAAAGCCCGGCCTGTTCCAGGCGGCAGGCGTTCAGGCCCTTGAGATCCACATGGAATTTACCGGTGGGCAGCACCTCAATGTACCGCAGGGCTGAGGCGCCCAGCGCCCCGGTCATGGCGTTGGGCACATCCTCGTGGGTTTCAAAGCAGCACTTGGAAATCCCGGGGCCAATGGCGGCCAGAATATCGGCGCTGTCGCAGCCGTAGACCTCCCGCATCTTGTCTACCGCCCGGGAGACCACTCCCAGAGCCGTCCCCCGCCAGCCCGCATGGACAGCGGCAATGACCCGCCGCACAGGATCATAGAGCAGGATGGGCAGACAGTCGGCTGAAAAGACCACCAGGGTCACCCCGGGGATATCGGTGACCAATCCGTCTGCCTCATAGTCCACCTTCCG
>ERZ825896.3102-NODE-3102-length-14544-cov-18.438954_pt1 | contig 14544 bp, 15 predicted proteins | sample MGYA00519858_ERZ825896 | MGnify/ENA primary metagenome ERZ825896 (study PRJEB31778, sample SAMEA3449214) | human gut metagenome | biome: human gut; feature: human-associated habitat; material: faeces | place: United Kingdom | collected 2010/2012 ... | reverse complement strand
TACAGAAACTTATTAACCAAGTAGTCTTGATTGACTACACCATTATTATACTAGGGGGAAAAATTATGAGTAAAAGGGTGAGATGGATTGCATCGGCAAAAAAATGGACAGCGTTATTTTTAATAGCAGTGATATTTTGTATCGGCTGCGGAACGGAACAGGTAGATGACTATGCTACCAATGATGGATATGATAAAGTATCCGAAGAACAGGAGAACACGACAGCCAGTAAGAAGATAGCAAAGGAAGATATAAAGGTAGGGGTATTACATATATCAGATCCAGCAGATGGAAGTGGCTATTCGTATACACATGATTTGGGAATACAAGGAATGCAGGAAAATCTGGGACTATCGGCAGAACAGATTGTAAGGAAAGTTAGTATTGCAGATTCCGATGAAGCTGCTACAAAAAAAGCAATCGAAGAATGTATTGAAGAAGGATGCAATATTATTTTTACAACCAGTTGGGGATATATGAAAACGACAGCAGAAATGGCAGAAAAATATCCCGATGTGTATTTTGCGCATGGAACCGGTTATATGAGTAATGGGAAAAATTTTGTAAACTATTTTGGACGAATTTATCAGGCACGTTATTTAAGTGGAATTGTTGCGGGTATGAAAACTACCAGCAATAAGATTGGGTATGTTGCGGCTATGGATACGCAAAATTCAGAAGTTACAGGGGGAATTGATGCATTTGCAATTGGCGTAGAATCTGTTAATCCAGATGCAAAAGTTTATGTAAAAGTGACAAACAGTTGGTATGACCCAGATAAAGAAGAACAGTATTCAAAAGATTTGGTTAAGTTAGGTTGTGATGTTTTGACACAACACTGTGATACCGCTTATCCACAAACGGTTGCACAGGACAATGGGGTTTATGGAATAGGATACAATTCTGATATGAGAAAAGAAGCACCAAATGCATGCCTTACCAGTGTCGTTTGGAATTGGAGTGCTTATTATACGGCAATCGTACAAAGTTTGATTGATGGAACATGGGATGGTTCCAATTATTACGGAGGCATGAGTGAAGGTCTGGTGCAGATTACGAATCTGGCGGATTTTTGTGCAGAGGGAACACAGGAAAAAGTGGATGCGGCAAAGGAAAAAATCATATCAGGTGAATGTAATGTGTTTGATGGGGTTTTAGAAACCAATACAGGAAAAAAGATTGGGAAAAAAGGAGAAACATTGGACGATGCTACTATTACGGGTGGTATTGACTGGTATTATAAAAATGTAGAAGTTATAAAATAGGGGGAGTAGCTTATGCAAAGAAAACAAAACAAAGGGGAAAATAAAAGAAAAAAACACAGCTTTTCGATACAGTATAAGATTATGGGAATTACTATTATTCCGTTGGTTTTTCTGGGAATTGTAGTAAGTGTGATTGCGCAAACGTTAGTAAAGGACGCTATGATTAATGAGGTGCAGAATACGTTAAAATCTTCTGCTGAAGCAATGTATGCAGCCTATGATCAAAATACGGGAGATTATTTTGAAGCAAAGAACGGGGATATTTGGAAAGGCGGATATAATATTTCACAATCATCGGGTCTGTTAGATGCATTTAAAAAAGATGCGGATACAGAAATTACATTTTTCTATGGAGACAAAAGAGTGGTTACGACAGCCGTTGATAAAAAGGGAAATAGAATCTTAGGCTCTCCTGCTGGCGCTACTATAAAAAAGAAGGTATTAGAAAAAGGTGAAAATTATTTTAGTTCCCATGTTAAAATTAACGATACCATGTATTTTGGCTATTATATTCCAGTATACCAAGATGGAAGTAAAACACCTATCGGAATGATTTTTGCTGGCGTGGAAAAGAACGCAAAGATGAAATCAATTATGTTGATTATCAGTACTGTAGTTATTCTTGTGTTTATTTGTATCGCACTAGGAATGGTTGTTGCAATGGTAATTTCCATGTCTATTTCCAAAGCTTTGAAAAAGAGTATACGGGTTGTAGAGCAAGTTTCGGATGGAGATTTGTGTGTAGAAATTGACCCTGCCTTAATGAAGCGTAAAGATGAAATTGGAGATTTGTCTATCTCCATGAATACATTGAAGGAAAAATTGAAGGATAGTATCGAAACAATTAAGACAAATGCACAACAGGTATTACAGTCCTCTTCTGTATTAGAGGGGGTAGCAACTACGACCGTACAATCTGTCCATGAAGTGGAACAGGTCGTAGGTCAGATTGCAGGAAGTGCAGACAATCAGGCAGTGATAGCAAGCCAAGCATCGGATCATGTATCGGATATGGGAGAAAAAATCCAACAGACCAGTAGCAAAGTACAGCAGATGCGACAGCAGGCAGATAATATGCAGGATGCAGAAAAAAGAGCACTCATTACGATTGATAAATTGATGGATAGCAACGGGCAGGTACAAAATCTTATCAATGATATTGCAATGCAGACACAACAGACAAACGAATCTGCAAGTCGTATTCGAGAAGCGGTAGATATTATTTCCTCTATTGCGGACGAGACCAATTTGCTAAGTTTAAATGCCAGTATTGAAGCGGCCAGAGCTGGGGAATATGGAAAGGGGTTTGCCGTTGTTGCAGAGGAAATACAAAAACTTGCTGCACAATCTACTGAATCCAGTGAAAAAATCAGTGCAATTATTGAAAAATTGATGGTAGATTCCAATAAGGCGGTAGAAATTATGAATCGGGTAACCGCGACGGTATTGGCACAGACAGAAAATATGCAGGAAACGCGTGAAAATACAGAAGATGTGATGGGACAAATTACGCTTTCCTTTGAAAGTATGCATAGCATTGAAGAAAGTGTGGACTACTTAGATACCGCAAGACAGGAATTGATTACTACAGTACAAAACTTGGCAGAAATTGCGGAACAAAATGCAAAGACAACACAGGAAGTAAGCAGTAATACAAATGCAGTGACAGGAGAGTTTACAAAGCTTAAGAATAGCTCTACCGGGCTTCAAAACATTGCGGAACAATTAGAGATTAGTACAAAGTATTTCTCCGTATAAAATAAGAAAGATTAGAAAAAAATGTAGTATTCCCTTTTTGGTTGGTGTATCATAGATTATGAGTTTAAAATAGTTAGTATCTTCCGCTCTTTGCATTTTTATGGAGCGGAAGCGTTTTCAGATAACATGAGTGGTAGCGTAGAGGATAGGAACAAGCTTACCTGGAAACGCCATGAAAGGAGAAATGAAAATGTTTCAAAAAGGAGAAAAAAAGGATATTACAGATTTAATTCAGGATATGCTGGAAGGGTATAACAAGACCCAGACCAGTATGCATGAAATTGATAATATAGCAACGCAGAGTCGTATGCTTGCGAATACGGCAGCCAGAGAACTCGGACGTATGGGTGGAATGGCAGGCGGATTTCAGATTATCACGCAGGAAATTAAAAATTTCTCAGAGGCGAATCGCACAACAAATCAGAAAAATATGCAAAATGTGGAAGCATTAAATACAGAGATTAATAGTATGCTTGGTGTTCGTACTGCGGATGTTGCCTACGATTTAATTGATAAAATTGATCGAAATTTGGCAGAACGGTATTGTAATGTGCAAGTATGGTGTACATTCGAAGCCATTATACGTTATGCAAAAGAAGACACACCCCATCGAAAAGAGGATGTCATGCATCTGCTAAAAAGCTTGCATAAAATTTATGCTGTTTATCACGATATATTTATGGTAGATCGGAATGGAACGATTGTAGCAGCGGCTGAGAGAGAGGAATATATAGGTCGTGATGTAAGTCAAAAAGACTGGTTCTTGGCAGCGAAAGAGCAGGAAAATGTAGTAGTATCCGATTTGCATTATTCAAAAGTAATTGATGATTATGTAGTTTCCTATACAAATAGAATTGTAGATGAGGATGGAACCTTTTTGGGCGTGATAACAACAAGGTTTAACTGGGAAAATATTCTTGCTATGATTGATGAAACCAAGATCGGGAAAAAGGGAGAAGTATATTTGATTAACAAGGATGGAATGGTAATCGGAGCCAGAGATCGAGGACTTATCTTCCATAAAAATATGCTGTTAGAATGTCAGGGAGCACAAACCATTTTAGCTGGTGAGGTAAAAGAAAACTATGGCTATGCCATAGAGATGAATGAACAGGCACAGTTGACACGTATTCTTGGTTATGCAAAGACAAAGGGATACAATAGTTATAAAGGACAGGAGTGGGCGGTACTGGCATTGGAAAATATACGGTAACTTGACAAATCATTCCAGAAACCATAAACTACTAAAAGATAGTGTTTATTTTCTTACATTTAAGAAAAGTGGACTATGAAATCAGACAGTTTTAACTTAGGAGCAGGTAGTGAGGCAGATGATAGGAATCTGCTTTACAGGATGCCTAAAATACAGGGAATAAAAGGAGGAGCAGATGGAGAACCCAAAATATATGTTTATGACAGAAGAAACCAGCAGAGCGATAGAAGAGCAAATGCCTCCAGAAGAGATTGTTTATGATTTGGCTGACCTGTTTAAAGTGTTTAGCGATATGACAAGAATACGAATTTTGTATGCGCTTGCACATACAGAACTATGTGTATATGATATAGCAGCAGTAGTAGGAATGAGTCAATCTGCCATTTCCCACCAACTTCGTGTGTTGAAACAGGCAAAATTAGTGAAATATCGTAGAGAAGGTAAAACCGTATTTTATTCGCTGGCAGATGGACATATCCATACGATATTAAATCAGGGATTAGAGCATGTGCAGGAATAAACAGGAAAGTTATGAACTACAAATTCCTGTGTCAATATTAAAAGAGAGAGCTAAAACATTGTTTTGGAATATGAGTGGCTTTTCTGTAAAGAACCCACCTTCTGAATATCAGAAAAAAGAGGTATTGCAGTTGCAGCAGGCATTGGAATCAAAAATAGAAATCAATGCACTTTTACGAAAGCTAGAACCCTATTCCTTTGAAAAGCAATATATGACGCTTGCAGATGAAATGATTTATTACGAATTACCTTTGCATTTATATAAGGAGCAGATAGTCGGAATATATGCATTTTTAATAAGCGAAGATACATTGGTAAGTGACGAGCAGGATACCGTAGATCAATTATATACACACATCTGGCAAAATGCATATTTAGATGCGGCAAGAGAGTGGGTAAAAGAATATCTTTTCCAAAAAACAGGGCAATTTGTTTCATCATGTATATCACCAGGATTTTATGGGATTGCATTGTCGCATATGAAAACCTTATATCATATGGTGGATGGAGAAAAGATTGGTGTATCCGTTCGACCAGATGGTTTGTTATACCCGGAAAAAAGCGTTCTTGGAATATACTTACTATTAAAAAATCAAATTAACATTTTGGGAAAACGGTGTGGAAGTTGTCCGGCACAGGGAAAAAACTGCGAGTTTTGTATGGAAAAAATATAGTTACATTTGTTACATTTACAGCGGAGGTAAAAATGAAAAAATTAATAGAGCAGATTGTGAAATTTGGAGTAGTGGGAATTGTTGCCACTATTGTTGATTGGGCGATATTTGCAATTCTTGTTGAAGTGTATGGTGCTAGTGCAGTTCTTGCAGGAGCTGTAGGGCTAAAGACATGGAAGACGATTGCAACCATTATTTCGTTCTCAGTATCGGTTGTGGTAAACTACATAGGAAGTATGAAATATGTATTTGAACGCCGAGACGATATGAGCCGTACGAAGGAGTTTATTATTTTCCTTGTATTAAGCATTATCGGTTTGATAATCAATGTAATCATTATTCGGGCATTGGATGGAATTGATAGCTACTTTAAAGATTGGCCGGCTATTATTTCGCGATTTGCATATATGATACCAAAGGTAATTGCAACATTAGTTGTATTAGTCTGGAACTTTGTATCCAGAAAACTATTATTAGAAAAAAAGTAAACAAATAAAGGAGGAGTAAAAAATGGAATTGATGAAAGCAATGGAGACAAGAAGAAGTATTCGTGCGTATAAGCAGGGAGAGAGTATCGAAAAGAGTGTGTTAGAAGAATTGGTAAAAGCTGCACAATTAGCACCATCATGGAAAAATTCACAGACTGGTCGCTATTATGTTGTACAGACTCCTGAGAAGGTAGAAGAAGTGAAAAAGGCAACACTTCCAGAATTTAATCAAAATAGTTGTAAAGATGCACCAGCATTAATCGTAACAACTTTTGTAAAGAACAGAGCTGGATTTGATCGCGAAGGAAATCCAGATAATGAACTTGGAAATGAATGGGGAGCTTATGATTTAGGACTTGCCAATCAGAATTTATTATTAAAGGCAGCAGAACTTGGATTAGATACGTTAGTGATGGGAATACGTGACGAAAAAGCACTTCGTACACAATTATCCATTCCAGAAGATCAGGAAGTAGTTGCTGTAATTGCAGTAGGCTATCGACAAGAAGATGCAGAGATGCCAAAGAGAAAAGAATTAGAAAAAGTAGCTGTATTCTTTTAATTGAGAAGAAATATGTTTCTGAAAATAGAAAAACCAGGGCGATACATGAAATGTGTAACGTCCTGGTTTTTCACTTATGTGACTAACACCCTCATCCGTTAGTTTATAAAAATTGTGTTACCTGTAAAAACTACGTTTTATTTTGCTTGAAAATTAGATATGTGCAACAAAGGCATACATCATAATATAGTGGCAAAGACTTCCCAACAAAACAAATACATGGAAAATTTCATGTGTTCCGAAATTTTTATGTTTGCGGTTAAAGTTTTTCATAGGCAATGCATAAATAATACCGCCTATGGTATAACAAATACCACCGGCAAACAGCCAAATAAAGGCTGGAGTGGAAAGTTTTGCGGCAATCTGTGCTAAGGCAAATACGCAGGTCCATCCCATAGCAATATATATGACGGAAGAGAACCATTTAGGGCAGGTAACCCAACATGCTTTTAAAATGATTCCTAAAATTGCGATACTCCAAACGATGAGACACATAGTATAACCCAAATGATTTCCAAGAACAACCAGACAAACAGGGGTATAACTTCCGGCAATCATTACAAAAATCATCATATGGTCACATTTTTTCAATCGTTTATTGATGGCTTTGGTAAGATTGAAGGTATGGTAAGAGGTGCTGGCTGCATATAATAAAAACATGCTGACACAAAAGATAAACATAGAAAAAACACTGATTTCTATATGACTGCTGTGAATAAAAGTATGCCACAGCAATGGCAGCATACCAAGCGCAATCAGTACCATGCCGATAAAATGGGTAATAGCACTACCTGGGTCTTTTGGATGTAGTAATTGTTGTTTTGTTTGCTTGCTCATAAAAATCCCTCCTTGATGCAACTGATAGCTTTGCTATGCAGTTATTTTTCTGTATGATATACAATATGATTTCAATTAAAGTGATATGTAGTTTTAAAAACTACGTTATCTTGTATATGATAATACAACATAAAAGGAAGGCTGTCAATAGGTTTTTCTTGTCAGAATATAGCGGGAAGTGGTATAGTGTTACTATTCCTATTATTTAGATGGATAGATTTATTTTGATAAAGGAGAAAAAATATGGATATTCAGGTTGGAGATATTGTACGTTTAAAAAAGCAGCATCCTTGTGGAAACTTTGAATGGGAAGTGTTGCGTGTAGGGATTGACTTCCGTTTAAAGTGCTTAGGATGCGGACATCAGGTGATGTTGCCGAGAAAACAGGTAGAGCGAAGTATAAAACAAGTAAGAAAACCAGAGGAAAATTAAAAATTTACTAGACAAGGACAAGGGTATCTGGTATAATTAAATCTTGTTGAGAGAATTTTATTTTCAAATGGGCGAATTCCCGAGTGGCCAAAGGGGACAGACTGTAAATCTGCTGCTTAATGCTTCGGTGGTTCGAATCCACCACCACCCATTTAGCAGTAAAACTGCGAATTAAATATTATCGCGGGGTGGAGCAGTCTGGAAGCTCGCCGGGCTCATAACCCGGAGGTCGTTGGTTCAAATCCGGCCCCCGCAATTTATGCCCAGATAGCTCAGTCGGTAGAGCAGGGGACTGAAAATCCCCGTGTCGCTGGTTCGATTCCGGCTCTGGGCATTAAAAATTTTAGAGACTCAATTCTTCAAACAAAAGAATTGAGTTTTTTACTTTATAGGAAAGTTATAGAGTAAAATATTTAGCGAGATGTGCATAGATGTGTAAGAAAGATAATTGTAAAAAGCATACAACCAGCATTTGAAACGCAAAGTGGAGCAAGTTCCTTATGAAAGGAAGGACTTGCTCTATTTTGTTCTTTGTCTCGTAAAAAATAATTTAATTAGAGAGAGAATACTATAATAGCTGAAATGGATGATAGCTGAAATAATTGTGTGGTGGAAACTGAAAGAAGACGAGTGAAAAAACTATATATTTGACAAACAGGGATGTTGTCCTTGTTTGTCAAATATATATGTTAATATGTAACAAAATGTTTATGTAAATAAGAAAAATGTGAATAAATGGTTTAAGTTTTAAAAATATTGTGGATAAGTAAAGGAAATTGTATTGATATGTAACGTATATCGTGGCACGTATGTCTAATTTTTATGTGGTCTCTAGGGACGTCATTTATTTTTGTTGGAGTAATTATGTGTAATATCCAATGTTACTTATGTTCTTTCCAAATGGTTGGATGAAATAGTATTAATAGTGGAAATAATTCCAATCGTCCAGCTAACATATCAAACATTAAAACAAATTTTGCAAAAGGTGAAAATAAATCAAAGTTTCGGGTTGGTCCTACTAGATTTAATCCTGGACCTATGTTATTTAAAGTAGTTGCGACCGCTGTAAAATTGGTTATAAGATCTTTTCCATCTAAAGATAGTAAAAATATCGAAGCTGCAAATATTGTTATAAATGTAATGCCATAGACGTTTACAGAGCGTACTACTTCATGAGGTACCGGTTTATCATCCATTTTTATCTTTTGAATGCTTTTTGGATGAATGTAGGAACGTAATTCCTTTACTACAGTTTTAAACATAATTAAAAAACGGGAGACTTTTATACCACCACCGGTACTACCAGCACATGCACCAACAAACATGAGCATGACGAGAATTGTTTTACTTGTTCCGGGCCATAAATCAAAGTCTGTTGTAGAATATCCTGTAGTTGTAATTATTGAGCCAACTTGGAATGCTGCATCTGTAAATGCTTTAAAGACGTTTGTATAGGTCTTTACAATATTTATGAAAATAACTAGGGTTGAAGCGAGAATAATCATAAAGTAACATTTTACCTCTTCCATTTTTATAGCCTTTTTAAATTGTTTAAAGAGGATTAAATAGTATGCATTAAAATTTACGCCAAATAATATCATAAATATGGTTACTACCCATTTAATATATGGTGAGTAACTTGCCATACTGTCGTTTTTTATTCCAAATCCACCTGTTCCAGCAGTTCCAAAACTTGTGTTTATCGCATCAAAAACTGGCATACGACCAAGTAAAAGAAATATGAATTCTATTGCGGTCATTGTAAAGTAAATGATGTATAAAATCTGTGCGGTAGATTTTACTTTTGGTACTAACTTTCCAACAGATGGTCCGGGGCTTTCCGCACGCATTAAATTTATATGGGAACCTCCACTCATAGGAATAATGGCTAACAAAAATACTAATACGCCCATTCCTCCAATCCAGTGTGTAAAACTTCTCCATATAATGGAACAATGAGATAAGGCTTCTACATCAGATAATATACTGGCACCGGTAGTTGTAAAACCTGAAATTGTTTCAAATAATGCATCTGGAAGGAATGGAATTTCTCCTGTAAATACAAATGGGAGGCAACCAAAAAAACTTAGAAAAATCCAACTTAAAGCAGTTGTTACGCATCCTTCTTTTAAATAGAAAACATTGTTAGCAGGTTTCTTTCTGCGCATGATCCAGCCGATTAAAATACAAATTAATGCGACTGCAAGATAGCAAAATCCTTCTGTTTCTAAATAAATCAGTGCTGTAAGACAAGGAATCAAAAATAAAACACCCTCAATCATTAGCACATATCCTAAAATATATTGTATAATTGATCGATTCATATTTTTTATCTGTATTACAGACTCCTTTCTTGAAAATTATTATAATGTTTCTATTAGGATAAGATATCTTCAATATCATTAAATCCAGTATGTGTAGTAACAATAATGACACTGTCGCCTATTTTGATACAGTCGTCACCGTCTGGAATAATTGTTTGACCATTGCGATTAATACAGGCTACCAATAAATTATTTTTTAATTTTAATTCTTTTAATGGTATTTCTGTAACATTTGTATTTTTTTGTACAACGAACTCAATCGCTTCCGCACGATGGTCGTACATATGGTAAAGTGTTTCAATATTGCTGTTTTGTGAGTTTGTTTTTGCACGTACATAGGCGATAATGGCTTCTGTAGTAATATATCTTGGGTAAACTACACTTCCCAAATCTAAAGAGCTAATAACATCTTTGAAAGAAGTACGATTAATTTTCGTTACAATTTTGGCATCAGAAAGTTGTCTTGCGTGTAATGTGAGCAAAATATTTTCTTCATCAATACCGGTTAATGGAACAAAAGATTCTATGGTATCAATTTCCTCTTCACGTAAAAGTTCCTCATCGGTACCATCACCATTTATGATGATGGCTTTTGGAAGAAGAACACTTAGTTCTTCACATCTGGAACGATCTCGTTCAATGATTTTTACAGAAACATTCATGTGCATTAAACGTTTAGCAAGATAGTAAGCAGCTTTTCCACCACCTATAATCAAAGTATTTTTTACGTGTTTCGTCTTAAATCCAATAGTTTCAAAAAATTCTTTTATACCATTTCTGGAGGATACGACAGATATAACGTCGCCCGCATGCATAACAAATTTTCCACTTGGAATATATACATTTCCAGAACGCTCAATTGCACAAATAATGGTTTTTATATTCATCAGACTTGCAAAAGTGGAAATATTCATGCCTTCTAGCATATTTTTAGATGGAATTTTTAATTTTACAAGTTCTGCTTGTCCATGTGCAAAAGAGTTTACCTCTAAGGCGTTTGGCATTGCTAAGATTCTGGATACCTCGCGAGCAAATTCTCGTTCTGGGTTGATGATCATTGCTAAATCCAGTTGATTTTGTAAAAATAGTAGTTCATTACTATAATCTGGTGTTCGAACACGAGCAATTGCAGCACAGTTTGATGTGTGTTTTGCAATGGTACAACACAAAAGATTTAACTCGTCAGAATCGGTAACAGCAATGAGTAAATCTGCTGTATCGACACCAGCCTCTTTTTGTAAACTGTAACTGGCACCATTTCCAATTAAACCCATAACATCATATAAGTTTGCAAGATCTTGTACACGATCCGTATTTTTATCAATAATTGTAATATCATGTCCTTCCTTGCTTAAACGTTCTAATAATGTTGAGCCTACTTTTCCGCACCCAACAATAATAATACTTAATCCTTTTGGTGTGGTTTCTTTTTTCAGTAACATTTTTTTCTCCATTTCTGCACTGATTTAAAATTAAAGTTACAGCAAAAAACAGTGCGAATAAATTTCTGTAACCGTTTATCGGATTGTGTGTGCAAAAAGTGCAAAACAGTCCGTAGGTATTTATGAGGGCAAAGTATTTTTGCCCCCAATATTATAATCTTATCACAATCTTTATATCGGCACAAATATAAATATAATAGTATAGCTGGTAAGATTTATAAAGTGACAGAAGGTTAAAACTGATTAGAAGTATATATTTTTATAAAAGGACAAGAACCCTACTGCTTTTAGGATGTGGGGTTTCTTGCACGAGGTATGGGGTTCAAGCACTTACCTCGTAAAGCACGCAGTACCACTTTTATAGGAGCAAGTAGAGAAGCGGATTGCGAATATCCTTGACATAAAGCATTGTTCTAAAACGTTACTGGGCATACTTGGGAGAAATAGTGAGGAGAAATGTTATTAGATATAAAATAAGGTTGATTTCTAAGGGGGGAGTGTATTATAATTTTTCTGTAAACATTTAATTGAACATTATGCGGTTGGAAATAAAAATTGTTATTGTTTCTGTGCGTGTAAAAATGTTGATGCAAAAAGTGTGCAACCTGCATTTGTGCAAAGTGGGCTTCAAGATTAGTAGCTTGCAAAGTACGCAGTGCTACTTTTATAGGAGCAAGTAGAGAAGCGGATTGCGAATATCCTTGACAGGAACAAAGTGGAAAATTGATTGTTTGGATTGGTGCTTTTGTTTTGTATACAGCATGGCTGAAAATATTGTGGCATACAGGCGTAGGAATCGTAATAAAAATTTCCGTAGGCATAAGGAATTACGTTGGTAGCTAATTCTGTGCGAGTATACAGTATTAGTATCCAGGAAAGGAATAGGTTAAGAGAACAATGAAGGAATTTCAACCAATTAAAGAAGGAAAAGTACGTGAGGTATATGACAACGGAGATAGTTTGATTATCGTTGCAACAGATCGAATTTCCGCATTTGATGTTATTTTAAAGAACAAGGTGACAAAGAAGGGTGCTATTTTAACTCAGATGTCTAAGTTCTGGTTTGATTTTACAAAGGATATTGTTCCAAATCATATGATTTCTACTGATGTGAAGGATATGCCTGAATATTTCCAGCAGGAAAAGTTTGATGGAAACAGCATGATGTGTAAAAAGTTAGAGATGCTCCCTATTGAGTGTATCGTTCGTGGATATATTACAGGTAGTGGTTGGGCAAGTTATAAGGAAAATGGTACAGTTTGTGGTATTAAACTTCCTGAAGGGTTGGTAGAGTCTGATAAGTTACCTGAGCCAATTTATACACCAAGTACAAAGGCTGAGATTGGTGATCATGATGAAAATATTTCTTTTGAACAGAGTATTGATGTATTAGAAAAGGCATTCCCTGGCAAAGGAAAGGAATATGCAACAAAGATTAAAGATTGCACAATTGCTTTATATAAGAAATGTGCAGAGTATGCATTAAGCAAAGGAATCATTATTGCAGATACAAAATTTGAGTTTGGTTTAGATGAAAATGGAAATGTTGTAATTGGTGATGAGATGTTGACACCAGATAGTTCTCGTTTTTGGCCATTAGAAGGTTATAAGCCAGGACAGGGACAGCCATCTTTTGATAAGCAGTTTGTTAGAGACTGGTTAAAGCAGAATCCTGAAAGTGATTATTTATTACCTGATGATGTGGTAGAAAGGACAGTGGATAAATATGAAGAAGCGTATGAGTTACTTACAGGAAAGAAATTTGCCTAAGTAATAATAATAGAAAGACGCTCCTCTGTGTATGCGTTTGTGTACACAGAGGGGCGTTTTTTGCATATTTTATAAAAGAGCAAGGAAACCCACTGCATTTAGGCGGTGGGTTTCCTTGCGCGAGATGTGAGGAGCAAGCACTGCACCTCGTAAGGCAAGCAGTGCCACTTTTATAAGAGCATGTAGTAACGTGAATTGCGAATATCCTTTACAAAGTATAAGTGGCTTTTATAAAAATGTTTGAGCCGATTACTTTTTTTCGTTTGGTAAATTTGTTGGCTAATCCAGTACTTTCAATGAAATCTTTTGTTACGTGAACAAGAAGTTGTTCCATTTCTGTTTCCACAAGATAGTAGGCAGATTGATCATTAAGTGAATCTGCTACATTTAGTACTCCAGGTTGTACGATAAAATCAATAATCCATTCAATTTTACTCAATTTTTTATGTCGTATCAATGGAGTAATGCAGAGTGCTTTTGGAAATTTTTGTTTTGCAACAGCATCATATTTATTACGGCATTTTCCAATCTTTTGATATTGGGATAAATCAATAGCTTCTCGAATTGTGTTACTTGTAACGGTTCCTTTTTCATCTAAAAGATAATCAATACTTACATCAAAAAGTTTAGAGATATTTTGGAGGCTTTCAATACTTGGAAGTCCTCGATTACTTTCCCACTTTGTAATTGCTTGACGTGATACACTTAATTTTTCTGCTAATTCCTCTTGGGATAAACCTGCTTTTTTTCTATGCTCTCTTAATTTTTCACCTAAATTCATACTTAAAATCTCCCTTCTTTTATTAAAATATCTACAAAGCAAAAGTAGTTTTAAAACCTGTTTTTAGAATAATAGTTTTAATTTGTTTTTGCAAGAAACTTTGTTTTGCAGGGATGCTACTTATCGTAGCAAGTGTAATAATTCGAGAATTGCGTTGACAATAAAAATTTTCCATGCTATACTTACTACATTACTTGAGTAATGTAGTAAAGAAAAAATGAATGAGAAAGAGTTAAAATCATAACACATGCATGAGTTATGTAAATGAATTGCAAAAGGTAAATGCCAGTTACAGTATACATATTTTTAAACTGTAACACAACCTCCTCATAATTGAGGGGGATAGGGAACTAATGTGGACCTGTCCGCTTTGTTCTTGGCACAGAAAGAAATAATAGAGCTTTATAGATAGCGAAAGTAAGACATGATCTCTCGGAATCTTGAGAGAGCATGCCAGCAAAACTCTGGCATTGAACTTT
>ERZ825896.3100-NODE-3100-length-14550-cov-34.190617_pt1 | contig 14550 bp, 12 predicted proteins | sample MGYA00519858_ERZ825896 | MGnify/ENA primary metagenome ERZ825896 (study PRJEB31778, sample SAMEA3449214) | human gut metagenome | biome: human gut; feature: human-associated habitat; material: faeces | place: United Kingdom | collected 2010/2012 ... | reverse complement strand
CACCTGACTGAGCACCGTCGCCGCCGCCGCGCCAGCGGGACCCCAGCCGAAGGGAATCATAAACAGCAGGTCGAGCCCCACGTTCAGCAGCGTGGACAGCAGCAGAAACAGCAGCGGCGTCACGGCGTCGCCGTAAGCGCGCAGCACGCCGCAGATGAGATTGTAGCCCATCTGGGCGAAAATGCCGAGAAAGATGACGAGGCAGTAGCTGTAAGCCGCGCCGTAGACCGCGCTGTCCGCGGGCGTGACGTTGACGAGCCGCAGCAGCAGCGGCAGCAGCGGCACGGAGACCGCCGTCAGCGCCGCGGAGACGAGCAGCAGCAGATAGCCCTGCGCGGCGAGCGAGGCGCGCACGCGCCCGGCCTGACCGGAGCCGACCGCCTGCGCCGTCACGACGCTGAAGCCCGCGGCGCAGCCGAAGGCGAACTGGAGAAAGAAGTAAGTGAGCGCATAGGTGTCGTTGACGCCGGCGACCTCGTCGACGCGCAGCACCTGTCCGCAGATCGCGGCGTCCGCCAGCACATAGAGCTGCTGGAGCAGATAAGAGAGAATAATCGGGAGACTGTAGCGCAGAATAACGCGCCAAGGCGTCCCCGCCGTAAGGTCCACGGGCCGCGAAAGGTGCGCGAGGAGGGAGGTTTTCATGAAAGATCGAGTCCTTTCAGAATTTCTGGCGACATTATAAAAAAACGCCGGCGAAAAAGCAAGAGCGTAAATTGCATAAAAAAGAGCAGCCCGCGGACCGCTCTTTTCACGGTATTTCGGGAGGCGTCAGCCAAACGCGGTGCGGGCAAAAAATCCAAAGGTTCCCTTTTTCCCTGTTGATTTTTAAAAGGAACTGTGTTATACATTTTATTGCATTTAAAAGAATTTATATTGTATCACAGAAAAAACGGAGGCAGGAGGCGGCGTATGGAGACGATCACATCCCGGAAAAATCCGATCATTGCGCGCCTTCGGGCGCTGGGTGCGGACCGGGCGGCGCGGCGGGACGCGGGGGAGTTTCTCTGCGACGGACCGAAAATGCTGCGCGAGGCGCTGCTCTGGGGCGCGGAGATCACCGCCGCGCTCTGGGCGGACGAGCCGGAGCCGGGCGTAGACTGTCCGGCGCAGTACCGCGTGCCGCGCGAGCTGCTGGACTATGTTTCTCCGCTCAAAAGCGCCGCGGGCGTGGTCTTCTCCGTGCGCTGCCGCCACTGGGAGCCCGCCCCGCCGGGGCGGACGCTTGTGCTGGAGACGATCCAGGACCCCGGCAACCTCGGCACGATCCTGCGCACGGCGAACGCCCTCAGCGTGGACACCGTCATTCTGACCGGGGACTGCGCGGACGTATGGAACCCCAAGACCGTGCGCGCCACGATGGGCGCGGTGTTCCGCCAGCGCTTTTATGAGATGGAGCGCGGCGAGATGCGGGATTACCTCGCGCGCCACGGGCTGAAGCTTTACGGCGCTGCGCTCTCCGACCGGGCGGGCGACCTGCGCACGATCGATCTCAGTACCGCCGCCGTCGCCATCGGGAGCGAGGGGCAGGGGCTCTCTGAGGAGCTGCTCGCCCTCTGCGACGAGGAGCTCATCATCCCGATGAACGCCCAGTGCGAGTCGCTGAACGCCGCCGTCGCCGCCGCGATCGTGATGTGGGAGCTGACGCGCTGAGCGGAAAACGCCCTCGGAAGAAAGAGAAAGGGAAGGGGAGCGGGAAAACGTGGCAAGTCTGGAATACTGGATATGGTTTGCGTCGCTGCGCGGTCTGCGCGCAAAAACGCGCCGGGCGCTGCTGGACCGCTTCGAGTCCCCGCGGGACGTGTTCTTCGCCGACCGGCGCGAGCTGGCGCGGCTGGAGCTGAGCCCGGCGGAGCTGGAGGCGCTGGAGCAGCGCGATCTCCACGCGGCGGACGGCATTCTGGCGCGCTGCGAGGAGCTGGACGTCCGCGTGCTGACGATGCAGGACAGGCTCTACCGCGTTTCCTGCACGCTGCTGCGCTGCGAGGCTGACCGCGAAGATGCCGTGCAGTCCGCGCTGGAAAAGGCGTGGCGCGGGCGCTTCCTGCTGCGGCAGGAGCAGTACATGGAAACGTGGCTGACGCGCATCCTCATCAATGAGTGCTATGCCATCATGCGCCGAAGCCGCCGAATCATCCCGATGGCGGAAGTCGGGGAAAATCAGCCGGCGCAATGGGAAGCACAGAATGCGGACGAGATGCTGTGCCGCGCCCTGACCGCGCTGCCGGACACACTGCGCCTGCCGATTGTCCTGCACTACATGGAGGGCATGGACATTCGCACCATTGCCCGCACGCTGCGCATACGGGAGAGCGCAGTCAAGAGCCGACTGCACCGCGGCAGAGAGAAGCTGCGGCAGTCCGACGAGTTGAAGGAGCTGTTGGAAGATGAATAAAACGAAGCAGGAGAAATGGCAGCGCGCCTATGGCGACACGCCGGATAGCTTCCGGCAGCGGGTTGCGTCGTCGCTTCCAAAGGGTGAGGAGAGCCGGCATGTGGCGTTCCCGCGGCGCGCGATGGTGCTGGCGGCGGCGCTTGTGCTGGTGCTGACGACGGCGTATGCGGCGGTCGTCACGCACACGGAACTGGTCTGGAACGCGGGGCATCCCATCGAGAACGAAGCGGATGACCGCTTGGGGCTGCTGACGGGCAAGGCTGGTACTTCGGGCGACAGCCTGACCATCGGCGGCGTGACCTTCACGGTGCAGGATGGCATCTACTCCCCGGAAACCGGGCAGCTGTTCGCGTCTGCCGTCATTTCCGCGGATGAAAGTGTGCAGCTGGTCGGCGTGGAGAGCGACATGGAGTGGGAAGTGCGGGCTGTAACTCCGGTCAGCGAAAAGCTCGACCCCAGCGGCATTTCGTGGGCGGAATGGGCGGAACAGAACGGCAAGACGCTCGTTCCTGTGCGGATGGAAATCAGGGGAAGCGAGCAATTCCCGAATATCCCGATGTTTGGCGATTTCTTGACGCAGAATCCGGACGGCACGGTGTCGGTGGGCTTTCAGGTGGATTTGAGCGAGGAGGATGTTAGCCATCTGAAATCCTGCGAAGTGCAGCTGGAATGCCGCGTCGGCGCGTTCGGCAAGGATGGCAAGGCGACGCAGTGGCAGAAGGAAATCCTCACCGCGACGATTACGTTCAAATAACGACAAAAACATTTCGGGAAGTATTGACAAGCGGGGTAACTTTCGGTATAATCAACCCCGTCGCAGATAAGGAATGAGTTAGAGTCATTCCGGGTAAAAGACACTGACCCGTCCCGCAAGGGGCGCAAGGCCGAACGGACAGCCGGGTCAAATGCCGATGCGGGGTATAAACTCGCACGCAGCTTTCGCTGCATCTCATTGATTATACGGTTTCCCCATGCGGGTTCGCTCCATTTGGAAGCCGTATGAGTTCAAAGCTCAGTTTCACCGGGTTTCCCTTGTGCGTCACGACGCGCAGCAACTTGTGAAATGGTCAATAAGAGTAGTAAAAGTAAGTCTTTACTTGAGGCAGTCCCGCAAGGAATTGCTGCTGACTCTGACAACCTATCCTTATCTCCGAACGCTTTCTGAAAAGATGCCTTCGGGGTGGTGTGTGCTGTGCAAACATCACCTTTTTTCGTACCCATTTTACCCAGCCAGCCTGCGACGAAATACTTTTTAGGAGGACGAACCCCATGAAAAAGTTCCTTTCCCTGCTCCTGTCTCTGGCGATGCTCCTGAGCGTCGCGGCGCTGGCGGACGAAACGCACGGCAACTACTCCGACGAGATGAAGATTCCCTACGCGGTGGATCTCAGCCCGGAAGACGGCGCGGACAGCGTTGAACGCGCGGGCGACCATGTGGACAGCCCGTACTTCAGCCGTCTGGACTTCTACAACATGACCTCGACCGACACGCTGACCATCCTGCCGCATTTCCAGACCATGCAGCAGACGAGCGAATGGTCTTGCGGCGTTGTCAGCGCTCTGATGGTGATGAACTGGTACGGCAAGCTGGGCGACTACAACGAGCAGACCTTGGCGCAGCTGCGTGGCACGATTGGCGACAAGCCCGGCGCAACCAGCATGAGCCAAATGGTGGATATCTTTAACGGCGTGGGCGGATTCAACTGCTACTCCGCCATCGACGCGGGCGAGGACGTTGCGGATATCTTCACCTTCGAGTACATCCAGCAGCAGCTGGCGGCGGGCAACCCCATCATGATTGGCTGGAACGACTGGGGCGGCCACTGGCAGGTCATCATCGGCTACGACACGATGGGCACGGAAACCACGCAGGATGACGTGATTATCGTCGCCGATCCCTACGACACCACCGACCACAATCAGGATGGCTATGGCGTGTATGGCGCCGAGCGCTTCCTGTACAACTTCACGTTCTACAACTTCTTCTCCGAAGAGTCTGGGGAACTGAATGACTACTGCTTCCTTGTGGCGACGCCGGAAGCGTAATTGCAAAATCCACGGTGTCCGCTGGTGAAAATCAGCGGGCATTTTGTCTTTTTGGGGGATAAAAGTTTGCAAGGGGCTATGCAGAATGGGCAGAATGTTGTAAAATAAGGACAAGAATCATCAGGAGGATGAGAGAATGTTTCCCGAATCGCTCGTGGCGGCGCGAAAGCTGCTGGAAGAGATTACCCCGCTGCAAACGGACTGTGGGCTGGTATGCGGCGGCGCGTGCTGCCAAACGCATCCCGGTGAGGAGACGGGGATGCTGCTGTTTCCGGGCGAGGCGGAAATGTATCGCGGCGAAGAAGGCTTTACGCTCGTGGATTCGCTGCACGGGACGATTCTCGTCTGCGAGGGACGCTGCGACCGCGCGAATCGTCCGCTGGCGTGCCGAATGTTTCCGCTGGTGATGCTCCTGCGCCCCGATGGCGTGAAAATCGCGACGGATGCGGCTGCGCAATCGGTCTGTCCGCTGGCACGGCAGGGGAAAAGTGCCCTTTCGCAGGATTTTGTCGCGGCAGTGCGTCAGGCGGCGAATCTGCTTGCGCAGGACGATCAGCAGGCGGCGCATTTGCGGCGTTTGACGGACATGCAGGACGAATTAAAGGCGCTTCGGGCGCAGTATCGCGGGAGGAAGGAACATGTTTGAGGCGGTAGAAATCTCGCGGGAAATCACCGGATCGGGGCAAAATCTGCTCCTGTGCGGGGATGTTTACCAGCAGCAGCCCGCGCTGTCAGCGCTGGCGGGGCAGGTGCAGGCGGTGTATATTGATCCGCCGTTCATGACGGGGGAGACGTTCACACGCCGCCGCCGCTTCGGTACGTCCGGCTGGAAAACGGGTCGCCCGATGCCTGAATATCCGGCGTATATCGACCGCTTTGCCGACACGAAGGAATATCTGGAACTGCTGCGTTCGCTAATTGAGTGCGCGAAAGACCTCTTGAAACCGACGGGCGTGCTGTATCTGCATCTGGACTGGCGGACGAGCGCGTATGCCCGCTTACTGTGCGACGAGATCTTCGGGGAGGATATGTTCCTGAACGAAATCGTCTGGAGCTACGAGAGCGGCGGGCGCGCGAAGAAATACTTCAGCCGCAAGCACGATACCATCCTGCTTTACGCGCGCTCGAAGGACTACCACTTTGACTTGCGGCGCGTTCCGCTGGTGCGCGCGGAGCACCGCAAGAACCACATGCGCCGCTGCGTGGACGAGAACGGGCGGAGTTACAGCCAAATCACCACCGGCGGCAAGGTCTACCGCTACTACGACGATGCACCGGTGTATCCGGGCGACGTGTGGAGCGACATCAGCCATTTGCAGCAGAAAGACCCGGAGCGCACGGGCTATCCGACGCAGAAGCCGCTGAAGCTGCTGGAGCGCCTGCTGCTGCCCGTCGTGCGCGAAGGGGACATGGTGGCGGATTTGTGCTGCGGAAGCGGCACGGCGATGGAAGCCGCGCAGTCGCTGGGCTGCCGCTTTGTCGGCGTGGACAAGAGCCCGGAGGCGATTCTGACCACAGCGAGCCGCTTGGAGTGCAGCGACCTGACGATTGACTGCCCCTGCACGATGGACGAAACGCCGCTGGAAGGGGAGTACAACGGCCACGGCGGGATGCTGCTGCTGACGGGCTTCCACGCCGCGCACCCATCCTTCCCGAAGACCGAGCAGCAGCTGGACACGCTGGAAAGCTGGAGCGTGGGCAAAATCACGCCGGAGGGGCTGCAAGTGATGCAGCGCTTCCGCCGAAGCCGGAAACAGCCGGAACTGCCGTGGTTCTGCGTTCTGCCGGAAGGGTGCGGGGACATCGCCGTATCGACGGTGGACGCGGCGGGGCGGAAGAGAGTGTATCGGTGGAAAGATTGAGATGTCCTAATAATGCTTTTTGGTGAAATAGCATAATAACACTTGACAAACACAACAAGATTGTGATATTATAAACAAGGATACGCACTGTAAGAAGCACTTAACGACACCGCCCCTAAAGAAAGAGGTGATGCCATTGCACGTTACGGCTATTGGTTTTTAACGTAAGATTTACAACAATGCGACGATGAAGTAAAGGAGTTCTATAAGATGAAGAAGTTTGCGCGTTTGATTAGTTTGGTGATGGCTGTTTCGTTGGCACTGATGATGGTTGCAATGGCGGGAGCCTGCAATCATGTGTGGACTAAATGGACAACGAAGATTCCGCCGACTTGCTTAGAAGAAGGAGAGCAAGAAAGTAGCTGCGACAAACCGAATTGTGGTAAGCATGCTTATCGCGCGGTTGCCAAGTTGGATCATTTGTATGTTCCGGCGACATGCACGCAAAAGAAGCACTGTGTCAATGGTTGCGATGATGAAAGAGGAGAGTTGCTCCCGCATACTTTTGCGGCTGCAACCTGCGTACAGCGTCCTAAATGTACCCAGTGCGGCCTTGAAGAGGGGGCACTGGGTAAACACAATTTTGTATCTACAAATTGTTTGCAGCCTAAAGTATGCACAGAGTGTACTTTTCCGTCAAAAGAATTAACAAGTCATGAATATACTGATGCTACATGTCAAAAACCTGCAACATGCAAACGCTGCGGTGATGAAACTGGCGGCAAGGCAAACCATAGCTTCCCGAAAGTGAGTTGCACGATGGTTGCTAAATGCAGATGGTGTGAAAAAAAACAGCGTGGTGAACATCAGTGGGTTACGGAGGGAAAAGAAAGAACTTGCTCGGTTTGTCAAATCTCTCAAGCATTGAAACAACCGAAGCCAGATCCTGAATATACGGAGTGATAAGGAGCAGAGTATGAGAAAGCGGAGAATTTTTCTCTCAATCCTCTTGATAATTGTCTTGCTTTGCCCAATGTACGCTGCATTCGCGGATGCAACGGAATCCACCGTTCTGACGGTCGCCTGTGAAGAACACGAGGTGGAGCTGTTCGATGCGGCTGTGATGCGTTTTTGTGAACAGCATCCGGGCGTGGAAGTGCGCTTTGAGATTATGACAACCGAGCAAATGGACGATGCGCTGGAAAATGGCACGAACGTTGACGTGTTCCTGACGGCGAGCAATTTCACCAATTTAGACCGTTTGGTGCATCGGGGGCTGATTGCGCCGCTGGCATCCGAAACCCTGCTTGCGAACATGGCGAAGATGTACGCGCCTTTTCGCGATTATGTGACCTATCAGCAGCAGGTGTACGCCTATCCGCGAGAAGTGCTTGCGAACACGCGCACGGTGAACACGGAGCTTCTGCGGATGTACGGCAGCTTCCTCGGCGAAGTGCCGACGACGATGAGCGAGTACATCGAGCAGATGCGCAAGTGGTACGACACGTCCATCACCGTCGGCAGTGACAGCAGCTTCACCGAGCAGAATATGCCGGAAACGCTGCTGGAATACACGCTGGATGAGCTGGTGATTGCATACCTGCGCGAATACTATCAGACGGACGACACACGGGGGACGTACCGTGATTTCAGCACTTCAGATTTCGCGAACATGCTGGACAGCTTGGACTTTCTGCGCGTGGCGGCTTTCCAGATGACCGAGGCGGAGGAAAAGCCATGGAACGCTGCCGCGTGGGGCGAAAAGTCAGGCAGCCTGTATACGAAGGTTGGCTTCACGCCGGTTGTCATCGGCTTTGAGGAAAACGAGCAGTACATCCTGCCGCCCGCATTCGATGCGGAGGACGAACAGTGCATCATCACCTACTTGCAGCTGCTTGTCATCCGCGCGGACAGCGAGAAACAGGCGATGGCGAACGCGTTCATCGAAGCTGTGGCGGAATCCGACATTGGCGAAAAGTCGAACTTCGAGCTGTTCGAGGATACCGACGGGTTGGTGAATCCGGGCGTGACGGAGGAAGAGTTGCAGGCTTACCGCGAGATGCTGCCGCACTTTGACCTGCACACCGGGGCGATTATTTCCGGCATGTTCTGGGGTGAGGAGAGCGCGACGGATGTCCTGATGGCGTATTTCCACCAAGACCTTACGAAGGAAGAGGCACTGAGCAAGCTGGATGCAATGCAGAGCCAGTGGATTCAGCAGCAGCCGATGGGTGTACACTAAGCAGCAACCAAATAAATAGCGGCGCATGTGCATTCCTTCGCACATGCGCCGCCTTCATATATCAATATCAGTCGTCCGAATACACCCTGACCCCGCTGCCCTTCCGAATCAGCACGGGCATGGTGTCCAGCGGCGCATCCATGCGCACGGTCTGTCCGCCGGCGTATTCCGCGCCTGTCGCGGCATCCATCCAGTCAGCCCCTGCGGGCAGGTACACGTCGCGCACTCTTGCGCCCGCTTCCAGCACCGGGGCAACCAGCACATCCGCGCCGAAGAGGTACGCATCCTCCACAGACCACGCGGCTTTATCCGCCGGGAAGCCGTAGAACAGGGGACGCATGACTGGGTCGCCGTGCTCGTGGGCGGCGCGCATCACCTCGCGGATGTACGGGCGCATCCGCTCACGCACGAACAGGTACTTCCGCAGAATCTCGTACACCTCGTCGCCGAACGACCAGACTTCGTTGCCCTGACCGCTTGTCAGCTGGCGCACATCGCCGATGTACTCCTGCTCGCGCTCATACCACGGGCTGCGCTCACCGTGCATCCGGAAGACCGGGCAGAAGCACGCCCACTGGAACCAGCGCACCAGCAGCTCGCGGAACGCCGGGTCATCCACCTGACCGCCGAGGAAGCCGCCAATGTCGCTCGTCCACCACGGAATGCCTGCCATGCCCATGCTCAGACCCGCTTGCAGCTGCTCCCGCATCGCGCGGAAGGTGGAGGAAATATCGCCCGACCAAGTGAGAACGGCGTATTTCTGGCTGCCCGCCCATGCGCACCGCACAAGCGACAGAATCTCCGTTTCGCCCGCCTCGCGCAATCCATCGTAGAAGCACTTTGCGTAGCCGACGGGGTAGGTGTTTGTGCATTGCAGGGCAGGGCCGGCGTAATAGCGGTAGTTGTCAAAGTCATACGGCCCGTATTCCGGCTCAGACTCGTCCAGCCAGAAGCAGCGGACGCCATACTGGTAGTAGTTCTTCTTGCACTGCTCCCAGACGAATGCCTGCGCTTCCGGGTTCGTCGCGTCGAAGAAGAACGTGTTGCCCATCCACGTCATGACAATCGCGTTGCCGCGGTCAGCCGTCACCAGCAAGCCGCGCTCTGCCATTTCGCCGAAGTTGACGCTCTTTTCGTCGATGGTCGGCCAGACGGAGACGACCGTCTCCACGCCCATTGCTTTCAATTCGTCCACCATCGCCTGCGGATTCGGCCAGTCCCGCGGCTCAAAGCGGAAATCACCTTGCCGCGTCCAGTGGAAGAAGTCGACGACGATGGCATCCAGCGGCAGCCCGCGGCGCTTCATTTCGCGCGCGACGGACAGCAGTTCCTCCTGCGTCCGGTAGCGCAGCTTGCACTGCCAGTAGCCCATGCCGTATTCGGGCATCATAGGGGTGCGCCCGGTTGCGGCGGTGTAGTTCGCTTCGATGTCCGCCGGGGTGTCGCCCGCCGTGATGAAATAATCCAGCTTTTTGGTGGATTTTGCCGACCACTCCGTCACATTCGTGCCGAACGCCGCCGTGCCGATTGCCGGATTGTTCCACAGGAAGCCATAGCCGCGGCTGGACACGAAGAACGGCACGCTTGATTGCGAATTGCGGTGCGCCAGCTCCAGCACAGAGCCTTTCTTGTTCAAATGGCGATCCTGATACTGCCCCATGCCGAAAATCATCTCGTCGTCATACGCCTCGAAGCGCGCGGTGAGGGAGAAATCCGTGCCGCCGGGGATGGGCTTGAGTTCGCGCGCCGGAACGCGCAGCGGGACGCAGTAGCGGTTGATGCGGTCGCGGTTGCGCCAATATTCCGCCGTCAGCACCTCGCCGCGCTGGTTCAGGAACGTAATCCACCCCTCGGTGGAGATTTTCGCGGTGATTTTGCCGTTCGTCAGCGTCCATTCTGTGCCGGTTTGGTGGTACTTCGCCCACTCATCGCCCTTGTACCACGGATCGGTCGTGTCGATGACTTCGCTGCGGATGACGACGTCCGTCGCTTCAACCGGTTCGGTCAGCGCCCAGTCGTGGTCGTCCATGCCCGGCTCGGCGCTCATGCGCACGCGCAGACTGTCCTTGCCCCAAGGGTCAATCCAGCATTCGCTTCTGCCATCGTGGATGATGAGCCGGTGATTCTGCTGCTCTACGCGCATGGAAAACGCCTCCTTATCGCGATACGAAAGGGAAAATTAGCATTTTGCGGCTTCCAGCAGTCCGCGCTTGACGTCCCAAAGCTTCTGGGAGAGGTCAACGTAGTAGGTGTGGGGGTTCTCAAAGCGCTTCACTTCGTCCCACAGCGTGTGAATCTGCTGGCGGCAGTATGCCTTGATGTCGTTCAGTTCCGGCAGCTCGTAGACGAGTTCGCCGTTCTGGAAAATCGGCACCTGCAGTTCGCGCACGGTGAAGTCGGTCAGTTCCTTGGTCTTCCACGTCGCGTTCGGGTCGAAGATGACGTGCGGCTTCGTCGGGTCAATGACCTCGTCGCGCAGGGTCAGCTCGTCGGCAATCGCCTTGCCGCTCTCGCGGTCGTAGAGGCGGTACAGGCGCTTGAAGTGCGGGTTGGTAATCTTTGCTGTGTTCTCGCTGACCTTGATTTTCGGGATGATGTTGCCCTCGTCATCCTCAATCGCCGCCAGCTTGTACACGCCGCCGAAAACGGGGTTCGATTTGCTCGTAATCAGCCGTTCGCCCACGCCGAAGGTGTCCACCTGCGCGCCCTGCATCATCAGGTCGCGGATGAGGTATTCGTCCAGCGAGTTCGACGCGGTAATCTTGCAGTTCGGCAGGCCTGCCTCGTCGAGCATCTTGCGTGCCTTCTTGGACAAATACGAAATGTCGCCGGAGTCCAGACGGATGGCGAAATTGGTGATGCCGCGCGGAAGCAGAATCTCCTTGAACGCGCGGATAGCGTTCGGTACGCCGGATTTGAGCGTGTTGTAGGTGTCAACCAGCAGCGTCGCGTTGTCGGGGTACAGCTCGCAGTAGGTCTTGAAGGCGTCGTATTCCGTCGGGAACATCTGCACCCACGAGTGCGCCATCGTGCCGCCCGCCGGAACGCCGTAGAGCACGTCCGTCAGCGTGCACGCCGTGCCTGCCACGCCGCCGATGTACGCCGCGCGCGCGCCGATGACCGCGCCATCCGCCCCCTGCGCACGACGGGAGCCGAATTCCAGCACAGCGCGTCCCTGCGCCGCGCGGACGATGCGGTTCGCCTTCGTTGCAATCAGCGACTGGTGGTTAATCTCCAGCAGCAGATACGTTTCAATCAGCTGCGCCTCAATCGCGGGCGCACGGACGGTCAGCAGCGGTTCGCCGGGGAACACGGGCGTGCCTTCCGGGACGGCGTAAATATCGCCGTGGAACTTGAAATTCTTGAGGTAATTGAGGAAGCCCTCGTCGAAAATTCCCTTGCCGCGCAGATAAGCAATATCGTCATCAGAGAAATGCAGCTGCTGGATGTACTCGACAATCTGCTCCAGCCCCGCGGCAATCGCGAAGCCGCCGCCGTCAGGCACGTTGCGGAAGAACACGTCGAAATACACATTGCGCTTGTAGAAACCGTTGCGGTAGTAGCCGTTGCCCATCGTGAGTTCATAGAAATCACAGAGCATCGTCGGGTTTTCCTGCGGTCGATTTGCCATTGCTTTGCCCATCCTGTTCTATCTTATTTGTCGAAATTTGTCACATTGATTTGCAGTCCGCGCATCACATCGAGTGCCTTTTCGTGCAGCGCCTCGTCATTGGACGCGCAAAGCGACGCATCCACGGACACGCACGCTTCCGGCAGCGCTGCCTTGCACAGCACGGCGTTTGAAATCACGCAGATGTTCGTGACCACGCCGACCAGCTCGATTTCCTGATACGGGTGCGTGCGCAGGTAGCAGAGCATCTCCATTGAGCCAAAAGACGGCTTGAAGAACACCATGTCCTGCTTTTGGCGGCACGCCGCTGTTTCCCCGAACAGGCGGTGTCCAGGCGTTCCGGCGATGCAGTGCGGCACGGGGAGATTTTTCCCCTCCTGCGTGGTCGGGTAGTCGTCATTGTGCGTATCCAGCGTGAACATCACGTCGTCGCCGCGGCTGTGATACAGGCGGATTTTCTCAGCAATCCCGTGGTCAAGCGTGACTGCCTTCTCAAAGCCGAGAGAACCGTCCACAAAGTCCTTCTGGTAGTCCACGACAATCAGGCATCGTTTGCCCGTCTCCATGCTCCGTTCGCCTCCTCTTTATCGAGTACCATTTCTTATTATACAACGGAAAATCGCTTTCGTAAAGGAAAAAATGCGCAAGTGTAAGAATTCCGCAAAGGAAGAACGAAATCTGTGTGAACGCATGGACATTCGGCGCAAAACGTGGTAGACTGGAACGGATGATTTATACTATTTCCAGATTCAACTGCGCCATCTGCTTGCGCCTTTTCCCTTCTGGCGTCCGCTCATTCCACTTAGCGTAGCGCTGCTACGCTGCGTTCCATTCACGTTAGCCAGAATGAAAAATTCGCGGCGCATCTTGGCGCATTCTTATCTGGAAATAGTATTAATAAAGGGGCGAAATTTGCCGTGAAGCTCAACACCAAGCGTACCATGCTGGTCGGTCTGGCGTTCTTGTCCATCTGCATTTTCTGGCAGATGTATGACAGCGTGATGACGCTGATTCTGACGGATACTTTCCACCTGAACGAGACGATTGCGGGCGCGGTCATGGCGGCGGATAATGTGCTGGCGCTGTTCCTGCTGCCGCTCTTCGGCGCGCTGTCGGATAAGACGAACACGCGCATTGGCCGCCGGATGCCCTACATCATCGGCGGCACAGCGGCGGCGGTCGCACTGATGAACCTGCTGCCCGTGCTGGACAACGCCTATGCCGCGTCGCCTTCGCCGCTGATTTTGGGGCTGTTCATCGCGGTGCTGGCGCTGCTGCTTGTTGCGATGGGCGTGTACCGCTCCCCGGCGGTGGCGCTGATGCCGGATGTGACCCCGAAGCCCCTGCGCAGCCGCGGCAATGCCGTCATCAACCTGATGGGCGCGGTCGGCGGCATTCTGTATCTGGCGCTGGCGGCAGTGCTGTACCCCGCGTCGCGCAAGGTGGCGGGACATGTGGATTATCAGCCGCTGTTTATCATCGTGTCGCTGATTATGGCAGTATCGGTGCTTGCGCTTGCGCTGACGGTGAAGGAAAAGAGGCTGTCCGAAGAGAACCGCGCACTGGAGAAGCAGCACCCGGATTGGAACCTCGCCGCGAAGGATGAATCGGGCAACGAAGTGCTGCCAAAGGAGGTCAAGCGGTCATTGACCTTCCTGCTGGCGTCCATTTCGCTCTGGTTTATCGCCTACAACGGTGTGACGACGTGGTTTACGAAGTACATTGAGCAGGTGATGGGCGAGGGCTTGGGCGGCGCATCAACGTGCCTGCTCGTCGCGACGGCGGGCGCGATTTGCTCCTACATCCCGATTGGCGCTTTGGCGGCGAAAATCGGGCGAAAGCGGACGATTCAGCTTGGCGTTGCCCTGCTGACGCTCTGCTTCCTGCTCGGCTTCGTCCTTACCTGCACGTCGAGCGTTATCACCCCGGTGATGTACGTCGTTTTCGCCCTGGTCGGTCTGGCGTGGGCGGCGATTAACGTCAACTCCCTGCCGATGGTGGTGGAAATGTGCCGCGGCAGCGACATCGGGCGCTTCACGGGCTACTACTACACGTTTTCGATGGTTGCGCAGGTTGTCACGCCGATTGCCGCGGGTTCTTTGATGCGCGCAATCGACTACCGCGTGCTTTTCCCTTATGCTGCAATTTTCTCCGCCCTGAGCTTTGTCACGATGTGCTTCGTCCGTCACGGCGACGCGAAGGCGGAGGCAAAGAAGGGGCTGGAAGCATTCGAGGACATGGATGTGGAATAAGTGCAAGAAATGTGGAATCTTTGTGGATAACAATAGCCGCTGCGGGCAAAACGCGGCGGCTTTTTGCGTGGGGGAACAATAGGCGAAGCACCAAAAAAGCTGCACGCGGAAGAAGTATGAGAGTGTCACCAACTCAATCGCGAAAAAGGGTCAAGGGACGCTGTCCCTTGCAGGGTGCAGGG
>ERZ825896.3097-NODE-3097-length-14556-cov-4.475553_pt1 | contig 14556 bp, 11 predicted proteins | sample MGYA00519858_ERZ825896 | MGnify/ENA primary metagenome ERZ825896 (study PRJEB31778, sample SAMEA3449214) | human gut metagenome | biome: human gut; feature: human-associated habitat; material: faeces | place: United Kingdom | collected 2010/2012 ... | reverse complement strand
CAGCCGCCGAAGCGGTGCTTAAGCCGCAAGGCGGGAATTGTGCGGTGTTGCCTTAGAATTTTCCGCCGGAACTGCCGCCGAAGCCGTCGCTGTCGGTACTCGAGCCGCTCGAGCTGCTCGAGCTGTCGTTCTTGACGGGGTCGTACGTTTCGGTCTCGGTGGTGTGGGTGTAGGTGTCCTCCACCACGGACAGCGCCAGACCCTCGGCGGGCATGTAGGCGTTGGCATGGGTCTGCTCGTTGGCAGTTTTCATCTGCGCATAGAAGATGCCGCAGACAATACACGCTACAGCCAGCGGAATGACAAACACAAACACCCACTTGATCCAACCCTTGGCGGGGTCGTTGCCGCTGTCCAGCGGCGCACCCTTTTCGGCATAGAAATCAAGCGTGTCAGCGCACATTTCTATGTAGGTTTCGGAGGCCTTGTAATACGTTCCGTCCGAGAGCATCGGCACGATCTTATCTTCGATCTGCGCGATGCGGTAGTCGGTAAAGGCGGTCACGCCGCCGCCGTAGGTGATGGTAACATAATCGCGGGAATCCAGCGCAATCAGGAACAGGATACCGCTTTTGCCCTCGCCGTAGCCAAGGTCATAGTCGCGGTACCAATCCTTGGCAAACTCGCGCACATTCTGCCCGCCGATGTCAGGCACCGTCAGCAGGCAGACGTTGACACCGTGTCCGGCACTGGCGTCCTGCGCCTTTTGTTCCAATTCAGCGGTCGCTTCGGGTTTGAACAGCTCGTAGGTGTCCATCACCAACGGCATTTCGGCAAACGCCGGTACGGCGCAGAGCAAGCACAGCACCAGTGCCGTAAGCAGAGAAAACAGTTTCTTTTTCATACTCTGTTTCCCCCTTTCAAAGCAGGATGGCAAGCAGGATCATCAGCGGAACACTGATGCCTGCAAACCAGGCGGCCACCTTTCGATTATCAACCGGCAGATCGCCCACCAGCTTGCCGGTCTGCCCGTTCATGGCGAACAGATAATCCTTGCCCTGCCACTTGGTGTGCAGCATCCACACCGGCAGCAGCGCGTAGTGCTTGGCGGTGTAATCAATATGGATGTTCTCGCTCAGGGTGCTTACGCTGTTGTAGCCGGTAATGCTGGCCGAAAGCTCGCTGCTGACCGAATTCTGCATCCGGCTGTGGGCGCGGGCCTGGCAGGTGTCGGCGTCCTCGTCGTATTTGTCTGCCATATAGCCCGGCAGGTACGCGGTCGAGAAGGGCTGGAAGGCGCGGTAGTCATAAGGCTCAATGGCGTCCATATGCCCGTTGGGCATCTTGGTCGAGCCGTCCACCGGCACACCCATAAACTGCGTAGTACCCGCGCGGCGGACATCGTAGTGGCGGGTCGTGGTGATGACATAATCGCCGCTGCGGTGGCTGGAGCTGGTCGTGGCTTCATATTGGCCCGAACCGGAGGCGTTGGCATCGAACAGCCAGAACGGGACATACACGCCCTTGATCTCCTCGATATGATTCTGCGAAGAGAAGGCATTGGGCAGGAATCTCTTCCCGCGATAGTATTTTTTCAGTGCGGCCTTGGCGGCGTTCTTATCCAGCACAAACGGCAGGACAAGCTCAGGCCGCTGCATGCCGCTGAACTGCCCCGCGATGACCGTTGGATTGCCGCAGTACGGACAGCTTGTCGCGGCGGTCGTCTCGTCACAGATCAGCTCTGCGCCGCAGGACGGGCAGGAATAGCTGCGCAGTCCGGCGGCCTCGTTTTCGCTCCAGACGGAGTCTGGCGGCGGTGCTTGTTTATTCTGTGCCGCGGTTTCGGCAGCGGCTTCTTTTTCAGCATAGAGCGCTTCGATCTCAGCAGTATCGTAGCTGCTGCCGCAGAAGTCACACACCAGCTTTCCGCTGGCACCGTCAAAGTGAAGCGGACCGGTACAGGCAGGGCATTGGTAGTTGGTAAGCTGCGTTGCCATTATGCGTCACCTCTCTTTCCTTCGGTTTGCAGCTGCCCTGCCAGATCTTCAAAAAAATCACGCAGGGTGCTGCGCGTATTGCCATCGGCATCCAGATAACGGTAGATGATCTCGCCATCCGGGGCCTTGTAAATCAGGCAAACGCTATCTAACGTTTCATCGGTGATGAATAAGCCGGGAGAATTTTTCTTTTCGTCTGGCAGGCTTTCCAGCCCCAGCTTTTCTGCCAGAGCCAGGGCTTCTTGCCAATGGGTGTCCTCAACAGGGATGTTTTCCAGCTCCACCCATTCATCATCCTTGTAATTGCAGCTGAAAAGGCAGCCGTCAATCGGGTCATTTCTTATGCTGAACCCATAGGTGTCGTCATAGCACATACCGGAATAACTGATGCTGATACCGGTCAGTGTGCCGGGCGGCGCTTTTTTACAGCCGGACATTGTCAGAAAAGCGGCTGCAGCGCAAAGCACCGCAGCGATTTTTTTGCGCATCACTGGCCAAACGGCTTACCGCACTCCGGGCAGAACTTGGGCGGATGGGCCGGGTCATCCGGGGTCCAGCCGCACTGGCTGCACTTGGCGGGAGCCGGGGCGGGCTTGGGGCTGCCGCAGTTGCAGCAGAACTTACCGGTGTTGGAAGTGCCGCAGCTGCATACCCAGCTGGCGGCTGCGGGTGCCGGGGCAGGCTTGGGGCTGCCGCAGTTTGCGCAGAATTTGCCGGTGTTGCCGGTCTGGCCGCAGCTGCAGGTCCAGCCTGCGGGGGCAGAGGCCGGGGCCGGGGCGGGCTGTGCGGCGGCCTGCTGCTGGGCACCCATCTGGTACAGGTTCTGGGCGTTCATACCGCCCGCCGCACCGGCCATATTCATGCCCATAAAGGCCATGGCGGGGCCTGCGCCCTGATTACCGGCCGCGGTCTGCATGGCACTGGCCTGTGCGCCGACAAGATGCGCAGCGGCGCGGGTCGGGTCCATAAAGGCTGCGTTGCGCTGCATTTCCTTGAGCATCTGCTCGTCTTCCTCGCTGGCCTTCACGCTGGAAACGCCGAAGGATACGATCTCGATGCCGCGCAGCTTGCCCCACTTGGCGCTCAGCACATCGTTGAGGGCCTCGGCAAGCTCCATCGTGTGGCCAGGCAGTGCGGAATAGCGGATGCCCATATCGCTGATCTTGGCAAAGGCGGGCTGCAGGGCGGTCATCAGCTCGGATTTCAGCTGCCCGTCGATCTCATCGCGGGTGTAACCTTCCTCCACATTGCCGCAGACATTGGTGTAGAACAAAATGGGGTTGGTGATGCGGTAGCTGTACTCGCCGAAGCAGCGGATGGCAATGTCGATGTCGATGCCGGCGCGCTGATCCACCACGCGGAAGGGCACCGGGCTGGGCGTGCCGTATTTGTTGCCCACCAGCTCCTTGGTGTTGAAGTAATAGATGCGCTGATCCATCGGGGCCTCGCCGCCGAAGGTAAAGCGCTTGCCGATGTTCTGGAACACTGCGCCAATGGACTCGGACAAATCGCCGCTGAACAGCGTCGGCGCGCTGCCGGTATCGTAGGTGTACTCACCCGGCTCGGCGCACATATCCACGACCTTGCCCTGCTCCACGATCATGGCACACTGGCCGTCGGCAACGGCCACGATGGAGCCGTTGGAGATAATGTTGTCATTGCCTTTGGTGTTGGCGCTGCGTCCGCTCTGGCGTTTCCAGCCGCGGGTAGCCAACAGGTCAGCTGGCATGGCTTCACAATAAAAGTATTCCTTCCACTGGTCGGCCATAACGCCGCCAGCAGCGCCCATTGCAGCTCTGATAAGTCCCATAATGATCCTCCTATATCAGGGGCGGGCAGGGCCCGCCCCATTTTGTACAGATAAATCAGTTCGTTATTTGTTGGCCAAGGCGGCCTTGTACTCCTCATAGCGGGGCGGCAGCTCTTCGAGCTCCTCGTTCCACTCGGTGCCGTCCAGCCTCATGTAGAAGCTGACCGCACAGGCCGTACCGTCGTCGCCCTCGTAGTCATACATGAACAGCGAGATGCTGTCGTCATACGGGTACAGGTTGAACTTATACGCATCGCTCTTGGTTATGTTCTGGTCAAGCACCCAGTCGTAGCCGTCCAGGATAGGCTCGATATGGTCATCATAGACATTGACCCACATCGTGATGACCGGGTCATCGGGCATACCGTCACGGTAAACCTCAAAGTAGTGGCTGCCGTCATCGCTCTCACCGATGTAGCCCCAGCAATCGTAGGTGTCGGTGTCAAAGTAATCACGGTTCGGTACATTCTTGTAGTTTTCCATCCGGAACCAGCCGTACCAGTTGGTGTTACCCAAATCATCGTAGGTGTTGCCGTCATCGTAGGTGTAGGGCGGGTCAGGCTCATCCGGGTCGTCGATCCAGCCGTCGCCGTCATATTCGTCCTCGCCGCCGTCCAGCAAAGCGGGGTCGATTTCAGGCTTGGTGTCGCTGCGCTTAAAGACCATGGTCATACCGTCAAACTCAATGGTCAGCAGGTCACCCTCGCGGGTGTAGGTCATGGCCGGGGTATCGGGGTCGGTCAGCGCGTAGAAGCTGCCGTCCTTCCATTGGAAGGTGACAAAATCCTCCATGTAGGTTTCGCCGGTGTCGTCCGCGCGCAGCTCAATGTAGAAGTCCTCCATATCGACGAGGGCAAGCTCCTCCTTGGAGAGGGTGTACTCGCTGTCGGAGGCGGATTCCAGCACATAGATGCCCACATCGGTATCGCTGCCTGCGGTGGTGCCCTGGGTCATGCTGTCACCGTCCAGAGGCTGCTGCATGGTATTGCCGGACTTGACGAAGTAGATCGTCACGCCCTGTCCCTGCACATCGTTCAGGGTCAGGATTTCGTCTTGCAGGGTGCCGGTGCAGCTCAGGCCGCCGCAATCCAGCTGGAAGACCCCGCCGTTCAGCGTCCACTTGCCGTAGGACTTGGTGCCGTCCACCGTTACAACGCACTTGCCCTTATCATTCAGGTCCATCAGGAACCCGCTGCCGAAGGCATCCTCGACCTGCGTCACGGAGCCGCCGATCTCGGCGTAGGCTGCTTCCCAGGTGCCCTGATTCGGGTCACCGGCGTTCGGCTTGCCGGTGCGGATAGAGCCGCTAATCATTGTTACGATGATCATAAGCAGGAATATCACCGGGATGACGATCAGGATCATCCGCTTGGGGGACATTGGTGCGCGGGGGCGCTTGGGCTTGCCGCCGGGGGCCACATTGCCGTAAGGGTTGCCGCCCGTGCCGCCGGGTGGCGGCGGCGTGACAGGCGGTGCGGACGCGGACGGGGGCGTTTCCCCGGCGTAAAGCGGTGCGCCTGCGCCGGTCTGCGGCGGTGTGCCGGGCGCATTGCCTGCGTAAGGATTCGCTGCGTTCGTCCGGGGCTGCGGGGCGGCAGGTGCACTGCCTGCATAGGGATTGCCGCCGCTTGCCTGCGGCTGCGGGGGCGTCTGTACAGGCTGTGGGGGCGGCGGTGCAGCCTGGGTTGGCTGAACCGGGGGCGGGGGCACAGCTGCGGGCTGTGCGGCGGGCTGCGGTACGGATACTTTTGCACCGCAATTCTCGCAGAATTTAGTACCGGGCTTTAACTCGGCACCACATTGCGTACAGGTTGCCATAGTGTCTGCCTCCTTTACAAGATAATCGTTTCAGATTTTTTTATTCGTTTGTCATTTCAAACCAAACGGATTCGTCCTTTGGCAGGTTCAGCAGGGATTCCCCGCCGATATGCCTTACGTAAAAGCCGCCGTAATCGGTGGGCACCATGGCCACGGTTTCGCGCTGTGCGCGCCCTAGATCCATGCGGTACAGCGAAATGCTGCAGATCCAGCCGCGGTGATCCATACCAAGGTAGGTGATGCCGCTGTCCCATGTGGCGTGCTCTCGGTTTTCGTTTCGGTATTCGCCGATGTAGAAGTTCGGCTGATCCTCGCAAATTTCAAACCAGGTACCGGTGTAGTCACTTACATACGAGCCGATCAGGCTGGAAAGTTCCATCGGGTCGGCATTGTGCATGGCCTCGACCAGGTTGAATTTTTCATTGTTGCGGGAGACAGCGTACACCGTTGTATACTCGGCCTCGAAATCCGCATCGTAAGCGGTGCCGATCTCAAACTTGACGATCTCGTTGACGCCGTACAGCGGGCCGCCGTTGGCCATGGTGCCGCACTGTGCGCCGCTGATGACGTCGATGTACTCGACATTGCCGTCCTCGGTCAGCAGGAACACATAGGGGGCATAATCCTGGCCGACACTGGTCATGAGCATCTTTACATAGTTGCCGTAGCAGCCGTTTACCGTAAACTCGGTTTGGTCGCCCAGCTCGTACCATTCCTTCATGTCTTGGTAGGTAACTGCGCCGTCGGAGCTTACATAGTCGGTCAGGGCGCGCACCGTTACCTTGCCGGTGGCGGTCACATCGCAGGTAAACCATTCGTCCTGGCCGTGCAGCACCTGGCCGCTGGCCTGCCGCTTGTTGGGGTCAACCTGAACATCTGTCCAGTACATTCCCGACCCGGCGGGGGTGTACATCGGCACGGTGACCACCAGACCGCCGGTATAGTACGGATACAGAGAATAATAGGTAAATACATTGTCAAGCTCGCTCAGGCTTTGCACGCGCATCTGGTTCAGCTCGGCGGCATAGGTGGGGTCATTGCCGCCATAGTGAAGGTCAAAATACTGCGCTGTGGCGCGCTGCAGCGCGTTCAGGGTCTTTGCGCTGTCGGTGTAGCCCATGTATTCCAGCAAATCCAGATTGGTAAGTTCCTGCCCTGTGGCAAAGTTGTAATGGTAGCTGCCCACATCGTCGTTGAACATCCTGTCGGAGCTGGTGATTTGCAGGCTCAGCACGGGGCCGTTCCAGTTGCTGACCCAGATGATGTAGCTTGTATCGATAAAGTCATTGCGGGAACGGGCATCCAGGGCACGCTCCACCAGATAGCCGTATCGGTAGTTGATCATCTCGTTGATGTGCTTGGCGTCCTCGGTGTCATCGTCGATCTGCGGCACTTCATAAAAATAGGTGTCCTCGATGCCGTAGGGGTCGGTGTAGGTAAAGCGCTCGCTGTACAGCGGGATAATGCGGGAATCATCCAGCCTCCGGCTGTTTTGCGGCTTGGCGGCGGCTTCGTCCTTCTGAACGGTCGGGGCCGTATCGTCGGACGACTCGACTGTCGGTTCCGTTATCGGGGCGGAAACCGACGGGGCGGTAGAGGATGCCGAGGCAGACGGGGCATTGCTGCGCCCGCAGCCCGTTGTGATCAGCAGCAGGGCCGCCGCCGTCAGGGATAGCAGTTTTTTCATGGTCGGTTCACCTGCCTTTTCGTTGCGGGTAGTGTGTGTCGGCGTTTTTTAGCCAAAGGTGACGCTGTTCAGAATGGTGTCGCCCTCGGTGCCGGGGTCGATGTCTACGCCGGAGATTTTGATGGCCAGCCAGCCGCCGGTGGGCATCTCACCGTAGTATTCCGTCCACCACATACCCACGTTTTTGTAGGTGCGTCCGGCCATCTCCACGCCACCGATGGTGCGCGGGGCAAGCTCCTCCACGTTTTCAAAGTCGTCGTAATAATAGTTGATCTTGTCCAGCCCGCTTTTCAGTTCAAAGGTTATGCGCGGGTCTCCGGAGAAGATATGGCTGGGGTCATCGGTCGGGAACAGCTTGAGATCCCCGAAACTGGTCGATGCGGACTTGTACCAGCCCTGATCGGGGCAGGTCACGTTGAGCACCAGCGTATAGTCCGAACCGAATGCCTCCAGGGTCTGGGTGTTCAGGCCGGCGGCCGATGGATAATCGGGATTTTCTGCAGGAGCGGAAGCAGGGGCCGGTTCGGCGGTAGCTTCCGGCTCCGGCTCTGCAGCAGGTTCCGATGCAGGTTCGGATGCAGGCTCGGATGCAGGCTCGGATGCCGCGTTGGTCTTGGGCTCTGCCGGGGTCTCCGTCTGGGGTTCAACAGCCGGTTCGGCGGCCTGCGCTTTCAGGTCGGATAAACCGGAATTGACCTCTTTGGTCACATCCCCCTTGGAGCAACCGGCCAAAGCCATAAGCATCATGGCTGCCAATACAGCAGCGAGCGTTCGTTGTACTTTTTTCATAGCTGTCCTCCTTTTGGTCATAAAGTGTCCATCATAGCGCTCAGATAGGCAGGCGAGACGGAAGCGTAGACGAAATCATCGACAATATGGTCCTTTTTTGCCAGGCACACAGCGGTGGCCAGCTCGGGATATTCGGCCTCATCCACAAGCAGTACCGTTTTGCAGTGCGGGCAGACATCCCGCAGGTCGTTTGCCAGCAGCAGTCTGTCCTGCAGGGTGCGCGGCGGATGCGGGCAGACCTCCAGCAGCAGGACATCCGCCCTGCAGGAACGGCATAGCTTTACAATATCCTTTGTCTTAGGACCAGCGTTTTGCACCTGGAAGTCCGGCCCGCCCTGTTTCAGTGCCATTGTCAATGCGCTCGTCATCACAGAGTATTGCGCGTCCAAAACGATCCTCCGCACGGCGTAGCCCTCCTTTCCTGCAAAGAATACGATTTGCCAACTTCATCATACAGGAATCGGACGATTTCTGCCCCCACCATTTGGATAGTTTTTTGGACTTTTTTCTGCTTTTTCCGTACTATTGCAAAAAAGTGCAGATTGCGTCATAATGATACTGGAAAGAAACAGACGGATGATCTACCCTTTGGAAAGGACAGGCACTATGACAAAGGTACGGCTTGGCAATCTGTGTTTAGCCGCTGCGGTTGCAGGGGTGATTCTCTGCGCTGTCCTGATGCGGGCGTTTTATATGCCGTATTCCGGCTTTTGGCGCACGGTGCTGTATAATATTCTGATCTTTTCCTGGGCGGTATCGGTCTGGTGGCGTATCCTGCACACACAGACCCGCCGCTGCCTGCTGGGTGCTGCCGCCCTGATGCTGTTCTGGCTGGATATCCGCCTGATCCGCTATGACTTTGCCCAGACGCCGGAGATGCTACGGCGATTGTGGTATGCGTACTATATCCCGATGCTGCTGATCCCGACCCTTGCACTTTATACGCTTTTCTTTTTGGATCGGGGGCAGTCCGCCCCGCTGTACAAGTACCGGTACGTGATTTTTGTATTCCCTGTGGTACTGTTCAGCCTGGTGCTGACAAACGACTGTCATCAGCTTGTGTTTGCGTTCCCACCCGGGCAGGAGGTACTGGGCAGCCCCGATTACACCTATCGGTTCGTATATTACCTCTGTCTGCTGTGGATATTTTCCTGTGCCGTGTTCACGGTGGTGTACCTTGTACGGCGCTGCCGTATTCCGCATACAAAGCGCATCCTCTGGCTGCCGCTTGTGCCGATTTTTTTTGCCACCCTCTATGCTTTACTGTACAAGCATATTTTAAATGTGCCGTGGATGCATGCGATCGCCGGTGATATGACCGTGGTGCAATGCCTGACCTTTACAGCGTCCTTTGAGGCGTGCATCCGGTGCGGGCTTATCCAATCCAATATGGGGTATGCCACGCTGTTTGAGGTATCTATGGCCAAGGGTCTGATCACGGACCGGGCGTTTGTGCCTGTGCAATGCTCCATGCAGGCAGCGCCGCTCCATGAGGAGCAGCTGCGTCAGGCGCTCACTGGCAGTGTCCAGTTGGATGCAACGACCCAGCTTCACGGCCACCCGATCCGGAAAGGCTATATTTTCTGGCAGGAGGACATCACCGAACTGGTGGCTCTGCTGGAGGAGTTACGTTTCACGCAGGAGGAATTGCATGACATCGGGGACATCATACAGGCGGAAACAGCCCAGAAGGCACAATGGCTGAAGCTGAGCGAGCAGAACCGGCTGTATGACAAAATCGAGACCGTCACAGCCCGCCAGCTGGCACGGATACAGGAATACCTGATCGCGCTCAAGGCCACGGACGATATCGATACTGCCCGGCGGTTGCTGAAGCACATCGTCATTTTGGGAACCTATATCAAGCGGCGCAGCAACCTTGTTTTTGTCTGCGACAAGGCGGAGGACATCGACACCACGGAGCTGCGGCTGAGCCTGTTTGAATCGGCCGAGAGCCTGCGCCTGAGTGATATACGCTGCGCCGTACAGATTGCCGACACAGCAAAGATTTCCCCTGCATCCGCCGTGGCAATCTATGACGCCTTTGAAGCCATCATAGAAGCGACCCTGCCAGGATTGCAGGAGATCCTTTTCTGCGCTGAGCATACGGCGCAGGGCTGGGGGCTGCGCTGCAGCGTTCAATGCACCGACGCGCCCGCTGCGCTGCCCGGCCTGCCGCAGATGCAGCTTGAACGGGATGATGACGGGCTTTTGTATTTCACGATGTTTCCGGCAGAAGGAGGCGGCCTATGATTCCCCGAATCTCCCGCAACGCCGTCAAGGAAGGCTTTGACACGCTGCCGGCGGCCATCTGCTACTTTGACCGCAATGGTCTGCTGCGTCTGATCAATCACAGAATGCAGGGAATCGCCGCAGTCCTCTGCGGCCGGGATCTGCAAACCCTTACGGATCTGGAGCAGGCGCTGCGCAGTCCCGGCGGCGGTGTGCGGCTACGCGATGAGGCCGCCCGCATCTACGAATTCCCGGACGGAACGGTATATCATTTCACGGTGCGCCCTGTTCAGGACAAATACGGTATACCGTACACCGAGGTGATGGCCACCGATGTCACCCAGCTGGCTACATTGCATGCTGCACTGCAGCAGGAAAACGAGCGCCTTGCCGATGCGAACCGCCGCGCAAAGCGCTTATATGACAATATGCCCGACATTGTGCGGGAGGAAGAAATCCTGAAAATGAAGATGCGGGTGCATGACGACATCGGCCATACCCTGCTTGCCGCACGGCGCGCACTGCGGCATGAGCATGACCTCGCCCGGCTCAGGAGCGAAGCTGCGAAGTGGGAAAGCTCCATCTCCCTGCTATGCCGCGCCCGGCAGGAGAATGCTGCAGAGGACCCGCTGAGCTATATGCAAAGGCGGGCGGCTGTTCTGGGTGCAGCCGTACAGCTGCGCGGTGCGTACCCTGCGGCACGCGCCACCCGCGAGCTCTACGCACTGATCCTGCGGGAGTGTACCTCCAACGGTGTGCGGCATGCGGGCGCCACGGAATTGTACGCCGATTCTGAGCATCGGCCACAGGCATGGCACCTTTGCATCACGAACAACGGCGCACCACCCAAGGCGGAGATAAAGGAAGGCGGCGGGCTTTCCTCGCTCCGCCGCCGTATTGAAAAAGCAGGGGGTACAGTAACCGTACATTCCCTGCCTGTATTTGTTCTGGAAGTCACCCTGCCCGATAAGGAGAGCACTAATGATACGCGTTATGATCGTTGAGGACCAAAAGCTGGTACGGAGCCTGCTTGAAAGCTATATTCAGAGCGAGGACGGGTATCAGCTTGCTGTGTCTATCCCCGGCGCTGCAGAGGCTCCAATCCTGTGCGATACCGAGGACATCGACCTTGTGCTGATGGATGTGCAGACAGAACACCGCGAAAACGGCCTGGCCGCCGCCAAAAAGATACGAGAAGCGCACCCGGAAATCAAGATCGTGGTGGCGACCTCGCTTATTGACACACAGGTCTTGGCACGCGCAAAAGCCGTGGGCGCGGACAGCCTGTGGTATAAGGACGGCGATGAAGGGACCCTGATGCAGGTCGTGCGCCGCACGATGGCGGGGGAGCATATCTTCCCCGATGCACCGCCCAGCGTGGAGATCGGCACTGCCACGAGTGCCGAGTTCACCAAAGGAGAGATGAAGGTCCTGCGCTGTCTTGTGCGCGGGCTGTCCTATAATGAGATTGCAAAAGAACTCGGCATCGAGCCATCCACCGTGAAGTACCACGTCATCAATATGCTGCAAAAGACGAACCTGGAGAATAAACTCCAGCTTGCCATCGCCGCCACCGAAGCCAAATTGGTGGTGGAGTTGGCAGAGGAGTAATTTGTAGTATATAATAATAGTTGGCAGACCATGAACCGTTATTCCATAGCAAACGGTGCGTAAAAAGTAAAGTCCCCGCGAGACGAACACGAGCGCTTGCGCGAAGTGCGAGTCCGTCCCGGAGGGAATGGTGCGACAAAAAAGCCGCAACATTCGTTGCGGCTTTTTCTGGTGCACCATCGGGGACTCTCCCGCGGGCTAAGGAACGCCGCACTGTGGCGTTCCTTACGGCACTGCGTGCCGCCGCCCTGTTCGAGTATCCCTGACGGTGCACCAGATCGTGCCTTCTTAAAATAGAGCAACAAAAAAAACGCCCTACACTTTCGTGTAAGGCATTCTTTGGTGCAATAAAGCAATCCAAATCCGAACCATTTCCCTTTGAAGCAGCTTCTGCCGCTTCCTCAAATGTGATGGTCTGTGTACCTTCTTTATAGTTAAAGGTTATCAAAACCTTATCATCATACAGATAAATCGAATTGATGAATGTATCCACCAATGCCTGCCGCTGGTCTTTCAGGCTCATGTCCAACTTGCGGAACCGCAGCAGCCAGAAGCGGATAAATTCCTCTTTGATCTTGGGTTTTGCCAGCGTTTCCTCTGCAATGCGAGTTTCAAGCTCACGCTTGGTTTCTTCGAGCTGCTCTAGCCGCTCCTTGGTGGAGCTGGTGAGGATTCCGGCCTGAATCGCATTGAGCATATTCTGGATACCCGATTCTGCATCCCGGAGCTGCTTCTCATAGAGGGGAAGGTTGGAGTTCTCCCGGTCTTGCAGCTCCATGACCTTGGCGATAATGGATTCCATGGCGGCATCGTCCCGGACAAGCTGCATGGTCTGGTTCACCACCAGATCTTCCAGCCACTGCTTGCGGACTGTCTTTTTCTTGCAGCCCTTCTTCTTTTTGGCAGTGGCACATTTATAATAGCGGTGGACTTCTCCCGTCCGACTCGTTCCGCTCTCGCCAAACATCAGTGCACCGCAGCAGCCGCAGAACAGCTTAGTGGTGAGCAGGTAGTCGTCCTCTGCCTTTCTTCGGGCAGGGGCTTTCTTGTTTTTGGCAATCTTCTCCTGTACATCCTCAAACAGTTCCAGAGGCACGATGGGCGGAATCGCATCCGGCACGACCACATCCCGGAATTTCAATTCTCCGATGTACCGCCGATTTTTGAGCATATGTTCGACACTGTTATAAGTAAACGCACCGCCCATCGGGTTCTTGATGCCGTTTTCATTCAACCAGTCCCGGATCTCCTTCATGGTGGAACCTTCATTGTACTTCTTGAACGATTCCAGCACAAAAGGAGAGGTGAGCGGGTCAATATGGAACTTCCGTTCCGAATCCAGCGTATAGCCAAATGTTCCACGACCACCATTGCAGCGGCCCTTCAGGATGTTCTCAGTCTGTCCACGGACAACCTTTTCGGCAAGGTCAGCGGAGTAGTATTCCGCATAGCCCTCCAGCACCGATTCCAGAATGATGCCCTCCGGTCCCTCGGAGATGATCTCGGTGGCAGACATAAGCTTGACACCGTTCTTCTTCAGCTGGGTCTTGTACCGTGCGCTATCGTAGCGGTTCCGGGCAAAGCGGTCAAGTTTCCAGACCAGTACAATGTCAAACAGCTTCTTGTCACTGTCCTTGATCATCTGCTGGAACTGTGGGCGGTTGTCTGTCTTGGCAGAGATGGCACGGTCGATGTAGTGCTTGACGATGGTAATGCCGTTTTTCTCGGCATATGCCGTGCATTCACGAATTTGACCTTCAATGGATTCTTCACGCTGGTTATCGCTGGAATAGCGGGCGTAAATCACGGCAGTCATGGCAAGCACCTCACTTTTACACATCATTGAACGGTGATACGTTCATCAAATCAATGTTTCGTATAATGTATATACCATATTTTACTGCCGCTTTCAAGATTTATTTCTCGTTTTATTATAAAATTTTTGTTCTACTCTTATCATGTAATAAAAATTTGCAATTTAAGCCCTCTGAATTAAGGAAACATTTTAGCAAGGAACGGTATAGCTGGACGGCTATGCCCTAAATACTCAACGCGCTCCAACATAAAGGAAACGGTTTCGGTCGCCCAGCCGTAAGGGTTTTTCGGTGGCTTGGTGGGCGTCTTGATGCCCTTGGACTTCCAGTAAGCGGACGGGCAGAGGATTTCATGCTCCTTCAACCACCGTGCGATCTGTGTCGGCCCCAATCCGTCAATGCAGAGAGAGAACACCTTTTGCACAATGGCGGCGGTTTCCTCGTCCACGATCCACTTCTTTTTGTCCTCCGGGTCTTTCATATACCCGTAGGGTGCGTTTGTGCAAAGACGCTCGCCGGATTTACCCTTGGTCTGCCATGTGGCACGGATTTTCTTGCTGGTGTCCCGTGCGTACATTTCGCTAAACACATTGCGGATTGCGGTAAACTCGTTCTCGCCCCGTGTGCTGTCTACGCCGTCGTTGACGGCGATAAAGTGAACGCCGAAGTCGGGAAAGAGAGCATCCGTATACATCCCCACTTGCAGATAGTTGCGCCCGAAGCGGCTCATGTCCTTTACGACAACGCGCTTGATCTTGCCCTCCTTGATGTCGGCAAGCATCCGCTGGAAGCCAGGGCGGTTGAATAATGAGGTGTGATAGCGATAGCGGCAAAAAGCTAATAAAATCAATGGTTTTG
>ERZ825896.3094-NODE-3094-length-14568-cov-3.968924_pt1 | contig 14568 bp, 18 predicted proteins | sample MGYA00519858_ERZ825896 | MGnify/ENA primary metagenome ERZ825896 (study PRJEB31778, sample SAMEA3449214) | human gut metagenome | biome: human gut; feature: human-associated habitat; material: faeces | place: United Kingdom | collected 2010/2012 ... | reverse complement strand
ACCGTTCAGCAGAGTTCGCTGAGAAATATTTTCATCAGGGAACAAAGCTAGTGGTCACTGGACGTATTCAAACTGGCAGCTACACCAATAAGGATGGTCAGAAAGTTTATACGACCGACGTAGTTGTGGAAGATCAGGAGTTTGCAGAGAGCAAGGCTTCTGATACTGGAGCCACTCATGCAAATTCGAGTACAAGACCAACCACTTCATCCAGACCAACGCCAGCAAGTGCGGCGGCGGGATTTATGAATATCCCAGATGGAGTAGAAGATGAAGGACTTCCATTTAACTGATGGTAGTTGGCGGAAGGCGTGAGCGTAGGCCATTAGACAATCTGCTTTTATTCAGTTGCCAATGAGACGTTCACAGCCTTTCTTGCCATGTTGATATTCACCGTGAAAACCGTGGATATCACAAAACTGCTGTGGTGGCAGAAGGAGAGAAAACAATGTTGTGGAAATGCTGGTAGTGTTGGAAAATCCAATACTTCCGGCATTTTTTTATGAAAGGAGTTTTTATGCACCCGTCGAAATTTTTTGAGGAGTGCAGCATCCGAACAGGCATTGATGTTGTGGAAGTGTATGACGGGGATTTGAAGGAAAAACTGAAAAATGTTCATCCGAAAAATTTCTTAAAGACACAGATTGCATTGCCGGTCTACAAAATCACCATTTCATTTCAGACAGAATCCGGAAACTTTCGAAAGACGGAAAAGTATACGGTGATGGAAAGTGGTGACGACGATGAATATATTGACTTTTGGGTTGAGATGTTCATCAGAGACTACAATGCAGAAAATCCACATCACAAGATGATCAATCCACATGTGGATTCCATCATTCGCCTTGGTGATGCTGTGCTCCAGCTTGGTTAATGTACGCTTCGACCTTTGCGTTTAAAGGTTGCCGCAAGAAAAAGAATCTGAATCGTTGAGATCTCTTTTTCGAAAAAGGGATGCGATAGCGGCGTAAAAGGACACTCGCGAAGTATGGCTTTGCCTCACGAAAAACGAAATATCGTTCGTGAGGAAAGTGTACAATGGAAAAGCCCAAAACATTGGAGGAGTTGCTTAAAAGCTGCCCTTCAAATGGAGTTATTATAGATGGACTCGTAAAGGCATGGTCCATCATCAACAATCCACAATATTCATCCATTCTGTGTTCTGTATCAGGAGGATCAGACAGTGATATCGTGATGGATATTGTTTGGAAATGCGATAAGGATAACAAAGTCACCTATGCGTGGTATAATACTGGAATGGAATATCAGGCCACAAAGGATCACTTAGTCGAACTTGAAGAAAAGTACGGCGTAGAGATTCTTCGTAAGAGACCTGCAAAACCTGTTCCAATCAATTGTAAAACGTATGGGCGTCCGTTTGTTTCCAAAACTGCAAGTGAATACATGAGCCGTTTGCAAAAACATGGGTTCACTTGGGAGGATAAACCATTTGAGGTTTTGATACAAGAATATCCCAATTGTAAATCTGCGTTGGAATGGTGGTGCAATAGACACCGCTCGCAGAAGTTGAATATCAAAAACAACAAGTGGTTAAAGGAATTCCTGATCCAAAATCCGCCAACTTTTCGAATCTCCGAAAAATGCTGTGAATATTCAAAAATAGCTTGTATCAATCAGATCAAGAAGGAAAAGGATTACCAGTTGGAAATTGTCGGAATTCGTAAAAGTGAAGGTGGGCAGAGAGCGACACTTAGTAGTTGCTTTAACAAAAGAATACCCACCGATACGGATAAAGCGACAAAGGGAAAGCTGACCGACGTATATCGTCCGCTTTTCTGGTACAAACAGGAGGATAAAAGGCAGTATGAAACGACCTGCCTCATCAACCATAGTAATTGTTATACAAAGTATGGTTTAAAGCGAACCGGATGTGCCGGCTGCCCGTTTGGACAGGATTTTGAACAGGAATTAGAGGCCTTGAAACTGTATGAGCCGAAGCTTTTTGTAGCGGCAAATGCTGTTTTCAAGGAAAGTTATGAATATACCCGAAAGTACCGTGCGTTTCAACAACAAATGGGAATGGGTAGAAGTAGGAAGTGATAGAATAGGAAGGAGGAGCTAGAATGCTCTGTGAAAAAAAAGAATCATTGATTCGAAAGGGGCTGCTGAGAAATCAACAGTCTCGTTTTTTCATGAATAACGCACGACGTCTGGTTGATCTTATTACAGACTCAAACCAGACTATTGAAAGTATTATGGAAACCGCAGATAGTTGGATTTCCGAATACGATCCGGAATGGTATCAGCTGTCTGCGCAGCTGCCAGCGATGCAGAAGCAGGATCATTTCCTGTATGAACGCTTCGTGTACTGGTGGTTTCGTGACGTGCGGCCGCTGGCACAGATGTTTAAAAAGCATGTGCGTTGGACTTTTTTCGGAAAAACTGGCACGATTGATTGTTTGTGTCAGTACGTTGATGGCAGCATTGAAGCGTTTGTAATTGAGAGAAAAAACTTCGATGATTTCAGTGCTCGCAGCAGAAATCATCCGATGGAAAGCAATCTCGATGCCATTGGAGCCTTGTATTTTTTGGCAACCAACGGTTGCGAGAAGGCTGATGTCACTCTGATTTTTCTGGAGGGCCGTCTGGATGCACCATCTTTTTCGGTTGAGGATGGCAAACCGCAGAGCAAGGCAAATGTAATGAGGTATCGTTATCCGACATTCAGAAATGCCAATGGGACCTTGAATCCAGATAAACTGAAACAGGGCTTTCAAGAGGCATTAACGGCGCAGGAGAAGGATACCGAGCAGCCATATTGTGCAGAGTGTGCTCTGTATGATCTATGCAAGGTAAAGCCTTTTTCTGAGGAGTATCTGCAGAGTACTTTAGTGGAAGCACAGTCTGCTTCAGGTAAGTATTCATTGCCAGACTTCACTCCGCTTCAAAGACAGGCTGTAGAACTGACCGAAGGTCCGGTCAGTCTTTCTTGCGGTCCGGGCAGTGGAAAGACTGCTGTACTGGTTGGAAGAACATTGCGACTGCTTCAAAAAGGCGTGTCACCGACCTCTATTGTGTTGGTAACGTTCACCAACAAGGCAGCCGGCGAGTTAAAAGAGCGCATTACCGCTTATCTGCCGGAAGGAGGACAGCTGCCGATCATCAGCACATTAAATGCGCTGGGATATGACATCCTTCTTCGTAATGAGGAAAGCTTGGGCTTTACTCCTAAGGTGGCAACTGATGCAGAAACCATGCAGATTGCTATGCAGGTTTTATCGGACCTGCCACCGATTCGAGGGTTGAACTACGAGCGCATCAGTGGAAGAGGCGGTGTTATTGCCCGCTTTGTTGAAATGTGCGAGCAGTATCATCTCGATGCGGATCGCTTCGAAGATGATCCACAGCACGCAGATCTGGACATGAAGGCGTTTTGTGAAGCATACGATAAGTTTACAGATGCAACGCGAGACTATATTACCTTCGATGACCAGATTAAGATGTGTTTGGCACTGTTTGAGAGTCACCCTGCTATCCTGCATCGCTATCAAAGACAGTTTGAGTACATCATGGTAGACGAATACCAGGATGTGTCCAAAGATAGTGCGCAGTTTGTGTATGCGCTGGCTGCGAAGAACAGAAATCTTTGCGTCGTTGGAGACGACGACCAGAGTATCTACGCGTTCAATGGTGGTTCCAATCGCTATCTGCTTGCATTTGCCCGTGAGTGGGGTGCAAAGCAGATTGTCATTGACGAGAATTTCCGCTCTACACAGGAGATCTTGTCGATGGCCTCCTCAGTGATTGAGGCTTCCACAGAAGAACGCATTGAGAAAAAACTGAAAGCTACGCATCAGGGCGAGCAGCCTGCGTTTCAGGAGAATTGCACGATTGCAAATCTGAATGAGACGATCCGTGTGTTGCAGAATAAGGGTGTCAAATTAAACGAGATTGCAATCATAGCAACTCGAAATGACCCACTCGAATCACTGCACCAGGAATTGGCTGTTCCGACCCAGATTGCGAAAGTCTATTCGTGCTCAGATCCAATTTATGGTATCCTGCGTGATATCTATGGCATGTATTACCACGGATTGTCCGCACGGTTGCTATATCATATGGCAGCAACAATTGCGCCAGAGCAGGCGTATGAGCTGCCTGTCAAGTCAGGAGAAAACTTCCTCGATGCCATGAATATCTATTGTGGAGGAATCCATGATAAGGATCATGTTTTGGCATTGGACGGAAGCGAGGACCCGCTGATCACGTGTGTACAAATCTTGTACAAGAGTTTTATGATCTTAGATGCAGGAACGACTAGTATTTCTGCAATTCGTCGTGTGCTGGGAATCATGGGACTTGGAAGTCATATTGTTCTGCAGGAATTGTCGGATGTGATTGACAAAAATCCGGCATTGCAGGAGAATATTGAATTAGAAAAGTACCTGTCTTCCGTCCTGTTGTTTGCACAGACCAGCAGAATGGAGACCAAAGAAGCGGATGCTGTTCAGCTTGTTACAGCTCATGACTCAAAAGGTCTGGAATGGAAAGCTGTTATTATCTGGCAGGTAGAAGCCTTTCGGGTATACAGCAGAAGCCGCACATATAAAGAGTCGGACTATACTTTATTTTCAGAGTATCGAAGACTGCTATATGTTGCCATGACCAGAGCTAAGGAGTATCTGTATTTAATGCAGACAGCTCCTGCGAGTGGATTGAACTTTATCAGCGAGTTAAGAAACCTTGCTGATAAGGAAGAAAGGGAGGAAAAAACGTGATTACTGTTATCATGGGAGAGGATCGTTATCGAGTCCTTGACCAGAAACGAAAACTGGCAAAAGAAGAAGCAGAGGAGGTGGAGGGACTGACCGAAGAGGTCAAGTCCTCTGCCCAATGCGCTTCTCTGTTTGGCACCATGAAGTATATTCTCAGATGCCGAAGTATCGAAGATTTTACGTATACTGAGCTGATGCCATTCGTAGACACACCATCTACCGAGCTGTATATTTTCCCAGAAGATACGAAAACAGGAAAATGTATGACTCAGCTAGAAAAGGCTGGCGCGAAGCTGCTTCGTTTAGACAAGCTCTCCGAAAAGCAATTGGAGGCTTTTGTTGTAAAGTATGTGGCGCGTGCTGGTCGTCAAATCGAGGTGGCAGCGTATGAACTTCTAGTTAAGCGTTGTGCATACTTTGAGAGTGACGAGTCCGATTTGGGAACACTTGTAAATGAGTTAGACAAGCTTATTGCAGTGTGTAGTGAAAACATCTATGAGGCTGATGTAAAGGAATACACACAGATCATTCCGGTTGCGAATGTGTTTAACTTGTCAGATCTTGTGTTACGAAAAAAGCGCCGACAAGCATTAACATTGGCTGATAAGCTGATGCAGAAGCGTGATTTTGATGCTTTGCGGACAATTTCACTTCTGGAGCAATGCTATCGAGTGGGATATAAAGCAAGTATGCTGGAAGGCTCGATTAAAGCAAAAGCTCAGGTTCTTGGAGTGCGCGTGGTTCGAGATATTCCGAAAGATGTAGCGCTACAAGGCTTAAATGAGATTGCAGTCGCTAAGGAAGCAATTAAGAATGGCAATTCAGCGGAAGCTATTTTTATTCGCTTGATTTGCCAGTTGACAGAGAAAAAATAATATAAGTAAGAACGACTATGTGGGCAGAGGAGAGTATACTCCCTGCCCATTTGTATTAGAAAGGAGAAATAATTATGAAATTTAAAATTGAATTTTGCAGCAACCAACAATATCTACCAACAAAGCGTCATAAAAAAATAAGGCGTCGCTATGAAAAACATTCATTGGATGTTGAAATCATAGCAGTAGATAACAGTGAGTTTCCGGTAGCTTTTCTTGTTACTGGAGAAAATATGTTGCCTAGGGAAATCCGAACCTATGGTGGAAAGCTATACAAGGCTGTAAAAAAGCCGAATGCGCTGTCAATTTGTGATATTATCAATGTAGAATTGACTAATGTTCCATGGGAATTGGAATATGAGCATGAAACTGATTTCTCTGAAGAATCAGTTGTCATCAAGGATGATGTTATGGAACAGGAATATCGGATCTGCAAGCAGGCTAAGGAATACATCATTTCTGATGGAAAGGTCTGGAGAATTTGCAAGGAGCCAATGTATTGTGTAAGTATATCTCCTTGTGGTTCTGTAGCTTTTTCAGTAGAATATTGCGGTATTCAGCGATACCATGGAGAGTATTTTAATGCTTTTGAAAAAGAACAGGCGATTGCGTATATTCAGAAACGAATTTCTTTGTGGACAGAGGAGGTTTACACTGAAAAAATCATGAATTCATGCAACATAGATGTCTTAATGCCGGAAATGGTGGATGTTTACAAGGATATCTCCAAAGATTGGTTTTTACATAAGTGTAAAAATATCATGGCTGAGAACCTTGCGCGGTTTGATTGTGGAATTGAAGGTGCTTCTGTAACTATAGTCAACGAAGATGGTCGTTTTAATATCCACGTCAGGATGGATCAGTATGGATACAGTGAGTGCTTTTATGATTCCTATGATGGAATCGAAGATACCTGGAACTATCTTGTGAAGAAGATACGGGCATATCAGTACCTACCATTTCTTGAAAAGTATGAAGTGTCTGGAGATTTGTCAGATGTATTGGCGGCTGTTCATGGTATGTTAGAACATCGAATTGAACAGCTAACTAATTTGCGTGAAACTGACAAGATTGAAAATCTCAAAATCGCAATACGCGAAATTCAGAACTTGATCTGAGATATTCCAGTACTATATCGAAAGAAGATTCGATTTTTCTTGCGGTATAGTAGTGTATTGGAGTATACTTAAAGCAAACGAAAGAGAAGAATCCATACTTAACAATTCGGTACGATATTAGAAGAGGAGACGTCTATGGAGAATAAGGATAATAATTTGACAATCACTTTCAAACTACAAGATCCTAGAAAAATGTGCGTGTTCAGTGGGACAATTAATAATGACCAGTTCTGGACGAATGGTTTCAAAGACGCTGTGTGCGTACAGATTGGAGAAAAAACGTATACTGTAACTGGAGAGGAATGGCAAAATTGGATCTGTTTTGGAAGCACACAATTACTAGCTGTTTTGTGGGGAAATGTAATCGGAATAGTATTACAGTATCTCGATGCAGATGAGTTGTTGAGCTATCTTGACAGCAAGAAAGCCAAATTGATGCTACTTGTCCCTGGAGAATACGAAGAACAGGTGCAGCAGTGCATCAACATGTCAGCATCAGTAACAGTGAGCGTTTCTGGAAGAACACCGATAATGATTGCTCCAGAAAGTTGGGAAACTGTCGTTGCGGTTTTGAAAGACACAATGAGACGAAGATGATTAGCAATTTGATTTGTCCGATCATACACTTGTAGGTATTGGCAGAGAAAATATACCTCTGTCTAAGTGTTTTACATTGGGGAAAGGAATTATAATTATTACAGATAACAGGCAGAGGGAACACACCTCTGCCTGTCCTGTTAGGAACGGAGAAAAATGATGAAAGAGAATTTTGATGAGATATTGGCACTGGCCGCTAAGATTGACCAGTTGGCAAGAGATATTGATCCGTATGGCTATGATGATAGCATATTGGATCAAGAAGAGAATGTCAGACAGGTTGCAGAGGCGATGGCAGGAACCTTCAATTTCTTAGAAGCGGAAGTTGCTGCGATGGAAGTCGATTTCGAACAGGGTGAGATTGACAAAGAGGTGCAGGCATGGCAGATTGCAGAGGCAATTCAGAAAGGGAACCTTGCGCCAATTGAAGCATTCTTACAAGCTGCAATTGACGAAGAAGAGTGCGGTGAGCAGGCAAAAGGGCTTCTTGCAAAGCTTGCCAAGTACAAAGCAAGTGCAGGTTCGTCGAAAAAACTATAGTGTTAGATTACAGGCAGATGGTTATCAATCCTCTGCCTAGCGTTTGAAAGGAGAGTTTTTGTATGGAAGAAGAAAAAACATATATTCAGATTGCATTGCCTGACGGGACGAAATTGGGCAAATATATCCGCCTGATGAGAGGAAGCCACAGAACGATGGCTCAATTTGCACGAGAAATAGGTACCTCGGCAAGTACAATTTGCCGAATTGAGAATGGTAGAATTAACAGACCACTCACGGAGAAAATGATTTATGCTATTTACAACTGTAAAGTCAAGGAAAGCAATATCAATTTCGAGATGCTTATGAGCGCCAATGGCTTTGTGAACAAGGAAATTGCAAGTAAGCAGTGCTACTTAGAAGAATTGAAAACTGGGTATGTGGCGGAATCTTTGCGTAGGAAGCAGATCAAAAGCATCATTGTATCTGCAATGATAGAAGAAACCGGAAGTGCAATTCCAGTTGCAAAAAAAGCAACCCAACTGACAGACTATTTTCAATATGCGTTTTTTATGGATCAACCAGAGGAAGCTTTGCAAAAAATGTGGTGTTTTGTAGCATTCCCTGAAGAGTGTTCAGAGAAGATTCCACCAAAACGGTTACTGAGCTATATTCAAGGGAAAATGGCAAACGTGCTGCTGTTGGATGCGTGGCATGCCGAAAGGCTAGATGGTATCAAATTTTCGTTTGTATTCTGTGATCAAATGCTGTATACGGAAATCGTTCAGTCACTCAAGAATGCACCAATTAAGTCGGCAATGAGTGCTATTCTGGTTGATACTAACAACAAGAAGGTACTGGAGGAAACTTGGATTTCTAGTATTTTCAAGGAAAAGGAATACGAAGCTTTTCCTCAGATAGTTTCAAAGAAGAGGCAGGAGGAAGAAATGGATTACGAGAGGGATTGTTCGTATGACGGTTGGTTTTAAAAGAAAATTCGATTTTTCTTGCGGTATAGCAGTGTGTTGGAATATAATTAGAGCAAACGAAAGAGGAGAATCTTTGTTTTTAGAAAGGAGAACCATGATACTACAGTATAGAATATCCAACTACATGTCCATTGGACATATGGTTGAATTTAAGATGATTTCTAGGAGAACACAGCTAGAAACAACACGAGAGAAATTAGGAGTGTTGTATAAAAGCGTTCTATATGGGCCAGAGGCAACTGGAAAAAGCTGCTTTCTGGATTCTATTCGGTTCCTGAGAGATTTTGTTCTCACAGGAAAGTGGATTAAAATTGAAAGGTTTGCAGGCGATGCGAAAGGGATGGAGAGAAAAACCACCTTTCAAATCACTTTCTTGGCAGAGGGAAAAATTTATGAGTATGGAGTAACGCTAGATACTCGTAAGATTCTGGAAGAATGGTTGCTAATACATAACGATGATACGTCATTTGAGCCATTATTCAAGCGGCAAATTACAGAGATTGAAGGCGTGTTCGGAAAAGTGTCAGTCAAGCCACGTCAACTGTTTCTGTATGTATTGGCAGAAAATGGTGAGCAACAGATTGAACCAGTAGTGAATTGGTTTCAGTCAATTGTGATAGTCAATGCTGACGACCATTACCAAATGGAACGGTTAAAGGGCAACAGAGGAGAGATCTACTTAGTTGATAACGCTGATCAATTAAGCGTTAAAAAAGGAGCCGAGCTTTTCAGGTACTTTTCTAATAGGGGAAAGGAGTGCCAGGTAATTTGTACTGCGCAAGAAAGCTTAGCAGATGTAAAGGCTTTCTTGCCAAATGAGATATGGTTTATTGCGAAACGGAACGATGAAACCATACTTAACAATTCGGTACTATAATATTAGAAGGGAGACGATATTAGGTATAGGCAGAGACGATGTTCTCTGCCTGTTGTTGTATATTACAGGAGGAAAAATTATGAAATATTACAGTGTAACACGTCCAATCATGCCAGGAAGCTATCCCCAAACGGCTCAAGTTGTAGAAGTTAAAAATTTCGACGAGCCAACAATGTGTCCAGAACTCGGACAAAAAGTCTGGGGCGTGATTGAATTTGAAAAAGCTCTTTCGACAGAGGAAGCGTCAGCGTATGAGCTGATTGCTGACGAGAAAAAGCAGTTTTGGGCAGTAACTACATCCATTGATGACAATGGAAATGTAGCATCCGCTATTACTGATATGGTATGGGCGGTTGTGAGGCCTGAGAATAGCTTTCTGTCGACTAAGCGAAAAGATATCTATGTGGATTATTTCGAAAGTCGTGAAGAGGCCGATCAGCATGTCAAAGACGCACAAGATGCGTGAGATAATATGAGCTGCTAAGCTATATTTCAAAATATAAGATTGCACCCTCACGAAAGTGGGGGTGCATTTTTTTATAGGCTTTAGCCTGTTGAACTGCTTGGAGTTTTTCGTGTTCCGAAAAATGAAGAGTAGTTCAACAATAAACCACCCGCTATGCGGGTGCGAGTCGAATGTTATACAAAAAAAATTACCTTTCCGTGTACAATAGAGTTGTTCAGGCTATATTGCAGAAAGGAAAGGTAATTTATGGCGAAGAAAGAAAATGCACTTGCACATACGAAATGGATGTGTAAATATCATATCGTCTTCACACCTAAGTATAGACGAAAAATGATATATAATCAATATCGAGAAGATGTTCGAGAGATTATAAAACAATTATGTAGTTATAAGGGTGTGGAAATTCTCGGAGGAAATGTGATGTCAGATCATGTGCATATTTTGGTAAGTATTCCACCTAAAATGAGTGTATCATCGTTCATGGGATATTTAAAAGGAAAGAGTGCGCTGATGATGTTCGACAGACACGCAAACTTAAAGTATAAATTTGGAAATCGACATTTCTGGTCAGAAGGCTATTATGTGAGTACAGTAGGATTAAATGAAGCCGTAATCAAAAAGTATATCCAAGACCAGGAGAAGTACGATATTGCAATGGATAAGTTAAGTGTAAAAGAATATGAAGACCCTTTTAAGGGTTAAGGCTAAGTAGTAACAACACCCTTTAAAGGGTAGCGACGAGTCAAGAGCAGTATGGCTTGAACGGAGCTATGGGAATCCTGTGTTAACAGAGTTCCCATAGTGAAAAGAGAAAGCCAGCGCCTTTAGACGTTGGCCTAGTAACAATGGGCTTATAGCCCTAGTACAAACCACCCGTTTAACGGGTGGTCATGACTTTCTGTCAATCAACGACTGAGTAGGTCATAGAGGAACACGTTCGGTTCGAGCTTGTAACTCAGGATCTTTTTCGGCCCAATCCTTGCCAGTGAAATTAGAGTGAACAGTATCACGTTCGCCCCAAACTTCCCAAGGTTCCGAAGGCTCCTCAAGTTTTCTTATTAGGTGTTCAAGAGGCGTTTCAGTAAAAATACTCGTTCCCATATTTGCTCAAATTCCTTTCTTATCTCGTAGAATTGCATTTTTACGCCACTATCTATCAGTTCAAATTCGGCAGAGGGCCACGTTCACAGGAGCGATGCACCGCATGGACACGGAAACTTCATCCAACTTCCCATTCTCTTTGCAGGTACGCTGTAGGATACATATTGCATGACATTTGTTTTACAAAAGTCTTTAGGCCACTTTTTTGTGTCGGATCTAATTGAGAATATGTTTCCACTGCATACATAATAATATCGAAAAATTCATTGTCTTGCCGTTTGAGCAAATCAGATATATACTCGACTTTGCTTTCATCTAGTGACAGATAGGGCTCGCCTTCTCCAGTAAGTATCCAATTCTTGTTGACGGAAAACATTCTGCATATATCCGAAAGTGTTCGATTTGAATATCTTCTGTATCCGTTTTCCACTTGACTAACGTAACCTCTGGTTAACGAAAGTTTTTTTGCAAATGCCGCCTGCGTTAAACCTGCATCTTTCCTGATTCTGATAAGTCTTTCTACCATTTTCGTTCGTCAACCTCCTTGCAAAAAGAATACCCCAAATGAAATGTTTTGTCAATATAAGTGTATATCGTGGCAATACAAACATTCCCTGCTTTTGTGGAAAGAATATTTCTATTGCAATTTATCCCCAAACCTGTTATACTAGAGTCATCTGGTATGGTAAATGAGTTTCAAGGATGCACCGCTCGCATTCTTATTTGGCAAAAGCCCGGTTTGCTGGGTTTGTTTGCTGTATTCATTTACAGCTATCGGAGAAGATAATTGCATAGTATTGATAAGCGTTCTACGACAAGAAGTCGTTAGGGCGCTTTTTTTATGCAAAGAAAGGAGCGTTATGAACGAAAATAATGTAGAGGTGCTGCTAGTTCAGCCAAAAAAATTCCGAAAAAAGTTTCTATTTCGCGAGAACTGAAATCTCTCCAGAAAATGGTAGGTGGTTATATATCATTTACCTACCCTTTTAAGGAGGATGTAGGAATTGTTCTCAATGATGAGGGCAAGTTACTTGGATTGCCATTTAATCGAGCTTTGAGAGATGAAAATGGAGATCCATACGATATCATCAATGGGGACTTTTTAGTTGTTGGACTCACCGATGATGACATTTCATCGTTACCGCCAGAGATGATGGATAAGTTTGAGAGACTTTTCCATAAACCCGAGGTATTAACCAAAGTTGGCGGCTATTTGATGATTTCGCAGATTGAAAGCGAAAACTAAAAAATGGAGGTACATTACATATGGAAAGATCAGCGAAGTATCAGCTAAAGATGGTGGGTGTTCTGATTGGTATAGTTTCAAGGCAGCTCAGGACCCCGGTCTTATTAGCTTGAAGGATAGGGATGGAGAATTGTGATGTTGATTGCTGGATCAGCTGCAGGAGTTGCAGTTGTCTTGCAATCAATACAAGGAGAAGAAACATTGTCCGGACCGGACTGTCTGCTACTTAGAGCAAGTAGTTCTATAAAGTCTAGGCAACAGGACAAAATTTGAGGGAGGAGTTTGCCGCAGCCTTTATTATTTGATATTCTTGAAGCGCTTATTCAAGTTTACAAAAAACAGTGAACAGGGTGATGGTACAATTCTTCAATCATTTCATTAAGGAAGGTGATAGTATCGATTGATACAATCACTTATTTTTTGCCGTGAATCGGCAGAAAGGAGTAGGCTAAATGACAATAAGCAAAGCAATTGTTGTCAAGTTAAAATTTCCAATTGGAGAAATGCACTACAATGTGCAAATTATTCGTAGCGTTGATGGCGGCTATAATTTTTTCTATTGTGGCTGCGGAACGTATTGCAAAACAAAGCAAGAAGCTTTGTTATTCATCCAGAAGTCAAAGGAATCCTTTGAAGAAGTTATTGATCGGGATGCGTAATGGGATGGAAAGGAGCAGAAGTCGTATGAAACAACAGGATCATTCGATTGGCTTGAGAGAAACATTAATGGAAAAGCTGGTCGAAAAAAAAGGAGCTGATTATATAAACTCTGTAGAATTTGGGGCTGCAAAATGCATTCTCTTAAGTTTTGCAGAGTGGGTAACATCAAGTTATCCACTGCTAGATATCAGCCACATTACCAAGGCTATGGTAATGGAGTATCTGATTACGATAGTTCGTAAGGCTCGCGAGTCAGGACAACCACGTGAATATGGTTTCGCACGACTGACAGCAAAAATTTTGTCGGTCGTAACAGGCATTGATATTGATGTTGATACTGAGACAACATTGATGCAGCAATATTCAATGTATTGTCCGTCTTGCGGCATTCTGGCAAAATTTGTGCCAGATAAGGCGTTTTATGGTCGAGACTTTGGGGGACATGTATATTACTGTCCCAAGTGTAATTCGCGTGTCGGGGCTTATGAGGGTACGCCAATCCCTATGGGAACAATGGCGGACCAAGAGACTCTGCGCTTACGGAAAAAATGCCACGAAGTCTTTGATCGAAAGTGGCAGAATGGCCAGATGACCAGGGACGAAGCTTATGTATGGCTGGCTGATGTGATGAAGCTGCAGCCATACGAAGCGCACATTGGTAAATTTGGAAAACGCCAATGTAGCAAACTTCTGATGATACTGGGAGTATCGGAAAAAGATCAGGAGTGTGTGAAAAAGCAATCAGCCGTTGTTAAGGCAGCTGCCTTTGCTTGATAGCTGTCAAGGTGACAGCGAGGAGGTAAGTATGGTACGGTTTTTGTACATAATAAGTCTGATTGGATTAGTTGTTTTCCTTTCACTATTCTTTTGGTATAGCAATAGAAGGCCAGAGGAATTAAGGAAAAGAAACGGGATTCTAATTGGGCTTATATTATGTTTCTTTGCTTTTTGCATAACAATTGCATGGAAAGTAACTGGAGAAAATTCAGCTACACCGAGCATGGTTGTTGTAAAGGCAAGAACCATTTTATGGATGCTCTTGGATGTATTAGCGGGTGTGCTATATTTTCGCATTACTCGCTTGTATGAAATAGAAGAGCCGGCACGACAAAAAAAGCTTGGCAGAGGTACGCAGAGACTAGGCTTTGCAATGATGCTACTCAGCGTAGCTCTGGCATTAACGAATTTATGAGAAAGAAAGGCAGGTTTTTATTATGAAGTATGAACACAAAGAACAGTTCGAGAAGATCAATGTATTCGGCACGGGAACGGTAAATACCGCTTACGCTCAGTTTTTCATTGGCAATTCGTTTCTGAATCCGCTGACAGACCCGAAAGGCGGTTTGTTTGCCGCCAATGTGACCTTCGAGCCGGGGTGCCGCAATCACTGGCATATTCACCATGCAGACAAAGGAGGCGGTCA
>ERZ825896.3089-NODE-3089-length-14596-cov-3.489444_pt1 | contig 14596 bp, 20 predicted proteins | sample MGYA00519858_ERZ825896 | MGnify/ENA primary metagenome ERZ825896 (study PRJEB31778, sample SAMEA3449214) | human gut metagenome | biome: human gut; feature: human-associated habitat; material: faeces | place: United Kingdom | collected 2010/2012 ... | reverse complement strand
CACCCGGCAGTCCGGCACCGGGAACATATACGGAAATGAACAAACGGCAGAGTCCCGCGAACGGGACTCTGCCGTAACTTTGTTCGGTCCGGGTGATTATTGTGCGCTTACCTCTTTTCGTTGTAAGAGTTGTCTTGTGCGGTGTCACAAATGACCTTGCGGAAGAACAGGAAAAAATCCATGATGCCTATATGGATGCCCGCAATGTGCCCATAGTCCAAGAATATTGGGAAGAATACGATGAGTGGTCCAGAATACCAATCGAGAAATTAGATGTTGATGCTGCCCGGTTTAGAGGAACTGGTGAATCAATGCCAGACAGTTTTTATGCTTACTGGGTAAGCACGCATACAGAAGAGGAAAAAGCCGCATATGACACTGCGTGGGCCGTGGCACAAGAAAAATATAATGTATACATCAGTATGTATGACGATTTTCCCAAAGTATGCGCCGAGAGAACTTTTGAAGAGGCAAATCGTTTACAAGATGATGGCTTAATGCTTGTCTGGAAAGGATACTCAGAAATGATAGGGCTTCTTACAGGAGAACAAATTATGCAATTTCCTGTGAATGAAAGATACGGTTACTATATCGTATGGGCCGATACTCCCGAAACGGGTGAGTTTGCGATTGACGAATAGTTTTAACGTTAAACGAAGAAAGGAAGTACGAATGAAAAGACTATTTTGTGTTTTGTTAGCACTCCTTATGTTGTTTTTCACTCTCGTGCCTGCTATTGCAGAAGACAAACAGGTTTATTCCAAACTTTCTGCTGAAGTCAAAGATACTATTAAAGACATGAACTCTAATGAAGAAGTTAGTGTTTATGTTTTGCTTAATGACATCGACAGTGACGCTGTTATGGACTCTTTCGCAAAGAGTTTCAAGGGCGAGGCTTCTGAATATATGTTGGCGAAGGAAGGCGACCCAGAAGCCGCCATAAGGCAGGTTGTTCAAGGTGATATTTCTCTCAAGGAAGAGTGTGAGGAAAGAGCGGACCCTGTAAATGGAGGGCTGTTACAAAAAGGAATTGAAGACAAGCGTGCTATTTTCGCAAAGTCCTACCTTGAACAAAATGGTGCGGTTGCAAACGCTTTCGCCACAAAAAACAAGCAAATTTTTGTCAGCCAGTATTCTCCATTTCTCATTTTAACTGTTTCAAAGCAAAGTCTCTTGGAACTGGAAAAGGATACGAGAGTTACTTCGATAGAATTATTCAAAAACCTTGAAGCACAAAATGAAGTTGTTACTGCAAACGCTATTTCAAGAGCCGATTATGTCCGCGACACTTGCGGCAATACTGGCACAGGTGTAAAAATAGGACAGATAGAACCCAGTTTGCCGAGGTTGGGTATAAGCGATTTGAGTGGTGCAACTATTGTTAGATACGGAAGTTCTTATAGCCGTCACGCAACACAAGTTGCGAGTATTTTAGTTGGAAATTCCTACGGAATTGCACCAAATGCAGAATTATACTGCGCAGCGGGACCATATTTGAGCGATTTCTATAGTGGCGTTGAGTGGCTCATTACTCAGGGCGTTAATATCATCAATGCGAGTATGGGTTTTTCGGATGACACGTATTTGGGGCAATATGATATAATTTCACGATGGGTTGACCATATTGCAATCATGCATGATGTCCATTTTGTGAAGTCTGCGGGTAATCGTGGTTATGGGGATGCATATATTACAAGTCCCGGTATGGCCTATAACGCAATTACAGTTGGTGGCTTTTATGCAAAAAACACTACCGCCCACACGGACGACGAAAGGTATTATGTTCTTCCCATTGGCGATGTGCCCGGACATGGTTCATCCTATGTGGAAAAGGTTTCTTCTGGAAGGCCAGAGAAGCCTAACCTAATCGCTTCCGCCCAATATCTTTCTTTTGGCTCAATAGTAACGGGTGTCGATAGTGGAACCAGCTTTGCAGCTCCTCAAGTTACTGGAATCATTGCACAGCTTTGTGGGTATCGTTCAGCGCTGAAGGTTAAGCAGACTGCGGTTGGTGCTATGCTGGCAGCAGGCGCAAGTATAAAGCTCGAAGGCGTGAAAAACAATGGAGTAAAGGGCGATAAATTTATAACAAGCGTACGAGTAAATGGAAACGACCAAATCAGCAATTACGAGGGTGCAGGAAAGGTCAGCGCCCGCGATGCAAGACTCATTGCTTCTACTGGAAACTATTGGGGTGTTAATATCAGCGCTTCGAGCTTCCCTTACACTCAGACTGTTTATATAAATGCTTCTAACGACTCCCTTACTCGCGTTGCAATTTTCTGGTTGAAGCGCAATTCTCTTGCAGCAACCGACCATACAACGGGAACTGTTGCTCAAGAGTCTATTCCAGACCTTGATTTGAAGGTCTATGCGCCAGACGGAACTCTTGTTGGTAGCTCGACAACAACACATAGTAACTTTGAAATTGTCCAGTTCACCACCCCGGCAACGGGTACATACAGCATTCAAATCACTAAGCACGGTACAGGTAGCACATTAAGAGAAAACGTTGGTATTGCGGTTTGGTAAGTCTCACAGAGTAATATTAAAGTCCGCCCTGTTATCAGGGCGGACTCCTTTTCTCGAAACAGAAAAAGTAATGAGATAACTTCGGAGTCAAGGATAGGTAACGTACCAGAAGAACCAGAAAGGATTCTGGCTGTGCGGCACTTCAGATAGAGGGAACTGGCCTTCGTACGGGGAGAGGGCGTCACGCACACCTGAGGTGGCACTACGGTGGCCTCCCTTCAACTCTCATTCAAGAGTTGTTTGGTAGACGCAAGTCTTGCCTTGGAGACAATGCCGAAGAGATAGCACCATGGTACGACGGAAGATTGATGCACTTGCATCTTAGCTCCATCTTTGAACTAACTTAGGACTATCTTTGAACCAAGCAATCTCATTAGCATCTCCTTATACTTGCCTCGCAGACAAGTCCATAGATGGAGACAAGGTGTAAAATGATTGGTTGTCCTCTGGAAACCCAGTATTTGCAAGGGTTTCAAGGGCTTCACAGGGAAAACCGCGCAACACACCCCCGAATTGACCTCTCATCTACAGCCATGGTAGGTGTCGATTTTCGTCGCTTTTCATCGTTGTCAACTCTCGAACGTGAGGTGTTTTTGTCCCAAGATAAAAAAACAGTTGTTGCGTAATTTGCAACAACTGCTCTTTACTATTTCCTTGGAAAAGAAAGAAGCCGAAACCACCATTATTGGGGTTCCGGCTTCTGCCTCAGGGCCCCGCAAGCATCCTGAGGACATACCTAAAAAAAGAAAGGAGTAGCAGACGCCTAAACACAACAAAGACTTCTGCTACATCTAATATAACACAACAGGTTGTAGTTGGCAAGCTATTTCAGCCCAGAACTTTGTGAATTCTTTTCTTGCGTACATATGTGCGGTGTGCTATACTCGGAATTGTAAAAGAAAGAGAGTGTGAATACATTGGAGAACACAGACAAGAACGAAATTATCCGGATGCTGAATACTGAGCTGCGAAACCAGCCTGTCGAATTATGTGGTATTCTGGCATCCACGGATTTATTGATTTTGGAAATTTTAGATAGATTGGAGTTCCCTGCTGTCAGGTCTGCTTCCATCCACACATATCTCGTGTGTGCAGACAAAGATATGGAGTTCATCCTCAATGACTTTGAGGCACTGGTTGAGCTGGCAAAGGATACTCCGACATTTTTCGCAAAAAAACTACATTGCTTTCTCGGAAAGATGGTTGAGAGTCTGCGAAGCGAAAAAGGCGGCGTGGCCGTTCTGCTTCAGTTGGCGAGCAAGCTGCAGGAAATGCGGCGAAGCGAAAAGACGGATGCGGTCAGAGCTGAGGTTGTAGGTATCTATGCCGACCTTGTATTACACGCTCTGGATTATCTCCGTCCAGACTCTTCGGATGATGGCGAAGTGGTGATTGGTGTCACATCCAATGGTGAACCTATCACAGCAGAAAATCCTTTCGCGTATTTTTCTGTTGCAGAATGGCAGTGTGTGTTGTTATCTATGTATGAAGACGCTCCTGACCTCACCCCCTTCGTGAAAAGAGGTATCGTCCCTGCGGATTGTACCAACGTCCCCGATGCGGTGAACACCATTTTCAGGCGGCGTAGAGTATTCACGAACCTGCGGTGCGCTCTTCTCCCCTACATGGATGAATTCACCTATAGCCTGTTCCCTACCAACATCGCCTACAACGACGGTGGCGCCCTTGAGGGCCTTGTGATGCGCTTGGATATGGATGAACTGGACAAGCGGCTGGCAAAGGGTAAGAAGGCTTCTCTGCCTCTTAATGGTGTGACTGTGACCTTCGACGACCCCACCAAGTCGCTCATGACCTTACAGCTCAAGGAAGTCCCTGTGGAAGACCATGTATGTGTAGTCTATAAGCTGGTATTCCTAAATGGCGAGTTTGCTGGCTACTATATACCGGGGCACGACGACTGCTATTATGCCGGCATGGACTATGTTGGTCCGGACGACAGATTTGTTGTTATCAAGAAACTGGTCATGTTCTTCTATGCTGTGGCCGTGCTGGGCGATGAAGAGTATACGGATGAATCCTTTGAGCAGGTGTTCCTGAACCTGTTCTATCCCGTAAAGGCCACCAGCGACATCGGCCAAGGCCGGCTGCGGGATACTGTGATGCGTGCCAAAGAGCTGGGTATCGGCACTGATAGCCGCAAACAGGCTGGACGCCGGATGTTCTGGAAGGAACCGCTGCGGGTGGTTGTGAAGGAGGAATTGGTATGATGCAGAAGTTTGCTATTTTGAATAGCAAAGGCAGAATCCTCTGTGCTGGCCGTGGCGACGAGCAGGCAAAATACTTCTGGCTGCCGCTGGAAGATGGCGTCTCCCCTGTTGTGTTCGGGAGCAAGACCGATGCTGAATGGTTCGTGACACTGAAGCAGAAGGACAGCCTGCGGAAGCGTGAATGGCGGGATTGTAAAGTTATTGAATTTACCGACACAGAGGTGCTGGAGAGTATAGGACAAGGAGACGTTGAGGTATGACCTACCGTGAGTTATATGATGAAGTAATCGAATCAGGCAATTATTTAGGTCCTGAGAGAAAGATTAAAGCACTGGCGAATCTTATCTATCACAGCAATTTCGATGGTGTGGAGACCAAGGATGAAGCTGTGTGGGATGCGTTGGAACGCTATGAGGATATGACAGGCTTTACGTTCGACCCGACAGAGGAAGAGTTTGAGGATTTTAAGTACGCCATTACAGGAGACTGAAAACTATGAAGATTCTGAAAGTGGAACCTGCGAAAGCCCCCTACGTGAAAGAAATCGAAAATGAGCTGCACGCCATCCAAGAAGAGGTTGGTGGAGACATGGAAGTCGTTGGTATGGAACCGGGCGTTATCCTCTGCTGCAATGAGGAGGGTAAGTTTAATGGGATGGAACCGAACCGCAAGGTACCGGGGGATATTATCTATGGGCCCTTCTTTGTGGTAGGCGCACAGGGCGAGGATTTTGCTTCGCTTTCGGATGAGCACATTGCGTACTACACCAAGGTGTTTGCGGACACTTCCAAACCGGATGTGAACGAAAATCCCATGTGGCGGTTCTTCTTCGGAGGTTGATGCCTGTTCTACCGCGCATTCCCACGCAAGTTCCCCGCAAGATTAACGCAAAACACACGCAAGAACGCACGGGAAAGCACAGGAAACGCACGCAAAAAAACAACTCTCGCTCAAGAGTTGTTTTTGCCTGAAATCTTGCCCCTGAGACAAGGCGTATAGAGAAAAACTGTGGTAAAATTCATTGATTACTCCTCGAAAGCCTTGTATTTGCAAGGCCTGCGGGGATTTCACCAGTGAAATCGCGCAACATCACAAAATTTGACCTCTATCCGCCCCCTGCGGATTATATCATGCTTTTAAGGGGACCGCACCTCGCGTATGCGAGGTATTTTAACGAAATAGGAGTGTACTTCCAATGTACCACCACCTCAAGACATCATTCGATGTCGCTATATTTGACCAGATGGATGACATCTTCGCCATGCTGAACGTTGTGAATCCTGATGACCGGCTGCAGGGTATCCTTGAAGCCCTGCCGGAGAAATGGGATTCAATACGAAAGGACGCAATCGCCCGCCAAAAGGAGGACCCAGACTTCTTCTTCGATGAGGATGGTGAGAAGGTGCGGTTCTATCTGGAGAACCTACGGGACTATCGGGTGTCGGAGCTGGAAGACTGGTACGAGGCGCATCCGCTGATGGAAATATGCAGTTCGGATTGGGTGAAGCATTCCCTGCCTGAGCGCGGTGTGTTGTTTGCATATGAACGTTGCGAGTTTATCGAGGAGCTGAAAGCAGAGTATCCCGAATGGACATATCTTCCCATGCGAGAGGCAACAGCCTTCTTGGAAAACTCCAGCCCCTTTAAGGCAAATGGCGACAAGTGCGGCATCTGCTTCGTATACACCCATCTGCTGCCGTGGTACACCTACAGTGAAGTTACAGGCGCCGCAAAGAAAGCGGGAAAGTTCGGAGGTTTTGTTTCCAGCCGAGGTATTTGCAGAGCTATAAGAATCATGCAGGAAGACTACGAGGCATTCCTCGACGATATAGATGAAGCGGAGAAAAGCAGAACGAAAATGGAGGGATAAGACATGAATATGGAAGATGCAAAGCGAACATTAAAAAACATCTACGAACTCCAGCTACAAGGCAAGCAAATGCAATGCCCCTGCTGCGGCGGAGATATGAGAGCCAATATCAACGAAAATAGTCTCAGCAGATACTATGAGGTTTATATCTGCTCAGACTGTGGCATGAAAGAGGCTTTCTCCGGTGCTACTCCGCTGGATGAATGGGAAGCAATCAAATCGCTTGAAAGAGCGTACCGCGTCATCGAAAAAGTATGTAATGACATCGAAAACGGGAAGACTGTAGAAGATGAAATGGAACCTGACAAAATCGGTCCGGGGACTGTCATCGTAAAGGATAAGAACGGTGCAATCGTTGGTGTCCTGCTGGTAAAGAATGCAGATAAGTACCTCGCCGGTTGTGTCGAGGACATCGAAGCGAATTGGGCTGCGATGCGCGAATCGTATCTTGAAAAGGCACGGGCGGACAAGAGCTTCCTTTTTGACGAAGACGATGAACACATTGCATATGTAGAAGAACAGCTCAAACTCTGCGTCTCCGATGATGCCGAGCACACGCCGTATGAGGTTGAAAACCTCGAAAACGTGTGTGTCGTCGAAGCCAATTAAAAACGCTCATTCCTCTCTTTTTTTAGGACGAAGGTCGGATTCTGTTTGTTCAGGGTTCGGCTTTCGTCCTGTTTAGACGTGTTTTGCCCTTGCATAAGACGCATGAATATGTTGTTATTAAGTTGGATTCAATATCGGTGTTTCTTCACTCTTATTGGTTTTCCTTTTTCTTGGCGAGAACGGGCTGCATAAGCCCGTTTCGTTTTGCAATATGCTACTAACACAGTGCCATTTACCACTTGCAATCGTTGCCTCGATATGATATTATGCATTTGTGGTAAGCGCGTACATCTCCTTTCCGCAGCTTGCCTAATATTTCTCCTTTCTGCGCTACGTATAAAGAAGACGTGGGTCATTGCCAAGGCCTGCGTCTTTCTCCATATTTGTTCATAGAGCGTTAAGTTGCAGTTTTCCGTATTGCACAACAATCTCACATATGTTATCATATGAACATAGAAGTCCTGCATTGGCACAAATGTCTCTGCATGATTTTCTCCCTTGGCGAAGAAGCAGGAGTTGCGGCCTGCTTCTTTGCTTTTTACTCTTGCGGTGCGTAGTGGGATGTGGTATCCTATGGGTAAGATACTGTGTTTTTAACCATGGCACAGTGTCCCTCCGTTTCGTAGGGCGAGCCGATTTTCGGCTCGTCCTATTTTTTTCTGCAAAAGTTTCACTTGTGAAACCATTTGCTTCTTTGAAGGTGCTATGCTGAAATTTTGCAAAAAATGTTGCGTGGCACGCAACGTTTTGGTGTGTGAGATATGATATGCTTGAAACTTTCAGGTGTTTCACTGATGAAACCTTTTGGACGGCGTGATGTGGTATGATAATTGGTTCTACCTAATTGGCTTTCCTGCAATTAAAGCAGACTTTCAATGCCACTGGCATAGGACTTCGTAATTAAAACTCAGTGCGTAAACCTTTAATTGAACCACTTCCCTGCCATTATTTTGGAGACGCTGGACGGTTGACAGCTTTTTGGGGTTTGTTATGATAGAGTTAAGATTAAAGAGTTTGCGGAGGTGTGGCGGATATGGAACGGCTCGTGGTAAGGCATAGAGACGGTAGCGTGGAGTTGGCGAAGGGGCATAGTGTGGAGGAGGCATTGCTGCGGCTGGCGGAGTACGAGGCCACGCGACTCCCGCCTGAAGACCTCAGCGAAGTCGAGGAGAATGCCTACGACCTCGGCTATCAAGCTGCGCTCAGGCACAAGGGCATCACTTGGGGCGAAGCTGCGGAGTTGCAGCAGTACCGAAGCCTCGGAAGCCTTGAAAAGCTCCAGCAACTCGTGAAGGAAAGGCGACGTAAATCCGGCGTACAAGACGATTGACGCCGCCCATACGGTGCTGTATAACATAGCCGAGAAGTCCTGCAGATGCAGGAACGGAGGCCGTTGGTGAGTTCCCTCCCACCAGCGGCCTCTTTTTTACGGCAAAAGCGATTGACAAAATATCAAACTGTGGTAGTATAGAAGTATAATTACGAAGCTATTTTTATAAAGGAGATTATCTCCGTTTTCAAGTCACCATAAAGAATCAAGACAGTTATCCCAACTCTGGGATGGCTGTCTTTTTTTATATATTTACATACATTTGTGTTCCCGTAAGTCCTTATAACAGGCTGGGAAGAAAGGAGAAAAAGCATGAGTATCGAAAACAGACTGCCTATCCCTCTGACTGCGGATGGAGTTCCTGTCGGCATTGGCGACACCGTCTATGCCATTTGGAATGAGGTCCGCAGAAACACCCGTGGCAAGTTCTACCGCGCATCAACCATTGCCGTGTATCCCGTCAAGGTCACTTCCGTGCTGTTTACGGAGAGCTTTGTCGAGCATCGTGTCATGTGGTCTGGCGATGGTTACGCCAACATCCCCGTCAAGGGCAGCAGCGATTCTGTGAAGCCTGTTGAGGGCTGTGTCGGAATCGAGCTGGGCGGCTACAACACCTTCGCCAGCAAGGAGAAGGCTGAGGAGTGTGTTGCACAGGATAATTGGCAGACTGGCGTTACCTTCTTCAAGGGTATGCCCCCTATGCCTTCCTGCCTCTACAACGAGCTCCGGAAGAAGAGCCGGGAGTTCGAGTATGGCTATGCGGCTGAGGAGGTGATGGGCAATGAGTAAGTACGTCGTTGCTATCATGTCCGCTGCTGAAATCGCTGCCCTGCACCACATCATCACGGATGAGCTGGAAAATGGGGTTCTCGATGTCGAGAATCAGGCGTTGTTGAGCAACGCTCAGGCGAAGATGGACGAAGCCCTGCGGACTGCAGGCGAGTCCCTCTCCCCTGCCGTTCCTGCTTCCAAGCCTGTGGAGCCTCATACGCCGGAGTCTTTCCGCGCTTACGAGCGCTTCAAGCTCCAGTGGATGCTGGACCACAAGCACACGCTGCAGGAGCTTCTCTGCGAGCTGGATGCCTATTCTGAGGACTGCGGTGATGCCGGCAGTATGCAGGAGCTTCTGGACGTGTGGGAGAAGGACCGTGGCTTCGGCGGTGAGATGTGGCCCTGCTATGAGGAATGGCTGGAGTGCGAGGCGAAGAGCGTCGTACCCGTCGTCATTCCCGCACAGGAGCCCGTCATCACTGAGCCTGTCATCTGCGGCGGCGCCGACTGCGTGTACCACGACGGTAACTGCAAGTGTATGCTGCCGAGTTTGGTCAACCGTATGCCCAACCGCGACACGGAGGATGCTGTGTACGGCGAAAGCTGCTGCATGGACTTCCTCCCCGCCGAGCTGAACGATGGGACTAAGGAGGCTGCCCATGAGTAATGGTGAAAGGCAGAAGCTCATCGAGAACGCCATGGCGCACTATCGTGCTGCCATGGCTTCCGGTGAGTCCAACGAACTGAAGGCAGCTCTCAACGACATGGAAAATGTCTATTATGCCGTCTGCCTCTGGTCTGTTCCGGGGACGGACGAGCTTCGGAAAGCTATCATCAGCTTGTCGGAACTCGTTCGGAGCCGCTGACAGCAAAAAGAAAGGAGAAAATTTTATGTCTGAGAAGGGTTGTCACGTTTTTCCCATCATTACTGATGCGGTCCAGAAAGAGTACGAGAAGTGCTCTCTGAACAGCAAGTCCCCTGACCTGTCGCCCAACATCTGCGGTTACTATGGCCGCGCCTGCGGGCAGATGGACAAGGACGAAGGCGCCAATCGGATGCTCTGTAACCACTGCCCGTTGGTGGAGGTCGCCAACTCTCTGCGAGGCAGAGAAGGCTACCGCAGCGTCTATCAGCTCACGCCGGATATGCTGTCCGTGCTGAAGCAGAAGCTGTTCTACGACAGCGAGTGCGATGAGTTCCAGCGCCTCTCTGATGAGGAGCGCGACTCTGTCGCCAGCATCGCTTTCTACGACCAGATTCCCAACGAAATCGTGTTCCACGCTTTCGAAGGCATCAGCTTCGCGGATGAGGACTTCTTTTGCGGCGGTTGCGAGGAGGATGCCAAGTGAAATACGTGATGCACTGTGAGGAGGTTGAACTCGTCCATGTGACCACGGAAGATAGACTTGGCTCCATTCTGGAAACTGGTATCCGTCCCTCTGCCTTCGGCGATATGGCCGTAGGCGAGGACGACGGTGCTGGCGTCTATGCTGTCCGCAACGACGCAAGGCTGATTCAGAAGGTGCTGGACTACGTCGTGGACACGGAGACCTTAGGCTATGTCTATGCGGTCAAATTCCGCTACAAGGGCCGATATAGGGAGTGTGTAGACTCCGTGGAACATAGCTCCCACGGAGGCTATATTCTCATTCCCAAGTCCGAGTGTCCATCCGGTATCCCTGCCAAGGACATCATCAGCTATATCCGGCTGGTTCCGTAAAGAAAAAGAAAGGAGATTCAAAATATGCCTGAATTGCATGAGACTATCATGGGACGCAAGTTTTTTATGAGCGATTTCCCTTCCCTCGTAAAGAACGTTGGGCGCGTGGCTGCTGCGCTGGAAGTACAGAATAAGGCTGCCGAGGAGAAGGCCGGCCCCAAGGAAAAGGCCTTCCCTGCCATCCTGATTCATTCCACCTGCCCGCTCCATGCCAATGGCGCTGCTCACCCCCAGATGTACCACTCCAAAATTGCCGTCGAGAAGTTCGACAACTACCTCGCAGCTCAGAACGTCATGGACGAAGAGCTGAAGAAGCTGTTCGGCTGGGAAAAGCTCCCCGCCGAGCCGTGCGGTACGAACTACGACATCGGCAGTTTGGAAGCGTGGGCTTTGCACGACAACGTTTCCCACTCGTGGAAAATCGTTGTTGTGGAGGTCGAGTACAACGGAAAGGTGGTTGAATGAGATATGGCAAAATGCGCTTTTTGCGGTCGTGAGATGCTGAAGGCCAAAGGCTGTCGCAAAATCACCATTCGCTTCGTAGATGGCTCCCGTGGCGACCCCATCAAGGTCGGCGCACCGGGCGACTTCTACTTCGGCTGTGAAGGACTGAACGACCCGAACTTTCGCTGCGGCGATTGCGGAGCCATGGTCGGTGGTTATCATCACCCCGGCTGTGATTGCGAGCGCTGCCCGAAATGCGGCGGTCAGCTCATTTCCTGCGATTGTCAGGCCGATTAAGCCCTTTTTTGAAAGGAGAGAGTCTGTTGAGGCTCTCTCCTTTTTTTATTTTCAATACATGAAAGGAGACCAGCACTATGAGTAAAGTCTTTTTCGACTCACTTGCGGTTGAAGTCACCCGTCGGTGCAATATGCACTGTGCTCACTGTCTGCGCGGCGAGGCGGAGAACAAGGACATCTCCTACGAGGTCATGGACGCTCTGCTGCGCCATGTGGACGGCATCGGCTGCGTGACATTTACCGGAGGCGAACCGTCTCTCAACTGCCGCGCCATCGACCAGTTCCGTGAGCTGTGCCTGAAGTATGACATCCCTGTGAATGGCTTCTATATCGTCACAAACGGTAAGGAGAACGTAGAAGAGTTGGCTGTTGCTTCCCTGCGGTGGTATAGCTACTGCGCCAAACAGGAGGACATAGAAATCTGCGGTCTTGCTCTTTCCGACGACCAATTCCATGAGGATATTCCCAACGAGAATATCATGCTGCTGAAGGGTCTCTCCTACTTCCGTGAAGAGGACAAGCGCACTGATTGGGACAGAGTCAACCTCATAAACAAGGGACGTGCAGAAGACCTGTTCGAGACGGACTATCCGAAACGTGAACTTGGCAACGAGCGTATCGCTGTCGAGAAGTGGCCGGATGGCAGTGTGATGGTAAATGAGGGTAACATCTGCCTCACGGTGGATGGCAACCTTCTGGACACCTGTAACTGCTCCTATGCTCACCAGAGCCAGCATACCATCGGTGATGTCTTTCACATGGATGAGTTCTTCGGTGAGATGGACGCACTTGCGGAGGTGTCATGATGGCTGCGCCATATTTCTACGACACTTCTGCCAATGTGACTCCGGCGAATAAGGAATATCTACTGACGGACCTGCTGGATGCAATCCAGAGTGTTCTGAGCGAAGGGATTCATCCTTACTGCGAGGAAGACCCTCTCGGTTTGAAACGGTTCGATGTCTCCAGAAGCTCCCTTGGCTATGTTCGTCAGACGGAGACCATTACGTGCGTGTCGGTCCGTATCGTCGCAAACCGCGATTCGATATACCGTACAAACGCCGAGCGCGATGAGGCAAAAGCGGATTTGGAACACATTGCGGAGGATGTTGCCAAACGGTACGAGTCCCGTTCTTTCGTTGCCTGCAACACTTCATGGCCCAGTGCGGACAAGGTACTGCACGCAGCGACCAACGCAAACCAAGTCTGCTCCGTTCATGTCTTCCCATTTGAAGTCTGCTTCTTCAAGACGCCCTACTACAGCTCGCCGGAGCCCACTGAGAAAATCATGTGGGATGCCTTCTGCAGAGCCAGAGCAAGGTCATCCAAGAAGTCTGAGAAGCGTGAGCTGCGGCCCGATGATTGGGGTAAGGAATTCCCGTATGGGAAGTACACCTACAAAATCCTCGGCCCTTCTGTCAGCCAAAACATTTCTGACGGAGAAAACCACATCGACCTGCTCCGCACTGAGGGCTACCGCGCCATGAAACATAGGTGTTGGATAAAACGGCAGGACTTGGAACAAGCGCTCTATGAGATGGAGTACGAGGACAAGTCCGAGCTGGCTATCGAAAAGAGCCATGCAGAGGAAGCCGAGTTCTATCGGAACAAACGCTTCATTCAGCCGAAGCTCGACGCCAGTGGTATCGACGTTGTTTATCGTGAAGTGTTTTCTCTGAAAGGAAAAACGCAGAACCACGATTTTCGACTGGTCGGCTTCATCAAGAAAGCGCGCAAGTATCCGTTCCGTGCCGAATGTATCGACGAGACCGGTGAATATGCCGGTAAGATATGCAGACTGCCATACGACGCTGTCGTTGAGGCTATCAAGGTCAATCGTGGGTGACAAAAAGAGGCAAAATATGAAAGGAGAAAAACATATGGAGTATATCAAAAAGCTCGCTAATGATGAGACGTGGGATTGTGCCACCTTCTCTGGAATGTGCCGCTTTGTAGCGAACGGAAACTACTACGAGTTGCCCAAGCCCATTGAAGAATTGGCAGAAAAGTCCAATTTCAGCGTCTTCGATGCTCCGGCAGATAATCCCGAAGCGCCGGTGCTCGGCGAAAAGTCGGTGTTCGTGGAACGTGATGACCTTCGCCTTTTGGTGGAAGTTTATCCCGACAAGAGCGCAAGCATTTTCGTGGCTACAATGCTTCCTATCGAAACGGAGTACGATGAACTGGAAGACAAGATGGATGATTTCCTCAATGTCATTGAAGATGCGTTGGGTCTGGAAAGCGATAGCATTTCGTCTTCTGGGTGGTCTTTCGGCATCGACGATACCACATACGATAGGTTGCTTACCACTGAGGAACAGGAGCTTATCGGCACTTCGAATTAGAAAATGCACGGTGAAAGGAGAAAATATAATGAATCGCAGAATTGCTGAAAATAAGAAGTTCAAGGCCCTGTACGCTGTCAGTCTGGCACTGATGGTTCTGTGCGTCATCGCTGTCTTCGGCACCATTGGCGCCGCAACGATGTCGGATACCATGTCCACCACCAGTCTCGCCATCAGATGTATCCTGTTCTCCATCGCCGGCCTTCTGAGCTGGGTCGCGTCTCGCGGCTTCAAGCACAGGATTTGGCATTTGGTCAACGAGGAGCTGAAGCGCATCTCCAGTGATGTGTCGGAGCACCTCCGTCGGGATGGCTGCCCCGCTGTTGAGGATTTGTCGGCCTGAACCAATATCTTTGAAAAAGCTCCCCTTTGGGAGCTTTTTCTTTTTAGTTTGAAATGATTGACAAAATATCAAACTGTGGTAGTATAGAATTATAATTACGAAGCTA
>ERZ825896.3087-NODE-3087-length-14606-cov-3.257852_pt1 | contig 14606 bp, 13 predicted proteins | sample MGYA00519858_ERZ825896 | MGnify/ENA primary metagenome ERZ825896 (study PRJEB31778, sample SAMEA3449214) | human gut metagenome | biome: human gut; feature: human-associated habitat; material: faeces | place: United Kingdom | collected 2010/2012 ... | reverse complement strand
ACAAGCTGATGGAGCAGTTTTTGGAGGAAACGGGCTATCTGTATACGGTCAGCGCGCTGCCGGGAGGCGACAAAGCCATGGCGTCCGGCCAGGTCGACGAAGGCGCATTCGACCGCATCGAGACGATCATCTTCTCCATGACCAAGCATGAGCGCGAGCATCCCGAAGTGCTCAACGGCAGCCGTCGTGCTCGTATTGCCGCAGGGTCTGGAACCACCGTGCAAGAAGTGAACCAGGTCATGAAGCAGTTCAACGAAGTGAAGAAGATGATGAAAAAGGCCATGCCGGCCGCCGAAGCTTTGCAAAGCGGCAAGCGTGGCAAGAAGGGGAAGAAAGGCAAGGGCAAAGGACGCATGCCTCGTCTGGGCATTCCCGGCATGGGCGGCATGAAGATGTCCGACCTCAAAAAGCTTCAAGACATGATGGGCGACATGAAGATGTAAGCCCTAGAGGCACGGGGGCACGTCCTTTCATGAACTATGGGCTAACCGCCCGCTTGTCTCGAACAGACGAGCGGGCGGTTTTCGTAGATAGGCGGCCGCAGCCGTGCGCATTCGACCGTATGCCGATGATGCCTCTTGCGAAGGGGGCTTCGCTTCGTATAATTCGGTGCGTATGAAAAAACCTAGAAAGGGGTTTGCAATGGCAATCAAGGTCGGCATCAACGGTTTCGGTCGCATCGGCCGTCTTGTGTATCGTGCAATGGCGAACGATCCGGCGCTCGACGTCGTCGCCGTCAACGACCTGGGCGACATTCCCACCATGGCCCATCTTTTGAAATACGATTCCGTCCACGGTCGCGCCTTCGACAAGGTGGAGGTTGTCGAGGACGGCTTCATTGCCGACGGCCACAAAGTCAAGGTCTTGAGCGAGCGAGAGCCTTCCAACCTTTCCTGGGGCGAGCTCGGCGTCGATATCGTGGTCGAGTCCACCGGCATCTTCAAGACCGGCGAACTTGCATCCAAGCATATCGAAGCAGGCGCCAAGAAGGTCCTGATCACCTGCCCCGCAAAGGGCGAGGACATCACCATCGTCATGGGCGTCAACGACGGCGACTATGACAAGGAGAAGCACAACATCGTCTCCAACGCCTCCTGCACCACCAACTGCCTCGCACCCTTCGCCAAGGTTCTCATGGAGAACTTCGGCATCAAGCGCGGCTACATGAACACCATCCACGCTTACACCAACGACCAGAAGATTCTCGACCTTCCCCACAAGGACCTGCGCCGCGCTCGCGCCGCCGCGCTGTCCATGATCCCTACCACCACGGGCGCCGCTCGCGCCGTTGCCTTGGTTCTTCCTGAGCTCAAAGGCAAGCTCGACGGCTTCGCAACCCGCGTTCCCACCCCGGACGGATCGATGGTTGACCTCACGGTCGAACTCGACCGAGAGGTAACCAAGGAAGAAATCAACGCGGCCATGAAAGCTGCCGCCGAAGGTCCGCTCAAAGGCATTCTCGAGTACACCGAAGACCCGATCGTCTCCATCGACATCGTCGGAAACTCTCATTCTTCGATCTTCGACAGCCAGCTCACCATGGTCATGGGCGAGAAGAGCAACTTGGTCAAGTGCATTTCCTGGTACGACAACGAGTGGGGCTACTCCAACCGCGTTAAGGACCTTGCGAAAATCATACTGTAAAGCAGAGAAGCGCCGTTCGGGGGAACGGCGCTTCTCATGGGCGCTGCGAAGCCGCTTGATGCCGTGCCGGTTCTCCCGCGTTCCCGTTTAACCTGGGTGCGAGAGACCATCGGCGGCGTCGGGCGGCTTTTCGCTTGTGTCCGCAGTTTCGTTCCGACATTTCGGTCGCATGATGCGACGGCGGCGACCGAAGAATCATCGTAGGAGGCATCATGGCCGATATAAAGACCATCGAAGGCGTGGACGTGCGCGGGAAACGCGTGCTCGTACGCGTCGATTTCAACGTTCCCGTCAAAGACGGCGTCGTAGGCGACGACACGCGCATTCGAGCGGCTCTGCCCACCATCTCGTATCTTGTGGAGCATGGCGCGAAGGTTATCTTGATGAGCCATCTCGGACGTCCTGCGGGCGAAGGCTACGAGGAGAAATTCACCCTGGCGCCTGCGGCCGCGCGTCTTGCCGAGCTTATCGAGGCCCCCGTCGTCTTCGCTTCCGACACCATCGGCGAGGACGCCCGAGCCAAAACGGCGGATTTGTCCGAAGGCTCCATCGTCGTGCTCGAGAATCTTCGTTTCGACAAGCGCGAAAAGAAAAACGATCCGGCGTTTTGCGAAGAGCTCGCTTCTCTTGCCGACCTTTACGTGAACGACGCGTTCGGCACCGCGCATCGTGCGCATGCCTCTACGGCAGGCGTCGCCGCTCTGCTGCCTTCGTATGCCGGCTTCCTGCTCGCTGGGGAAGTGGACACGCTTTCCGGTATGCTCGATACTCCCGAGCGTCCTTTTGTCGCCATCCTGGGCGGATCGAAGGTGTCCGACAAGGTCGGGGTCATCGACGCCTTGATTGACAAGGCCGATACCATCATCATCGGCGGAGGCATGTGCTTCACCTTCCTGCTCGCCGAGGGCAAACAGGTCGGCACCTCCTTGAAAGAGGAGGACTGGGTCGAGCGTGCGGGCGAGATGATTCAGAAGGCGAAGGCTGCAGGCGTCAAGCTGCTGCTCCCCGTGGATATCGTCGCCGCCGACGCGTTTGCGGAAGACGCCGCCAAGGTCACCTGCGATGCGGACTCTATTCCCGAGGACATGATGGGCCTTGACATCGGTCCGAAGACCGAAGAGCTGTACGCTTCCGCCATCGCAGAAGGCGCGACGGTGTTTTGGAACGGCCCTATGGGCGTGTTCGAGATGAAAGCCTTCGAGCACGGCACGAAAGCCGTCGCCGAAGCCGTTGCCGCCAACACGCAGGCAGCCACGATCATCGGCGGTGGGGACAGCGTCGCCGCGGTGAACAAGTTCGGGCTTGCCGACCAGATGACTTTCATCTCCACGGGAGGCGGCGCTTCCATGGAGCTCGTCGAGGGCAAGTCCCTTCCGGGCGTAGAGGCCCTTCGCTAACTGGTATTCGATCGATACGGCGTATGCAGGAGGATGTATGGCTCGCAAACCTATTATCGCAGGCAACTGGAAGATGAATATGACGCCGGCCGAAAGCGTCGTTTTGTCCCAGGGCGTCTCCAATCACTACGATCGCAAGTGGGACAAGGTGGACGTCGTCTTGTGCCCGCCTGCGATTGACCTTCGCTCCGTGTTCACCGTTCTTGACTTCGACAAGTCGAACATCGAGGTGGGCGCTCAGAACGTGCATTGGGAGGCTTCGGGCGCCTACACCGGGGAAATCAGCATTCCCATGCTGAAAGACGTCGGCTGCACCTGGTGCATCGTCGGGCATTCCGAGCGTCGCGAGATGTTCGGCGAAACCGACGCCATGGTGAACAAGAAGGTCCGCGCGCTCGTCGAAAGCGGCATGAAGGCTATCGTCTGCGTGGGCGAAAGCCTTGCGGTGCGCGACGCGGGCAATGCGGAAGGATTCGTATGCGACCAGGTTCGCGCCGCGCTCGCGGGTCTTTCCGACGACGAGGCGGCTCAGTGCACCATCGCCTACGAGCCTATCTGGGCCATCGGGACGGGCCGTACGGCCACTCCAGAGCAGGCCGAGGCTATGGCGGCGGCCATTCGCGTCACGGTGCAAGAGCTCGTCGGCGATCAGGCGGCTCAGGACATGCGCATTCTGTACGGCGGCTCTATGAAGCCCGCCAACGCCGAGGCGTTTCTCGCTTGCGAAAACGTCGACGGCGGCCTGATCGGCGGAGCGGCTTTGAAAGCCGAGGATTTCGCCGCGCTTGTCGCAGCCGCGAGCAAATAGTCCAACAAGCAAGTTTCCGCCGCCGGCTTTGCCGGCCTATGCCGCAGGTCGCCGACGGAGGCCTGCGGCGTCTGTGTTTAAACCGCTGAACCAGGAGGCATACATGTCATCCGCACTGAATCTGCCCGCTCTGCTCGTCATCATGGATGGCTTCGGCCTCGATGAGCCGTCGCAGGGCAACGCCGTCTCGCTGGCGAACACGCCGTATCTCGATCGGCTTTTCGCCAATGCCCCATTCGTACCCATGCAGGCTTCTGGTGAATCCGTGGGGCTGCCCGACGGCCAGATGGGAAACTCCGAGGTGGGGCATTTGAACATCGGAGCGGGCCGCGTCGTATACCAGGAGCTCACTCGTATAAACAAAGCGTGCCGAGAGGGAAGCATCCGTCGAAACGATGCGGTCAACGAGGCAATCAATCGAGCGATGGAAAACGGAGGTGCCCTTCATCTGATGGGCCTTCTGTCCGACGGAGGCGTGCATTCGAGCAACGAGCACCTCTACGCCCTCATGCGCCACGCGGCCGATCGAGGCGTCGAAGACATTCGTATCCATTGCTTCCTGGACGGACGCGACGTGCCGCCGCAAAGCGCCGGCGAATACCTGCGCGAGCTTCTTGAAGTGATGGCCGAGCCGGGCCTCGAGGGAAAGGTCCGCATCTCCTCGATCGAAGGGCGCTATTACGCCATGGACCGAGATAAACGCTGGGAGAGGGTCGAGCGTGCGTGGGACGCGGTGGTCTGTGGCGTTCCCCGCTCCGACGAAGACGTGCTCGATTCGCTCGGAGCATCCTACGAAAACGGCGTGACGGACGAATTTTTCGTGCCGACATCGTTCGATGGACGGGGTATGCAAGACGGCGATGCGGCAGTGTTCTTCAATTTCCGCCCCGACCGCGCCCGAGAATTGACGCGTGCGATAGTCGACGCCGAGTTCGACGGCTTTGAGCGCGAACGGCGCCCCGAGGTCTCTTTCGTGTGTCTTACCGAATACGATCCCGCCATCGACGCCCCCGTCGCATTTCCCAAGGAATTCCCCGCCAACGTCTTGGCCGACATCTTGGCCGATGCAGGCCTGCGCCAGTACCATATCGCGGAAACGGAGAAGTACGCGCATGTAACGTTCTTCTTCAACGGGGGAAAAGAAGAGGAGAAGAGAAACGAGCATCGCGCCCTTATTGCAAGCCCGAAGGTGGCGACGTACGATCTGCAGCCGGAAATGAGCGAGCCCGAAGTGGCAACCACGCTTGCGCAGGCCATTCGAAACGACGAGGCGGACGTGTATATCGTGAACTTCGCCAATTGCGACATGGTCGGGCACACCGGCGTCATTCCCGCCGCCGTCGCCGCCGTCGAGGCCGTTGACTCCGGCGTCGAAACCGTTATCGAGGCCGTGAAGGAGAAGGGAGGCTTCGCGCTTCTTACCGCCGACCACGGCAACGCCGACAAGATGCTCGCCGAAGACGGCTCGCCGCATACCGCGCACACGACGGCTCCCGTTCCTTTCGTTCTGGTGGACAGTGCGTGCGAAGGCAGGGTCCTGCGTACACCCGACCAACGCGAAGCCGCCCTGTGCGATATTGCGCCGACGCTACTTGATGCCATCGGACTTGAGATTCCCTCCGAGATGACAGGGGAAAGCCTGCTTGTTCGCTAAGTTAATATATCGGAAATATTTCTCTAACACTTTAGTGTGCAATAGTGCTAGTATAGCGCCTACGGTTTAGCACTAACGACTTCGATGCCGGGCCACAGGTCCGGCATCGGCATCTAGAGAGAGGTATCGCCATGATCGCCATTGTTCGCGAAGGAATTACCCAAAACGGTCTCGATGAACTTTGCGAATACTTTAAAAGCCAGAACGTCCAGCCTCACGTGATCGTGGGCGAGAAGCAAACAGTTGTCGGCTTGATCGGCGATACGACTTCCATCGATATCCACCTGCTCGAATCCATGGACCAGATTGAGGCCGTTCGCAGGGTTTCTGAGCCCTTCAAGAAGGCGAACCGCAAGTTCCATCCCGACGACACCGTTGTTGAGGTCGGCGGCGTCGCGTTCGGCGGCGGCAGCTTCCAGGTCATGGCGGGGCCGTGCTCCGTCGAAAGCGAGGAGCAGTGCATGATCATCGCCGAGGCGGCGAAGAAGTCTGGAGCGACGGTCTTTCGCGGCGGAGCCTTCAAGCCCCGCACGTCTCCCTATGCCTTTCAGGGGATGGGCAAGGAGGGTCTTGACATTCTTGCCAAGGTGAAGCGCGAATTCGACATGCCCATCGTCTCTGAAATCATGGATGCGCGCGACCTTCCTTTGTTCGAAGATATCGACATCCTCCAGGTGGGCGCTCGCAATATGCAGAATTTCACGCTTTTAAAAGAGCTCGGGAAAACGGACAAGCCCATTTTGCTTAAGCGCGGCCTTGCGGCCACAATTGACGAACTCCTCATGGCGGCCGAGTACATCATGGCGAACGGTAACGAACGCGTGATGCTGTGCGAGCGCGGCATTCGATCCTACGACAAGCGTACCCGCAATGTCTTCGATGTTTCCGCCATTCCCGTTTTGCGCGAGCTCACGCATCTTCCTATCATTGCCGATCCCAGCCATGCAACGGGCTATACCCGCTTTGTCGCGCCCGTTGCCTATGCCGCTGCGGCGGCAGGCGCGGACGGCCTTGAGGTCGAGGTCCACCATGACCCGGCCCATGCAGCCTCCGACGGTGCCCAGGCACTTTTGCCCGAGCAGTTCGACGAGATGATGAAACGCCTCGCCCTGATTCGCTCAGCGGTGACCGAGTCTATTTCGGAGGCGTAATCATGCCTCGAACCTCTTTTGCCGCCCCTTTCGCTTCTCGGGGAATGAACGCGGCGGATGTTCGTCCGCCCCTTGCGAACCCGGGCGAATTCGATGCGGAATCCAGCAACAATCCTCCCGCGTCGCTGCGTCGCATCGGCGTGGTGGGCCTCGGTCTTATCGGCGGCTCTTTCGCGAAAGCCTACTCCGACGCGGGCCTGCAGGTTTTCGGCGCCGATATCGACGAGCGCTCCCTTGCGGCAGCTACGGCAGAAGGCAGCATCGTCTCCGCGCTCGACGACGAGACCGTTGGGGAATGCGATTTGATTTTGATTGCGCTGTACCCCGAGGCTACCGTCGGCTGGCTGCGCGACATGGCGCCGAAGGTCTCTAAAGACGCTCTTGTCATTGATTGCGGCGGCGTCAAGCGAAGCATCTGTCCCGATTGCTTCGCTCTTGCAGAGCAGCATGGATTCACCTTCCTTGGCGGGCACCCCATGGCCGGCACGCATCGCAGCGGCTTCAGAGCCGCCCGTTCCGACCTGTACGCCGGATCTCCTATGGTGCTCGTTCCTCCGCCGATTTACGATCCGTCCGTTATCGCTCGGGCGCAGGAGGCTCTTTCGGTCGTCGGCTTCGGGTCGTTCTCCGTCACGACGCCCGAAATGCACGATCGCCTTATCGCGTACACTTCGCAGCTTGCGCATATCGTAAGCTCGGCGTTCGTCAAAAGCCCCACTTCTCAGAAGCATCGCGGGTTTTCAGCGGGCAGCTACAAGGATTTGACGCGCGTCGCCGAGATGAACGCGCCCATGTGGACCGAGCTGTTCCTCGATAACGCCGACAACCTCGTCGAGGAGCTTGATTCTGTCGTGGAGCAGCTTCGACGCTATCGCGAAGCCTTAGCCTTGCATGACGAAGAGACGCTCAAAACGCTCATTGAAGAGGGATCGGCGGCCAAGCTGAAAGCCGACGGCCGCTTTGCGGATGCCGAGGTGATCATGTGAGCATCGTTCGCATCGAAGCCTCAAAACCCTACGACGTCCTGATCGACGAGTGCACGCTCGATGAGGTGGGAGAATTGGCGCGTCGCGTCAGCGGAGGAGATGCTGCCTTCGTGGTGAGCGACACCCATGTGGCGCCTTTGTATCTCGACCGGGCCATGGAATCGCTTCTCAAAGCCGGCTATCGGGCTTCGTCGTTCGTCTTCGAGGCAGGCGAGGCCTCCAAGACCCTGCAGACGTATGCGGCCTGTCAAAGCGCGATGGCCGAAGCCGCGCTCACCCGTTCTTCCGTGGTCGTCGCGCTCGGCGGCGGAGTTGTTGGCGACTTGGCGGGGTTTGCGGCCGCTACCTATATGAGAGGATGCTCTTGCATTCAAGTCCCCACCTCGCTGCTTTCCTGCGTCGATTCTTCGGTCGGAGGAAAAACCGCGGTCGACCTGCCCGAAGGAAAGAATCTCGTGGGCGCGTTCTTCCAGCCCGATGCGGTCCTTATAGACACCTCTTTGCTTGAAACCCTGCCGCGTCATTTCTTTATCGACGGCTGCGCCGAGGTTCTGAAATACGGCGCTATCGCAGACGAGGGTCTTTTTTCCTTGCTGGAAGAGCCGCTTGTCGCCCAAGATCCCCGCTTAAAAGAGGTCATTCGACGCTGCGTCGAAATCAAGCGCGATATCGTTCAGGAAGACGAATTCGAACAGGGTCGCAGGCAGCTTCTCAACTTCGGGCACACGCTCGGGCATGCCATCGAGAAGTGCTCGAATTTCGAAATCACCCATGGATACGCCGTGGCATGCGGCATGGCCCTCGTTGTTCGAGCATGCTCGATGCGCGGCCTATGCGACGAATCGATCGCCGATCGCCTGTTCGCCGCCCTGCGCTCCTACGGTTTTTCCTGCGAAACGGAATTCAATTCTTCCTTGCTGTATCAAGCGGCGCTTTCTGACAAGAAGCGCAAAGGCGACAGCATATCGGTCGTTCTCGTGCGGGGTATAGGAAACGCATTCTGCGAATCCTTCGACCTCGAGGAGTTTTGCCGTTTCGTCGCGGATGCATGCGACTGATAACGATGTGCGCATTGAGCGTTTTCCGCATTGTCTTTTGACTGCTTGTCGGCGGGCGAAAGCCCCGGGCTTGTTCCCGATGGATCCAAGCTGCTCCAATTGGACGTTTCGTGATATTTCGAGGTGGGCTATGTCATCGCATATTGGAAAAAACATCTCTGTGTCCGTGTTCGGACAAAGCCATTCTGCCGGGATTGGCTGCGTTGTCGAAGGAATTCCCGCGGGGCACAGAATCGACCGAGAGGCCCTTTCCGCCTTCCTGAAAAGGCGCGCGCCGGGCGGTCTGCCTTGGTCAACGCCGCGCAAGGAGGCTGACGAGCCGGAATTTCTTGGAGGTTTGATCGACGACGTCACGTGCGGCGCGCCTTTGGCGGCCGTAATCCGCAACACCAACACTAGAAGCTCCGACTACGACGCCCTTCGTCGTATTCCGCGTCCAGGCCATGCGGACTATGTGGCCGAGGTGAAATTCGGCGGGCATCAGGATGCTTCGGGCGGCGGGCATTTCTCTGGACGTCTGACCGCGCCGTTGTGCATCGCGGGCGGCATTGCAAAACAACTTCTTGAAGAATCGGGTATTTACGTTGGCGCCCACCTGAGACGAGCGGCCGGCATCGACGACGTTGCGTGGGATATGCATGCGATAACATCCGAGGACGTCATCGCACCGGGAAAAAAGCTTTTCCCCGTCGTTGACGACGGGGCGGGCGGGCGCATGGTTGACGCCATCGTTGAAGCCCGCTCGAATCGCGACAGTGTAGGGGCCGTCGTCGAGTGCGCGGCCGTTGGTATGCCCATAGGCGTCGGTGAACCTATGTTCGACGGCATCGAGAACGCGATCGCCGCATATTGCTTCGGCATTCCCGCCGTTAAGGGTATCGAATTCGGCCGCGGTTTCGAGGCGGCGGATATGAAAGGGAGCGAGCATAACGATCCGTATCGCATGGACAATGATCGTGTCGCGTTTCGGTCCAACAATGCAGGCGGTATCCTCGGCGGCATTTCGACGGGGGAGCCTATCGTGTTTCGGGTCGCCTTCAAGCCTACGTCCTCGATCTTCATCGAACAGGACAGCGTAGACCTGAAAGACGGGGCCGATGCGAAGCTTTCTCTCAAAGGACGCCACGATCCCTGCGTTGCCGTGCGCGCCGTTCCGGTCGTTGAGGCAGTGTGCGCCCTAGCCTTGTACGACCTTCTTCTCGAAGAAAGGATGGACCGATGAACGAATCACGCGCAATGTCGGCGCCGTCCGCCGCAAGCGCTTGCGGCAAAGCGTCCGCAGAAGGAATCGTGGAGCTTTCCGAATCCCGTGCGAAAATCGACGCGATAGACCGCGAAATCGTCCGCTTGTTCGAAGAGCGCATGCGCGTCTCCTATGACGTGGCCTGCTATAAGCGCGCTACCGGCAAGCCCGTGCTTGACCCCGTGCGGGAAGCCCAGAAGATCGCCGCCGCGACAAGCCTTGCAGACGATGACTTCAAGCAGTTCATGCCGCCGCTTTTCGGCCTCATCATGGAAATGAGCCGGACGTATCAGCACCATTCCATAGACGGGCCCACATCATTGAGCGACTTCGTCGCGCATATCTCGAAGGGCGGTGCGCTGCCCGAATCTCCGAGAGTGGCATGCCAAGGTGTAGCGGGCGCGTATTCCCATATCGCGTCGAAGACCCTATTTCCCCAGGGAAAGATAGGCTTCGTCTCCACCTGGCCGGAAGTATGCGACCTGGTCGAGCAGGAAGAAGTCGAATTCGGCGTCTTGCCTCTTGAAAACTCCACCGCAGGAACGGTCGACCGCGTCTACGACCTGCTTTCGACCAGGGGGCTCTATATAGTCAAGGCGGTCACCTTGCGCATCGACCACAACCTCTTGGCCAAGCCCGGATGTTCGCTGGAAGACGTGCGTGAAGTGTTTTCGCACGAGCAGGCGCTGCGTCAATGCGACGAGTTCATCTCCTCGCTGTCGAGTGAAGTCCATGCGACGGTATGCAAGAACACCGCGCTTGCCGCTCAGGCGGTTTCTGCAAGCGAACGTTTCGACGTCGCGGCCATTTCCTCGAAGGAATGCGCTGAGATCTACGGGCTCGACGTGCTCAAAGAGTCGGTACAAGATGAGCGAAACAACTTCACCCGTTTCGTCTGCGTGTCGAATCGGCCGTTTGTCTCTTCCGATGCCGACCGAAGCTCGTTTTTGCTGGTGCTGCCTCACGAGCCGGGGTCGCTATACCGCGTCTTGTCTCGCATCGCCGCACTCGGCGTGAACATGGTCAAGCTTGAAAGCCGTCCGATTCCGGGACGCGAATTCGAGTTCATGTTCTACGTCGACGTGGAGTCGATTCCCGGAGATGCGGCCTTCGAACAGCTGGCCATGCAAATTCCTCCTCTATGCGATCGATGCTGCTATCTGGGAAGTTACGCCGAGATATAGCGCCGATGCATCCTGGCGGCCGGAAATCCGCGTCGCACGATACGTAATTGCCCCGAACGAAGCGGCCGTCGCGCGCGGCCTGAAAGGATGAGAACGTGGCATCTTCAAAAAAACCAATATTCGGCCTGCTCGGACGCACGCTTGCCCATAGCTATTCCCCCAAAATCCATTCTTTGCTCGGTTCGTACGAATATCGCCTGTTCGAGATTGAGCCCGAGAATCTCGAGTCATTCGTGAAAAACGGGGAATACGCGGGGATTAATGTCACCATACCGTACAAAGAGACCGTCATGCCGATGTGCGATGAACTCTCCGATGCGGCGCGTATCATCGGGTGCGTGAATACGATTATTCGCAGAGAGGATGGTAAGCTCTACGGCGACAACACCGATTATTACGGCTTCTCCCACCTTGTCGAGTTTTCGGGCGTGCCGATCGAGGGAAAGAAGGTTCTCGTACTGGGAGCCGGCGGCGCTTCGAAGACGGTTCGCTCTGTCATGACCGACCGCGGCGCGCGCGAGGTCGCCGTCGTCTCGCGCAGCCTCCCTGGGGCGGGCCTCAATACCATCGAAGATCACTATGACGCCGATATCATCGTGAACGCCACACCGGTAGGCATGTATCCGAACTGCCCCGAATCGCTTGTCGATATCGAACCGTTCACCGTCGCAGGAGAAACGCGCAAAGGCTATCGCGATGGCCTCCATGCGGTGTTCGATGTGGTATACAACCCGGCTCGAACCGACATCTTGCTGCAGGCAGAGAAGCACAAGGTTCCTTACGTCAACGGGCTTCCCATGCTTGTGGCTCAGGCGAAACGGGCGAGCGAGCTGTTCCAAGGCACGAAGATTTCCGACGAGACGATGCGCTCGGTGCTCGAAAGCATCGCGTTCGAGATGCGCAACGTCATATTGATTGGCATGCCGAGCGGCGGCAAGAGCACTATCGGCGCCCTTCTGTCAAAGAAGCTCCATCGTACGTTCGTCGACATTGACAACCACATTCCCGCCGCTGCCGGTAAATCCATCCCCGAAATATTTTCGGATGACGGTGAAGCGGTCTTCCGCCGCATAGAAACGGATGTGACAGGCGATATCTGCAAACGCTCCGGTCTTGTCATCGCATGCGGCGGCGGCGTTGTCACCCAGCCGAGAAACTACGACCTGCTTCATCAGAACGGCATCGTCGTGCTGTTGCGTCGCCCGATCGATCTGCTTGTTTCGGACGGTCGTCCCATGAGCATAGCCAAAGGCATCGCGGCTCTTGAGCATGAGCGGCATCATCTTTACGAAGCCTGGGCGGATGTTGCCGTCGAAAACGACGGGACCCCGGATGATACGGTCAAGCGCATCATCGAGGCCTTAGACGAAGTAAGCAACATGGTGAAGGGGTAGCCGACAGCCAACGCGACAGAAAAGAAGGATATGCCATGAAGTTTCTTGTCATAAACGGGCCGAATATCAATTTGCTCGGCCTGAGGGAGCCGTCTATCTACGGTACACAGGATTATCGGGCGCTGGTCGAGCTCGTTGCCGAGACGGCGAAGGAAAACGGATTCGAGGCGGACTGCTTTCAGAGCAACCACGAAGGCTCCATCGTAGACGAGATACAGAAAGCCTACGGGGTATACGACGGAATAGTCATCAATCCGGCGGCGTACACGCATACGTCCGTCGCCATCCTCGATGCTTTGAAGGCCGTTGCGATTCCTTTCGTCGAGGTCCATATTTCGGCGGTTGAAAAACGCGAGGATTTCAGGCAGATATCGTATGTTCGTTTGGCCGCATCGAGCACCATCACCGGTCACGGCATCGAGGGGTATCGCGAAGCGCTGCTGTTTTTGCAGAATCTACTTGCGAGGAAATAAGGGCAACGACTATAATTCATAACTTGCCATACTTATTTCGAAACATCGTAAGGAGAGAAGTAACGTGAATCCGTTGCTCATCGCAGTTCTTGTCATCTGGGCCGTTTCCGGCATTGGTCTTATCATCTTCGTCCTCCTGCATTCCGGCAAAGGCACGGGTGTTTCCGACATGATCGCAAGCTCTCTGTATTCCACGCAGACGGGCACGAATATCATCGAGAAAAACCTCGACCGCATCACTATTATTTTTGCGGTTGTATTCATGATTTCTCTGCTGGCCCTGATGATTATTTATCCTCAGGGCTCTATTGCCGGTCAGTAGGCGATCGGTGGAATCGGGCAAGAAAAAACTTTTTCGAATTTCTTCTTGCCAATGACGCTTGTTTGTCATAATATATCAACTCGCAGCCGATAAGGCTGCCATGTCGGAGTGGTGGAACGGCAGACACGCTAGCTTGAGGTGCTAGTGCCCATATACCGGGTGTGCGGGTTCAAATCCCGCCTCCGACACCATCGGAAATCAGAAGGCGGCCGCAAGGCCGCCTTTTTCGTATGCCGTGCGTTATCGTGGCCGCTATCATACAGCCTACGATACCAGTATCATCCGTCATCGTGCTCGTGCAGACATTACCATATCGCATACGACAGCACCGCCTCATGCCTGACGGGAATTCGCCCTGCATTCGAACAAGAACATCTCGCAGGCATTGTCTACGGCTTTCTTTCGCGAGAAAGAGCGATAGGTCTTGATGTCCGAGAAGCCCATCTCGCTTAAGAGGGCTTCCATCTCCCCGAGTTTGTAGAGGTGCGTTTGGAAGTCCATCCTCTCGCTCTGCAGGATCTGATTCCCTTTCTTCAATTCGTACAGCCCGGGGAAGAACTGCGTCTGGGTTTTCTCGTCGTAACGGTTCTTAGAACGCAACGTAAGCACGCAGCCTTCGGTTATCGGCACGGTGGCAATGAGACGGTAGTCCGTGTCGTCTTCGTGTTTGCGCCGGACCGTGTCCACTCCGAACACCAATACACCGCCTGGGCTCAGCATTCGACGAATTGCCGTTAGGACCGATTTGCACGATGCGGCTTCCGTGAAAAGCGACATGGAGCTTGATGCGACGAATATGTAGTCGAATGAGCCATTCGGACGATAGTGCACGATATCGCATTGAGTGACGCGCGCATGGGGCGCCTTCTGCTTGAGCTTTTCGAGCATTTCACGCGACGAATCAACACCTTGGATGTCGAACCCCCTCTGCATGAAGGGGACGAGGAAACGCCCGCTGCCGCAAAGCGGCTCCAGGATTTTCATGCCCTCTTTGGCATAGGAGAGGTAGAATGCCAACTCCTCCTCAGGGGCGTAGCAATGCAAAAATTCGTACATTTCCGTACACAGACTTCCGTAGTAGTTTTTCACAGGTCTTTTTCTTTCTTCGGGATCGTAGCGGGCGGAATGCGCATCCCAATACGTCGGTTCGCATTCCGCTGATTGCGTTGTCGGTCGAATCGCTCGCACGGCAGGCGAAAAAAATCAAAATGCCCTCTTGTCACAGAACGGTTCTTAGCATAATATATCAACTCGCAGCCGATAAGGCTGCCATGTCGGAGTGGTGGAACGGC
>ERZ825896.3080-NODE-3080-length-14650-cov-3.569990_pt1 | contig 14650 bp, 8 predicted proteins | sample MGYA00519858_ERZ825896 | MGnify/ENA primary metagenome ERZ825896 (study PRJEB31778, sample SAMEA3449214) | human gut metagenome | biome: human gut; feature: human-associated habitat; material: faeces | place: United Kingdom | collected 2010/2012 ... | reverse complement strand
AGTTAAAAGCGTCTATAGGAACGATTGCTACTTCATTTTTGATTTTAGCATTAACACCAATGTTGATGACACAGGCACTTAATATCAGAAATCAATTAACGGGAACGATCATAACGCAAGTTTATGGGCGCGGAAATACTGATTTCGGACAAGCAGTTTTGAGTGCTTGTCAGGGTGCTCCAATATTGGGATGTTTAGCTTACGTAGCATTTTTTGTTTTTTGTATTAGAATGGCAGTCGACTATGCAAATGTTGCATTATCATGTGTTGTTGGCATGATGTCACTTCCGTTTTGTTGCATGTTGGGTCCGCAAAGTGCAAAGTCGAGATTGGCGAACTGGTTAACCATGATGACAAGCAACTTATTGATACCAATTATTGATGCATTGCTAATATCTGTTCCTTGTTTAATTTTACAGTTGGATGTACCTTTAACTCAGCAGATAGGTCGGGCATTTTGTATGATTGTTTGCTGTTGGGGAGTCCAACCAGCACGAATGTGGTTTACTCAAGCAATCGGAGTACACGGATCGGGAGCATTACAAGCAGGCGGTCAATTTGCACGAGCTGCACAAGAATTGTGGAGAGATGCAAAGAAAAAAGCAGATGACTTTGGACAAAAATTGGATGATGCGAAAGAACAGGATCAAAAAGCAGATGAACAGGAGGCTCTTGCAGCAGCTACACAAGGAGCTGCGCCAGATGCATTATCAGACCAGAATACATATGACTTTGATGGAACGGAAAGTGCGGGAGTTGGAGGTTCGGATGAAACTGTCGCGGATCAGAATGCGGATAATCAAAATACAAACGTTGCACCAGAAGTTGGTAACATGCTTGATAATCAAGTAAATGATGATGTGACTGATAAAGCGGCTGAACTTAATGAGCCAGAAGTAACTGGACAGAAAGATGAAACAGAAAGTACAGAAAACGCGGCTGGTAATAGTACAGATGGACAAGCAACCAATCAGCCAAAAGATGCTACAGATAATGCTGGATCTACTGTAAATCCACTTGGAACTCATGGATCATCAGTAGCTTCGTTCAATGAACAGCAAGCAGCAGAATTCGAGACAAGCGGGCAAAAGAAAACAAGTAGCAAGTCTGCCGCTACCGATGTAGCAGAAGCGACCGTTGTTGATACAGAGACTAATGGACAGGCAACAGAACAAACTGCTGAACAGCAAGCAGATCAATCGGCAAATACAGCTCAAAGTGCTGAAAATTATAGGACAAACGGTTCTGCAGCAGAGTCAAAGAAGTCAGGTAAATTGATCAAGAAAGAAATTCCTGATATAGAAGCTGACACTCAGAGTCAAGATACTGATAGATCTGCTGGAACGGATAGTGAAGAGACTACTACTCAGTCAATTGGTGCCGATGTCGAGGGTGATTCTAAGACAGGTGCTACTGATTCTGGTGCGCCAGATAGTGGACAGGTATCGGATGAATCCGCGATGGAAGGAACGGATTCTCAAGAATCAGGTGCCTCTTCTGATACTGATACACAACAGGATGGAGCTTACGATGGATTCACGACAGCTGGCATAGGTGCATTGCCACAGGACGAGAGTGGACTTGTTGCAATGCAGGGTAATCTGGAACAGCAGGAGCAGCAGGCAAAGAATGATATCATCCTCATGAAGAGGAGCAGGCGGCGTTTCAATAGGACGAAACAGGCTCTGCAACAGCAGAAAGCAACGAATGACAGTGAGTATCGTATTAGAGAAGCTGGTTTGCAGTCACAGATTGCGGAAGCAAATCTGGCAGAGGAAAAAGCCAAAGCAACTTGCTTGGCACAAGGTGGAAAGCCAAACGATGATCCAGATGTTCAGGCATATCGTCAGACATCAAAGAGCTTGAGTGAAGATTTAAAGAACATGCAGACAGATCATCAGGTTGCAAATGCAGCACTTGATAAGCAGATACAAACGATTGATACTCAGATAGCTGCCTGCGACGGTGCTATTGAAGATACCAGTGAACAAGTAGCTCAGATTCAGGATGCCAAGGCACAAGTACAGGATGCAAGACGTGTAATTAGTCAGGCAACTGGACAGCGATATCAGGCGTCAGCAGCCGCAGCAAGTGTACAAATCGCACAGAATCAGGCACTTGCTAGTCGAGCAACACTTGATAATTTTGAACAGCCTCAAATTTATGCAGCTTTGTCACCGGAACAGCGTGCGGATTTCCACAGACAGAAAGCGAAGGATATCAGAAAAACTGCGGGAGGTCAGTTAGTTGGAGGTATTGGTGGCGCAATTGCTGGAGCAGCAGCTGGATCAATGGCAGGAGGTGTTCAGGGAAGTATTATCATGGGACAGATAGGATCTGATATTGGAAGTTTTGCAGGAGGTGCTATGGGAACACCACTTGCTGTAGCAGGTGCAGCAGTAGCAACTGGAGCGGTAGGCTGGGTGCCTGCGATAGGTGGAGCTGTAGCTGCAGGTTCAGGTGTAATCGCAGCAGCTAGCAATAATAGAAAACAGCAAGCTACTATAAATGGAACGGCCAGCGCTGGCCACACTCCAATTGTTCAAGGCAGTGCATCATCTCCACAGCCAATGACTCAGCAACCAATGTCTTCTCAGCCAATAATTCGGCAGTCAGGAAGCCATTACCAGAGCCGTGCTTCTCAATTTTCAAATTATACACAACCGATTGTTCGAAACTCTGCAATGTTGACTCCACAGGATCGTCAGCAATATTTTGAACAACAGAAAGACAACTTTAATAAGTACTATGCAAACTATAAGGAGAACTATATGAATACATCTGGTAAAGGATTTGCTATGAGATGCCTTAAATTCAGTGATTTCAACGGAACATTTGATCCTGCTTCTCGTGATGATCCTAAAGAAAATCAGTCTTTTTACAATAATATACAAACATTAGCACAGTCGCTAAAAACATCAGGATTTAGAATCGGTGGATATAACCCGATGGATAAAGGAACATCGGCAGTAACTGCAGAAGTTGAAGCGGAAAAAATGTTACGTAATGCTCACGAACTTTATGGATTATTAAACTCTAATGAGAAAAGGGCATTAGCGGTAGATCCTATTAGAGCATCAAAAGATATTGCGAAGAGATTGTTTAGCGATCCTCAATTGGTGTCGGCAAAGACATCAAATCTTGTAGGGGTAAACAAGATGTTTCCAACACTCGATGCTAGAGTTCAGGCTGCGATTATGAACGCTGTGAATAAAGGTGATACCAGCACGTTTCAGGAGTGGACTGCAAATATTCTACAATTGATTGATTTTTCAGAGTAATGCACATCAGGCAAAGAATCCCCCACTTTGTTAGTGGGGGATTTTATCCAATATTTCGGAGGTTTTAAATGGGCGCACTACTGTCAATTTTGAAGAACCTGATAAAACAGGGAGTTAAAGATAAGGCTAAAGGGAAAAAGACCGGGGCAGCTTGTTGTGCGAGTGGATGTGGATTCGGTTGTTTGAGTCTCATAGTGTTAATAGTGGTTATTGTTATGGGAATTGTTGGAGCACTCCAAAGTGTTTATGATACGGTCACGCTATTTTGGCATGCTATTACACAAGGAATTTATATGGACTTCGTTGCAGACGATGAGGAACGTTATCTTGATGCCTATTATTCAGTTTCGGATTTCGAAGAATTGACAGCTTATCAGTATAATTTCCTTTTTACAAACGAGAATGCGCAGACAATTCATGCTGATCTAATAAACGAAATAGAGACCTATTTTGATGATTCATTGATGAGTTATGAAGCGTTCAAAGATTTCGTTTATATTGTGGCTGATTTTGAAGACTATAGTCAGTACGCACCATGTATTCGATACCTGCCACTTGTTACACGACAATATTCCCCAGTGGAATTTGCTGACATATTGGAATCCTTTTTAAGTGAAGACGGATATCCATACTTTAAAAACGGTTCAATGACCGATGCGTATATTGATATTGCAGAATTAGATGGGTACTTATCAGACTTGTATGATGGAGAAGATGTAGACAATTCAGAGGATGGACAGTTATATCAGCGTTTTCAAAACTACCGTAAAGATATTGAAACATTGCGAACCAGTACTGATGAAGAAGCATTAACAGCAGCAGTTAACGATGTGTATGATTTCTTTGAAAAACTGCCGGCTAATATGAATGGACAGGAGACTGTTAAGACACATCGTATTTTGTATGGTTATCTGGCTACTGTGGAGGATGATTACAACTGGGAGTTTTCAGATACGCGTTACAGTAATAAGCTAGACGATATGTACAATGTATCAGATATCCCTGATACAGAATTACTCGAATATCGTGATGGTGCAATTGTGTACTCTTTGTCGGCCGGAAAGATGGAGGATTCGTCATGGCTGTCACCGTGTTCCTATGAATACGAGTATGGAATATCCTGGCAGTATGTTTATGCAACATATGTTAGCTGGGCATTGGAAAGTGGTGAGCTGGAAAATCCAAATGAAACAGGTGACGTTAAGACCGATGAAAGTGGAAATATCATTACATACATTGATAAGGATAAGTTATATGAAATTGCACAAGGCTTGTTGGATTTCAATAGTATTGTCTGGTATGACAACAATTCAATCGAAGACATACAAGCCTACTTGAAAAAAAATGCAAATGCGATAATTGAGGATTTTGAGCAGCGAATTGATATCTGTCTTGACGAACAGATGATGTCAGATTTACCAAAACGAGTCAACTATGTGTCTGGTTCCGTACTTGAGGATGGTGGTAGCCGTGTCAGTACATCCGTAACCGCAGTTCCAAAAGTGATACAATCCCTTTTTGGCACGGTACAGTACGTTGGAGAAGAGGAGAAGGTACTTGATGGAGTCAACGTGTCGCTAACCCCAGATAAATTCGCACAGGAAAATGTACGACTCATTTATGGAGAGGGTAGTGATGCCGAATTCGACTGGGAATTCTACTCGCAGATTCTACTTGGCGCACCAAAAGGAGAAGAACTTTCCAAGCAGATTGACTCGTTAAATCAGAAAATTGAAAATGGCGAAGATATGGAATTTTACGTGAAATTCGAGCATGATGGCTATCCGTATACCATTTCTCTTGCATCAATTATTTTAAATCCGGATGGTTTTGGCACAGGCGCATACGTCCCCGTTGACGGGGAAGGCGCGCAGGTGATTTGGAATTTCTTTATTAAGCAGGGGGTTAGCGAAATCGGCACAGCAGGTATTATGGGCAATTTGTATCAGGAGTCGCATTTTGCCGCCAACAACATGCAGAATCGCTTTGAGGGTGCATATAATGATGAAACCTACACAGCAGCAGTAGATTCTGGAGTATACAGAAATTTTATCAATGACAGGATCGGTTATGGCATTGCACAGTTTACATATCCGGCATTAAAGAGCGATCTTTACGATTATGCAAACACGCGTGGAACAAGTATTGGCGATCTTGAAATGCAGCTAAACTTCCTTTGGGAAACGATGAACTCTGCGAAATACGAAACACAGACACTTGTAAGTGGTTTAAATAGTTGTTCCACACCAGCAGACGCAGCAATACTTTTCCAAAACATCTATGAAAAAGCGGGTGCCTCCGCCCAAATGGACAATCGTATTGCATATGCCAACTCTATCTATGATCAATTTGTCAATGCAAGTTCAGGTAGCAGTATCGTAGGAGGGAACGGTGGTACGGTTCCGGTGATTACTTCTGTATACTCAGCATATGCAACTGGACAAACGGGTGATTATCGTACTTGTATCAGTTTGAGCGAATCGCAGATCAATGCAGTCCTCGAAAGCCTTGGGAATATTTCCAGCACACGAAAGTCGCTGATTCGTGGTGCCTTGCAAAAGGTGGGAAGAGTGCCGTACTACTATGGCGCTGGACATGGTTATGCACTGAACGCTGAGGCGATGGACTGCTCAGGATTTGTTGGAACAATGCTGTATCATTATGCTGGAATTAACTGGAACGGTGCGAGTACCACAGCAATTGTTGATGGCATTACATATGGATCTCTTTCAGGCGGTCGCATATGCTCGGTAAGTGAGTTAATGCCAGGAGATATCATCATTAGGATTGGTGGGAATGGAAATCACGCAGTAATGTATATTGGAATCAATCAGTATGGATATCCAATGACGATTGACGAAACAGGTGCCGGAGCGTATGATGGAAATGTCTTGTATCAACAGAAGGGCACAGACTATTTGTCAGGTGGCATATACCACTATATCCATCTGAATATCTGATGATAATCGAGTTATATATGGTTGGAGACTTACCATCGAGACCAATGGGGCGGTTGAGTTTCCAACCAACTTCAAACTTTTGCCGCACGAAGGAGGACCGATTTTGAAACGAAACTTGAAAGCATTAAGTGTAGCTGTTGCAATATCATTGTTAGCAATTCCATGTGGAAATGTACATGCTGATCCTTGGATCATGCCGGGATCGGTTGACATTACAGATGCTACAGAACCAGAAGATTACATTCCAGAGATCAAAACAATTGCATCTTACGACGAGTATGGTATGCCTCGTGACGAAAATGGAAGTATGCTTGGATCAATGTGGTGTTACGACCCGGAAACGAAATTGTATTGTATCTACGACAGTGAGGGACAACTGACCACTCAAAAAGATTATCCTTACGACACTTCTGACATGGAGTTTGGCGAATTGTACATTCAACTGAGCTATACAAGGAGCTACATGTTAGATCCGGAAGGAATGGAATCAGTTTTGTATTTATTAAATTCCGAAGGGTATCTGTATGCAATTAGAATCCCTTGTACAGTTGAGGAGTATATTGCTACACTGCCGGCAGGAGAATATACACCATATGAGGTTCAAAGCTATGACTATGATCAAGTGGTCGTTGATTGTCCAACTCTTCCTACGGAGTGCTATGTACCAAAAGATGATATCGGACATTTGGATCTGGCATTGGAACTGACATGGACATACTACCAACTAAATACCATCGAACTGTCCCGTACGGTAACGTCCCAAAAGATAAAACATGAAGGTCAGTGGGCGGAAACAACAGCCGAAGCATCTTCGGAAGATGAGACAACAGGGAAGTCCGCTGCTATTACAAATGAAGAAGGGAAAACAGTTACGACAGATGCATCGCAAACGTGGGAAATTGCCCCTAATGCAGCAGGGACATCTTACTATGCACCAACCGAATCAACTACATCGGCATCGTCAGAAACTACAAGTGCAATGGATTCCCTATTGGATCAACTGGCAGGTCAAATGACTGAGGCAGAGAAAAATGATGGAATTGAGACAGCAGCACTTGTTTTGATACTTCTAATTGGCGTGGTCGTGCTGACATTAGCTGTAATCATGTTAATCGTATATATAATTGTCAGCAAGAAGAAAAAAGAAAATTAGTATTTGCAAAAGTCGTGCAAAAGGCACGATGCGTACATACGGAGGAGGGCATTTTGAAACACTTTAACATTTTTGTTCTGGCAGCTAGCCTTGCATTTGCATCTGGCACTGTCAGCGTACAGGCAGATGCAACAGGGAGGGAGGACGTGCTTGATGTTGCTAGCAGTACAAGCGCAGACAATTCGGAGAACGAAAGTAATCTTGAAGAAATTCTGCAAGGCGATATGTTACACAATCGAATACTTGATAAGAATGTCATTGCTTCGGTAGCGGCTGACAAAGGCACAGAAGCCACGAGACAGCCAGAAAAAGATCATGAGAGCCACATAGAGAAATCTACACAAGAGAGTTTGGGAGCCTTAGAAGGCAGCTCAGATGGGGCTTTAGAAGCAGAAACCAACGATGAAGAAAGTGAGGAAGCATCTACAGAGGAGTTTGAGGAAGAAAGCACAGAAGAGAGTACAGAGGAAACCATCATTTCACCTGCGGCAGCTCCAATCATCTCATCCCCCTACAGTCAGTATAGTACCGGCAACATAACAAGTCAGTCCAGTTGCATTACGCTGACAGAGGAGCAGATTGCTTCCATTTTGCAAAGTGTAGGAACGGTATCGGACACAAGAAAGGCAATGCTTCAAGCAGCTTTGCAAAAGGTTGGACGTGTACCTTATGTGTGGGGTGGCGGCCACTCCAGCTACAAAGGAGAGCCGGCTGGTATGGATTGTTCTGCCTTTATTAACTACATTCTGTATCACTATTTAGGCATCGACCTTAACGGATTAAATTGCGCAGGAATGGCAGCAGCATTCAGAAGTAATGCAATACCGAAAAGCTGGGTTTGTTCTGCAAATGATCTGGTTGCAGGAGATATCATCATTCGCCTGACAGGTGGTACAAATCATGTCGTAATCTATGTTGGCCGTAATCAATATGGCTTACCTATGGTAATTGACGAATTTGGTACTGATACCGTAGGAAATGTGATGTATCAACAGAAGCAGATATATTATTTTGAGGATGGGCAGAGTGTATTTGTGCATCTTGATATTTAGAAATCTGGCGCGGGAATCCTCTGCCTTTGAAACTGTTTTAGAGACAGTTGCTACCGCGTCAACACAAGAGTATGTAAAACCTCTTGGATGGAGCATTAACGCAGAGGTAATCTCTGGTGATTACCGTAGCCAGATCGCAATAGAGGGTGGGTATTATACGGATAGAAGAGTGTGGGTTTCTGCCAGTGGAACCGTTCCAATAAAGCAGGAAGACGATAGTGTAATAGAGAAACCTTTTTCAGTGCCTACCGTTCAGCAGGTTGATCTATCGCAAAAGACGTGTTCCATCAATGCATTGGGAGTGGCAGGAATACTTGATCAGCTGACTGATGGGCAGATATTTTGCAACCTGACAAACATCTGGACACAGGGCGAATGGGTGAGTATTCCTATACCAATGACAGAGGAAGGGGAAGGTTTGTGGGATGGCATTTTACCTATCACACTTCGAAAGAAAAACTAATGATTGGAGAAAGTTTATGCGTGGAACAATATTTATTGGCATAGGATTGTTAATAGCAGCACCTTCTGCTGCATTTGGAACTGAAACAAACGTAGCAGAGTGGGAGACACAAGGGGAACAGCAGGGGACACCAGAATGGACACCAGAAACTTCCGAATGGAATGCTCCTGAGGGCGACGGCTCAATTTTGTCCAGTTCTTCTGACGACACAGGGGAGACCGTTGTTGAGGAATATACCGAAACTGCACCGGAAGAATATAGACCATTAGGATGGAATATAACCATTGAGACGTTAGCTGGCGAACAGCAAAGTCGGTTGTCTGTTGATGCTGGATATTATGCAGATAATTCAAAATGGGTTTCATTTTACGGAACAATCCCTATACAACAGATCGATGGAACTGTTGTTGTGAAGGAAATTTCAATATCACCAGTACTTATTATTGATCAGATGGGGACTTGTTATTTTGATGTTATGGCAGTTGCTGGAGCATTTGATCAACTTGCAGGTGGTACAACATTATATGAGTTGGCATCTATTTGGACTCAGAGTAGCTGGGTAACATTCGAAGAGCCAAAAACTGAAGAGGGAGAAGGATTGTGGGATGGAATTTTGACATCATTGCAGGCATGGAGAGCAGAAGGAGAGAATGTCACTAATATTACAGACGTGAAAGGTGCGTTTCCAAAATGGTGGGCTGATCAAATGATTGATTCTATTTCTGGCTTTCTTGATATCTGCGAACCAACAGGATTATATGGACTGTATCAAACAGTAATGCAAGCACCGTATAATGAGACAGGGTGGGGAAAACTCATGTCAGAAAATTCTATGGCTAGCGGTTTACTACGTGGTTGGTGGTCTACTGTGACTGATGATAGCTATGAAGCTTACAAAGATACTCTTTTTGGAAAAGATGAGCAAGGTCTTTCTTCGCAGCTTGTTGTAAATACAGAAAACGAGTCGAATGGTTATGCTATTTACACAAGGAAGCTTTCTGATCAGGAATTGTCCCATATACAAGTTAATTGGAACACTGCTGTAGACAATATGCGTGATGAGCAGACTCCTGTTCCGTGGACCATTTCCGTTGATGTTTTGAAGGAAAACTATTTGACTTTAATGGATGTAACACCAGAAACAGTCTGTGAGGAACCATTGTCATCAGAAGAGTGGCAACCAACCGAGGAGAGTCAGTCTTATGGTGATCAGCCAGTCGAGAATGATCAGCCATCAGAAGAAAATCAATGGAGTCAAGAAGCAGCAGAATCAACATGGAGTGAAACGAATGCAGGTATACAAGAGTAAGATATTAGCTTTTTTGCCGGTAGTAATGTTTCTACTTAATGGAGTTGTGTTTGCATCAGAAGCTGAAACTGTCAATTCTACTGGTATAATTGAAAGTGAAAGCATAGAAATGGCATCAGAAACAATCTCAGAAGATTTTGATGAATCAGAGGTAGGTTCAGACTTAAAAAACTGTATTGTTATTCCTGCTGATGGTAATGTGGGAACAAATATATATTTTCCAGATGTTCCGGAAATTGCAGGATATACATCTGATGATATTCCGGTCGATGAGAATGGAATTGCAATTTATGGTTGGGGACAAGAAGAACTTGGATATTTTTTTAAGTTTTTTGACGAAAATGGACAGGTACTTTATCAATCAAACCAAAACGAAGTTGCAGCTGTCAGAACAAAAGGAACGGGGCATATCTCATTGTACCTTAATTATCCAGATGCTGGAAATCAGACAGGTACTTATAAGGGCGCATATTTGTACTTTCATTTTGTTTCAAAAGATACTCACTTGGAATATGCATTTCAAGTACCATATTTGTCCAAAACAGCAGACTTGCGTATTCCAGTTGGACTATATGAGAAGTGCTATGTAACAGCATCGGAGGGGATTACATTACCAAATGATTATTTCTTTCCTACAACGTGTTATATACAAACAATGAAGAATTCGCATTTAGACTTTTTTGCTTCAACAATTCAATTAAGTTCAGATATTGACTTTCTGGTGAATGGAATTGATGCACATGATGCAACAATGGCTTTGGGGGAAGCTGATCCAATGCTACCAACAACACCAACTGTAGTATCGAATACAGCACCAACAGCAGGAGGCGCATTAGATAAGCTCGTAACCTCTGGCAAAGAATCTAAGCGCACAACAATCAGTGTTGTGACAGTTTTTATAATTGCAATATTGGCTTTTTTTGTAATTGTAATTGTAATGTCATGCATATATGGAATGTACATGTATCGAGGAAGGCGAAAAGAGAAAAAGGCTGCGCATAGCGCTGGAGATTCGGAAGATACGAACACCAGAGTGGACAAGCGATAAATACAAGAACGTCTCCATGCCCATAGGAGTTACGCACCGCTTGAGCATGGAGACTTTTTGCAAAAATCATAGTTCTGGCCTGACCGCTTGAAATATACCACGAAACAGTTACCTTATTTCCAAAGCCATATGGTTATGCACAAAAGAGGCTGAAAAAATGATCTCTCATTTTTCAACCTCTTTTACTTTAAAATATTCTCTATAACTAATATTTCAATCCACGTAGACGGTTTGCTGTCTACGACATTAACTAGAAGAAGCATCCTCTTCATTACTAACATTATCACTTTTTAACTAAAATGTCAATATTTTTTCTCGATTTTTATCAAAAAAGCTAGCGGCTAACGAATATTTTTGCTTGACCAGTAGGATATTCAATGATATAATCCATTTATGGATATCCAAAAAATAGAAAGGCGGTGTAAGTATGGCAGGAAGGCCAATAAAAGAAAATCGGCGCGACAAGCAATATCGTGTGAGACTTAATGAAGAAGAAGATGAAATGTTGTCTTTTTGTAGCGAAAAGACAGGAAAACCAAAATCGGATATTGTTCGGAGCGCTTTGAAGACATACTATGAGAATGCCAAGAATAGCCTGGAAAGTCAGGCGGAATCATTTGATTTGGAGGATATGCGCATGGAATATGAAAATTATGATGCGGACGAAGATTATGATATAGAAGAAATATCACTCAAAAGAGTGATTAACTGTCCATATTGTAAGGCTGCCAATACTATAGATTTTACGGAGTATAGTGAATCTTCTGAAAATGAGAGAGGAATGGGGACAGAAGTGGAACATTCATTTGTAGTGGACGATGTAGAATGTAACAAGTGCGAGAAAAAATTTAAGGTGTTTGGGAGTATTTGGGAGTACCCATTAGGCAAATATAATGAAGAGACTATTCGAGTTGAAAAATTAGAAGATGATGAAGAATGAGATGCCAAAAAAACAACGATAAGAGGAAAAACAGCGTAGCAAAATCGGTAAGAGTAGGTGAAAAATTATGAATCAAGAATTTAATTTAATAAAAGAGCCATGGATACTGGTTGTGACAAAGCAAGCGAAAGTGGATGAATTGTCTTTAACTGATGCGATACTACAAAGCCATAAGTATGTAGATCTGGCCGGTGAAATGCCTGCACAGGACATTGCGGTTTTGCGAGTATGTTTGACTGTTCTATACCGAACCTTTTATCGCTATGATTTAGAAGGCAATGATTGTCCGCTCAAGGATGAGGTGACAGCGCAACAACGATGGAACGAATTGTGGCAACTGGGGCATTTTCCAGAGAAACCGATACGGCAATATCTGGAAACTTATAAAGATAAGTTCTGGTTGTTTGACCCAGTCTATCCATTTTATCAAACTAACAGCGCCAAGGCGGGAACAACATATTCTGCTGCAAAGTTAAATGGTGCAATTTCAGAGAGCAATAACAAAGCACGATTCTTTGCGTGCCGAGCAGGAGAGGCGAAGAACTCACTAACGTATTCAGAGGCGGCTCGCTGGTTGCTGTTTGTTAACGGATACGACGACACTTCTGGAAAGGCAAAGCAAAAAGGCTTGCCTTCTCCGGGAGCTGGCTGGTTAGGCAGGTTAGGAATTGTTGAGGCTGTTGGCGCTAATTTATTTGAAACCTTGATGCTTAATTTAGTAATGGTCGATGACAATGGTTGTCTTTGGCCGGAAGAACAACCAACTTGGGAGTTAGATTATCCAAGTGAGGAAGAACGTACCGAAATAGAGCAACCTAAAAGCCCTGTTGGTATGATGTCAATCCAGTCTCGGCGATTACATTTGACAAGATCAGGTACGGCAGTGACTGGATATACAATGCTTGGCGGAGATTTCTTTAAAAAATATAATGCTTTTGCTGAAACCATGACTGTATGGAGCAAGGTTACGATACCAAAAACGGATATGGAAGTCTATCAACCACGTCGCCATGATTCTGGGCAGCATTTTTGGCAGGAATTTGGATTTTTGTTTACGGAAGTGAGTGGCTCAAATGTCCATGTACCTGGTGTTGTGAGATGGGTACGCGAACTATTGAGAACAGACCGTGTTAATAACCAAATGGTGTATTTTCGAAGTATATCTGTTCAATATGGTGATAAGGATTTCTTTATTACAGATGCTTTTAGTGATTCTCTAATATTCCATAAAGATATCTTTATGGATAAGAATTGGGAACAATGGGGTGTCCGTTTGAACTATGAAATACAAAAGAATCAAGAAATTGCAAATTGTTTGGAAAAACTTGCGAGGAATATTGCACTAGTGGATGGTTTTGTCCGGCCGGAAAGGGTAGTGGAGCAATTTTTTAGCGATATTACTTTACCGTTCCTGTCGTGGTTACGATCAATTGCTCCTGAAGCAAAATCGGAGCATTATATGGAAAAACGTAGCGAGGAATGGCATAAAGCAGTTGTGAAAATTGCATGGGAGACAGGGTATGAGCTAGTAGCTCAAACTCCAAATCCAATTTTAGGATATGATGTGTTAGTTAATGGAAAGTCATTTTTTGTTTGCCCCGCAAGAGCGATCATTATATTTGAAAATAAAATCAATGAGATTTACAATGATTGGGTGGGCAAGCCAACGTTTAAAAATGTGGAAGCATGTAAAAAAAGTGGAGATGCTGAAAACCATAGTATAACTAACCCAAATGATATTGGAAACCAGATATTCTATGCGGTAATGAAAAAAATAACTGAAATTGAGCACATGAATTATGACGAGAGATACTCTATTCTAGTTGAGCTACGTAAAGGAATAGGAAAGAAACCAGGCGAGCTTCCAGAGTTATGGAAATTATTAATTACTGATGTTTCAGGTTTATCCGAACGCTTTAATTATAGTGAGCCTACTACTGTTGAATGGAGTGTTTATATGGCACTTGTTATATATGGTACACGACGTTTGCAAGTTAGAAGGCAGAATGATATACATAAGGAACAAGTATCCTTAGGTATGGCATTATGTAGCCTTGCGTCAAAAACAGATATGGAGGATTATTTCTTAAAAGAGTTACAAAAAATTTCATCATTAACTGAACCAGAGTTGATTTTCTCACAGTTGTATCGTTTGAATAAATTTTTAGCATCTAATAGAATACAGTTGGATTATGGAAAACTGGCTGAAGATTTATATCGGCTACAAAATTCAAATGATAGAGCGGCTTTGATTTTAAAATGGGGATTAGATTTTTATCACCGCAAAAAATAACAAGAAAGGAAAAAGGTATTCACAGATTTTATAAGGAAGCCCCGATCCCTTTAGGGTCGGGAGTAATTGACATACGTCCATCGGTGAATCTCTCCTGTCAATAACCCCACCTAAGTCTCCGACTATAGGTGAGGCTTGCAAAGAAGCAAGG
>ERZ825896.3079-NODE-3079-length-14656-cov-25.417848_pt1 | contig 14656 bp, 14 predicted proteins | sample MGYA00519858_ERZ825896 | MGnify/ENA primary metagenome ERZ825896 (study PRJEB31778, sample SAMEA3449214) | human gut metagenome | biome: human gut; feature: human-associated habitat; material: faeces | place: United Kingdom | collected 2010/2012 ... | reverse complement strand
TATATCGGCATTTACCAACTTATGAAAAGATAATCAGAAATTTAGTAAGTTTTTAATTAAATAAAATTAATATTTTTGAGGCTTACAATGGATAAATTTATAAAAAAAATGTTCTATAAACAAAGGGAGGACTTTGAAAAATCCTGTGTTGACCGTGAAAAAAAGTACAAAATACCTGAAGGTGTTTTAGTTACTACTGATATTCCATATATTGATGACGGAAACAAAGCTCACAGATTAGACATATATCGTCCCCAAAACAGAAATAAGGAAATACTTCCTGTTATTGTTAATATTCATGGTGGTGGTCTTTTAATAGGAAACAAGGAGTTTAATCGCTGCTTTTGTGCAATGTCAGCCTTACAAGGCTTTCTTGTATACAGTATTGAATATAGTCTGGTTCCTGACTGCAATTATTTCAATCAGTTACATGAGGTTGCTGCAGCTATGAATTTTATTAAAAATAGAATTGAAACAGACAAAGGCGACCAAAATCATATATACGGTGCTGCTGATAGTGGTGGAGCAAATCTTTTATTGTATACAGTTGCCCTGCAAAACAATGCTGTAGTATCAAAGGCTTTTAAGGTAAAGCCTTCTTTATTAAAGCTTAACGCCGTAGGCTTTATAAGTGGTATGTTTTACACCACCAAATTTGACAAAATAGGACTATTCCTGCCAAAGTATTTATATGGCAAGAATTACAAAAAGTGTTCCTTTGCTCCTCTCACTAATCCGGAGCATAAGGCTATCGCAGGAAGTCTAGTTCCCTGCTACCTTGTAACCAGCCATAATGACCACCTGCAGCACTACACAATTAATTTTGTAAAAGCCCTGATCAAATACAATATACCTTACAAGCTGGATAACTACGGCAAAAACCCTAAGCTTACCCACGCCTTTAGTGTTTTTGAGCCTTTCTATAAGGAAAGCACCGACACAATTATTTCAATGACTGATTTCTTTAGAAAATATTAAGCCACATTAGCTTGTGCTTTAAGTCTGGCAATCAGCAGAAATGGAGTTTACTATGAAATACGATGAAAATGTTTTTAAAGCAAAGGCAAATATAAAAGCCAGACGAATATGGCTTATATTTGCAATATTATTAAGTGCCAACTATGGCTCTGATGTTTCTAACAAGCTTTATCCAGCCGTACAATACATAATATTTTTAGCACTATGCTGGATACCTTTTTTTGTTGGAGAAATTCTCCTCAAGGTGAAAGGAAAGGCAACTGATTCCTACCGGCTAAACCTGGTAATAGGCTACGGATTTTTCTATACCTTTGTGTTATGCACTACTGAATCCCCTATTGCCTTTACATACATACTTCCTGTTACAAGCCTGCTTGTAATCTACAAAAACAAAAAATTTATGATCCGCTGTGGTATTGCTAATACTATTTCCATTATTGCCAGTGCTGTTTATCGTGGTGCAATACTTGGTTTCAGTTCAGCAAATGATATGAAAAATTACCAACTGCAGGTTTCTTGCATTATATTATGTTACATATGCTATGTTATGTCCATCAGGCATCTTAATGAATCTGATGGTGCTCTTAATAACAGTATAAAATCAGACCTTCACCGAGTTATTACAACTGTAGAAAAGGTTAAAACAGCCAGCAACACTATTATCAACGGTATTACTGTAGTCAGAGAGCTTGCTACCGAAAATAAGCACGGCTCTGATTTAGTCCTTTTAGGTATGAATGAGCTTACTGACAACAACAGCAAGCTTCAGGAGCATACCTCTTCCTCTTTAGATATGACAACAGATATTAATTCACAGGTAGAAAATGTTGTTTCTATGATTAATGAAATGGTTACTCTTACTGATGAATCTATAGAGCATGCAAAAACCAGTTCCCTAGACCTAGAGAGTCTGGTGCAGACTACCCGCACTATGTCAGCTCTGTCAAGCGAAGTAGAAAAGGTGCTTCACGAATTTACCTTAGAGTTTAAAAAGGTCAAAGAGGAAACCAGCACCATTGATAATATTTCCAGTCAGACTACTCTCCTTGCTCTTAATGCTTCTATTGAAGCTGCACACGCAGGGGAATCTGGCAAAGGCTTTGCAGTTGTTGCTGAGCAAATAAGAACACTTAGTACAGAAACCAAAAGCTCTTCTGGAATGATTCAGGATGCCCTTACCCGATTAGATGAAATTTCAGCTAAGATGACAGCATCTATTAGCGAAACACTACAGCTTATTCAATTAACACTTGAAAAGGTAACCCAGACAGGTAATAATGTAGAAAAAATCACCTCAGACTCATTACAGCTTGGCGAACATATTCAGGTTATAGACAATGCTATTAAGGATGTTGAAGTTTCAAATGGTCAGCTCGTAAATAATATGCAGCAGGTGTCTAATATTGTTTCCACTATGACCACCTGCATTGATGAGTCTGATGAGATCAGCAGGCGAATGGTTAGCAAATACGGTGAGAGTGCTTCCAACATCAACAGTATTGAAAATGTAATACAGGCTCTTATGTGTGAGTTAGGTGTAGGTGGCTTTATGGGCATAAACGATATTAAGCCGGGCATGAAGCTGAGTATTTCCTTAAATTCCTCTGAAAATGAAGATGATAAGCATCACGGTACTCTTATAGAACACGATGATAATAACATCCATGTATCCTTTGAAAACCCCGTTAATATCGGAAAGCAGGCAACTGTATCCACACAGGTTACTGTAGGTAATGTAATATATAGCTGGGATAATGTTACCATTACTCCTCTGAAAGAAAAGAATACCTACAACCTATACATTACCTCAATGCCTTATATTTACAATCGTCGTAAATATCCTCGTATTGATACAACTAACACCTGCCGTATTACTGTTAAAAGTACTAATGAAGTCTTTAGCGGCAGACTTGATAATCTTAGTGCTAATGGATTTTCTATTTTATGTAAAAGCTCCTTCTTTGCCAATGCAAAGGGCGAGGATGTAATCGTTGCTATTGACAACTTCGCCTTACCAGAACATTCTGTATTAGAGGGAAAGATAATCCGTTGTTCAAATAGTGATAATATTTATATTATTGGCTGCCAGATGCCAGAGGATAACTACCATATTATGAAGTATGTGGAGTCTGTTTTAAAAGAATAATAGGAAAATTTAGGATTATAAAAATATAGAAGATTTTTTTACTCTGCCAATATTAAAAAAGGTGTGAAAATATAGCTTGAAGGCTATGCTTTCACATCTTTTTTATATAAAAAATTGCATTGCTATTCCATATAAAATAAATATTATAATGATTATAGTAATTATTACATATATATATGTACTATCCTGTTTTTTCTGGTTATATTTGTAATTTTTATTGTAATGTCTGTTATTATAAATTGTATTACTAGCTGTTGTTGTATTATTCATAGTATAAGGTTTTTTTATAATCTCTTTACGCATCCTCCTATACAGTGCTAACGGGTCCTTACCCTCTAATATAACATTGTAAAAAAATCTTAAAAACTTTACATCTATTTCACCACATATACCCTCATCATGAAAAGAATATTCTCCGTGTGCAAATTTGTTTCTTATATGTCTATATTTTTTTAATGTTTTATATACAGACCTCCATTCTTTAACTAATTTAATTCCCTCCTGCCAATTACTCTCCATATCCTGAATATAGGTTGTGATTCCTTTATCACAACCATACATATCGCAACACAGCCTATCTAACTTTGTATACTCTTCAAAAAATTCAATATTGTATTCTTCCATAATTCCTCTACTATTTACAAATGTAAACTCTTAATTATATCTAATTTTATACTGTTTCTTTTTCTATTTTATTTTTGTATTTTTATTTTTATTTTGTAATATTCTTCTCCACAATCTGGTCTACCAGCTCTATTGTTTCCTTTATCATATTATCACAATGCTCCTTCTTTATGCCACCTTTCTGTGCATTTGCTGCTAATAATTTGGCACAATCTGTCATCCCTTCATGATTTTGGGCAATTTTTCTTCTAAATTCATTTAATGCTGCTGGTGAAGTAATTCCCTTCGCCCCTAGCACCATTAATCCAGCAGTAATCGCACCACAGGTGCTACCACACTTCATACCTCCACCAAAATTGCACCCTATCGAAGCAGCCACATTTTCATCAATTCCTAATTCCTTTGCATACACACGCATTATTGTTTCTGCACAATTATTTACCATAGGTACTTCATTTCTAAGCTTCATTGCTTCATCAATATGTTTATTCATTTTTTCTCCTATCTATTTTGTAAAGTGTTCCTTTGCAAATTCCATATCCTGCACAAGCTCCACAGTTCCAATATATTCTCCTGCTTTATTTCTAACAGCCATATAAGTTACCAGCATGGTTCTTCCATTCTTTTCCATCCATATTGGCACCCTATCTGCCATCTTATTTTTAAAGCTTTCAATAATTTTTCTAACCTGAACCTCTATTTTAGGTGGGTGACAGGAAAATACCTCTCTATCTATTGCCATTCCTGGTCTTTTAAATACCTTTGAGCCTTCGTTAAAGTATCTGTTAATATTTTCTTTATCTACAAAGGTAATCTCTAGTGGAATTGTGTTAAGCATTGCTGATAGCTGTTCTACTGTCATATGTCCACCAGCCATAACAATTTCATCATCAACCGACTTGCTCACATTCTTAAGAAATTCCTCTGCTTCCTCCCACACAACATTTTCAACACCCAGACACTCATCATAATCCTTTGAATCTCTATAAATTTCATACCATTCCTCATCCTCAAAATTTGTAGCACAATTAGGAAATAAAATATTTGCTTCCTTGTAAATCATATCATCAATTCTTACAAGCAGCTTATTAAAATCCTCAAGCCCTTTATTATCAAAATTTTGCTTTTTTGACAACTGCTTAATTTCATCCCTAATTTCGTCATCTACTGTCCACATTACATCTGAAGGACCGCTAATACCATACTTTACTTTTAAATGTGGATAAAGCAAATCCCCCTTTTTGGCATAATGAATAGCTATATCCTGCAGCTTTTCCACAAGGTCATGATCAGGCTTTTCCTTACATTCCTTCACTATATTTGCAATTTCTTTATTTTCAAGGGAAAATGTATAAAGAGGATGTCCTTTTATTTCTACCAGCTTTGATGTAATAGATAACTTTTCCTGCTTTATGGCACCTGCTGACTGCCTTTTTGCCTCTACAACCTTTTCCTCTATAGTTTTACCCTTAAATAAGGCTGCGTGAACATCACATAGCTTTTGTACTGTAGTAAGAGGTGTACCCTCCTTTAGCAGCTGTTGTTCTGCCTCCATTATTTCACCGGCATCAACATTTTCAAATTCCTTTACAAAATCTGCTCTTACCGACTCCAGCTTCTCATTTTCCTCCAGCCTTTTTAAATATTCCTTTATTTTAAAAACTATATTATCCTGCTCAACCACAAAACCATTATCCTGTAATTTTTTTATTGTTTCCTCCAATGATATACCCTTTAGCTTTGCGCCCTTTGGTATAGTCATAACCCTGCCTACTGATTTTAACATATTTTTTCTGGTTACTTCTACAAACCCAAGCTCCTCTAAAATAGGTACAAGCTCGGGATTTTCATTCACTAATTGATAAATAGAAAATTTTAAATTTATATTTTTCATACTGCAAGCCTCGCTAATATATTGTTTATTAAATATTTTTTCCCTACAAAAGAAAAATATTCAAAAATATACATTTAAAAACTTATTTTTTAATCTATATAATACACATAATCCTTTTTTCTTGGTGCTGCTGCCTTTGGCGGCTGTGCTTCATAGCCTAATACACAGTTTCCAATTCCTTCGTATTCTCCTTCTATTCCCAAATCCTTAAGCAACTGTTTTCCAAACTCAGTTTCAAAGGTTTCTTTTGCTCTGTGAATCCATATATTTCCTAGTCCTAAGCTTGTGGCTGCATTTAAAAGATTACCCATAACCAAAGAACCGTCGTAAACATATGTAGGAACGGTCTTATCAGCTAATACAATAAGCACCACTGGTCCACCATAAAATGGGTCAAAATTCTCTGGCCAATTAGTTTTAAAGCTTCTATTAACCTGTGACAGCTTATCTCTCATTTCTTTATCAGTTACAGCAATAATAATTGGACTTTGCATTCCCTTTCCTGTTGCTGCATAAGTGCCAGCCTCTATTACCTTGTCAATAAGCTCCTTTGGTGGCATTTCTGATTGAAAGCTTCTACAGCTTCTTCTTTCCTCAAGATTTTTAATTGTTTCGTTCATTACTTCATTTGCCATTTTACCATTGCTCCTTTTCTTAATATTTTTTTCGTTTATATCAAACCTTTAGATATTACTTTAGACATTATCCTCAGAAATATATTCTGTATTAAAGGACATATTAATCTCTGCTATTTCTCGTTTTCCGTTTATATAATCAGCATACATATCCCACAAATCAATGTCACAATCTGATAAGCCGTCATCAACAGGCACCCATGATTTTATTAACGCAATTCGCTCCTCTTTGGTAGTATCTTTAATTAATATGCTCATATAATCACTCCTGTATAAGAATTTCTATTTTAATAATATCACAACAAAGCGGAAGCGGTCTCTACAAGAAGGTAACCACCCACATCTCAAGCCCTCTAAAATATTTCCTATTCCACACTCTTTAGCGAGGCCGCCATATCAATCTTCCTTAGCTTAAAGTACATTGTTCCATTTATTATAACCGCAAACAATACGGTCAACAATGCTGCCTCCATAAAGCTTACAGCACTTATGTCCCTTCCAAACATTACCATATCTACCTCTGCTGTTTCTATTACAAATTTATGCAAAACCGAGCCGAAAAACATTCCCAAAATTATGCCTGCAAGTGTTATGAAGATATTTTCTCTATAAATATATGCACACACCTCTCCGTCATAAAAGCCTAACACCTTAAGAGTTGCCAGTTCCCTTATTCTTTCGGTTATATTAATGTTGTTCAGGTTGTATAAAACTATAAAGGCCAGTCCTCCTGCTGACACTACCAAGACTACTGTAATAATATCAAGACTTCCTAACATATCATTAAATTTTTCTTTTAATTTGCTTATATAGGTAACTCCTGTAATATTACTGTTTTTCAGTAAATCTGTAACTATAGCTTCTTCATTATCCTTTTTCTCCTCTGTAAGCTTTACATAAACAGAATTATAGGAAGGCTCACCGAAAATCTTCTTATAATATTTCTCTGTCATAAAAATATTGTGATAAACATAATTTTCACATATTTTGTCTACTTTTACCTGATAGCTCTCTACATCAGAAAGCTTAACTGTAATTGTATCACCCTCTTTTACACCTAGCTTGTTGGCAGTTTTTTCTGCAATTATTACGCCTTCATCTGACAGCTCAAATTCCTTTTTGGTGTTTCTACTTCTAAACACCATAAATTCACTTAAGGCACTACTTTCTTCAAACACATTCAGATAACCAGTATAGCTTTTATCTCCATTTGTAAACTGTACACTGGTTTCCTGTACTCTGAGGCAATCCTGTATTCCGTTAGTTTTCTTTACAATAGCGCCAACATCATCTGCTTTCTTTATAATTTCCCCATTATTATCATTGCTGGTATTATCACTATTCTCCTGACTACTGTTTTCAGACTTTACACTTAAAACCATATCATATTTTCTAAGCTCACTATATTGTACATTTACAACAGAATTAATAGAGTCCTTTAGTCCAAAGCCTACCAACAACAGTGCCATACAGCCTACTATTCCAAATAATGTCATAAATAAACGCTTCTTATATCTGAACAAATTTCTTATTGTAGACTTTTTGCTGAAATTAAGATGCTTCCATATAAAACCTATTTTTTCTAATAACACTCTTTTGCCTTTTTTAGGTGCTGCTGGCCGCATAAGCATAGCTGGACTTGACGCTAATGAGCTATATATAGAAAATATAGTGGCACCCAATACGCAAATTACTGCTAATAATACTGCGCTTACAAAATATCCTGCATTAATCGGTGTAACCATTTCTCCTAAGGTGTACATTATTTCATATGCCTGCATAATAATTTTTGGAAGAATTTTGCTTCCTATATAACCACCTATCAGCCCACCGGAAAATGTTGCTAATAATGCATATAATATGTATTTTAATGAAATTTTAAACTTGGAGTAGCCTAAAGCCTTCAAAGTGCCTATTTGATTTCTTTGCTCCTCTACCATTCTCGTCATAGTTGTAAGGGATACAAAGGCTGCTACAAGGAAAAATACCATTGGCACAACCTTTCCTATATTTCCAATTCTTTGAGAATCCTGATCATATTCCACATAGGTTTGTATTGAATTTCTATTAAGCACATAAGTATCCAGCTTGTCCAGTGTTATTCCCTGATAAGCTGCCATTGCTGATAAATCCTCATATCTTTTATCAGCAGCCTCCTTAAAAACTTCCTCAATTTTTCCTGTACACTCCTCAACCTTATCGTCATACTCCTCTGAGTAGCTTTCTAGTTTTGCAGTACCATTAAGCAAAACATACATTTCCGAATACTGTTCACTCAAAAAGCACTCCTTATTAAGTGCTACTAATCCATCTACCTTACCATTACCTATAGTTGCTGTTCCTCTGTCAACTCCCATATAATAGGAATATGTAAAAGTACCTGAAATAGTATACTGCTCATATTTTAAAGTGTCAGTTACACTATTCTCATCTCCTGCTGCAATCGTGACCTTATCTCCAATGTTCATATTCTTGCCTTTTAAATATTTTAAATCCACAAGACATTCTTTATCATTAGATGGCATTTTGCCGTCAACTAATGTAAGCTTGCATACATTATCATTAATTGACATAACTGTTACTACATTTGTTTTTTCTTCATAATAATTAAGAAAGTTGTAATGATATACTCCTTCTGCATATTTAACACTATCCATATTTTGAATTTTATCCACCTCTGTCTGGTCAATTCCTATAGTAGATAAAATTCTAATATCCAGCAAATTTGTCTGGTCATATAATTTATCTGCCGACAATCGCATATCTGGCTCTGCAGAACGCACTCCTGCATAAAAAGCCACACCCAACGCTACAATTAAAAATATGGAGATAAATCTGCTAAAGCTTTTTCGTATTTCCATATAGAAATCTTTTCTTAATGCTTTCATATAAAAATACCTCCATTACCACTCAATATTTTCTACTGATACAGGCTTTTCATTAATTTTAGTTTCCTCTGCCCTGCCATTTTTTATCTTAATAATTCTATCAGCCATAGGCGCTATTGCCTGATTATGGGTAATAACAATAACGGTCATTCCCTTTTCTCTACAGGTATCCTGTAAAAGCTTAAGAATAGCCTTTCCTGTATTATAATCCAACGCTCCTGTTGGCTCATCACATAGAAGCAATTTTGGATTTTTGGCTAAAGCTCTGGCTATAGAAACTCTCTGCTGCTCACCACCGGATAACTGTGCTGGAAAATTATTCATTCTATCCTTTAGTCCAACCTCCTCTAATACCTTTTTTGAATCAAGGGGATTTTTGCTTATTTGATTTGCCAGTTCTACATTCTCCAAAGCAGTAAGATTTGGCACAAGATTATAAAACTGAAATACAAAGCCTATATCATACCTTCTGTATTTAGTCAGCTCTTTCTTAGAATATTTTGAAATGTCCCTGCCATCTACAAGCACACTTCCAGAGGTTAATGTATCCATTCCACCTAAGATATTTAAAACTGTGGTCTTTCCAGCTCCTGAAGGTCCTACAATAACCACAAACTCCCCTTTTTCGATTTCCATATCAATTCCGTCACACGCCTTTATTGATATTTCTCCTGATTTGTATTCTTTTACTACATTCTTTAATTCAACAAAACTCATATGTGCCACTCCTTTAGGTACTTTGCTTGTATATGATTAATATTACCTTTATAAGAGTTCATTTTCAACTGGTTTTTATAATTTTAAGAGGGTTTTATTACTTAACTATTTTTTATATTTTATAAATAATAATCCTCCAAATACAATTAACAACACACTTCCTATTAGCAATTCCCACACATATTTAAGCTTGGAAGCCTCAAAGCCTGTATTTATACTAACAATTATAATTATTACTGACATTATTGCTCCTGTGCATATAAACATTATCCCTGAATAACAAGGATTTCTAACCCATTCATAAATTCCTTCGGTACACAATTTGTTGTTTTTTATATATTTATCAATGCTAATTGCTGCACTAAGCCAAACAACTACACCAATTATAATTGCCAAAATGCCAATTATTGTAAAGGCAAGACTTGTATCTGGAATTTTAAAGCTGTCAATTATTCCTATATTAGCTGCTACACACACTGTAATAGTTAAAAGAATTACTACTACTCCGTAAATAGGTCCTACTCCATACACAGGGAGATGTTCTTTATTTTGTTTCATTATGACACTTTCCAATCTTATTTTTATTATGTTTAATTTTTTGTAAATTGACTTATTATGATTATTTATATTTATTTATGCTTACTCTCATTTGTGATTACATATAGCACCTTTTATATTCTGCAAGGCTACACTTATTTTCACTTACTTATAGCAGTCTTTATTCTTTAAAAGCTTACACTCATTTCTACCTATTTTTAACACATCTCTATGCTCGACAAATGACTCAGTAATATGTTAATGCTTATACATTTATGGTTATGTAATTACAGACATAAGATTATGTTGCTTAACATCTCTTTACTCATATATCTGGTTTAAACCACTTAATATTATTCTACTCTCATTTATGACTAACATTGTTTAATATCAATTCGCATAAATACTTTATTTTTTCTCAAACATCAAAATTTTTTGAGTAGACTTTTCTATTATTGGTAAGCCGCCAAAAGGCTTTAGTATAGGAAACAATTTTACCATTCCCCTTGTAATATTATCATCCTTAACTTTTTTGAAGCCCTCTGCTACATCTCCCAAGTCATCAAAGAAATCTGCTCCAAAAACAAATTTTGCACCTGTCTTTTGAATTGATTTCTCAATGTCCTCTTTATTTACCCACTTCTTTGCCAAACACTCCATCATTACTGTTGCATTATCAAAGTTATCTCTGATAATTCCAAGCATTTTTTTATTTTCCTCAGGAGTTAAATACATAGATAAACCTTCTATAATAAATAACATTTTTCCTTTTGTCTTTATCTCCTTTGCCCACTGTGGGTCTAATACAGAAACTCCCACTGTAGATATTCGACCTGACTCATTGTAAATTTGATCTCTAACCTTAATAGTTTCAGGCAAATCCAAATTGTACCAAGTAAGTTTGCCATTATCCATTCTGTAAAATCTTGTATCTAAGCCACACGCAATATTTACAACTGTACATTCAGGATTTTTTTCTATGAAATCCTTTACTAACTCATCAAAGACTATTGTTCTTGCAACAACACCATTACTCATAGTGGAGTCATTATGTGCTGACGAAAAATCGTAATCAATTTTATCTACAAGCTCTACTGCCTTTGCATCATAAAATTTATTTCCCTTACTTTTTGAATACTTTGCTCTTGCATAAAAGCTTTGCAGCATAGTTTCAGCAGTTCCGTTTAAATCAACTTTTATTTTCTCTGACATATTAAATTCCTTTAAATGCAATTAGTTAGTTTTTACTAACCAATTATATTTGTGTTGATAATGGTTGTCAATATCAGTGATTATCAAATTTACAAATTTGTATCTTACATACCTTTAATAAATCAATATCTTATTACTATCAAATTCTATTACTTAAATTAATTTTTTATCTCCTTGGTACCAACCTTAAATGATTCTAAAAAAGTCATACTACTTATATAGTCTTTAAACGAGAAAACGGATGTTTAAAAACATCCGTCTTTTTTTATTTCAAACAGAGAATAACAACTTAGGAGGAAAACAAATGAAACATTTCAATAATTTTTATAACCTTAACAGTACATATTCAGAACGAATTAAACACACACCTAATGCTAATATCCCAATGAAAATCGAAATGATCTCATAAGCCGTCATCGGCGCCACCTCCCTTCCTATCTATTCCGGTAGACCGGTATCATAAAACCCGGGAGGCTACCACCCTGTCATGGGTACTTTCCTTAAACAATATCCTAACATAAGCACTTATGTTTCTGCAAGGATAAATGTTATTTTCTGCCAATTATGATAACATGGTTACTTGCACCAAGCACTGACTGTTCACGACATACACTATAATGGTAATTGCACCAAATTTTAAACTGATTTTCATCCCATTGGTCTATCTTTTGCGATAAAAGAGGCGACAAACCATCTTGTGCAAAATGATCTATAATTTTCAGACCATGTTCTCCATAAATTGTTTCCATTTCTTCTTTTGATGAATAATAGGTATCCGTCCAGAAACACTTCTCATCATCATGTTTTAATACGCCTGTTTCTATAAGCTGTTTTGCCAAATGTCCATCTAAATATTTCACATTATTTGTAGCAACATATTGAAATACATAATATCTTGGAATATACGCAGTAATTAAAAGCCCACCTTTCTTTAACAGCCTTAAACATTCCTTCAAACATTTTTCTCTCTGTTCTTCTGTAACCAAATGATAAAAAGGTCCCATATTTAAAACAACATCAAAGGTGTCATCTGCAAAACAGGACATATCTGTAGCATCCAAAACCGCTGTATTCATAGAGTATTCTTTTGTTTTAAGCGTCTGGTTGATAATATCTATGTGCCTTGGTGTAATGTCAGTAGCAGTTACATCATGTCCTTTATCAGCAAGCCAAAATGCATAAACACCAGTTCCCGCTACGCAGTCTAATATTTTACTTTCAGCATCAATAACTTCGTCTAGAACTCTAGTAGTAGTTATAAATTCAATCTTTCTTGCATTATTCGTAGTCAAACGATCTTCCTCTTTATAATTTTCATAACTCTCAACAACATAATTCATATAAACGCCTCCAATCTTCTGATTCACATCACTTTTAAGTATAAAAAAAGCTACCCTCCTTAAATAAATTTTAAGGACGATAGCTAATAGCTTCGTGTTACCACCTTAATTCATCTATATTTCGCAATATAGACCTTAGCAAGTACGGAAATTTCTTTCGATACTCTGACGCTGTAATGGGCGTTCCCAGTGTAGCCTAATGAATAAATCAGTCGGTACACGGCTCCAAGACTGGTTCAATATTTCTTCAATGGAGTTTTCCACCAGACAACTCCTCTCTGCAATATCCAAAATATTTACTATCTCTCTTCATCGCTTTTTATCAGAATAGCCACATAATAATTATTTGTCAAGCATATAATTTATTGATCATTAAGAATAGTATCTATCATATCTTGCTTGCCATTAGTGTATGCAACCCTGTCATCTGCATACTTACTTTCCAGTTCTTCCTTTAACTTCTAATAACACAAAGCCACATTCTCATTAGCATTAAGATAATCTCTAAAATGTATATAGTTTTTCCACTCGATTCCGTTCCATTTCACAATATGAATATGGTGTGTTCTTGTATCACTTTCCACATCACCCATTACATAAAGAAGTTGATGTTCCACATCTGAACCGCGATAAAAGATTCCTTCCTCCTGTAATTGCTCATTATATGATATTATTCTATCAAAATCAGTCACTCCAACAGCAATATCAATAATCGGCTTTGCTTTGATTACTGGTATTGCTGTACTTCCAATATGCTGTATATCAATAACATCATCACCTAATATTGCTTTAAGTGTTTTAATTGTTTGAACAGCAATCTCGTCCCATTGCTTATCATGCGGTTCAAGTTGCACTACTCCTCTTTTTAGTCCTAAGGACATAAAACACACCCCTCCTGACTTATCTATTCTGCCCTTCTCTTATAAATGGTTCCTTGATTTCTTTACTTAACAACCGACTATATGATTCTACCTTACGAAATGTGTTTCCTAACATTTCCCGATTCCTGTATTCTCTAATAGCTTCCATATCAAACTCCGCATAAAAAATCCCCTCGGTTTTATCATCAGCCAGCAAAACTGTGTTATCAACACATTTTCCGTTTCTATCCCAGCAAATTGGACTATATGCGCAGGAACATCCAGCATTATCTCCATTCGGATTTGCCATAGCGACTGCAACCATATTTTCATATGCCCTTGTGGAAAGTGCTCTGATTCTTGGTTGCATGGAACCACAATCATTTGGTACCAGAATAACTTCAGCTCCTTTTAACATCAGTATTCTTGCACTTTCCGGATACTCTCTGTCATAACAAATCATAATGCCTAATTTTATTCCTTCAAAGTCACATACCTTAAACTCTTTCCCCGATTCAACATTTCTTTCATCTGCAAAATCACATGTATGCACCTTAGAATATTTCATCAAAATATCACCCGATTTATTGATAACAAATGCTGAGTTCTGCGGTTGCTTATTACCTTTTGTAAATGCAGTGAGTACTACACCTATTTTATATTTCTTAGCATACTCACATATTTTAGTAATCCTCATATCATCATCGGAAATACTTTTTTCATATGACATAGGCAAATTATATCCTGTAATAAAGCATTCCGGCAATAAAAGAATATCTGCATGGTTTTCCGAAGCCTCTTCCATTGCCATAATGATAGTTTCAA
>ERZ825896.3075-NODE-3075-length-14673-cov-81.398481_pt1 | contig 14673 bp, 10 predicted proteins | sample MGYA00519858_ERZ825896 | MGnify/ENA primary metagenome ERZ825896 (study PRJEB31778, sample SAMEA3449214) | human gut metagenome | biome: human gut; feature: human-associated habitat; material: faeces | place: United Kingdom | collected 2010/2012 ... | reverse complement strand
GCGTGGTGGACTTACCGGCGCCGTTGGCGCCGATCAGGGTGACGATCTTGCCGTCGGGTACCTCAAGGCTGATGCCGCGCAGCGCCTTGATGCCGCCGTAAGACACACACAAATTCTCAATCTTCAGCATCTTCTGCCACCCCCAAGTATGCGTCGATGACGCGCTCGTTGTTCTGTATCTCCTCCGGTGTGCCCTTGGCGATCAGCTTGCCGAAATCCAACACGTAAATCCGGTCGGCAATGCCCATGACCAGGTCCATGTGGTGCTCGATCAGCAGGATCGTCTTGTGGAAGTGATCCCGGATCTCCTTGATGAACTCCGCCAGCTCCAGCGTCTCCTGTGGGTTCATGCCGGCGGCCGGCTCATCCAGCAGCAGCAGGGTCGGGTCGGTGGCCAGCGCGCGGGCGATCTCCAGCCGGCGCTGCTTGCCGTAGGGCAGGCTGGTAGCCAGCTCGTTCTGCACATCCTCCAGACCCACCACCTTCAGAAGCTCCAGCACCTCAGCGCGCTGCTGAATCTCCTCCTTGGCGTTCAGGTGGAACGCCGCGGTAAACAGATTGCTGGTGCGCCGCATATGCTTGGCGATAAGCACATTGTCAAACACCGTCTGGGTCTTCCACAGACGGATATTCTGGAAGGTACGGGCCATACCCAGCGCCGTGATCTTATCCGGCGTAGGGGCCAGCACATGGTCAGTAAATGCGTAGCTGTCCAACGCCTTCTGGCCCTCTTTCCAGGCCTTCAGCGCCTCGTCGTCCAGCGCCTCCTCCGGGGCGAACTGGGCGGTGTACATATCCGCGTGCTCACCCTTATACTGCTTCTTCATCTTTCCGGAGGGATGGTTCCGCACGATGCAGTTCCCCTTGAAGGAAACGCGGCCGTTGCTGGGCGCATACACACCGGTGATGACATTGAACGCTGTGGTCTTGCCAGCGCCGTTGGGGCCAATCAGCGCCACGATCTCGCCCTCGTTGACCTCCAGATTCAGATTGTCCACGGCTACCACGCCGCCAAACTGCATAGTGACATTTTCAACAGATAGAACGCTCTTGCTCATTTAGACGCCACCTCCTTCGCCGCTTTATCCTTCTTTTTGAACAGCTTCCCGAAGAAGTTGATGATGGCATCCCACGAGAACTCCCTGTCGCCCATGATGCCCTTGCGGAAGAACAGCACCACGATCATAATGATCACCGAGAACACCAGCATACGGAAGCCGCCGCGCATGAATGGGATGTTCACACCCAGATAGGGCATGGGGTCATCCAGGAAACGCAGCCACCATTCGGAGCAGGCGATGTACAGGAAAGAGCCCAGAATGGAGCCGGTCACGGAGCCAACACCGCCAATGACCACAATCAGCAGTATCTCATAGGTCATGGTGGAGGTGAAGGCGTTGGCCTGGATACTGGCCTGGAACATGGCCAGCAGCGCGCCGCTGATACCGGCAAAGAAGGAGCTGATCAGGAACGCCTGCATCTTATGCTTGGCCAGATTGATACCCATAGCTTCTGCCGCCACCTCATCATCGCGAATCGCCTTGAAGGCACGACCGTAGGTAGAGTTGATGATCAGCACGATAATAGCGATGCAGATGCCGGAAACAATGAACGGGAACAGCACGCTGTCGAAGTTGGCGAACTGCCGCAGCAGGTTAGAGGAGTTGGTCAGCGGGCCCACCTTGTTCCACTGAATGATAGCGCGCATGATCTCAGCGAAGCCCAGCGTGGCAATGGCCAGATAATCGGACTTCAGCTTCAGCACTGGCAGGCCGATAAGCCACGCAAACAGCGTCGGCACCACGCCGGCCAGGATCAGACCCACCACCATGGGCAGGCAGAACTGCACGATACCACCGTCAAAATATTGATACACGGCAGCGCGGGAAGCCACGGGAATAGTCAGGATTGCATAAGTATATGCACCGATCATCATAAAGCCCGCCTGTCCCAAAGAGAACAGACCCGTAAAGCCGTTCAGCAAGTTCAACGACACTGCCACCAGGGAGTAGATCGCGCCCTTTTTCAGCACGGTCGCCAACATGGAATAGTGCTGGAACTTGTCCACATACAGCAGGAAAGCAAGGCAGACGGCGGCGAGGATCAGAGACAGCAACAGATTTCTTTTCTTATTGTTCTTCATATCTCACACCTTCTCCGTCAGTTTTTCGCCGAACAAGCCGTTGGGCTTGCACAGCAGGATCACGATCAACAGTGCAAACGTAAAGGCATTGCTGAACACGGCCATATCGGCGTTGGACTTGATAAGCGACTCGCAGATACCGATGATAAACGCACCGATCACCGCACCGGGGATCGAGCCGATACCGCCGAACACCGCCGCTACAAAGGCTTTCAGGCCAGGCATAGCGCCGATCATGGGGCTGACCTGACCATAGTTGGAGAAGTACAGAATAGAGGCCACGCCCGCCAGCAGCGAACCGATAACAAAAGTCACAGAAATAACGCTGTTGATCTTGATGCCCATGAGCTGCGCCGTCTCAAAGTCGCGGGATACCGCACGCATGGCCATGCCGATCTTAGTCTTCTGGATAAGAATGACCAACACCACCACCAGCAAGATAGTCAAAATGGGGGTGATAATGGTGATACGTTTGACATTCAGACTGCCCACCTGCATCACCTGGGTCAGGAACGGGATGTCGGGATACGCACGGGCGATACCGCCGGTGATATAGGTGGCCAGATTCTGCAGCAGATAGCTGACGCCGATGGCCGATATCATCACTGACATGCGGGGCGCGGTACGCAGGGGGCTGTATGCCGCCTTTTCGATCAGAACACCCAACGCCACTGTGGCAATAAGTACCAGGGGAATACACACTGCCATCGGCATCCAGGTGGCGGCATACACCATAAAGAAGCCCGCCATCATAAAGATGTCACCGTGTGCGAAGTTGATCAGACGCAGTATGCCATACACCATCGTATAGCCGATAGCGATCAGCGCATACAGGCTGCCCACCGTTACGCCGGAGAGCAGCAAGTCGATATAATACGCTGCGTCATGCATAAGTAAAGCATCCTCCTTATATGAATCTTGCGCTTTCGGAGACCGGGGGCGATGCCATCGGCATCCAAAAACGCAAGAGTCATGAAAGTTGCATTGTGAGGGGAGCGCACGCTCCCCCCACAATGGCTGTTATCCTACAATGAGGTTCGTCTCAGACTCGACGTATGCCGTCTTTTACTCCAAACCGTTGAAGGTGCTGAAGTACACAATCTCACCGTTCTCGATGGTCTTGATAACCGCGTAGTTCTTGATAGCGTCGCCGTTCTCGTCGAACTTCAGGTCACCGGTGATGAGGCCGGAGATCTCCAGAGTTGCCAGCGCATCGCGGATGGTGGCGCCGTCAGTGGACTGGGCCGCCTCGATCGCGCCCACAGCTGCCATGTAAGCGTCATAGCCGCAGGGGGTCACGCTGGAGATAACGTCGGACACACCGCCGTTGTTCTCCACGCGGGTCGCATCCTCAGCCACCCACTTGGTGAAACCGTCCACGAAAGCCTTACCGGCCTCATTGGTGGTATCGGCGGCATCGAAGAAAGCGGAGAAGTAAATATCGGTAGCCTTGCTGCCGGTACGCTGGGCGATGGAGATGTCATCCCAGGTGTCGCCAGCCATGATGGGGCAGGTGATGCCGGCATCGCGGGCCTGAGAGATAATCATAGCCGCGGTCTCGATGGAAACAGGAGCAAAGATGCCGTCGTAACCCTCGGACTTGATGGAAGCCATGATAGTGGAGAAGTCAGCCTCGCCCTTCTGGAACTCCAGAGTGGTAGCCTTGCCGCCCAGACGCTCCATCTCCTGACGGAAGTAGTTGCCGAAACCAGCGGAGTAGTCATCGCCGGACTCGATGATCAGGGCACAGTTGCTGCTACCCTTCTCATTGAACGCAAAGTTGGCCATCACAGCGCCCTGGAACGGATCAATGTAGCCGACACGGAAGTAGTAGTCATTGCCCGCAGTCACCTGGGGGTTGGTGCAGGAAGTGCCGATGGCAGGGATCTTAGCGCTCTCGAACAGAGGGCCGGCAGCAATCGCGCAAGCAGAACCATATGTACCGATCACCACAGACACACCCTGGGAAATCAGGGTCTGCGCGGCAGTGGGTGCCTTAGCCTGGTCGGAAGCATTGTCCGCATAGACCAACTGCACACTGTACTCCTCGCCGTTGATGGTAACGGTGGGCTTCAGGGAGTGGGCATACTCAATACCCAGGATCTCCTTCTTGCCGCCGCCGCCGTTCTGACCGGAAGTGGGCTCAAACACGCCGATCTTGACGACCTTGTCGCCGGAAGCGGAATCATCACCCTTCTGACTGTCGCCCTGCTCACCGCAGGCCACCAGAGACAGAGCCATGACCAGCGCCAGCATCATTGCTAAAAACTTTTTCATGGTAATTCCTCCTAAATTCACCTTGCAGCGGTCAAGTCTGTCGACCGCTCACAGAATATGTGTATTTTAGCGAAAATATTTGGCAAAAACAATTGTAACAACCTCTAAAAATCACAGCTTTTGCATCAGCGACATGGCGTTAAGAATCCGTAATGATCGCCAGTATGTCCTTGTTCAGAGGACAAACGCCCTGTGTTGGTAAACTTTCCCCCTTGATTGTCTCCCTATGGCGGACGGTCTGTCCCGTCATTGTGCACAAAACCGGTGTCACTTTTTGCGCAAAAACCGGCGGGCGCAGATGCGCCTGCCGGTTCCGCATATCGTTATATCCCTCTCACTGACGGCTTTCGCCGCTTTGCGTGAAATATGTCTTGAACGTATCGCCGTCCATGGTCTCATGCTCCAGCAGGTACTCCGCCACCGCCGTCAGCTCCGTCTTGTACCGAGCCAGTATCTCACGGCATTTTTCGTAGGCCTCGTCGATGATGGCGCGGATCTCCGCGTCCATCTCCGCCGCCGTCTTTTCGGAGTAGGGGCGGGTGTGGGCCATGGACTTGCCGATGAACACCTCGTCAGTGCCGGCGTCAAAGGCCATGTTGCCCAGCCTGGACGACATACCGTAGGTGCCCACCATCTTGCGGGCGATGGCCGTGGCCCGCTGGATGTCGCTGGAGGCACCTGTGGAGATATCACCCAGCATCATCTCCTCGGCGGCGCGGCCGCCCAGCAGGCCGGCCACCCGGTCCAGCATATAGCGGCGGGACAGGTAGGAACGGTCCTCCTCCGGCAGATAGATGGTCATGCCGCCGGCCTGACCGCGGGGAACGATGGTGATCTGGTGTACGGGGTCCAGGTCCGGCAGGGCCTGCATGACCACGGCGTGACCGGCCTCGTGATAGGCAGTGAGCCGACGCTCGGCCTCGGGCACTACGCGGCTGTGCTTCTCCGGGCCGGCGATGACCTTGATGACAGACTGGTGGATGGCCTCCTCGGTGATGAAGCGCTGGCCGCGGCGGCCGGTCAGCAGCGCCGCCTCGTTCAGCAGGTTCTCCAGATCCGCACCGGTAAAGCCGGAGGTAGCGCGGGCCACGGAACCCAGGTCCACATCCTCTGCCAGGGGCTTGCCCTTGGCGTGTATCTTCAGTATCTCCTCGCGGCCCTTGATATCCGGCAGGCCCACGAACACCTGGCGGTCGAACCGGCCGGGGCGCAGCAGCGCCGGGTCCAGAATGTCCACGCGGTTGGTAGCCGCCAGGACCACCACGCCCTCGTTGGCGGCGAAGCCGTCCATCTCCACCAGCAGCTGGTTCAGGGTCTGCTCGCGTTCGTCATGGCCGCCGCCCAGGCCGCTGCCGCGCTGGCGGCCCACGGCGTCAATCTCATCGATGAAGACGATGGCCGGGGCCTGCTTCTTGGCCTGCTCGAACAGGTCACGGACGCGGCTGGCACCCACGCCCACATACATCTCCACAAAATCGGAGCCGGAAATGGAGAGGAAGGCGGTATCCGCCTCGCCGGCCACGGCCTTGGCCAGCAGCGTCTTGCCGGTGCCCGGAGGGCCCACCAGCAGCACGCCCTTGGGAATATGCGCGCCCAGCTCGGTATAGCGCTGGGGATCGCGCAGAAACTGGACGATCTCCTCCAGCTCCTCCTTCTCCTCATCGGCACCGGCCACGTCCTTGAACGTGACCTTCTTGCCGTCAGAGGGGATATCCTGGATACGGGCCTCGCCGAAGCGGGCCATTTTATCGTTGACGGCGCCGCCGCCCATGCCGCCCATACGGGCGATCAGGTTCATCAGCAGGATGAAGGCCATGGCCGCCAGCACATAGGGCAGCAGGGTACGCAGCCAGCCGTTCTCGTTACCGGCGGCGTAGTCATAGCTGGTGATGACGCCCTTTTCCGCCTGGGACACCACCAGATCGTTCATGTCATTATAAAACGTGTCGAAGCTGTGGAGGGCGCAGCTGACGCTGGAGCCGTCCTGCAGCTTAGCCACCAGGCGCGTGTCGGTGGCGGTGAAGGACTTGACCTTCTCCGCCGTGAAATAGGCGCGCATATCGCTGTAGCTCACGTCGCCGGAACGGCCGAGGTTGCCCACCACCTGGGTGATGAGCACCACCGCCAGCACGATGAACAGCAGCATGACGCCGCTGAAACGTTTTCTTTCCATGTCTCCCCATCTCCCTTCTCAGCCGATCCAGCGGACGCCCTGCCAGCTTTGGTCACTGCCCACGGAGATGGCCACCAGCATCCGCGCCTGGACAGCCTCCACCGGGATATAGGGCTCGCCCAGCAGACGGCTGTCATTAGAGCCGGTGCGGTTGTCGCCCATGACGAACATACAGTCCTCCGGCACGGTGAAGGTCTTGTCGGCCATGCTGTCCGGCAGGGTGGTGATGCCCTGGGTGGGCAAATAGCTCTCGTCCAGCTTCTCGCCGTTGACGTAGGTATAGCCGTTCTTGAAGGAGATCGTCTCGCCGGGCAGGCCGACGACGCGCTTCACCAGGACCTTGTTCAGTTCCTCGTCCCAGAAGGTGACGATGTCGCCCCGGTCCGGCACCGGGTCGGACACCAGGTAGGGCAGACGCCAGCCCACCAGCAGGCACTTGGTGGGGATGGTGGTCTCCATGGAGCCGCTGGGCACATAGGCCAGCTGCAGCAGCACCTTGAACAGCACGAACACCGCCGCCAACGTCACCAGCAGGTAGCCGTAGTCGTCCCACAGTCTGCGGCCGCGGCTTTTGGCGGGCTTGGCCGCAGGGGCCGCCGTCTCCGCCGGGGCGGGTGCGGCGCTCTCCGCGGGGGCGGGCTGCTCCGCGGGGGTCTTTACCTCGTCGGCCGCGGTGGCCGGAGGTGTGGTTTTCACCGGCTCGCCGGTGGGGGCCAGGCGCTTTCCGCCTTTGTTTTCCATATACTTCACTTCCTATTCTCAAATGCTAAGAGGGATGTTCCGCGCCCTCCCGGCGCGTGCTCTTCTTCCGCCTGCGGCGCGGGGAGAAACCGGATTTTTCGCCAAGACGAGGCGCGGCGACGACGGCGTACCGTGTGTACGTCGAGGAGCCGTAACGAAGTATTGGCGGAAAAGACGCGGTTTTACTTGCTGTAGACCTCGGGCTTGAGGACCCCAATATAGGGCATATTCCGGTACTGCTGGCAGTAGTCCAGGCCATAGCCCACCACAAACTCGTCGGGGACCTCGAAGCCGGCGTAGTCGGCGGTGATGGGCTTTTCACGGCGGGCGGGCTTATCCAGCAGGGTGGCGATGGTAACGGAGGCGGCGCCCTTGGTCTTCAGGTACTCCGTCAGGAAATACAGGGTATTGCCGGAGTCCAGGATGTCCTCTACCACGATAATATCGCGGCCGGTAATGTCGCGCTGGAGGTCGCGGGTGATCTGCACCACGCCGGAGGACTTGGTGGCGTTCTTATAGGACGAGAGGCCGATGAACTCCACCTCGCTTTTCAGCTGGGCGGCGCGGACCAGGTCCGCCATGAAAATGAAGCAGCCGTTGAGAACGCCCACAAACATGGGGTTCTTGTCCTTAAATCTGTCGTACAGCCGGTCGCCCAGCTCCTGGACGCGGGCCTTGATCTCCTCTTCAGACAGCAGGACCTTCAGGATATCCTGATCCATATTACTCTTTGCCATTGCTTGTTATCCTCCGTTGTTTTTTGTGATGGTGATGTATATGGTGTTGCCGGAACACTCCGGCAGGGCTTTCTGGTCAATGCCCACACGCCAGACGGCGGCGGGGCGGCCCGCCAGACAGAGGACGGGCCAGGTATCGCGCTCCGGCGGGGCGATGCCGCGCTCGGCGAACAGGCGCTTGAGGCTGCGGCTGCCGCGGCTGCCGGGCAGGGTCAGGCGGTCATCGCGGCGCCAGGGCCGGACGGTCCAGGGCCCGGACCGCAGTGCCAGGGCGTCGGGGACGGGCGCGTCAGAGAGGGTGATGCGCCAGAGGCCGGCGAGGTTATCGCCGGGGCGGAGCGCCGCCCCGTCCAGTGGGGCGGGCGCGTCAGAGAGGGTCAGGGCACCGTCACGGCAGACGGCGGACGCGCCGCCGGGCAGAGAAAGGGCGCCGCCGGTGCGGCAGAGGTCCTCCAACGCCCGGTAGTGGGCGGCGGTGAAGTCCTTTTTGCCCGCGCCGAGGCGGTCCGTCAGCAGACGAAGCATGCGGGGGCGCAGAGCCTCCGGCGCGGAGAGAAGCGCGGCGCAGGGGAGCGTCGTGCCCTCCGGCGGCAGGAGGGCGGCGGCCTGGACGTCCAGGAGGTCGTTCTCGGCGCGCAGGATGTCCGCCGTGCGGGCGATGTGCGCCACGGCGGCGGGGTTGATCGCCAGCAGCTGGGGCATGATGTCCAGCCGGAGGCGGTTGCGGGCGTAGTGGGTATCCAGGTTCGTCTCGTCAGTGACGTAGGGAAGGCGGTTCTGCGCGATGTAGTCATCGATAGCGGCGCGGGGCGTATCCAGCAGGGGGCGGATGATGCCGTCACGGACGGGGGGAATGCCGGTAAGGCCCTGGGGGCCGGTGCCGCGAAGCAATTGCAGCAGGACCGTTTCAGCCTGGTCGTCGCGGTGGTGGGCGGTGGCGATAAAATCCGCGGCAAGGGCATCCGCCGTGCGGCGGAGGAAGTCGTAGCGGGCGCGGCGGCCCGTCTCCTCCACCGTCAGGCGCCAGACGGCGCACAGGGCATAGACGTCCACCGTTTCGGTGTAGAAGGGAATGTTCCGTTCGGCGCAGAGGGCGCGGACCAGGTCCTCGTCACGCTGGGCCGTGGGACGCATACCGTGGTTCAGGTGGGCGGCAGCCACGCGGAAATCGCGGGCCCGGCCCAGCTTCCACAGGCAGTCCAGCAGGCAGACGGAGTCGCGGCCGCCGGACACGGCGCAGAGGATCAGCCCGCCGGGGGGCGGGAGCATCCGCCAGCGCGTCATCCACGCGGTCAGGTCCAGGGGCTCACTCATCCTCGTCATAGCGAGTCTCCAGCGTGCCGAAGGCGGTGTACTCGGGCATCCAGCGGAGCTCTACCTTGCCGGTCTCGCCGTGGCGGTTCTTGGCTACGATGCACTCGGCCACGTTGCGCTTCTCGGCATCGCTGTTATAGTAGTCGTCCCGGTAGAGGAACATGACGATGTCGGCGTCCTGCTCGATGGCACCGGATTCGCGCAGGTCGGACAGCATAGGGCGCTTATCCTCGCGCTTTTCATTGGCACGGCTCAGCTGGCTCAGGCACAGCACGGGCACCTGCAGCTCCTTGGCCATGATCTTCAGCATACGGCTGATATCGGACACCGCCTGCTGGCGGTTCTCGCCGGAATAGCCCTTGCCGCCGGCGGAGGTCATCAGCTGAAGATAGTCGATGACCACCAGGCCCAGATTTTCCAGGCGGCGGCACTTGGCGTTCATATCCGCCACGGTCAGCAGTGGATTATCATCGATACGGATATCCATGCGGCTGAGGGCGGAGGCGGCCTCGGCGATGCGCTGCCAGTCGCTCTCCCGCAGGTTGCCGGTGATCAAGCGCTGGTTCTCCACCAGGCCCTCGCTGGCGATGAGGCGGGTGACCAGCTGCTCCTTGGACATTTCCAGGGAAAAGATGGCCACGGTCTTGCCGGACTCGCGGGCGGCGGACAGGGCCACATTCAGGGCCATACTGGTCTTGCCCATACCGGGACGGGCGGCCAGCAAGAGCAGGTCGGACTTGTTCATGCCGTTGATCTTGGCATCCACAGCGGAGAGTCCTGTGGACAGGCCCGGCACGGTCCGGCCTCCGTTAGCGGACAGCTCGGCCAACTGGCTCATCACGTCGCCCAGCACCATGCCCACCGTCACCATGCCCTGGGCGCTGCGGCCACGGCGGATGGCGTAGATCTGCTGCTCGGCGGCTTCCAGCATATCGCCGGCGGCGCCGCCGCCCTCCTGCACCATGGCGGTGATGCTGCCGGCGGCCTGGGCCACCTGGCGCATGAGCGACTTGTCCTGCACGATGCGGACGTACTCCATGACGTTAGCGCTGGTGGGAGTGACCTCCATCAGCTGCAGCAGATAGGAACGGGTATTGTCGTTATACAGTCCGTTCTTCTCCAGCTCGCCGGCCACGGTGACGCCGTCGATGGGCTGGGAGTAGACGAACATATGGTAGATCGTCTCGAAGATCTCCCGGTTGGTCCGCAGATAGAAATCCTGGGCCTGCAGCTTGTCCATCACGTCCTTGACGCAGTCGGCGTCGATGAGCATGGAGCCCAGCACCGCCTGCTCCGCCTGAGGGGAATGGGGCATGGACGGCGTCAGCAGGGCGTCGGTGTTGTTGGCCATGGGAAGACCTCCTTTCAAAATTACGGTAATAGCCGCGCCTGCGGCGCGGTGCTTTCCCCGCTTATTTCTCTTCGATGACGTGGACGTACACGGTGCCGGAGACCTCGTAGCCCAGCCTGGCCTTGACCTCATAGCTGCCGAAGCTCTTGATGGGCTGGTCCAGCACCAGCTTCTTGCCGTCGATGGTCAGGCCGTGCTGGGCCTGAAGGGCATCGGCGATGGCGGCGCCGGTGATGGCGCCAAACAGCTTGCCGCCCTCGCCGCCCTTGGCGGCGATCTTCACCTGGCAGGCCTTCAGCTTTTCGGCGATGGCCAGTGCCTCGGCCTTGGCCTCGGCGTCGGCTTTGGCCTTGGCCTTGGCCTGGAGGTTCATGGTGTTGACGGCGTCGGCAGTGGCCTCCACAGCCATGCCCTTGGGGATCAGAAAGTTGCGGGCATAGCCCTCGGCGGCCTCGATCATCTGGCCCTTCTTGCCTTTGCCTTTGATGTCCTGCTTGAGAATGACTTTCATATCTGTATCTCCTTTACCTTAATTTTCAAAGTACTTGTCGATGGCCTCCAGCAGCTTTGCCTTGGCCTCGGCCACGGTGATGTTGTCCGCCTGGCCGCCGGCGGTGGTGGAGTTGCCGCCACCGCCCAAGGCCTCCAGGATCACCTGGACGTTGACCTCACCCAAAGAACGGGCAGACATATACACGCCGTCACCTTTTTTATACAGCACAAAGCTGGCACGGATGCCCTTGAGGGTCAGCAGCTCATCGGCCGCCTTGGCGGCGGTGACGCGGTCGCACTCCTCATCCAGGGCCACCACGGCGATATCGTCGCGGTACAGCTCTGCCTGACGGATGATGTCGTAGCGGGCGATCATGGAGTTCAGGTCCCCCTGGAACATCCGCTGGACATCCTGGGTGTCGGCCCCCAGACGGCGGAGGTAGGCCGCCGCCTCGAAGGTACGGCCGCCGGTGCGGTTGGTAAAATTCTTGGTATCCAGCACGATGCCGGAGAGCAGGGCCTCGGCCTCGCATTTCAGCACGTCAGACGGCTCCACCAGATACTGCATCAGCTCCGCCACCAACTCGCTGGCGGAGGAGGCGTAGGGCTCATGGTAGTTCAGGGCCATCTTCTCAATGTAGCTGCTGCCGCGGCGGTGGTGGTCGATGACGGCCACACGGTTGCACGTCTCCAGCATTTCCTCGGACTCCACACTCTCGGGGCGGTTGGTGTCTACCACCACCAGCAGGGAGCCGGGCTGGCACTTGATAAAGGCATCCTGGCCGGAAATGGCGGTATTGGCGTATTCCGGCTGCTCGGAGAGACGCCGCAGGATGGGGTGAGCGGCGTTGTTCTCGGTGTCGATGATGATCTGGCAGGGCTTGCCGCGCTTGCGGGCGATACAGCAGATGCCCACGGCGGCGCCCAGGGAGTCCATATCCGCGTATTTGTGACCCATGACGTACACCTGCTTGGCATCGTCGATCAGCTCACCCAGAGCGTTGGCCATGACGCGGGACTTGACCTTGGTACGTTTTTCGGTAGACTTGCTGCGGCCGCCGTAGAACTCGAAGTTCACACGGTCCTTGACCACGGCCTGATCGCCGCCGCGGGAGAGGGCCATCTCCAACGCCAGGGAGGCGTTCTTGAACAGCTGCTCGAAGCTGTCCTCGTCCCGGCCCACGCCGATGGACAGCGTGGCGGACACGCCCTCGCCGGCCTGGACCTGGCGGACCTTTTCCAGCACGTCGAACTTGCTTTCGGTGTAGCCGGTGTAGTCCTTCTCCTCGAAGAGGTAGAGGTAACGGTCGCGGTCGTAGCCCAGCAGCAGCCCGCCGGAGCCGGCGGCCCAGTTATTCAGCTGTTCCTCCAGCGCGGCCAGCAGCGCCGAGCGCTTATTCTCGGGGCAGGCCTTCATCAGCTCCTCATAGTTATCCACCATGAGGATGGCCATAAGGGGCTTGGTCAGCTCCAGGGTCTGGCGCATCTGCTCAGCCTCAGTGATGTCCATCCAGTAGGTGGTGGCCAGGGTGGGCTGGTCGCCGCCCTCCGGCTCCGGGCGGCTCAGGGCGCCGAAGACGCGGTAGATACGGTCGTTCCAGCGGAACTGCTCGGGATATTCACGCTTGCCGTCCAGCAGCCAGCGGTAGGTGAAGTCGGGGATCACGGCGTCTACCGCCGTTTCAAAGATCTTATCCTTCAGGCCGGTCAGGTCCGTGAACATATCGTTGCACCACAGGATCTCGCCGGTGGCTACATCGAACACCAGCATGGGCAGCGGCGCGTAGAGCATATTGCTGGACCGGGCGGTGTCCATACCGCCGGAGACGCGGTCCATGTACTGGCGGACAGAGGCCTGGGCCATCTTGTTGCGGCGGCGGCCCACCAGAATGACCAGAAGGGCCACCAGACCCTCCGCCGCCGCCAGCAGCGGCTGGAAGGGCACCGTCACCGCCACAAAGGCGATGAGGCACAGGCTGTACAGCGTCATATTGGTGCGAAATCCGCGTATGATCTTCTTGCTCAAGGGAACGCGCCTCCTTCCCGCCGGGGATACTACTCTATACTGAGAGTAGTTTATTATAGCACGAAAGCCGGGCGGGGACAATACGCTTTTCGGGAAATCAGCGGGGAATTTTCCCGGCGGGGCGGCGGGTGTCAAATACCATCAAATGCCGTCGGCAAGTTGGGGGTGTACAAATGGGAAAAACTGTGGTATACTTTGTGAAAAGTGCTGAATACGGCACGTATTTTTTGGTTGTTTCGCGGTGCGTGGATGCCGCGGTCAATATAGCAAACGAGGGCGTTCCCCTCTATATCGAGTGCTGACGACGGGCGACAGACTGTTCCCTCCCCCTGCGATGCAGGGCAGGCGGGCGGGGCAGAACGCCTTTGTTTCCGTGCGGTCATTTTTACCCGCCGCGACGCGCTCTATCTTATCTGAAAAGGAGCATTTATTCTTTTATGGCAGAAAAATTCAAGATCATTCCCCTTGGCGGTCTGAATGAGATCGGCAAGAACATGACCGTCTATGAGTACGGCGGCGACATCATCGTGGTGGACTGTGGCATGGCCTTCCCCGGCGACGATATGTACGGCATCGACTGCGTCATTCCCGACGTCAGCTATCTGGTGAAAAACCGCAGCCGGCTGCGGGGTCTGTTCATCACCCACGGGCATGAGGATCACATCGGGGCCATCCCTTATGTGCTCAAGCAGATCAATATGCCCATCTACTGCACGCGGTTCACCGCGGGGCTGATCAAGCTGAAGCTGCAGGAGCATGGGCTGGCCAGCTCTACGAAGCTGATCACCGTGGAGCCGGGTCAGACGGTGCGGGCAGGCAAGTTCCAGGTGGAGTTCATCCACGTGAACCACTCCATCGCCGACTCGGTGGCCTTCGCCATCCACACGCGGATGGGCGCAGTCGTACACACCGGCGACTTCAAGATCGACTCCACGCCCATCGACGGGGAGGTCATCGACCTGGCGCGCTTCGGTGAGCTGGGCAAGCAGGGCGTGCTGGCGCTGCTGGCGGACTCCACTAATGTGGAGCGCCCGGGCTATACCATGAGTGAGCGCGCCGTGGGCGCCACGTTCAAGCGGCAGTTCACCGGCTGCGACAAGCGGATCATCGTGACCACCTTCGCCAGCAATGTGCACCGCATCCAGCAGGTGCTGGACGCTGCGGCGGCCTGCGGGCGGAAGGTGGCCGTTACCGGCCGGAGCATGGAGAACATCATGAAGGTCTCCACGGAGCTGGGGTACATGAAGGTGCCCAAGAACACGCTGATGGACATCAACCGCATCAAGGGCCTGCCCCTGAACCAGCAGGTCATCGTGACCACCGGCTCCCAGGGTGAGGAAATGAGCGCCCTGTACCGCATGGCGTTCTCCACCCACAAGCAGGTGGACATCGGCCCCGGCGACAAGGTCATCATCTCCG
>ERZ825896.3073-NODE-3073-length-14678-cov-3.421801_pt1 | contig 14678 bp, 16 predicted proteins | sample MGYA00519858_ERZ825896 | MGnify/ENA primary metagenome ERZ825896 (study PRJEB31778, sample SAMEA3449214) | human gut metagenome | biome: human gut; feature: human-associated habitat; material: faeces | place: United Kingdom | collected 2010/2012 ... | reverse complement strand
CCCTTCCATGTGGGACAGATGCGGAGGATGGAGGAGATTGCGGCTTATTTTGAAAGCTAAAATTTGTCCGCCGGTTGATGGACTTCTTTCGGAAAAAGCGTTACAATGATAATAAATTTCAATAAAAGGAGTGTAGGAACCATGATTTACAAAGATTTTCAGGGAATGAAACTGTCGGCTCTGGGCATGGGCACCATGCGCCTGCCTGTGGTGGACGGGAACGACGCCCGGGTTGATGAGAAAGCGGCCATGGACATGGTGGATTACGCCATGGAGCAGGGCGTGAACTATTACGACACCGCCTGGGGTTACCATGACGGGAATTCGGAGCTGGTCATTGGAAAAGCGCTGGGAAAATACCCCAGAGACAGCTATTATCTGGCCACCAAATTTCCAGGCTATGACCTTTCCAACATGGACAAGGTGGAAGCGATTTTTGAAAAACAGCTTGAAAAATGCGGCGTCTCCTATTTCGATTTTTACCTGTTCCACAATGTATGCGAGATGAACATCGACGCTTATTTGGACCCCAAATACGGCATTTATGACTATCTCATGAAGCAGAAAAAGAACGGCCGTATCCGCCATCTGGGCTTTTCCGCTCATGGCAGTTATGAGGTGATGAAGCGGTTCCTGGAGGCCTACGGCAAGGACATGGAATTCTGCCAGATTCAGTTAAATTACCTGGACTGGAACTTCCAGGACGCAAAGGCGAAGGTGGAGCTGCTGAAGGAATATGAGCTTCCTGTCTGGGTGATGGAGCCCCTGCGGGGCGGCCGGCTGGCCAGACTGTCCGAGGAAGAGGCCCGGGTCCTGCGCGGGCTGCGCCCTGAAGAGGAGATCCCCGCCTGGGCCTTCCGGTTCCTGCAGGGGATCCCCGGCGTGACGGTGGTTTTGTCCGGCATGTCCAATCTGGAGCAGCTGAAGGAGAACGTTCAGACCTTCCAGGAGGACAGGCCCCTCAGTCCCGGCGAGCGGGAGGCGCTGCTGGGGCTGGGCGGCAGCATGGTGGACAAGGCCGCGCTGCCCTGTACCGCCTGCCGCTACTGCGTCTCCCACTGCCCCCAGGGGCTGGACATCCCGGCGCTGCTGGCGCTGTATAACGAGCACTGCTTTACCGGCGGCGGCTTCCTCGCGCCCATGGCCCTGTCCGCCCTGCCGGAGGACAAGCGCCCCGGGGCCTGCATCGGCTGCCGGAGCTGCGAGGCGGTGTGCCCCCAGCAGCTGAAGATCTCGGAGGCCATGGCCGATTTTTCGGCGAAGCTGTAAAAGCGCCCGCCCACGCGGGCGGCGTTCTCTGTCACAGGCGGCGGGGAGGCGGGATACGAAACCTGTCGTATCCCGCCTCCCCGCGTCTCTGAGGGGCCGGCGGCAGGAGGGGCCGCCGCTTATTCCCTGACGAAGTCGATGTCAATGTCTCCGTTGTTGTTTGACACGCTCAGGGTCTTTTCGCCGCCCTCCTTCTCAGCGGGGAGACTGCTGTCCCCCTTCTTGATTTCACAGGAGATGGCATAATCGTCGTAGCTTCCGAGGATGGCGCCGCGGATGTCCCCGTTCTTGGCCTTCAGCGTCACCGCGCTGCCGGCGTCCAGCTGCTCGAAGGTGATATCCCCGCCGTTTGTGGTGAGGGAGACGCGGTCTGTTATGTGCAGGGCAGGGAGAGAGATGTCCTCGTTGGTGGTGGACAGCGTCAGCGCGGGCAAGAGGCCGTCGGGGATCTGCAGGGAGATGGTCCGGCTGTCGGAGCCGGCCTTGCCGCCGATGTAGTCCGTCCAGTTTTTGTCGCTGACGGCGGCCATGGTCAGCACGCCCGCCTCCGAGACGGCGATGTCGTATGACTCCGTATCGCTCTCATAGTAGCCGATGTGGATCTGGTCGTCGGGGGACAGCGAGACGGCCAGCGTCCTGTCGCGGACGTCGATGCTGACCTCCGCTATCTCCGCTGCGTCCACAGCGTAGCTCTTTTCCTCAAACGCCTCCTGCCCGTTGCCGGAGCAGCCCGAGAGCAGGGCGGCCCCGGCCGACAGAGACAGCAGCATGACAAGCAGTTTTTTCATCGTAACCTCCAGTTGTATCATCATTATCATCCTATGCGGTGGAAGGCTTCCGCCCGGAGGACGGCCCTGTCCAGCGCGGCCGCTTTGCCGGAGGAAGCGGCGCCCTCCGCGGAAGCCAAGGATACGATAAACCTTTGTGCAGGACAAAAGTCAAGATGGAGAATGAAAAAAATGAAACAATATTTTTCAATCGGGGAGGCTGCAAAGGCCGCGCATATGACGAGCGAAACGCTGCGCCACTATGACCGCATCGGGCTGGTCAAGCCGGGGAAAAAGGACGAATGGACAAACTACCGCTATTATACGGAGCAGGATATCGTCCGGCTGAACACGGTCCGGGCCCTGCAGTGCATGGATCTGTCCCTGCAGGAGATCAAGGAGGCGCTGGAACTGGACGACCTGGAGAAGGTGGTCGACTTTCTGGCGCGGGCCGAACAGAAGGCGGACAGGAAGATGGAGGCGCTGCGGTACAGCAAGGCGAAGATTCAGGCGGCGAAGGCGGACTATGAGAAAAAGCTGCACGGGCGGCAGAGCGCGGAGGGCAGCTTTGTCAAGACGTTCCCGCCGCGCGTCATCCTGCTTTCAGACACGATGGAGGTCCCGTCGCTGGAAAACCTCTGGAATTATCTGAGCCACTTTTATGACAGGATGGCCCCGCCGCTGAGGGAACAGTTCGCCTTTGAGGATCTGGCGGGCATCTATACGGAGCAGGGGCGGTCCAGGCTGTTTGCCGTGTGTGTCCGGCATGCAGAGGTGGAGGGGCTCAGGCGCCTGCCGGGAGGGCGCTATCTGTGCGCCGACTGCACGGAAGAAAACAGGGCGCAGGTGCTGGGCAGACTGATGGAGGCCGCGCGGGAGGCCCGCGGGACCGGGCCCGCCTTCCACCTGCAGCTGATTGTGGTATCGGGGATTCTGCAGTGGACCTATCAGATACAGATCCCTCTGGAGGACTGACGCGAATTTCCCTTGATTGGCCAGAGCGCCTCCGTTTTTGTCTTATCCCCCGGGGGGTCTCCTGCAACGCCTATCTGCGGCTGGACGGGCAGACGGTCCTGTCCGGCGCGGTGGACTGGCCGGTTTTCCGGCAAAGCTGTGAAAAGCAGCACAGAGAGGAGGCCGGACCCCGATAGGGTCCGGCCTCCTCTCTCAGCGTGCTGAACGGGCTGACGGCGCTTTTACCAGATGGTCCAGCCGCCGTCCACCACCAGGGTGTGCCCGGTGATCATTGCGGCCTCGTCGGAGGCGAGGAAGGCGAAGGCGGCTCCGATCTCTCTGGGCTCCACAAAGCGGCCCAGGGGGATCATCCCCAGCATTTTTTTGCCGTATTCAGGATCCTCCAGGCGTTTGCGGGCCAGGTCGGTCATGGCGAAGGTGGGGGCCACCACGTTGACGGTGATGCCGTCCTTGGCCCAGTCATAGGCCAGGGCGCGGGCCATGGACATGATGCCGCCCTTGGTGGCGCAGTAGGGCTGCTGGTTCTCGCGGGCCACGATGCCGGCCTGGCTGCCCGTAAAGATGATGCGGCCGCTGTGCTGTTCCTTCATGACGGCGGCCACGGCCTGGGCTGTGAAGAAGCCGCCCTTGATATTCACTGCAAAGTGGGCGTCCCAGCTCTCCGGGGTCACATCCTCGGCGGGCATGGGCCTGTTCATGCCCGCGTTGCTGGCCAGGATGTCAATACGGCCAAAGCGCTCTTTCACTGCAGCCACAGCGGACTGGATGGCGGCCTGGCTGGTCACGTCCATGGCCAGGGGAAGGACGTCGGAGGCCCCGGCTGCGCGGCACATCTCTACCGTCTTATCTAGGGAGACGCCGGGCAGGTCGGTGGGGACGACGCAGGCCCCCTGTTTGGCAAAGGCCACAGCAATGGCCTGTCCAAGGCCAGTGGCGGCGCCGGTGACGATGGCGGCCTTTCCATCGAGTTTAAACATACAGATTGCTTCCTTTCGTACGGGGCGGCCGGATAGTGGAACCGGCGCCCCGGATTATCACAGCATGGAGTTGGGCAGGAGCATGACCAGATCCGGGACGTATGTAATGAGGAAGAGGATGGCGATGGAGAGCAGGATGTAGCCCACCGTATGCCTGTTGACCACGACCTCCACCTTGTCCTTCGTCAGTCCGGCGGCGACAAACAGGTTCAGGCCCAGCGGGGGGCTGGCGCAGCCAATGGCCAGATTGATGCACATGACCACGCCAAAGTGCACAGGCTGGATCCCAAAGACGGTCAGGATGGGGGCGAAGATGGGGGCCAGAATCAGGATGGCCGCGGTGGTCTCCATGAAGCAGCCCACGATGAGGAGCAGGATATTGACCAGCAGCAGGAAGATGTACTTGTTGGGGCAGAGACTGATGATGAACTCGGCAATTACATTGGTGATCTGGTAGCGGGCCATGACATAGCCGAACACGGCGGCGCAGGCCATGATGAAGAGCACCATGCCGGTGGAGGAGGCCGAGCCCAGAATGACGGTCTTCAGCTCCCTGAGCTTGAGCTCGCGGTAGATGAAGAGGCCGACAATGAGCCCGTAGGCACAGGCCACGCCGGCGGCCTCGGTGGGGGTGAAGATACCGCCGTAGATGCCGCCCAGGATGATGACGGGCATCAGCAGGGCGCCGATGGCCTCCACCGTGCTTTTGCCCAGGTTGCGCAGGCTGAACTTGGTGCGCGGCACCTCTTCCTTGTGCTTGACGCCGTACTGGATGGGGATGATCATCATGGCGATGCCCATCAGGATACCGGGGATGATGCCGCCCATGAACATGGAGCCAACAGAGGCGTCGGTGACCGAGGAGTAGGACACCATGACGGTGGAGGGCGGGATGATGCAGCCCAGAATACCGGCCACGGCCACGGTACCCAGAGAGAAGCGCTTGGAGTAGCCCGCCTCAATCATGGAGGGCACCATGATGCTGCCGATGGCGGCGCAGGTGGCGGTGGGGGAGCCGGACAGGGCGCCGAAGAGCATACAGGCAAAGATAGCGACCACGCCCAGGCCGCCGGGCAGCCAGCCCAGGATGGCGTTGCAGAAGTTGACCAGCCGGCGGGAGATACCGCCCGAGGACATCAGATTTCCGGCCAGCATAAACAGCGGGATGGCCATGATGGTAAAGCTGTCCAGCGAGCCGAACATGCGCTGTCCGATGATGATGGGGCTGATATCGCCGCAGGCCAGGATGACGGCGACGCCGCCGGCGGCCAGGCACAGGGCGATGGGCGCGCCGAAGATCAGCAGAATCACAAAGACGATAAAGAGAATGGCAGCCTCCATTATTCCGTGACCTCCTTTGACGTCCTGGTTTTGCATGTGAAATCACAGACCACGTCGGTGATACAGTGGATCACGCCCAGCGCCATGGAGACGGGGATGACCGCAAAGACATACGCGATGGGGATGCGGGTAGCGGTGGTAAGCTGCCCGCTGCTCAGGTATTTTTCAAAGCACATGACAGTGAAAATAAACAGCCCTACCACGACAATAGTGCTGAGGATATTGCGGATTTTGACAATAGCAGGGTACCAGGCCTTGGGGAACATCTCTGAGAAGACCACCACGCCGACGTGGCCGTGGTTGCGGAAGCAGTAGGCCGCTCCGCTGTAGCCGCACCAGATCATGACATACCGGGCGATCTCCTCGCCCTGCATGAACTCAACCTTAAACACATAGCGGCACAGGACAATAACAATGGTGACCACGACCATGAGCATGAAGGATATGACGGCGACATAGTCTTCCACGCCGCCGATAATTTTTCCGGCTATTTTTAAAGCGGATGGTTTCAATTTCCCAACTCCTTTGCAAAAAAGGGATCTTCAGGTGATACCGGTTATGACGGGAGCGGGGAGGGCGGAAGGGGGGAGGAAGGAATAACCTTCCGCCCTCCGGACTCCCTGCCGGCGGATATCCGAATCAGCGGCGCGGGGTCAGCCCGTCAGGCTGGCCTCAGACTCCTGGATACGGGTGATCATGTCGGCCTCGATACCCACGGTGCCCACGTACTTGTCGTACACGGAGGACATGGCCTCGGCCCACTCGGCGGCGTCCACGTCGATGATCTCCACGCCGTAGTCCTCGATGTTCTGCCTGTAGGTATCGGCATACTCGAAGGCGATCTCCCTCTGGTATGTCATGGCCTCGTCAAAGGCCTTCTGAACAATGGCCTGATCGTCGGCGGACAGGGAGTTCCAGAGATCTTCGTTCATCACCACCAGAGAGGGGATGAAGTGGTGGTTGGTCATGGTGATGTACTTGCACTGCTCATAGAACTTGCCGCCGTACATGTTGGTGAGGGTGGTGCCGGAGACCGCGTCGATGGTCTTCTGCTGCAGGGAGGTATAGATATCTCCCCAGGCTACGGACAGGGGCATGGCGCCAATGGCAGAAAAGGAATCGGACTGGAGGTTGGAGGAGTGGGAGCGCACGCGGACGCCCTCCATATCGGAGGGGTGCTCGATATAGATGTTGCTGCCCACCATGTAGGTGCCGTTCTCAAAGTAGCCCAGGCCCTTGAAGCCGCTGCCCTCCAGGGCGGCGCAGCGGTCGGCGGCCAGCCAGTCGTCCATGACGGCCCAGGCGCCCTCGATGGACTGGAACAGGTAGGGCAGGTCGAAATAGTTCTGGCTGTCCACAAAGCCGGACATGGAGGGGGTGGAGCAGATGGCGAAGTCCAGGGTGCCCATCTGGACGGACTCCAGCATGGCGATCTCAGAACCCAGGACGCCGCCGCTCTGGACGGTGGCCTCCATGCGGCCGCCGGAGTACTCGTTGAGCAGCTCGGCAAACTTCACCAGGCCGATGTCCCAGGGCTGGTCGGCGGCCAGGACGTTGCCGATCTGCCAACTGTAGGTCTTTCCCTCGGCAGCAGGCTCGCTGCCGCCGCCGCTGGGGGCGCTGCTGCTGGGAGTGCCGGCATTTCCGCCAGAGCCGGAGGAGTTTCCGCCGCCGCAGGCGGCCAGGGCGAGGACCATAGCAAGAGCCAGCATTGCAGTAAGGATCTTTTTCTTCATAACTATCCGCACATCCTTTTCTATTATTTTCGGGCCCGGTGAAACCGGGGCCCATATCATCAAACCGATCTGTGCCTACGCGTAGTTGCCAATGACCAGCATCCGGGCGGGCAAATTAGTCTCGTTGATGAGACTGCGCCCCTCCCTGGGCTTGAAGGATATGGATTCACCGGCGTGAACGACATACTTTTTGCCGTCCTTGTCGGTGACCGTCATTGCGCCCTCAAGCACATAGTAGACTTTCTCCTGCGGGCTGGCGTCGTCCCACTCTGCCCCGCCTCCGGGGAGGAAGACGGACAGGCCGATCCAGAATTTCTCTGCGCCGGTCTCCTCCTTGCCGTGGACCCGCAGCGGAACCATACCGAAGTGGCCGGGAGCGGAATATGGTTTGAGTTCATCGAGTGTGCGTTTTACCATCTGGGATACCCTCCTTTATGTTTTTGTGTGCAATTTTTAAGTGTCGGCGATTGGCGGACACGAATTGCCGGACAAAGATGCCATAGACTCCGATGAGGCCAGCGGCAAAAAATTGCCAGTCGTACGACTGGCAGTAAAGCGGGCTAGCCCGCTTTACTGATTGCAACCTCTGTATGTATTTAGAAAAGTGCCCGAACAAAAGAATACACTTGGTATACCACAACGCTGCCTTTATTTTAACATACTTTTTCCTATAGTCAAGTGTACTGAGAAAAAAATTGGAAGCTCCTCAAAATTTGTATAGAATAGGATGCCTGGCCTTCCTGCGCCAATGGCCGGCGCATTCTCATGCTCCCGTCTTTACCTTTGAAGCCCTTTGTGATAAAATAGACAAACAGTCCCTCCCGGCGCGTCCGGGAGGGCCGCGGCACCCTGGTAAACAGAGGAGGACAAATCCGTATGTATTGTGTGAGAAACGTAACCGAGGACCTCTACTGGGTGGGGGCCAACGACCACCGGCTGGCCCTGTTTGAAAACATCCACCCCATCCCCCGGGGGGTCTCCTACAACGCCTATTTGCTGCTGGACGAGCAGACAGTCCTGTTCGACGCGGTGGACTGGTCGGCCTGCCGCCAGCTGCTGGAGAACCTGGATCACCTGCTGGGGGACAGGCCCCTGGACTGTCTGGTCATCAACCATATGGAGCCCGACCACGGGGCCTCGGTGGAGGAGCTGCTCCTGCGCTATCCCCGGGTGAAGGTGTTTGCCACGGCCAAGGCCTTTGCCCTGATGCGCCAGTTCGGCTTCCATGTAGACGGCCACGAGCTGGTCCAGGTGAAGGAGGGGGACAGGCAGTCCTTCGGCAGGCACACCGTCACCTTCCTCACAGCCCCCATGGTACACTGGCCGGAGTGTATGGTCACCTTCGACATGACCAGCGGCGTCCTGTTTTCCGCCGACGCCTTCGGCTCCTTTGCCGCGCTGGACGGCAAGCTCTTCAACGACGAGGTCAGCTTTGACCGGGACTGGATCGACGAGGCCCGGCGCTATTACACCAATATCGTGGGCAAGTACGGCGCCAACGTCCAGGCGCTGCTGAAGAAGACGGCGGCCATCGCGGACGGCATCAGGCTGATCTGCCCGCTCCACGGCCCCGTCTGGCGCTCCGACCTGAGCTATTTCATCGGTAAGCACGACAAGTGGAGCCGCTACGAGCCGGAGGAGAAGGGGGTCCTCATCGCCTACGCCTCCATGTACGGCAACACCGAGGCGGCGGCGCAGGCTCTGGCCGCCCGGCTGTGCGAGCGGGGGATGACCAACGTGACCGTCCGGGACGTATCCAACACCCACGTCTCCTACCTGATCGCCGATGCGTTCAAGTACAGCCACATGGTCCTGGCCAGCGTGACCTACAACCTGGAGATCTACCCGGTGATGCACAGCTTCCTCATGGATATGAAGGGGCTGAACCTGCAAAACCGCACCGTGGCCCTCATTGAGAACGGATCCTGGGCCTGCCGGTCGGGGGATTTGATGCGCAAGTTCATCGAGGGCGAGATGAAGAACATGACGGTGTTGGATCAGCGCCTGTCGCTGGCCTCCTGTATGGGGGACTGCCAGGCGGGCGATCTGGACGCCCTGGCCGGCGCTGTTCTGGCGTCCATGTAGAGAAGGCGGGCGCGCGCCTTCCGGCGGGCAGAGGCGCTGTATGTGCGGCCTGCCGGAAAGCGAAGGAAAGGGCGGGCGGTTTTTGTGCACAGGGCCGGAGGCAAACCCCACAGTGCAGCCTGCGCCTGGAAAAGCCCCTGCGTTTTGCCGGTTTGTTCCCAGCAGAGCGGTCGGATTTCATAGATTCTGCGTATTGCTTCCTGGCGGCGGCTGTATTATACTCCAGCATGGCCGAAAGGAGGTCTTACGCAATGGTTCTGGAAATGAAATTCAACTGCATGGAGGAGCTGGCCGCGCTGCAGCGCCTGGCCGCCTCGGCGGATAAGCCGGTCTATGTGGCCGGGGAGGACGACAGCATCAGGGTGGACGCCCGGTCGTTCCTGGGGCTGTGCGCCCTGGACTATGCCCGGAACGTCCGGGTCATCACCGACTCCCTGTATGTCATCCGGCGGCTGGAGATCGACCTGCGCAACCGCGAGCTGGCCGAGCAGGCCGCCCGGTAGCAGCCGGACAGAGCGCCCCCGGTCCTGAAAAGGACCGGGGGCGCTCTGTCCGTATCCGGCCTGTCCGCGGGGTGGAAAAATCGCGCCGTTCGTGCTATCATATATGTCAACCGGCAGAAAGGAGCGGACAGGTATGGAAGGACGGGAGCAATGGCTCGCATGGGCGGTGGAGCTGCAGAGTATTGCACAGGCAGGGCTGCACGACGGAAAAGATGATTTTGACCGCGAACGATACGCATGTGCTTCGACGCATACCGCGCAGACGACTGGAAGACCCTGTTCGATTGAGATGGAGGAGGACATGAAACAGAGAGAAGACGCAGAGTATGAGGCGCAGCTCAACAGGGAGACCGAGCGCCGCATTGCCGGGCTGGAACGCCCGGACTACCCCTTCCCCAAGCGGTTTTCCCGGCGGGATTACCTCGTCTGGGCGGCGGTGGCGCTGGCCTGTCTTGGGGTGATTCTCCTGGGGGCCCGGCTGTGAGGCGGGGCGGGGAGAAGGATATGGAGCGCCGGATGGAGCGGGAGGCCCTCTTCGGCTCTCTGCCCGTCCTGTCCGGGGATCGGGTCTACGGCTTTCCGGATGCCTTTCTAGTCCTCTCGGGTTACTGTATTGCCACCTGGAGCTACACCCAGGGGGCCTATCTGGCCACGCTGGTGGGCTTCCGGCAGCTGCTCATCGGGGCCTTCTTCGGGGCTGTCCTCATGCTGTGCATCTATCAGCTTCCGGTGATTCTGTCGGTGCGCTACGGCATTGACATCTGGATCTGGCTGCGGGCCGTGTTCGGCGGGCGGGGCGTCATGGTGATGACGGTGGTGATTATCCTCATCAACTACCCCTGGTACGCCGTCTGCGCCGGCCTCTTCGCCTCCTCCATGTCCAACTTGGCTGCCCTCTTCGGGCTGACCGCGCCCCCGGGCCTTCACATCCTCCTGGGTCTGGCCTGCGTCCTGCTGGGGACCTTTATTGCCGGGCGGGGGATTGGGGCCATCACCTGGACCACCCGGATTCTGGTACCCATGCTGCTGGCGGTGGGGGTGCTGGTAGTGGCCGTGGGCTTCCGGGCGGTGCCCTTTGAGACCGTGTGGAACTACCGCCCCGCCGGGCAGGGGCCCAATCTGATCCCCTATATCATGTCCATTGAGGCCAACTTCGCCTTTGTCATCACGCTGGTGGGCGGGATGGCGGGCGTCCCCAGGCTGGTGAAGTCCGAGCGGGCCGGGTTCTGGGCCGGTGTGCTGGGCCAGGGCCTGTCCGGCTCCTTCTTCGTGGTGGTGGGGGCCGTCATGGCCATCGCCATGCAGGCGGTTACCGGCGAGATGGTGGAGGATCCCACCCTCATGCTGGCCGCTCTCTCCGCGCCCGCCCTGGCCCTGTGCTCCCTGCTGCTGGTGGCCTTTGCCAACATCGGCACCCAGGCGGTGGGAGCCTACCTGTACGGTGTCATGCTGAAATCGGCCTTCCGGACGGCCCGATACCGGGCGCTGCTGCTCATTCTGGCGGCCTATGCCTGCGCCCTGTGCATCTGGGGGAGGATCATCGAATACTTCGGCTCCTTCCTCACCCTCAGCGCCTGCATCTACGCCCCGCTGGCAGCCCTGCTCTTCACCGACTTTTTTCTGGTGCGCCGGCAGCGCGTGGACCTGCGCTCCGCCTTCGGCCTGCCCGGGCACGGGGCCTATGTGTACAGCCGGGGCTTCAACTGGCTGGGGCTGGCCTGTGTGGCGGCGGGCGTCGCCATGTCCCTGGCGGTCTACAACCCGGTGACCGGGGCTGTCCACTGCATGCCCCTCTTTGTGCTCACACCCACCGGGTTCTCCTTCCTGGGGACCGGCGCCCTATACTGGGGGCTGAGCCGGATTCCGCCAATCCGGCGCTATCTGCTGCGGGACAGGGGGGCGCTGACGGTATGAGACGGCGGAAGGTTGACCCCACCCCCTTTGACCGCCGGCGGGAGCCGCCCCGGCAGAACCCGCTGATCATGCCGCTGCTCTGGCTGTGGTGCTGGCTGATGACCCGGCCGGGCCGGCTGCGGATCCGCAGGGTGGATATGAAGGGCCTCAGGCCGCCCTACCTGGTGCTGGGGACGCACCACGCCTTTATGGACTTTTATGTCACTCCCCTGTGCCTGTTTCCCCACCGGGCCAATTACGTCTCCGAGCTGGAGGGCTTTGAGCGCTACGGGGAGTGGCCCTACCGCCAGATCGGCTGCCTGGGGACCCGGAAGTTTATCAGGGATCTGGACCTGGTGCGCAACATCAGGCGGGTGATGGACCGGGGCGGCATTCTGGTGCTCTATCCCGAGGCGCGCTATGCCAACGTGGGCACCAGCTCCCTGCTGCCCCCCTCCACGGCAAAGCTCATCCGCTATTTGAAGGTACCGGTGGTTGCGCTGAATATGAAGGGGAACTATCTCCAGTCCCCCATCTGGAACCTGCGGCGCCGGAAGGGCGTCCGGCTGGAGGCCGAGCTCCGGCGGCTCTTCACGGCGGAGGAGGCGGCCCGGCTCCCGCTGGAGGAGATCCAGAGCGCCGTGCAGGAGGCGCTGCGCTACGACGAATACGCCTGGCAGTACCGGGAGGGCATGGCGGTGGACGCCCCCTGGCGGGCCGAGGGCCTGGAGCTGCCCCTGTACCAGTGCCCCGCCTGCCTGGCCGAGTTCCGGATGGCCTCCCGGGGGGCGGAGCTCTTCTGTACCGCCTGCGGCGCCCGCTGGCATATGACCGCCCTCGGCCGCCTGGAGGGGGTGGGCGGCGCCTCCGCCTTTGCCCACATCCCCGACTGGTACGAGTGGGAGCGCGCCCAGGTGGAGGAGGAGATCCGCCGGGGGACCTACGCCCTGGATCTGAGGGTGCGGGTGGAGGCCCTGCCCAACGCGGTGAACTTCATCGACTTGGGGGAGGGGCGGCTGCGCCACAGCGGGGAGGGCTTCGCCCTTACCTTCGCCGGTTACGGCGCGGCGGAGGAGAAGACCCTGCGCTTTCCGCCCCGATCCACCTTTTCCGTCCACACCGAGTACGACTACCGGGGGAAGGGGCAGTGCATCACCCTGTCCACCCAGGACAACACCTACTTCCTCTACCCGCTGGAGGAGGGCTTCAACGCCACCAAAATCCAGTTCGCAGCCGAGGCGCTGTGGCGGCGGGCTGCGGCGGGGAGCGCGGTTACGCCCGCCGGATAACCCCGCAGGCGATGCGCCCGCCCGCCGCCCCGCGGCCGTGGAGCACCAGAGAGCGGCCCAGGACCTGCTCCGGCGTGAAACGGCGGGTATCGTGCAGGGAGAGGGCGGTTCCGCCGGAGGAGAGCACCGGGGCCAGCGCCGCCAGGCCGGGAGGATAGAAGGGCCCGGCGCAGTGAAAGGGCACGTCGCCGCCGGTCTGACACGCGCCGGCGGCGTGAATGTGGAGGGGATAGAGCCCGTCCCCGGGCAGCCCGGTCAGCCGCGTCAGCACCAGGGTGCCGCCCTGCCAGGGGTAGAGGAGGACCTCGCCCAGCAGATCCGGATGGGCCTCGTCCCCCCGCAGAAGCGCGCGGGCGGCCGGCCGGCCCTGGGTCAGCGCCAGTGGGAGCGGGGATGTGCGGTCATACATATGCAAACGCCTCCTTCTTATCCCCAGCCTATGCGGGGCGGGAGGGGGCGGTGCGGCGTACAAAAAACCGGGCAGCGTCCTGCTGCCCGGTTTTTTGTACGCAATATTCTCGCTTACACGGCGCGGGTAACTTTACCCGAACGGAGGCATCTGGTGCACACATACACGTGCTTGGGCGTGCCGTTGACAATCGCCTTGACGCGCTTCACGTTGGGCTTCCAGGGGCGATTGGAGCGGCGGTGGGAGTGGGAAACCTGGATGCCGAACACAACGCCCTTATCGCAAAATTCACATTTGGCCATTCGCTTGAACCTCCTCGCTCGTCAGGATAGCTTTACAAAGCATCGAATGATATATTAACAGATCCCGACGGAAAATGCAAGGGTCAATTTCATAAAATCGCCTCTTTTTTCAGCGCACCGGCACATAGCCGGTGACGGAGGGCTCGCCGGTGGCCTCCAGCTTGAAGATGACGGGGCGCAGCCCGTCGTTGCAGCTGCAGATGGCCACGCCGGGCCGGCGGATCCAGTCGCCGTAGTAGAAGGGCTCGCGCCCCGCGCCGTGGGCCAGGGCGAAGACGTACTGATAGATGGCCTTCCAGGCCTCGTCGCACAGCCCCTCCGGTTTGGCATAGTCGGCGTAAAAGACCTGTCCCTCCTTCAGCATGGGGCAGGCCGTCAGCCCCTCCACGCCGTACTCCGCGGCCAGCTCTGTGTCCAGGGTGGTCTTCAGCACCGTAATTTTTACCTTGTTCATGACATGCAGCACCCCCATACAGAGTGTAGCATCCCGGCGGCCTCCTGTCAAAGGGCATGTTTTTTTCACAATTGTTGCCAAGAGAGGCCCCGCAGTGGTATACTATAGGCAACCAAATTCCGGGAGGGATGCGTATGGAGAGCCTGTACAGCGTCAAGCTGGGCAAACTCATCAGGGACTTTAATCTGGAGGTGCTGCGCGGGGGAGAGGGCTATGAGGACCGGGCCATCCGGACCGAGGACGTCAACCGCCCAGGGCTCCAGCTCACCGGCTTTTTTGATTACTTCGACCCCAAGCGCCTGCAGGTGATCGGCAGGGTGGAGACCACCTATCTGTCCGGCCTGCCGCCGGAGGAGCGGCTGCTGCGCTTTGAGGAGCTGCTGCGGCACGACATCCCCGCCCTCATCATCTCCCGGGGCCTGGACCCCTATCCGGAGTGCATGGAGATGGCGGAGAAGCATGACCGCACCATCCTGCGCAGCCAGGACACCACCTCGGTGCTCATGAGCACCATTATCGCCTCCCTCAAGGGATACCTGGCCCCGCGCATCACCCGCCACGGGGTGCTGGTGGACGTATACGGCGAGGGGGTGCTCCTGCTGGGCGAGTCGGGGGTGGGCAAGAGCGAGACCGCCATCGAGCTGGTCAAGCGCGGCCACCGTCTCATCGCCGACGATG
>ERZ825896.3070-NODE-3070-length-14681-cov-2.917065_pt1 | contig 14681 bp, 5 predicted proteins | sample MGYA00519858_ERZ825896 | MGnify/ENA primary metagenome ERZ825896 (study PRJEB31778, sample SAMEA3449214) | human gut metagenome | biome: human gut; feature: human-associated habitat; material: faeces | place: United Kingdom | collected 2010/2012 ... | reverse complement strand
CTTCATTGCAGGAATTAAGAAAAAAATTGCGCCTAAGAAACATGATGTAAAGGAGGTTGGCTAATATGGCAGGAGAGAAAAAAGCAGCAAAGAGCGGCGGTATTGGAAATAAGCTGAAGAATATGACCGATACAAACCTGCTGTTACTTATCACGGTAGTAATCTTCTTTGCTATGTATATTGCGGCAATTATATTCCAGGGAAAAGGATTCCTGAAAGCACAGACTTTCCTGAATATCCTGAACGCGAATGCTGCACTGATTATTTTATCTTGTGGTCTGAGTATTGTTATGATTACCGGCGGTATTGATATTTCCGTTGGTGGTGTTACAGCTCTGGTTGGTATGTGCTGTGCAGTTTACCTGGATTTCAAAGGCGGAAATGTAGCTGTAGCAGTTATCATTGCTCTGGCAATTGGTGTTGCATTTGGTCTCGTACAGGGATTCTTGGTTGCATACCTGGATATTCAGCCATTCATTGTAACTCTGGCAGGTATGTTCTTTGCCAGAGGTATGACAGCCGTGATCTGTAAAGAGCAGGTAAGTATTGTTTCTGACAAGATTTTTACCACTCTTTCCAGCTTTAAGATTTCCCTTCCATTTGGAGGGTATCTGAACAAAAAGGGAATCATGCAGTTTCCATACCTTCGTGTAACTGTTGTAGTTGCATTGATCGTAATTCTTGCTATTTATCTGATGCTGAAATACACACGCTTCGGCCGCAGTATTTACGCAGTAGGCGGCAATCAGCAGTCTGCAACCCTGATGGGACTTGATGTTAAGAAAACACAGATGAAGGCATATATTCTTTCCAGTTTCCTTACTTCCATCGGCGGAATCTGCTACTGCCTGAATACCATGGCAGGTACCACCACCCAGGCAACCGGCCTTGAAATGGACGCTATTTCCTCCGCAGTCATCGGTGGTACACTTCTTACCGGTGGTGTAGGAAATGTACTTGGTTCCTTATTTGGTGTATTGATCAATGGTACGATTTCTACTTTGGTTAAAACCAATGGAAAACTGATCAGCTCCTGGTCCAACATTGTAACAGCAATCCTGCTGTGCTTCTTCATTGTACTTCAGAGTGTATTTGCACTGGTAAAGGAGCGGAAGAGCAAATAAAAATTGAATAAAGACTGAAATGAGACAGGCGGGTACATGATTGAAATGTGTATCTGTCTGTTTTATTTTGGGCATAATGGAAGAAAGGGTAACATACAAATTAGTTAATTGCAATTTTATTCTTCCTGTCCCAATTTCACAAAAATCGGTTCATGCTTCATAGCCGGAATAATTTTTTCCATCATATCTTTCATATTAATTTTCAGGCTGGATGTGTTAATACAAGGGTGACAGCCGATGTAAGGTTCCTTCAGGAGGTCTTCATCAATAAGCAGCTGCACATGATTTTCCTTATCGTTCATAAGCCCAAGTATACTGACAGAACCAGGTGTAATATCAAGGAATTTCTCCATATAAGTTTCATTGCCGAAGGAAAGTCTGGCAACGCCAAGCTGGGAAGATACTTCCTTTGTCTTAAACTTCTTGTCGCCTGGCAGGAGTAGCAGATAGAAGTTCGTTTCCTGGCGGTTGCAGAGAAACAGGTTTTTGCAGATTACTGCATCAAGCACTTTATCCACATCTTTACAAGCTTCAATGGTCATCAGAGTTTCATGGTCAATCCTCTGATAAGGCACCTGAAGTGCATCAAGAAAATCATAAGTACGTATCTCTTTTTCAAGTCTGCCCGTGGTATCTGCGGGACGTCCGTTTTCAAGCTTTAATTCCATGGTGTTCTCCTTATGTATTCCCCCACAGGGGCTTTTTTTGTCAAATATCTGGGGAATATTGTAGCATTGAGCGTTTTTCTTGTAAAGTGGAGGATGTTCTCCCACAAATTGTGATGCACATCTTTTAGAAAACACTTTTCAAATATATTCCAGGATAGCGATGAATATTTCAGAAAATATATGCATATATAAGTTCGGAGGCGGATATCTGTCCTTAGCTACGAATATAAGATGCACATTTTCGTAAATTTTTGTGCATTTCGTTCCCTAAGCGTGCAGTTCATTCCCCGAAATCAGGATAGTGGAAAAGGAGGTGCTATAATTGAAACATAGTAGAGATTTAGCCGTATGGCTCACAGTGCCATACAGGCTGGAGCCTGTTTGAAAAATCATTCCCGTAATCCTTGCAGAAAGTCTTTTTCAAGCACGCTCCGGAGCATCCGGTGAAGGACCGTAAATGTTCACTGGATCTCAAATGTTTTAATGTTATTGTTCGCTTTAGATTATACAAAACGTTATCAGTGGACAGTAACTGTTAAGCAACTGCCAACAAAAAAAGGTTGCGAAAAGGAGGAAGCATTATGAGGAAAAAGCAGTTTTTACAGTTCAGGAGAGCGATGGCAACGTTGCTGGCTGTAGCAATGATCGGGCAGAATACAGTGATGACCACCGCTGAGAATTATGTGGCTGATAATACAGCTGTGGTTGCAGAAGAGCAGGCTCAGGAGCCGGAGGTTCAGGTTGAAGAGTCTGCATCACCGGCAGTTCAGGAATCAGCACCGGTTGCAGAAACACCAGCGGAACCGGCGGCGCAGGCAGTGTCAGAAACACCAGCGGAACCGGCGGCGCAGGCGGTGGCGGAGACACTAACGGAACCGGCGGCGCAGGCAGTGGCAGAGACACCAGAGAAACCGGCGGGTCAGACAGTGGCAGAAACGCCAGAACCTGCCCAGAACAATAGCCAGGAAGAGAGTAAAACAGAAGAGCAGCCTGCTGCATCTGACTCTGGGGAAAATAAAGACCAGACTAATGTCGAAAATGGAGCCGAGAATTCTCAGGAAAGCCAACCTTCAGAAGAAGCGAAAGAAATTCTTTATCATGTAACTTTCGACGAGCACGCAGCAGATTTTGGAAAAATCCAGGTTCGCGGCGAAGGGGCTCCGGTGGAGAATATTTCTTCTTACAGAAAAGAAGTAAATGAAAATGAAAGTTTTGCTTTTTCTGTTAAAGCAAACGATGGATATGAAGTAGACCATGTTTGCTTTGCAGACACTCAGGCAGATATTCAGAAAAATGCAGATGGTCTCTACGAGATCCTGGCGGTAACAAAAGATGAGAAAGTTACTGTTACATACAAAGCAGTAGCTCAGGAGCCAGTGGCAGAGCCACCAGCTGCAGAGAATAATATCGCATTATTAATGCTTGATGAAACAGATCATGAACAGAACGTTATTACTTATTATGAAGTTGTATTTAAATACGAGGATAAGGACGGAACCTTCCATACCTTAACTACTCAGCAGATAGAAAGTGGAAAAGCTGCAGTAGCACCTGCTGCACCTGAAAAAGATGGTTATCGTTTTATCGGATGGGATAAAGATTTCAGTAATGTAACAGCAGATATGGAAGTTACAGCTCAGTATTCTGAAATTGGTGCAAAGGTAAAATATCAGATTATTTATCAATACACAGATGGAACTGTAGCAGCGCAGCCATGGGTAGCTGAATTAGAAAAAGGTGTAACTTATGAGAATACGATTACTTCACCTCAGTTAGAGGGCTTTAGTGTTGACCAGTCAACGGTAACTTTTAGTGGAAAAGTAGAGACAGATCAGACAATTACAGTTACCTATACAGGAACTGCAACAACTTATACAGTTAAGCATTTGCTTCAAAATACAGATGGAAAAACGTATACAGAAGATGCTAGTGAAACAATTGACGGTACTACAGGAACTACAACTGTAGCTGCAGCGAGAGCATATAAAGGCTTTACCTCACAAGAGGTGAGTCAGGCAAAAGTAAATGCGGACGGTTCTACTGTCGTTGAAATTAAATATGACAGAAATAGCTATCGTCTTACCTGGAATACAGACGGTGGAAGTTATGTTGAGCCAAGTGATATCCTGTATGGTGCTTCTATAACACTGCCGAAAGAGCCAACTAAGCTTGGATATACATTTAAAGGCTGGGCTAATTGCCCTGCAACGATGCCGGCAGAAGACACTACTGTAACAGCGAAATGGGAAATTAATACAAGAGCTGCATACAGAATTATTTACTGGCAGGAATCATTGGAAACTCCAGGAACATATGAGATGGCTAAGAACAAGAATGGCGAAGCGGACATAGTTGCTGGTACTGATGTTGTTGGAAAAAATATTTCCTATAGCGTAGAAAAAAATCGCTATGAGGGATTTGAACCTGCTGTAGAAAAGAATAAAGGAGATATTCAGGTTACAGCCGATGGGCTGGCTGTTAAGAATATTTATTATAACAGAAAGACATATATAATAAAATTTTATGTTTCACAAAGACGAGATTATTTTGGAAATCCAACTGATTGGAAAGCAGACAATAACTTAGAAATTTCAGCGCGATATGGAGAGGATGTTTCTGATCAGTGGAATGATGAAAAGCATTCAAAGAAGAAATGGGCTACAACTTCTAGCGGGGGCACGTATTATACAAATTTTTCCAATATGCCAGCAAAAAATCTGTCTATGTATGGATTTAAAAAACAAGAAGGCTCAGATATCGTATATTATATAGAAACGATAGATGGAAAGATTAAAGAATATCAAAGCTATAATATATCGTATTCTCATTTAACAAGTGAGGATGCTCAGCCCATAGATGGATTTTCTTTTGATATGAATGATTCATTAAACTATGGGTGGTACAAAGATGGCGGAAATTACGTAAAAAATAAATCGTCATTTAAGGATAAAGTAACTGGAAAATCCAGAAACGGTGCGTTTTTATATTATTCTCGTAATTCCTATGCCCTTCATTTTGAAAATTGTACCGGTGTTGCGGATGCAAGTATAAAATTTGAAGCCAATGTCTCCGGTTATAAACCATTGGATAAAGATGTACAGCCTCCAGCAAACGTAGACAGAGATTACATTTTTGCTGGTTGGTATACATCACCGGCATGTGAAGAGGGTACAGAATTTAACTGGCAAATAGAAATGCCATCTCATACCATCACATTATATGCCAAATGGGAAGCCCCAACATACACAGTAACTTTTAATCCAAATGGTGGAACAGTAACTGAGTCAACTTTGACAGTGACCAAAGGTCAGACACTTGGAGATACATTACCAACACCAACTAAAGAAGGCGATGAATTCCTCGGTTGGTACACAGATGAATCTTTTACTCACAAATTTGTAAAAGAGTCACAGATTGTAAAAGATCAGACCCTTTATGCGAAATGGAAAAGTTCTGATATTATCACTTACTATATTGTAGCAAAGGATGTAGATGGAAAGGAATTATGGAGAAGCGAAGCACAGAGCATTGAGAAAGGAAAAAATGCAAGTGTAAACGCGCAGCCTATAGACGACTACTATCCGCAGGAACTTTCAAAGAGTGTAATTATAAACAATGATAAACAGGAGATTGTTTTCATCTATAAACCGCTTGAAAGCTGGACTTATACGATTCGCTATGTAGATGAGAGTGGAAAAGAAATAGGAACAGCAGAGTCTGTGACCACAACTGATAATATGAAAACTGTTGTATATAAGGTTTTCGAGGGTTATCAGTTAACTTCTCCGGCGGTAGTACAGGCAATTAAAGGCCAGACTACTGAGATCGTTTTCACGTATGTAGCCCCAGAAGCAACATACACAGTAGAACATTGGCTGCAGAATCCAGATGGAACTTACTATAAGAAAGAATTTGAACTTCAGGGTGCAGAAAAGATTGGTGCATGGGTAACTGCGACGCCTAAAGGTTATACTGGATTTACCTGTGTAAGTGGAGAAATCGAACGTAGTGGTGCTGTAGTAAAAGGCGGCAGTTTAGTTCTTAAAGTTTATTATAACAGAGCGTCTCCTTCTGTAGAGGATTACACTGGCAAGTACAATGGTCAGGAGCATACCATCACTATTACAGCGCCTGGTATTGATGGAGATGTGATTCAATATCAGATTGGAGACGGTCAGTGGACTGATCTCAATGACAATTTTACCAATCTTCCGAAATATAAAGATTGCGGAACTACTGTAATAAAGGTTCGTGTTGTTAATAATGGAAATGTGGGACCTGCAGTAGAAGCAAAGATAAGTATTACACAGCGTAAAATAACACTTACAAGTGCAAAGGACGAAAAATTCTATGACGGAACTCCACTGACGAATGACACTATTGTAGTTGGTGGAGAAGATGAATTCGTAGAAGGAGAAGGTATTGCTTCCTATGGAGTGACAGGATCACAGACAGAAGCAGGAGAATCGGACAATGTATTTGATTATACTTTGAAAGAAAATACCAAATCAGGAAACTACGAAATCCAAAAAGAATTTGGAAAACTGAAAGTGAAACCAGTTGACACCGAGGTTGTAGTTACGATCACAGAACACAGCGGTACAGGTGTTTATGACGGAAACAAACAGACCGTAACAGGATACGATGTAACGAATATCAGCAATACGCTGTACTCTGAAAAAGATTTTAGTTTCAACGGAAATGCGGTTATAGAAGGAACTAATGCAGGAAGCTACAATATGGAACTGAAGGCAGCGGATTTCGAGAATATCAGCAAAAACTTTACAAATGTAAAATTTGTAATTGTAGATGGAACTCTTGAAATTGCCAGATGCCCGGTAACCATCAAAGCCAAAGAGTCCAGCAAGGTATACGGAAATCCAGATCCTGCTTTCGAACTGGCAATATTGGAAAACAGTGTAGGAGATGAGCTTAAAGATCTTGATCTTGCAGTAATCAGAAGTGATGCAGGAGACGATACTATAAAGGTTCATGAGAATGTGCTGAGTATCCAGAACAGCAAAGAAGCTCTGGAAAAAGAATATACCAACTACACCTTTACTATTATCCCTGCAGACTTTACCATCTTCGAAAATGAAAATGGTCTGACAGTAAGTGCAGCAGATGTAGTAAAGGAATACGATGGAAACAGCTATGGAGTAACAGCGACAGCACGGATTAAAAATGCAGAAATTGAGAATCCAAATATAACAGTCAAATATTGGAATGAAAAGACAAATGCATATGATCTGGACAAATCACCTGAATACAGGAATGTGGCAGATACTCCGGCAACTGTGAAATTTGAGGCGAGCCTGTATGGTTACAAATCCGTTCAGGGAGAAGCAACTGTAACGATTAATAAACGTTCTGTACTCCTCACCAGCGCCAGTGCCAGCAAGATTTACGACGGAACCCCATTAACCAATTCAAATGTAACAGTAACTGGAAGTGGCTTCGTAGATGGTGAAGTAACAGATATCAAAGCAATCGGCAGCGTTACAAATGTAGCCGACAGTCCAAAACCAAACACAATTACTTTTACACCTGTTGAAGGAAAATTCAATGCAGATAATTATGCCATTGAACAGGTTGAGGGAGAACTTGCAATTACCCCGGTTACCACAAAAGTAAAAGTTGAAATCATTGGAAATCATGTAAGTGAGAAATATGATGGCACTCCGAAAGTGGCAGAAGGCTATGTTATCAATATTGTGGAAGACACATCTGGTGTTTACCAAAAAGACGATATTGAAGTCATTGGTAATGACAGTGCTTTTGCAGAAAGAACAGATGCAGGAACCACATTTATGGGATTGAAGGCAGACGCTTTCGCAAATGGAAATCCGAATTTCACAAATATAACAATCGTAGTTACGGATGGTTATGTAGAGGTTATCCCACGTTCTGTAACTCTTACCAGCGAGAGTGCTGCTAAGGTTTACGACGGAACTCCATTAATCCGTCCGGATGTAACTATAGGTGGGGATGGCTTCGTAAATGGCGAAGTGTCTGATGTCAAAGCAATTGGAAGTGCTTTAAATGTAAGTGATAAGGATGTAAGGAATGAAATTACCTTTACTCAGAAAACTGGCTATAAAGCGGAAAACTACGATATTAAGTATGAACCTGGAACCCTCAGGATCACTCCAATTGTTGACGAAGTAACCATAACCATCACAGAGCACAGCGCTTCCCTGAAATACAACGGAGCGGAACAATCTGTTACAGGTTATGACACAGCAATTGACAACACCCTCTATAAAGAAACTGATTTCACCTTCAGCGGAGATGCCACAGCGAAAGGAACTGACTTTGGTTCATATCCGATGAATCTGAAAGCAGAAGACTTTACAAACAAGAATAAAAACTTTGCAAATGTAGTATTTGAAATTGTAGACGGACAGCTTGAGATTACCAAACGAGATGTGGAACTGATCAGTGGTTCTGACGAGAAAGTTTACGACGGAACTCCGCTGACTAAGAATCACATTCTGATCGCAGGTGACCAGTTTGTTCCTGGAGAAGGCGCAGATTATGATGTAACCGGAAGCCAGACAAATGCAGGATCAAGTGATAATGAATTCACTTACAGACTGAACAGCAGCACCAAGGCAATCAACTACAATATCAAAACTACTCCGGGAACCCTTAAAGTAACCCCGGTTACAGATAACGTAATTGTCACCATTACCGAACACAGTGGCAGCGCCAAATATGATGGCACTGAGAAAACAGTAACCGGTTATGACGTAGCAATAGACAATGAACTGTATACAGAAAATGACTTTACATTTAGTGGAAATGATGTTATTAAAGCAACAGATGCAGACATTTACAACATGGAACTGAAACCATCTGACTTTAACAACATAAGCCATAACTTCGCAAGTGTTACCTTCAAAATCGTAGACGGAACTCTGAATATTTCCAGACGAGATGTGACTCTGACCAGCGCAACAGACAGCAAGACATACGATGGAAAGCCGCTGACCAATGACAATGTGGCAGTTGGCGGTGACGGCTTCGCAGAAGGAGAAGGTGCAGTATACAACGTAACCGGAAGTCAGACAGAGGCAGGCTTCAGCAACAATACCTTTAGCTATGAGCTGAAAGATAATACCAAACCGGATAACTACAACATCACACCATTTGAAGGAATCCTTACTGTTTCCTCTAGCGAAGATGAAGTAGTGGTAACAATCACAGGTAACAAAGGCACTCAGAAGTACGATGGAACAGAGAAAACGGTAGAAGGCTACACAGTATCCATTACCAGTCCTTTGTATAAAGAAAGTGATTTCAACTTTGATGGTATAGCTCTTGTAAAAGGAACAAATGCAGATACTTATATGATGGGGCTGAGTGAAGAGAACTTCACAAATACCAATAAGAACTTTGCAAAAGTTACCTTCCATGTAATTGATGGCTCTCTTGTAATCGAAAAACGTAATCTGGTTCTTACCAGTGCAAGTGCCCAGAAGGTTTACAATGGAACAGAGTTAACAGCAAAGGATGTAACGGTAAGTGGCGATGGATTTGTCAAGGGCGAAGGCGCATCCTATGATGTAACAGGAACCCAGACAACTGTAGGTGACAGCGAGAATACATTCACCTATAAGCTGAATGAAAATACCAACGCTGACAACTACACCATTGAAACTAAGAATGGCAGCCTGCTTGTTACACCTGTAACAGATCAGGTTGTGGTAACACTGAAAGAAAACAGTGGTACAGAAGTCTATGACGGAACAGAGAAAACAGTTACCGGCTACACTGTAGCAGACATCAGTAACAAGCTGTATACTGACAAAGATTTCACATTCACTGGAAATGCTGAGGTAAAAGGAACAGATGCCGGAATCTACGATATGGAGTTGAAGGCAGAAGATTTCCAGAACATCAACCCGAACTTTACAAACGTTGTGTTTAAGGTGGAGGACGGAGCTCTTGAAATCACCAGACGCCAGGTAACCTTCCAGGCTGACAGCGGCGAGAAGAAATATGACGGCGAGGAGCTTACGGCTCCTACATGGAAACTGGCAGATGGAACTCTGGCAGATGGCCAGCAGGAAATCGCACATGTAGAAGGAAGCCAGACACTGGTTGGCGAAAGCGAGAATAAGATCACAGATCTGAAGATTTTTGCAAATGCAGCAAGCCAGAAAGCTGAGGGCAGCGAGACAGAAGCACAGGATGTGACAAAGAACTATTCCATTATTCTTCTTGCAGGACTTTTGAAGGTTACAGACGGAAGTGAAGAAGAACCGGTAGATCCAGGCCAGGTTGTAACCAAGACCCATGAGGATAAAACCTATGATCTGGATGAGACTGTTACCTTTACAATCAATGTAAAGAATATCTATGACGAAGCGAAAACCGTAAGGATCATTGAACTTCCTGGTGTTGTGATCGAAGGTGCACCGCAGGAGACTCCGAACGTTCTCACAGTTGAGAAGGTTCCTGCAGGTGAAACTGTTACAGCAACAGCAACCTATAAAATTACAGAGGCAGACATTGCCAACGGAAGCTTTGTAAATACGGTAAAAGTGGAATTCGAGGGCGGTAAGCCATTTGAGAACACTGATACAGTAACCACCGTTGACCCGGTAAGAAGCTATACACTTACCAAGAAATCCAGTGAGAGCACTCACGAAAACGGAATGTTCAAAGCAGGCGAAACCATCCACTACACCCTCATCGTGACCAACACAGGAAACCAGACTCTGGAAAATGTAGAGATCACAGATACTCTGAATGCAGCCGGAACAATTTCCAACATCCAGGGCGCAGACAGTAAGCAGGATGGAAAGGTAACAATTTTCACAATCAGCAGCCTTGCACCAAAAGCAGAAGCAACCATCACTTATGACTATGTGGTACAGGAAGCAGATAAAGGCAATACAATCAGTAACGCAGCAGTAGGAACTCCTGCAAACCCAGAGAATCCAGATGGCGAGAAGCCAGAAGACAACACGGATAACCCGGTAGAAAATCCGAAGCTTGAAGTGAAGAAAGACATTGTTTCCATCACAGCAGCAGATGGAACCCAGAAGGACAAAGCAGGAAAAGCAGACCTGAACGACATCATTACCTACAGCGTAACTGTAACCAATACCGGAAACGTGAAACTCACAAATGTGAAGATTACAGACAGTCTGGAAGGAATCCAGCTTGCAGAAGGCCAGAGCTTTGACCTTGGCATCCTGGAAGCAGGAGAGGCAAAGACCGTAACCTACACCTATCAGGTGAAAGAATCTGACCTTGGAAAATCCATTCTCAATACAGCAACCGCAACAGGTGACGTACCGGAGAATCCGGCCGACACCCCGAAACCGGAAGGCAAAGATGAGAAAGAAGTTCCAACAGAAGATCCGGCAAATTGCAGTATTACAGTAACTAAACGGCTTACAAATATCCAGGGTGAACTCCTTGCAGTCCGTGCAGCAGACTTCTATGTGACATTGTTCTCCGACGAGGCAATGACTCAGAAGGCAGCTAATACAAAGATGATTCACTTTGATGAAAATCAGGGAACCTCTTCGGTAACATTTGACCAGCTGAAACGCGGTACCTACTATGTAGCAGAGACCGACGCAGAAGGCAAAGTTGTTGCAGAGGGTACCTACAACAATGGTTCTTATGTAGCACAGTATCAGGCAGGCAATAAAGTAGAGATTACGGAGAACGGAACAGCAGCACAGTTCCAGTTTGATAATCAGTTCCTGCTTCTGCCAGACGAGTACTATATTGTGAAAACCATCACAATTAATAAGACAGTTGTTAAGAAAAACGGCGAAGACCTGAAATCTGAAGAGACCTTCTATGCAGGAATTTTCAAAGATGAAGACTGTACACAGCTTGCAGACGGCGTAAGCCAGAACATTGTTCCGCTTGTTATGGACGGTGAATCCACTGCAACAGCAAAAACAGAAGTTACAGTTCCTGTAGGCGGCGAAGAAATAAAACTGTATGTAACGGAGGTTACAGCAGATGGTACACCGGTAGCATTGAACGAAACCTTTGAATATGATGTGGAAATAAATGACGGCTTTGTAACACTTTCTGAGACATCAGAAGATGCAACAGTCCTTATTATCAACACATCCAGAAAGGAAGAACCGGAACCGACAGCAGAGCCGGCCCAGGAACCTACAGAAGCTCCTGCAGAGCCCACCCAGGCTCCTCAGGTCACACAGCAGCCAGAGGACAGGGCAGTTACAACAAATGGCGTCAAGACCGGTGACGATTCACCTCTTACCCAGCTTGCATTCATGCTCTTCGCAGCCTCCGCTGCAATCCTTCTTATCATTTTTCTCAAAAAGAAAGATGAAAAAGATATAATGAAATAAGGCTTCCCCTTAGCCCCCTTTCTGGAAAAGCACTTTATGTGCCCTCCACGAAAGGGGGCTTTTCCCATGCATTTTTGCGAAAATGGTGTGAAAGCTGCTTTTTCCATAGTGCTCCTGTTGACAAAAATTCAAAAAGGCTTTATAAAATTCTTAGAGCCTGCAGATTGCGGTATATTTCGTCCGAATTCGATTGTCGTAGTCCGCTACGGTGCCCTCATCCGGGCAAAATCTCCCACAAATTGTGACATACATCTTGCAGAATGCCTTTTTCAAACACGCTCTAGAAATTGTACAGACCTCATGTATTGCATGATGCCATACTGCAAAATAAATATTATCAGGAGGAGCACATCTGAATGAACAATATCACAAAAAATGCACTGGAAGAGTCTCTGAAGAAATTTCTCCTTCAGAAGCCTCTGGACAAGATCACCATCAGCGACCTGACTACAGACTGTGGAATCAGCCGAATGGCTTTTTACTATCATTTTAAAGACATTTATGACCTGGTAGAATGGTCCTGTATTGAGGACGCTTCCCGGGCTTTGCAGGGAAAAAAGACCTACGACACCTGGCAGGAAGGGCTTCAGCAGATTTTTGAGGCTGTTTTGGAAAATAAACCATTTATTTTGAATGTATATCGCTCTGTGAAACGAGAGCAGGTGGAAAATTATCTGTACAGCCTGACCTATCAGCTGATCGAAGGAGTGGTGGAAGAGCAGAGCGAGAACCTGATGGTTACAGAGGAACAGAAGAAATTTATTGCGGATTTTTACAAATACAGTTTCGTAGGTGTCATGCTTGACTGGATCAAGAGAGGAATGAAGGAAGCCCCGGAAGAAATCGCGAATATGGTCTGCGTGACCATGCATGGAAATGTTGGGAATTCCCTGCGGAATATGGAGAAGGAAGGGCAATAAAGATTAAGTTTATCCGGAAAATAAGGGATAACTATGGCATAGCAGCTTTAATGCTGAAAGTGCGGGACATAAAGTATTCGAAATCAACTTTACAAAGTAAGGCGGATGATAAGTTTTTTGTCATCCGTCTTGTTTTGTAAATTGAGGAAAATTATTTTTTGACGTAGAATACACTCAGAAACAGGAAATACTAAATAAAAGGAAGCAGAATTTTGAATCAGCCAAATAAAAGCTTTTTATCTGAAGTCAGGAAACAAACCTGAGAGAGCTTAGAAGCTGATTCGAAAAGTTAAAACAAGAATAAACACAGATAGCCGGAAATAATGTAACGGCAAATTTCAGAAAGGTGGTAATTTTTATGTCAAAGAAAAAACATTCCGTATTAGGTATGGCAGCACTTGCCGCAGCAGGTGCAGGAGTAGCAGTCCTGGCAAATAAAAGCCGTGAGGAGAAACAGATTACAGAAGCACACGTAGACCCGAATTACCGCAATACAGAGCGTGGTAAAAACGAGAAAAACAGCAAAGGTATTTATTATACAAACGGTAACTACGAAGCATTTGCCCGCCCGGAGAAACCGGAAGGTGTAGATGACAAGCATGCATATCTGGTAGGAAGCGGACTTGCGGCTCTGGCAGCAGCTTGTTTCCTTGTAAGAGACGCGCAGATGCCTGGCGACCACATTCACATCCTGGAAGCGATGGACATTGCAGGCGGCGCATGTGATGGTATCTTCGATCCGATGAGAGGATACGTCATGCGAGGCGGGCGTGAGATGGAGAACCATTTCGAGTGCCTCTGGGATCTTTTCCACAGCATTCCATCTCTGGAAAAACCAGGCGCATCCGTTCTGGACGAGTACTACTGGCTGAACAAACATGATCCGAACTATTCTCTTTGCCGTGCTACTGTAAATCAGGGCAAAGACGCTCACACAGATGGCAAATTTAACCTGAGCCAGAAGGGCTGCATGGAAATCATGAAGCTGTTCTTTACAAAGGATGAGGATCTTTATGACAAGACCATCGAGGATGTATTTGATGATGAAGTATTCAAGTCGGATTTCTGGTTATATTGGAGAACAATGTTCGCATTTGAGAACTGGCACAGTGCTCTTGAGATGAAGCTCTATTTCCAGAGATTTATTCACCATATTGGTGGACTTCCGGACTTCAGTGCTCTTAAGTTCACCAAGTACAACCAGTATGAATCACTCATCCTTCCTATGAAGAAATACCTTGAGAAGGCAGGCGTTAAGTTTGAGTTCAACACAGAGGTAACAAATGTTGAATTTGATATAACAGGTGAGAAGAAGGTTGCAAAGAGAATTATATGCAGGCACAAGGGAGAGGAGAAGATTATCGACCTCACAGAGAACGATATGGTATTTGTAACCAACGGAAGCTGTACGGAGAGTACAATCTATGGTTCACATACTCAGGCACCTGTAGGTGATGCAGAGGTCAGAACGAGTGGTGTATGGAGCCTTTGGAAGAACATTGCAAAGCAGAGCCCTGATTTCGGACATCCTGAGAAGTTCTGTTCCGATATTTCCAAGACCAACTGGGAGTCCGCTACAGTCACAACATCGGATGAGACAATCATCAATGCAATCAA